>Ga0247807_10000079_pt1 | contig 94624 bp, 81 predicted proteins | sample UWRJL074202C1_FD_179931 | JGI IMG/M metagenome (GOLD analysis project Ga0247807, IMG submission 179931) | Plant litter microbial communities from Arlington Agricultural Research Station in Wisconsin, United States - UWRJ-L074-202C-1 | ecosystem: Environmental > Terrestrial > Plant litter >...
TTTTGCCAGTGTTTCTCCGGAAGTATCCAGGAAAATATCTGCTTCATCGTCTTTCCAGTAAAGGTGAACTACGGTTTTATTAGCATCCGATCCTGAATTGGGACGAATACCTTTTTTGTCTTTTATTCTGTCAACAATAGCATCCTTAACTTTCAGGTTAGTGAAAAGCGGGGTTGTAATTGTTGGGTTGTCAACGTTGGATGTAACTGAAAAATAACCTGAAAAATCGATCAGATCTTCCCATGGCATGTCGACCAGCTCACGGTATAATTCCTCAGGATTATTAGCTTTAAAGCTATTTAAACAGTATAAAATCTGACTTGCACATCTTAAGTTTAAGTTCAGTTTGATACACTCTGTTAAAGTAATATTCAGCTCTACCCCGGTAGGGAAATCTCTTACGATTTCGTAGCCCAATGCTTCAACTTCTGCCACCAGATATGGTGAAAGTCTTTTGTTACAGGTTAAGATAACCTTACTTTTGTTGTGGAAAACTTGCATAATTATTGTGCTAAGTTATCAATAAAAATATAGAGATTTGAAGTTGATAGTAGAATAAAAGAGTATTTGTTATGGAATTAAAAGGAAAAGTGCATGAAATCGGTGCATTACAGCAGGTGAGTGAGACTTTTAAAAAACGCGACCTGATCATAGAATATGCAGAAAACCCTACTTATCCTGAGTACATCAGGTTTGAGGCTTTACAGGATAAAACCGCTTTATTTGACAGTTTAAAAACTGGCGATGATGTTGAAGTTTCTTTCAATCTTCGTGGTCGCCCATGGACAGATAAAACAGGAAAAGTATCCTATTTCAACAGTTTGGTAGTTTGGCGTATCAATGCACTTACAAATAGTGCTGGTGCTGCTGCAACGCCGCAATATGCACCTCCCGCAGATTTAAACAATGCGCCGGGTGAAGAGGATGACCTTCCATTTTAAGATTTAAAGAAAACAAATTTTACGTTGGATGCCGGATTTATTCCGGCATTTTTTTTTGCTCAACTGTTTGACATTTACAGTGTTAAAAATTGTTAAAATCACTCTTTATTCTGTACTCTTGCTTATTTTTGAAGATCATTTATGAAGAAAAAAAGCCTTTGGTTGATTACCGGTTTGATGACTATAGCCCTGCTTGGCGTTTTCGTCATGCAGTTGTATTACATCAGGGAGGCATACCGTCTTAAATCACAACTTTTTGAGCAGGAAGTAAACCAGGCGCTCAGTGGCGTAGCCAGTAAAGTACAACGTTTAAATGCCGTAGACCAGATCAATAAAAAAGATCTGGAGTGGCGGATTAAAATGGAGAATCAGCACAGGGACAAAACGCTAAAACTGATTGAGCTTGACCAGAAATTTAAAGAGGAAGACCGGAAAAGGAAATTTGCACAACAGAAACAGGTAATTGATGAGCTCAATTATCAGGATGGAATGATCAGGAAGTTCTATCTCAATCCTACGATTATTTCTGAAGCCGAATATTTTGCCCTTGCTAATCAGTCTACTACTCCTTTAGATGTAGATGTAAACGTAGGTTTTGATGCAGACCTTAAAATTATTGGTGGTGATGTGCGGAAAACGTTTCGTATGGGCTCTGCCAAGACATTTGATCTGGAGCCTCAGAAGCTGCCTGATAGTATTCGTTATCTGGTGTACAGTAAATATGATATGCAACCTTTCAGGGTTTCTTTACCAAGCCTGAATGGAGATATGCGTGTGAAATTCAGAATTGAAGATGAAACAGCAAAAAGAAGGCATGAGAATGAGCTGAAAGCATTGCAGGATGACACCGTTCAGCAAATCAGTCAGAATGATTTTAATGTGCTTGAAGCCGTGGCGAAAGAGATGAGTCAGGTTGCTGTACCATTGAATAAACGGATCTCCCCGGCTGTATTAGATGCTATTTTACGTGCTGAACTGCTCAATAAAAATATCAACCTGAAGTATGGATTCTGGTTAAAAAGTGTAACTGGTGATTCTGTCCTTTTCCGAAAAGTTGCAGCGATGGAGGGAGAACTTTTACAGGCAAATACTTTTAAAACTACCCTGTTTAGTAATGATGTGATCAGAGATCCGGGAATGCTTTATGTAAATTTTCCAGAAAGAAATTCATTGATATTCAGTAATCTGAGCGTTACCATGGCTTCTTCAGCTGCTTTGCTGCTGGTGTTAATCTCTATTTTTTCTTATACGCTTTACGCAATTCTAAGACAGAAAAAGATTTCTGAGATGAAGACAGATTTTATCAATAATATGACTCATGAGTTTAAAACACCGGTGTCCACCATTATGATTGCCAGTGAAGCGCTCAGGGATCCGGAAATTCTCGAAGATAAAAAAAGGATCAGCAGACTGGCAGGAATTATTTATGATGAGAACGTACGACTGGGCAATCATATCGAACGTGTGCTGAGTATTGCGCGTCTGGAGAATAAAGAGCTGGAGTTCCATGTTGAACCGGTAGAGATGAATACACTGATCGCTGCAGTAGCAGACAGTATGCATCTGCAACTGGATAAAAAAGGTGCAGAGCTGATTTTAGATTTGCATGCAAATCCTTCAGTCATTAACGGCGATGAACTCCATTTGTCCAATGTCATCTATAACCTGATCGATAATGCCAACAAATACAGTGTTGATCCACCAAGAATTACCCTCCGCACAAGAAATGCCGGTAAAAATTTAATCATCGAAATTGAAGATGAGGGAATTGGAATGACCAAAGAGCAGAGTAAACGGATTTTTGATCAGTTTTACAGGGTTCCTACGGGTAACCTGCATGATGTTAAAGGATTCGGACTCGGGCTGAATTACGTACAGGATATTATCCTGCAAATGAATGGCAGTATCAAAGTGCGCAGTGAGAAGGATAAAGGAACAGTGTTTGAAATAATTATACCCCTTAATTGACATGAAGAAAATTTTATTAGTAGAAGACGATCCTAATCTTGGCATGTTATTGCAGGATTATTTACAGCTGAAAGGCAAGTTTAATGTAGTGCTTTGTGTTGATGGAGAAGAGGGGCTGCGCACTTTCAATAAACAAAATTTTGATTTATGTATCCTCGATGTGATGATGCCAAAAAAAGATGGATTTGCACTTGGTAAAGAAATCAGAAAGACCAATGAAGATGTGCCTATCATATTCGCCACAGCTAAAGCGATGATGGAGGATAAAGCTTCTGCTTATGATCTTGGCGGGGATGATTATATAACCAAGCCTTTTCGTATTGAAGAACTGTTGCTGCGGATTAATGCGCTGCTGAAGCGTGTTTCTGCGAAAGAAGTTAAACCAGCGGGGCCTTTACAATCGCAATTCCAGATTGGGGAATATAGTTTTGATTTTACTACACAAATGATTCAGTTTAAAGGTCAGCAGCAAAAATTGTCTACCAAGGAAGCGGAGTTGCTGCAATTGTTGTGTTTAAAGCAGAATGCTGTGCTTACCCGGGAAGAAGCCTTGCTGAGCATCTGGCATGATGATAATTACTTTAACGGTCGTAGTATGGATGTGTTTCTAAGTAAACTGCGCAAATATTTAAAAGAAGATCCAAAGGTAGAGATTCTTAATGTTCATGGTAAAGGCTACAAACTGCTGGTAAATTAATTGGCGCGGGGTGATTTCGCTTAAGGATGTTAATCTTTAATTAATTATATTGTTAATTAAATATGTTCTATTCTTATTACCTTTGTCACCAATGATCGTATCGCTAAATTTGAGCTACCAATATGTCTGAATATAATCCTGCTGAACTTGCTGCCAAATTTATAAATTATACCTCCAGGCACATCTTCCTTACCGGTAAGGCTGGTACAGGGAAGACAACTTTCTTAAGGAACTTAATTGAACTGACACATAAAAAGGCGGTTATCGTAGCTCCTACGGGAATTGCTGCTATTAATGCTGCAGGGGTAACTATCCATTCCCTGTTTCAGCTGCCTTTTGGAACTTATTTGCCTAAACAGCCTACAAACGAACCATTTAACCAGCAGTACAATACCCCGAAATCTATTGTTCGTCACTTGCAGATGAACACAACCAAACGAAGGATTTTTCAGGATCTTGAGTTGCTGATTATCGACGAGGTGAGTATGTTGCGCGCTGATCTTCTCGATGCAATTGATATGGTTTTACGCTATATCAGAAAAAACAATGCAAGTTTTGGCGGTGTTCAGGTATTGTTTATCGGCGATTTACATCAGCTTCCACCGGTTGTTAAGTCTAATGAATGGCAATTGCTTGGAGAATTCTACAATAGTGTTTATTTCTTTGATGCACATGCACTGCAGCAAAGTCCGCCAGTGTATATCGAGCTGGAAAAAATATACCGTCAGGCAGATTCAGTATTTATTAACCTGCTCAACAACCTGAGGAACAACGAAATTACAGTAGATGATATCAATCTGCTGGAGCAATACTACAGAGCTGATTTTGTGCCGGCAAAGTCAGAAAAATATATCACGCTGACTACCCATAATCAGCGCGCAGATACGCTCAATAAAAAGAGCCTGGAAGAGCTGGCGGGGAAGTCGCACTTTTTTAAGTCGACCGTAGAAGGGGAGTTCGCTGAGAGTTCTTATCCTGCTGAACACCTGCTTGAGTTAAAACTGGGTGCGCAGATCATGTTTATCAAAAATGACCAGTCAGGCGAGCGCCGCTTTTTCAATGGAAAGATTGCCACGGTGATCGACCTTAAAGAGGATGTGATTGAGGTGGAGACCGAGGGAGAGAGAGAAAGGATCATCCTGGAAAAGTATACCTGGAAAAATATCAGGTACACCAACCATAAAGTCACCAATGAAATAGAGGAAGAGGTGATCGGGAAATTTATTCAGTATCCTATCAAACTGGCCTGGGCCATTACCGTACACAAAAGTCAGGGTTTAACCTTTGATAAAGCAATCATAGATATTGGGAATGCTTTTGCTCCCGGACAAATTTACGTGGCATTATCACGTCTGCGTTCTTTGGATGGATTGGTACTTACCTCTCAGATTTCCCGTACGGGGATCCGTCAGGATCAGAATGTATCTCATTTTGCAAAAAATAAACAGCATCAGGAAGAGCTGGATGCGCAGATTAAACTGGAAAGTGAGACTTTCTTAAGGACTTATCTGATGCAGTGTTTTGACCTCAATCCGCTGGATAATTTTGTTTATGAGCATGTACATTCCTACAGCAAGGACATCAACAAATCTGCAAAGCAGAAACATGTGAAGTGGGCACAGCAACTGTTAAAAGACCTCAGTGAGATCAAGCTGCATGCAAGTAAGTTCCTGAACCAGATACAGCGCTTAAGTCACGCACAAACGCAGGAAGGACTGGCCATACTTTTTGAACGTACCAGACTTGCGGAAAACTATTTTAATCCATTGATTCTTGATCTTTCTGCCCGCATTTTTGAGCGGATGGAGCTGGTGAAACAAGATAAACAGGTGACAGCCTTTTTAACCGAACTGCTGGAAATGGAATCATTGTTTTATGAGCAGTATAAAAAGATGCGTAAAGCTACTGCTTTGTTAAAGGCGACTATAGAGGGAACCGAATTTACCAAAACCGATGTAAGTGCTTTACTTAATCAGGCGGACCGGGAGCTGCAGATGAAGAAAGTTTTTGCAATGCCGAATACGCTCGACTTTACAGCGAAGAAACCACGGGCAGCAAAGACGGCGAAGGTGAAAGTGCCTAAGGCGGACACAAAAGAAGCCTCTTTGGAAATGTTCCGGGCAGGAAAGTCCATCGAGGAGATTGCCAGAGAACGGAATATGGTGGCAGGGACAATTGAAGGACATCTTGCACATTATATTGCTTTGCAGGAGATCTCTGCGAAAGATATTCTTGGTGCTAAAAAGCTCGACAAGATATTGGAAGCTATTAAATTATTGAAGACGCTAAATCTCAATCCAATTAGGGCACACCTGGGCAGTAAATACACATTTGGTGAAATCAAGATCGGTATTGCGGCACACCTGGCGGAGGGAAACTAGATTTTAATTTCCCCTTCAAAAACCAGTTCAGCAGGACCACAAAGAAATACGTTGGTAAATTGACGGCCATCATAATTAAACTCGATGCGCAGTTTTCCTCCCAAAACTTTAATGTCCGTTTTGAGATCACCAGTTTGCTGATTGTGTTGTGCCATAGCCAATGCTACCGCAGTAACACCCGTACCACAGGCATAAGTTTCATCCTCAACCCCACGCTCAAATGTGCGTACAAATAAGTGATCACCTTTATCTTCAACAAAGTTTACATTGATTCCCTCTTTTTTATAAGTGGCGTTATTACGTATAGCAGCACCTGCAGTAAAAACGTCCAGTTGATCCAGTGCCGTTGCCTGTTCTACATAATGCGGAGATCCGGTGTTCATTACATATGCGCTACCGTCTCTGCTCACTTTATCCACGTCAATCATTTGTAAATCAACCCAGTTACCCTCTGCTGAAATTTTGGCATAATGCATGCCATCTACTGCCAGAAAGTTAGTTTCCTGATCTATGATGCCCAGATGTTTAGCGAAAGCAACGATACATCTCCCTCCATTTCCACACATGCTGCCCAGTTTCCCGTCAGCATTAAAATAGAGCATTTCAAAATCGTACGCTGCATGGTTCTGCAATAACATCAACCCATCGCCTCCAACGCCGAAACGCCTGTCGCACAGTTGTAAAACACTATTATTATCCTTATATTGAAAATGTTCATCCCTGTTGTCAATTAAGACAAAGTCGTTGCCCGCGCCCTGATATTTATAGAAATGAGTAGTTGCTGGATGTGCTGGTTTGGTATTTAACATTTTTTAACAGTTATAGGATGTTCCGGTGATACAAATATCGCGCTAATGGTATTAAATTTGAACATAAAGATGAAAAGAAATGTTGCTGTTCAAATTTGAAATAACACATTAAATTTTAAAGGTTACATTTTTCGAATACAATTAACTAACAATAACACATATGAAAAGAATAGCATTAATAGTTTTGGCTGCATTTATAGGTGGTGCAGCAGCAATTGGTGGTTACAAGATGTTAGAAAATAACACCACCGGTTTAACGCTGGCAGAAAAGCAGAATGTTCATTTTGCCAGTAACCCAAGTACAATATCATCAGCAGGATCAGTAGATTTTGTTCAGGCTGCAGCAGCGGTTTCCCCTGCAGTAGTACATATTAAAACAACATTCGCCTCTTCTGGCAGTTCTGGTGGCGGTTCGCCAATGGATATGATGGAAGAGTTTTTCGGCGGTGGCCGTGGTGGCAGAAGCCCGCGTATGCCAAGAGCAGCTTCTGGTTCTGGTGTGATCCTGACTCCGGATGGTTATATTGTAACGAATAACCACGTCGTGGAAAACGCAGAAAAGATCCAAGTAATTTTATCAGACAGACGTAAGGTTGAAGCCCGTGTAATTGGTAGAGATGCCAATACTGATCTGGCATTGATTAAAGTGGACGCTTCTGATCTGCCTGTGGTGAAAATGGGTAACTCGGATAACGTACAGGTAGGTGAATGGGTCTTAGCAGTAGGTTTTCCACTGGATTTGCAAACTACCGTGACAGCAGGGATTGTGAGTGCTAAAGCACGCTCTATAGGTATTCTGGGCAGAGGACAACAGCCAACTGAAGAAGAGTATGAAGAATATCAGCGTACAGGCAAAGTAAAACAAAGAACAAATAACTCAATTGAATCGTACATTCAGACTGACGCAGCAATCAACCCTGGAAACAGTGGTGGTGCGTTGGTAAATGCAAATGGTGAACTGGTGGGGATCAACTCCGCAATTGCTTCTCAGACAGGCACCAATGAAGGTTATGGTTTCGCTATTCCTGTAAATCTTGCGAAAAAGATCCTGGAAGATTTCAAAAAATATGGTAGTGTAAAACGTGGTTATGTAGGCGTTACCTTCCAGGAATTAAACGCAGATGCAGCTGAAGAACTAAAAGTAAGCGATGTAAGCGGATTGTATGTAAGTGATGTATTGCCAAATGGTGGTGGTGCTGCGGCAGGTATCCGTAAAGGTGATATTATCAAAAAAGTAGGTGGCAGAGAGATCTTTTCTTCTCCTGATCTGCAGGAAACAATCGGTCGTTTAAGTCCGGGTGATAAAGTTCAGCTGACCATTTCCAGAGACGGAAAAGAGCAGAATGTGGGCGTAACCCTGAAGGGCGACGAAAGCATAGGCAGACCAAGTACAGCTCTTGCCGCGCGTGCAACAGGAACAACCATCAGTAAACTGGGCGCATCATTTGCACCGGCATCTGCAGCTACTAAAGCGAAGTATGGTGTTAAAAATGGTGTTGTAGTAACCGGAGTAGAACCGGGTAAGGCCTTTGATAACCTTGATATCCCTAAAGGATTACTGGTAACAGCTATTAATGGTAAAGCGGTGAATAATGTAAGAGATATAGAAGCGGCTTTGCCGACCTCGAGAAGTGGTAAAACAACAGTATCGGGAGTGGGGCCAAATGGTAATTATACCTTCAGCTTCAACTAATATTTAAAAATGTAGATTTCCGAACGGGAAGTGGCTTCGGTCGCTTTCCGTTTTTTTATGTGTTGGATTTGAGCTGATCAGTACGATGATAGATAAGAATCAGCCTCAAAAGCGATTAGAACGTTTCTAAATAGATTTTAGAACTTGCATCTGTATAAATTAAGTCATTTATTAAATACTTTTGCAGGAATAGAACTCAAATATATAAATCTAATGGCTAGTTTCGGAAACGCTTTTTCCTCATCTATAGGAAAAAAACTAATAATGGGTATCACCGGCCTGTTTCTAATCTTATTTCTTATCGTGCATTGTTTCATCAATTCATTGATATTTCTGAATGACGGTGGTCTAACATTCAACCTTGGTGCTCATTTCATGGCAACTAACTGGTTAATCAGAGGATCTGAGATTATTTTAATGCTGGGTTTATTAGCTCACATCGTTCAGGGTCTGCGTTTAACGTTCCTGAATCAGGCTGCTCGCCCTGTAAAGTATGCGGTAAATAACGGTAATGCAAACAGTAAATGGTATTCCCGCTCTATGGGTTTGCTTGGAACACTGTTATTAATATTCCTGATTGTTCATTTGTCTAACTTCTGGGTCGTTTCCCGTTTTACTGGTATTCCTACTGAAGATGCAAACGGACATGAAGATTTGTTCGCTGTAATGAAAGAGACCTTCCAGAATGTATGGATCGTGGTATTGTATGTATTGGCTATGGCTTCGTTGTTATACCACTTACTGCACGGTTTTGCTTCTGCATTCCAGACGCTTGGATGGAACCACAGAAAGTATACTCCACTAATTAAAAGCGTTGGTGTCTGGTATTCAATTATCTTATCAGTCCTTTTCGCAGCCATGCCTGTAGCTATCTATACAGGTCTTATTAAATAAATTTCGAACGTATAACGCTAAATAAAATGGCAGATTTTAATGCAAATATACCGGAAGGGGAACTAACCGTAAAGTGGACCAAGTTAAGGTCTTCTATGCCTCTGGTTAACCCGGCCAATAAAAGAAGTATAGAAATTGTTGTAGTAGGTTCAGGACTTGCAGGTGCTTCGGCAGCTTCAACCCTTGCCGAAATGGGATATAAAGTAAAGGTTTTTTGTTTTCAGGATTCACCAAGAAGGGCGCACTCTATCGCTGCTCAGGGTGGTATCAATGCGGCAAAAAACTATCAGAATGATGGTGACAGTGTTTACCGTTTATTCTATGATACAATCAAAGGTGGTGATTACCGTGCCCGCGAAGCTAACGTTCACCGTTTAGCGGAAGTAAGTACAAGTATCATCGATCAGTGTGTGGCTCAGGGTGTACCTCTGGCAAGAGAGTACGGCGGACTGCTGGATAACCGTTCATTCGGTGGTACACAGGTACAGCGTACGTTCTACGCAGCAGGGCAGACTGGTCAACAGTTACTTCTTGGTGCTTACAGTGCGCTTGAGCGTCAGATTGGTATGGGTAAAGTTGAAATGTTTACCCGTCATGAAATGCTGGAAGTTGTAGTGATTGAAGGTAAAGCACGTGGTATTATTGCACGTAACCTGATCACCGGAGAACTGGAGCGTCATTTTGGTCATGCTGTTTTATTAGGCACAGGAGGTTACGGAAACGTATTTTACCTGTCTACCAATGCCATGGGAAGTAATGTTACTGCGGCATGGAAAGCACATAAAAAAGGAGCTTTTTTTGGTAATCCTTGTTTTACACAGATACACCCTACGTGTATTCCTGTTTCAGGAGATCACCAATCGAAATTAACCCTGATGTCTGAGTCATTACGTAATGACGGACGTATCTGGGTGCCGAAAAAGAAAGATGATCAGCGTAAAGCTTCAGAGATTCCTGAAGATGAAAGAGATTATTATTTAGAACGTCGTTATCCTGCTTTTGGTAATCTTGTTCCACGTGATGTGGCCTCAAGAGCTGCGAAAGAGCGTTGTGATGCAGGTTATGGTGTAGGTAAGTCTAAATTGGCTGTATACCTTGACTTTGCCGCTAACACAGAGCGTTACGGACGCATTGAAGCGACCAAACACAATATTCATAATCCGGATCATGCAACCTGCATGCGTCTCGGGCGTGAAGTGGTAAAAGAGAAATACGGTAACTTGTTTGATATGTACGCGCAGATTACGGGTGAAGATCCATATGAATTGCCGATGCGTATTTATCCTGCTGTTCACTATACAATGGGTGGTTTATGGGTTGATTATAACCTGATGACAACTGTACCAGGATTATATGCTTTAGGTGAGGCTAATTTCTCAGATCACGGAGCTAACCGCTTAGGTGCTTCTGCTTTAATGCAGGGCTTAGCTGATGGTTATTTTGTAATCCCTTACACTATTGGTGCTTACTTATCAAAAGAACTGGCTACAAAACCAATTCCATTAGATCATCCTGCTTTTGTTGAGGCCGAAGCAAGTGTGAAATCTATCCTGGATAAGTTTATCAGCATCAAAGGAACTAAATCTGTCGATTTCTTCCATAAGAAATTAGGTCTGATTATGTGGGATAAATGTGGAATGGCACGTAATGCTAAAGGCTTAACTGAAGCAATTGCAGAAATCCAGCAGTTGCGCAGAGATTTCTGGAGCGATGTACGTGTTCCCGGAACTGCTGATGAATTCAATCCTGAACTGGAAAAAGCTGGTCGTGTGGCCGACTTTATCGAACTGGGTGAACTGATGTGTATTGATGCATTAAACAGAAATGAATCTTGCGGAGGACACTTCAGGGAAGAATATCAGACTGAAGAAGGAGAAGCTTTAAGGGACGATGAAAACTACGCATATGTAGCTGCATGGGAATTTAAAGAAGGTGTGAAATTTGAGCTGCATAAAGAAGAGCTGAAATTTGAGAACATCAAGATTGCACAAAGAAGTTATAAATAATCTAGTACTAAAATCTCAATACCATGAGTACAGGAAATATGAATTTAACGCTGAAAGTTTGGCGTCAGAAGAATAACAAAGCCAAAGGTAATTTGGTGGATTATAAATTATCAGAAATTTCTCCTGATATGTCTTTCTTAGAGATGTTCGACGTTTTAAACGAGCAGCTGATTAACAAGGGGGATGAACCAATTGTGTTTGATCACGATTGTAGAGAAGGTATTTGCGGTGCATGTTCAATGTATATCAATGGAAGACCACATGGTCCGAAAGAAGGTATCACTACCTGCCAGCTGCACATGCGTTCCTTTAAAGATGGTGATACCATTGTTGTAGAACCATGGAGAGCGAAGGCTTTTCCGGTAATCAAGGATTTAACGGTAGATCGTACTGCGTTTGATAGAATTATTGCTGCAGGTGGCTTTATTTCAGTTAACACAGGGAATGCACAGGATGCTAATGCATTGCCTATCCCTAAACTTCAGGCAGATGCTGCTTTTGAAGCTGCGGCTTGTATAGGTTGTGGTGCTTGTGTGGCTACTTGTAAAAATGCTTCTGCAATGCTTTTCACTTCGGCTAAAATTTCCCAGCTGGCATTATTGCCTCAGGGTCAGCCGGAACGTTACCGTCGTGCACAGAGCATGGTAGCGCAAATGGATGCGGAAGGTTTTGGAAACTGTACAAATACAGGAGCTTGTGAAGCTGAATGCCCTAAAGGAATCTCTCTGGAGAACATCGCAAGGATGAATAGAGATTTTTATGCTGCGAAATTTGTTTCTGAGGAAGAAGTTTAATAAATTTAGGCAACGAGACAAGGATTTAACATAAAAACCCCGGGCAATTTGTCCGGGGTTTTGTGTTTATTGAACGGTTTACTTATGCTGTTCTGACTTGATTGTAATTTCTTTAGATTCTGCCTTCTTTCCTTTTTTTAAGGTAATCAGGATCACTCCGTTTTTTCCGTCTTCTCCGTAAGTTGAAACTCCACTGGCATCTTTCAATACGGATATTGATTCTATATCGTCCGGTTTTATCTTTTTCATGTCACTCTCCGTGGCACGTATACCATCAATAATATAAAGTGGCTGAATCTTCCCCTCTTTAGTCTTCACTGAAATAGCTGTATTTGAACCTTTACTGTCCAGGGTAAATCCTATCGGTATATTGTATTTCACACGTACCGGCGTATTACCATCATACCCCGGATCCCATTTAGGCGAATTTTCTAATATTCTTACCGCTTCTTCGTCCAGCCCGCTGCCAATTCCTCTTTCAACTTTGATATCTGTCAGTTTTCCACTGGTTTCAACAACGTAAGATAAATATACTTTGCCCTGTACATTGTTTTTTAGTGCCTCTTCAGGATACTTTACACTAGCAGCAATATATTTATAAAATTTATCCATTCCCCCCGGGAATGAAGGCTGTTGGGTTAAGGAAACGAAATCATATACTTTGCCCTTGTTATCCTGAGCATCAGCGGTAATCTTTACCTTTGCTGTGTTCGCATTTACCGTTACCAGGTTCAATACTGTATAACCTTCGGGATAAGCATCATCAGCATTTTTTACAGGAGTTTTGATACCTTTTGCTCTAAACGCCACTTTCAAACTATATTTTCCGTCATCTATTTGCGCAAATCCCTTATAGGCCAATATCGTTTTCATGACTTCAGCATCACATCCCATACCTAACTTGGTGCTTACACTGATATCGTTTACTTCACCTTTACTCACTGTAAACTGGACGATGGAATTCCCCTGTAATTGCTTTTCTAATGCCGTTGCGGGATATTTAATTGATCTCGACAAATGGTCATAAAAAGGCTTCAGGTCGTTTACTGCTAAAATTTCTTGTGCAGGACTGCTAATTTCTTCAGCAACAGCTTTTAATTCTTCATTTTTGCTGATAGTTGCAGAAGAAAGCAGCAGCGTAACTGCGAATAGTGGTAAAAACAGGCCATACTTTAAGATGGCGGTTTTTCTAGAACGTTGTTTGTGTAACATATAAATTCTTTTTTTTATGAGTGATTTATTAAAAAAACTATTAGTTAGTATATTTTGGTCTACTCCAAATGCTTTACTGAGTAATAGCATGGCATATTGCTCTTTATCTCCCTGGAAATTGGCTGCTGCGTCATCTGCCAGATATTCATGGATATTCTTTATGGTGTGTTTATATAAATAAATAACAGGATTACACCAGTTCACAATCCCCAGCAATTCAAAAAACAATACATCTACTGTATGTAACTGACGGATATGAACTTCTTCATGCTGATGGATAGTATCCAGCTGCGGAAGATGATTATCAATGCGCTTTTTTCTTAAAAAAGAGAATGCCATTCCTGTCTCGGGAGTATTGAGTAAGCGTGTGACACCTATTAACCTGAATAGGAATAAAAGAGTGAAAAATGCTGCTCCAATGATATATAGCGCCAATGCAAACTTAGCCCAGTTAAATTGATTTGGATCCGGAGCAATAACAACATGTGCAATCATTGCATTAAGATCCTCCACCCTGATTTGTACCTCACGCGCTGCAGGTTGAGCAGCAAACCATTCGGGCCTGATAAAGGGGATAACCAGGGAGAGTGCGCCTGCAGACAGCAGGTATAATCGGTTCAACATAAAATAAGTCTCTTTAGCGAGTAATAGCTTGTAAAATGCGTAAAATATAACCAGGTATATATTTACTTGCAGGAGATAATGTGCCCAGGTCATTTTGTTTTCTTTTTAAGTTTACTAATCATCTTAAGAATCTCATCCACATCACCTACATCCATCTTTTCTTCCTTTACAAAGAAGGAGAACATACTCTCCACAGAGTTTTCGAAATAGTTTCCCAGCAATTTTTCTGTTGCATGTCTTTTGTAATCTTCTCTGGAGATTAATGCGAAATACTGATGTGATTTTCCTACTGCCTCATGACCAATAAATCCTTTTACCTCCAGGATCCGGATAATGGTAGAAACAGTATTATAGGCAGGCTTTGGTTCCGGTAGCAAGTCGATCACCTCTTTTACGAAGCCTTTATCTATCTGCCAGATGATTTGCATGATCTGTTCTTCTGCTTTAGTTAAGTCTTTAATTTCCATTGGTTTATATTTAGTATTTTTATGACTGTTTTTCTGTGAACTAAGAATGTAGTTATAAATGTATAAACTAATTCCTTAGTTTCAAAATATAAACTTAAATATTTTTGCAAAAAAAAAGTGGTGGCCATCCAGCCATCACTTTCTAACTATTAACTAAAACTAAATTTTCGGATTGATCTCTGCTTATTTTGTTAGCAGAGTATTTGTTGTTGCCACCTCAGTTTGCGGCATTGTTTTCATCGCTACTTCATTATCATTCACTGTTTGTACATTTAATGATAGTGAAATCACCATCATGATAAAAACAGGGACTAACAGCAATAAAAACGGAGAGACATTTGTTAACTTTTTCATGGTATAAGTATAGATAGTCATCAGGAATGAATTGTCGAAATTCATTTGGTAAGAAGCCTGCATTACTTTGTGCATTGGATTTTCTAGTTGGTAACCTGATAGATTTTTCATAATCGTTTCGTTTTGATGAAACAAATAGAATCATAAAAAAATGCCTGCTAAAATCTTTTAGACGAAGTGGATATTATCCTAGATAAACGCATTTGCAGGGAATTAGTCAGGATGTTGCCGGATAATTCCTGTTCGTAGAAAAAAAATGCCAGTTCGTCGAAAGGAATAGCCTTTACACGTTCCTCCTTTTTATATTTAGGGATGAACAATAAAAGGGAACTGATTGCACATTTCATTTATTGGCTGTTTATCGGAGGCATATTATTTTTATTGATATTCCTCGGTGACCGGAAGCTGACCTATGATGAAATTGTTGTTAATTTCGTTTATTTCGCTGTGATCAATATTTCTACTTTTTATATCAACTACACGCTGCTGATTCCTCAGCTGCTCAAAAAATCCTGGTATTACATTCTTGCGCTGATTGCATTAATTGCGGTGATGTCTGCTGCGAAAACAATCCTGGCTGTTTTATACAGAGATGTACTTTTGCAGCATAAGGACGTAAAAACAGGGGAGATCACTTATACAGCGATTCATATCTATGCTTTAAGTTCTGTTTTTACCTCCGGTTTTTTTATCATCTCCGGGTGCCTCATCAAATTTACGCTCGCCTGGTTTAGCAATATCAATATTCAGCGCAGTCTGGAAACAGAGAAAAAAGATATGGAACTGCAATTCCTGAAGTCGCAGTTAAATCCCCATTTTCTGTTCAACTCACTTAATAATATCTATTCACTAGCCTATCAGAAGTCGGACAAAACCGCAGATGCGATACTGAAACTCTCCGATATTATGCGTTATATGATCTATGAAAGTAACGACAGCTGGGTATCACTCAGTAAAGAGATCGAATACCTGAAGAGTTATATCGAACTGCAGAAACTGAGGTTCAAAGACGGTGCAGCGGTAAATATGACGCTCAATGGGGAGATTGATGATCAGCAGATTATTCCCCTGATCCTGATCGCATTCGTAGAAAATGCTTTTAAACATGGTGTTGCAAATGACCATTCGGACCCTATCAGAATAAATATTATTGCCAATCAGAAAATATTGCATTTTAGTATTACCAACAAAAAGAGCAATGGAAATAAAGATGAGGTTGGTGGGGTAGGTCTCAACAATGTAGAACGAAGATTGCAACTCCTTTATCCTGGACGATATAAATTAAATATTGTAAATTCGACCACCCACTACACCAGTGAACTAATGCTTGATATATGATGAAATTAAAATGTATTGCTGTTGATGACGAGCCCTTAGCGCTTGATATTATTGAAGATTATATATCTAAGGTGCCCTTCCTGGAGCTGGTGAAAAGGACAGAGAATGCAATTGAAGGTCTGCAGCTGGTGCAGGCTGGTGGTATTGACCTGGTTTTCCTTGATATCCAGATGCCGGATTTAACAGGGATCCAGTTCCTTAAAATTGCCAATAATAAAGCGAGCTACATTTTAACCACTGCCTATTCACAGTATGCACTGGAGAGTTATGACCTGAATGTATCAGATTACCTGCTGAAGCCAATTGCATTCGACAGGTTTTATAAGGCTGTGGAGAAAGTACATAACCAGCAAAAAAATAATACGGAGCCTGCAGTTGTTGCAGTTCCTGCTCCGGCACCTGTTGTTACACCAGCACAGGCCGTTCAGGATTTTATTTTTGTGAAAACAGAGCACAAGATCCAGAAGATTGAATTGGATGACATCCTCTATATCGAAGGCTTGAAGGACTACATCTCCATCTTCACCAAAACGGAAAGAGTAATTACGCTGCAGAATATGAAAAGGATGGAAGAAACACTTCCTTCATCACAATTCATCCGTGTGCATAAATCTTATATCATTGCGCTAGACAAAATTGAGAGCATCGAACGCAGCAGAATCACCATCTGTGGTAAGATCATACCTATAGGTGATACCTATCGTGACGAATTCTTTAAAAGGATAGAAAATAACAATATTTAAACCTTAACAGGTTGTTTTAAGAATGACCTGATAGCCATTTCCGCAGCTAAAGTAAGCTCTTCCGCATTTCTATCTACGGTGGAAACCGGAGGTAAAACGGTCCATCGGATACTTTCGGCGGTACTTAGCGGATAACCACCGTATTGTACTATTTTCCAGGAGTTTTCTATAGCAATAGGAACCACCAGGGCATCAGGTGCGGCTTTAAGTAAAGTCGCAATTCCGCCAACCTGGAAAGGTTTCATTTGTCCGTCTTTCGCGCGTGTGCCTTCTGCAAATATCATGGCCGACCAGTTGTTGTCTTTCATTCTCCGTCCAAGTTTGATGATCTCAGATACTGCCTGTTTACTGTCTTTTCTGTTGATGTTAGCTCCCCCACCATATTTGAGGTTAAACGAAATGGAAGGAATCCCTTTAGTCAGCTCGATTTTGGAAATAAACTTCACATGGTATTTTCTCATAAACCATATAATCCCGGGGATGTCGTACATGCTCTGGTGGTTGGCGACAAATATAATAGGCTGGTTCAGGGGCAGGTGCTGTGTGTTCACAAAAGTCGTGGAGTTGCCCAAAAATACCTGGCTGTAGGTAAGAAAGAAATTCAGGAAATCTACCGACCGTTTATGTGCCTTATAGCCAAAAAACCGGTAGCAAACCCATTGTACAGGCTGAAAAATAATCAGCGTCAGAAAAAAGAAAAAGTAAAACACGGGAGTTAAAATATATCCCAACAATTTTTTCATAAATGATATTATAATTTGCCTTCCTGTATTAATATGCTGGTTTTTAATATCGCAGCAACACTCATACTATCGGTAATCCTGCCATCCATCACCATTGCATAAGCTTCATCAAAAGGAACTTTTCGCAAAACAAGCTCTTCCGTTTCTTCAGGTGCTGCTATACCCATCGTTAAACCTGTTGCAATATAAATAATAGCCAGCTCATTGCTTACGGAATTTGATAGATGCATCCTTTGTAATTCTGTCCAGTGGCTTGCTGTCAGCCCGGTTTCCTCTAATAATTCTCTTTTGGCACTGTCCAGCGGAGGTAGCCCCAAAGGTCCCCCGCCTTCCGGGATTTCCCAGCTATAAGCTTTGAGTGGAAACCGGTATTGCCCAACCAGCCAGGTGTTCCTGTTTTCATCTAAGGGAAGGATCCCAATGGCAAGATTTTTAAAATGCACTTCACCATATATGCCTGGTCCGCCAGATGGATTAATTACCCGATGCTCAGTTAATCCAATCCAGTTGTTCTCATATATTTTGTGGCTTTCTACAGTAACCCAGGGGTTCTTCTCTTCCATGTCGCAAGATACAAATTTCTTATTTCAGCAAAAGCAAAAAGACCACCTTTGCGGGTGGTCTTTTTATCAAAATTTATTTAGAATGAACCTTCGTCAGGTTTCATCTCCTGCTGTTCCTGTTTTTTAGGCTTTTTCATGAAAGTGGTTTTTCCAAAGCGGTAAGAGAAAGTCAGGTTGCCCATAGCGCCTGCCATTTTTCGCTGAAAATCAGTTATTGAATTATCATCTTCCACATTCATACCCCATCTTTGCGTGTTCAAAACGTTTCTGACATTTAAACTCAGGGAAGCTTTTTTATTAGGGAAGTCATACTTTGCGCCGGCATCCAGGCCATAATTCTCTTTCCATTTTCCCTGGGCTATGACCTGGTCAGATTCGTACTCTCCTCTCAGCTGTAAGGTAATGTTATGAGGCAGTACAAAATTGCTCGTTACATTTGCATTCCAGCTATAGCCAGAATTTCCCCTGATGTTGTATTCAGGAACGGCATCAATTTGGCTGCGGTAGATGTTGACATTCGCAGTGAAATTCCATGCCTTTACCACATCAACCTTTGCAATCAACTCCAATCCGCTGGAGAGATCCCGTGTTAAGTTCCGTGGTGTAGTAATAATGACACCCTCATCATTTGGTACAGACCTTACCCTTTGGATGAGGTCATTTGTCCGGCGCATATACGCTGTAGAAATTAAGCTCACCTTAGGCCAGAACTTACTATAACCAAGCTCAAAGGAGTGTACATCTTCCGGTAGCAGGCTCGGATTTCCCTGACGCCAGTTATAAGGATCTGAGTAATCAACAAAAGGGTTAGTATCCCATGGTCGCGGTCTGTTTACCCTCCTGGTGTAGCTCAATTGCAATTGCTGATCTCCTTTAAACTTTTGCGTAAGGTATACACTCGGGTAAAGTCGCTGGTATGCAATTTTGCCAGGGGTATAAATAAGGTCATTTGAACGGTCAAATCCGCCGGAACTGGTATTTAATTTTGCATCCTCACCTCTTAATCCAATTTGGTAACCGAAGTTTTTGATCTGATTCTGGTAATTAAAATACAGAGCATGGACCTGATCCTTACTGTTAAATTCATTCGACAGCAGATAGTCCTTATCGTATTCCCCGGTTGTAGCATTAAACAAATTGGCTATCGCACTATTGTCGGATAGCCTGATCTGGCTGCGATACCCGGTTTCTATCTTACCTAATTTTCCCATAGGCACGGTATAATCTGCCTGGATATTATAATTGCTGTTGATTCCGTTATTCTGGTTATTTCGTAATTCGCCTGCAATGGTAACGGGTGTTCCGTTAACATTACTGATCTGTGTATTGTACAACTGGAAATTATCATTGCTTCCCTCAGAATAGCCAAAGTTAAAAGTCAGTTCTTCCCCTTGTTTTTTGAACTTGTGGCTATAATCGAAATTCAGGTCATAACTTTTACCACTGCCATTATTGGTATTGGTACGGTTACTGAACTCCACCGCGCGCTGTCCGGCCCCATACTTATTGATGTTCAATCTGTCGTTCCGCTCATTGTCCCTGATATTAAAACCACCCGAGAAGCTCAGGATATCTTTATCCGTCAGGTAATAATCCAGTCCGGCTTTTGCGTTATGGCTCTTATCCAGCGATGTTGAATTGGTTGTCTGGTAAATATTTCTCAGACTGTCTATACCTGTAAGGTTTTTATAAGTGATATTATTATAACCTTCTCCTGGCCGGTTGCCGTAACGGTAACCATAATTTCCATATATATTGATTTTTTTGTTCTGGAAGCTTACGCTGGCATTACCATTATAATTGTCCCTGTTCCCTGCTGTTAAAGCTATATTTCCATTTAAGCCCAGTTTGGTATTTTTTTTCAATACAATATTGATAATACCCGACTGTCCTTCAGCATCGTATTTTGAAGAAGGATTAGTGATGACTTCTACGGTTTCAATGGAACTTGCCGGAATTGAAGCCAGTACTTGTGCCACATTTCCTCCTGCAATCAATGAAGGTTTACCATCAATCAGAACCCTGACACCTGATGAACCTCTAAGACTTACATTGCCATCAACATCAGTCTGTATAGAAGGTACGTTCTGCAATAAATCACCCGCAGACCCACCTTCGCTGACCAGACTCTGATCTACCGAAAAAACTTTTTTATCGATACCCAGCTGGATAGGAGCCTTAGTGGCTGTAATGGTCACCTCACTGAGTACGTTACCGTTTGCAGCTTTCATTTTTATAGTTCCCAGATTAATCAGTTCTTTGCCTTTAAGGATCGATATGGAATCTCTGACCATGGTCTGGTAACCAACATAACTGATTTTTACAGTAAAAACCCCTTCAGGGATATTAGCGATAACCAGATTTCCATTAATGTCAGTCTGTCCTGTTTTAACAATAGCTTTTGTTTTTCTGTCCAATACCACTGCAGATGCATATGGAACGGTTTCATTATTTTGGACATCTACAACTTTTCCCGTAAGTTTACCGGGCGCGATTGTCTGCGCGCAAATTTTTAATGATGTTGCTGTACAAATTGTTAGCGTTATAAATATATATTTATAGAGGTTCTTCTTCATTTAGAATTATATCGATTTAGGTGTTTTTTAATAGAGGGACAAAGTAACGGCAGAGAAGTTTAAAAAACGGGGCGTAACTATTTTATTACAGCAGAATTATGGTTAATTATAGTAATATTTTTGTGAATGAAGGATTATCCTATCTAAAGTACAGGGATCTGGTCAGTTCACTACTTGAAAACAACAAAACAACAGGAGGCGACCATAGTGAAGCAATGTTGCAATACAGCAAGCTAAATGTCCAAAGAATGAACAGGGTTGATAAAACAACTGTGTTAAATGAGGAGTTGACTGAAGCAGTTGAAACAGTAAAAGGCCACTATAGTTTACTTGTGATTTCCGAGGGCTGGTGCGGAGATGCAGCACAACTTGTTCCTGTGTTCCAGAAAATTGCGGATCTTGCTCCTGCGCATTTTGAACTGAAACTCATCTTACGTGATACCAACCTTCCTTTAATTGACGCGCACCTCACTAACGGGGGGCGAGCTATTCCTAAATTACTCATTTTGAATAGTAACGGAGTACTGGTCGCAGAGTGGGGGCCAAGACCGCATGAGCTGCAGTTATTGCTCAATGAATGGAAAAAAGAAATACAGGATCTCTTCGCACTGGCAGAAAAGTTACATTCCTGGTATGCAAGAGATAAAACCCAGACGGCTCAGCATGAACTGGCCCATCTTTTCAGGGAGCTGGAATAATTTATTCTACCGTAACCGTTAAACCTTCCTGCTGAAGGATCTTGCGGTAAACTTCCATTTCTGTAAATGAGCCTTCCAATACCGCGCATTTGCCTTTATTGTGCACTTCCCAGGCAATCCTTTCTGCCTGAGAATCTGTATAGTCAAGATATTTTGTCATACAATAGATTACATGATCAAAACTGTTTACATCATCGTTCCATAAAATGAGACGGTGAGAGGTTTTCAGAGAAGTTAAAATCTCTTCCAGTGTGAATGTTTCTTCTTTTGTTTCTGTTGACATGATACAAAAATAAGGTATTTTCAAAATAATGCCACTTTAAAATAATAATAGATGCATAAAACAGTTTAGCTACCCTTTGCTGACCTGGTCATCTGCTCAAAAGCATCCCACATTTCACCGGGAATAGCTTCCAGTCCATTGAACTGCCCCGCCCCCTGTAACCATTCCCCGCCATCAATACTGATTACTTCGCCATTAATATAACCAGAGAAATCGCTCACTAAAAACGCCGCGAGATTGGCCAGCTCCTGGTGCTCACCCACACGTTTTAAGGGTACCCTGTTTTTGAAATCAAATTTCTCGGCAAGATCACCTGGTAATAAACGCTCCCATGCGCCTTTAGTTGGAAAAGGTCCGGGTGCAATTGCATTTGTTCTGATGCCATACTTGCCCCATTCTACTGCGAGAGAGCGTGTCATTGCCAGCACGCCACCTTTTGCACAGGCAGAAGGAACCACAAAGGCAGAGCCTGTAAATGCATAGGTAGTCACAATGTTTAAAATACTTGCTGCCTGCTTTTCTTTGATCCAGTGTTTACCAAAGGCAAGGGTACAGTTTACGGATCCTTTCAGCACGATGTCTATAATCGTGGAAAAGGCATTGGCTGATAAACGCTCTGTCGGAGAAATAAAATTCCCGGCAGCATTATTCAGCAGGCTGTCTACTTTTCCAAAAGTTTTTATGGTTTCTGCCAGCACATTTTCCACCTGCTCATATTCTCTCACATCACATGCTACTGCCAGGACCTTACCTCCGGTCTCCTGCTCCATCTCTTGTGCTGTCTTTTGCAGGACATCCAGCTTACGACTGGTGATGACCAGATTTGCACCAAGTTTCAGGAAATAAGTGCCCATAGCTTTTCCCAAACCTGTACCACCACCTGTAATGACAATGGTTTTACCCTTTAGTGCATCATCTCTTAACATCGGTTGACTATACATGTGTTATTTCTTTTGAAGGTTATCAATAATCATTTTCAGTAAACCCCGTGTGGCGGGCGACCACCACTGTGTGATCATCATTTCCAGTGTCTGCGACTGGTCGGACGACATTCCTGCGATCAGTTCTTTTCTGATGTTCAGTTTGCTTTGCTGCCAGGTATTTGGCTCAAAAGCCATATATTTTCTGATCCGGCGTTCTGCCGCAGTCATAATGCTGTCCGGATTAACCAGCTCATCCACTAATCCTATAGCTAATGCTTCCTCCGGACTAAACAATTTACCTTCCAGCAGGCTCCTGCAGGCATGAGCGTTACCCAGCCAGAAGGAGTAAAGTTTAAAAATACTGTCTGGTACAATTATGCCCACAGGGACCTCATTAAGGCCGATAATATATTTTCCCTCTGCCATTACCCTGCCATCACATGCAAGCGCAATCACGCAGCCACCTGCCGGTGCATGTCCGTTGATGGCTGCCACCAGAGGCTTTTTGAAGGCAGTAATATTCGCTGAGAATTCCAGGAATAGCAACCAGAAGGACCGTATTTCCTCTTCATTATAGCTATACAATTCTATCAGATCTAATCCGGCGGAAAAAAAATGCTCTCTGCCTGTAATGATTGCTCCGCCAATATTTGCATCGTTTGCAATATTGTGCAGCATATCATTCAGTTCTGTGATCATTTCCCTGTTCAGCGCATTTGATTTGTTGCGGTTAAGCGTAATCAAAGCCAAACGGTCTTTTATTGTCACATTAATTGTGTTCATCATATTCTATTTTACTTCATAGGTATAAACAGCTCTTGCCAAATGGCCCGCATCATTTATCCCCTCAATAACAACTCTGTAAGTTCCCGGTTCGTCTGTATTATAAAAATTAAATTTAGCAATTCCATTTACATCTGTAGCAAAATGTGGTTGCCAGTAAACGGTAGTTCTGCGATCCTGTCCGCTGATCGTATTTCCAGGCGTATACTGCGGTGAATAAAATTCACGTACTGCATAAAAACCTCGCGGCGCATAAGTCATTACTCCCGGAGAATACCTTGAATAGCTTAAATCTCCGCCACCGCGTTTAGTCGTGATAATGATCACGCCACCACCACCTCTTGAACCATAGATAGCTGTATTTCCAATGCTCTTTAATATCTCAATCGTCTCTACATCCGTTGGTTGAATATTATCCAGAAAATCAGGTTCTACATACATCCCGTCCAGGATAATTTGCATAGGTGTCCCATTGCTGCGCATCAGAAAGGCCTGTCCGTTCTGGATCATCAATCCCGCAACTCTGCCCTGCAAACATTGCGACAAAGTGATGCATGTTCCCAGGTCTTTAGCTGTAAGGACTGCATCTGCATTCCCTGCACCGTTCAGGTTTGCAGAGTTTTTTGCAGGATTTTTCTTCTGTACGATATTCACCTGATCCAGCAGGAAACTTCGTTCCAGCAGTCCACGACGCGTCAGTTCATCAAAGTAACCCTCACTTTTCCTGATATAGCCGCTGATTGCTTCATTCACATTCACCACAACATCACCCGTATTTTTATTTTTCGTTACGACCTGGTTAGGTACCATATCCAAATTAATCTCTACATATTTTTTATTCTTTGCAGTACGTGCCTGCACAATAAACTTGGTGCTGTCACCAAAAGAGAGGTTCTCAAATGCAAAACGTCCTTTGGCATCAGTTAAGGTATCTATCATAAATAAGCCACCTGAGGTGGAAAATAGTGATACTCTTCCGTTAGGAACAGGTTTGCCCCCCGTTGTCGTAATTGTTCCGCTCACGCTCAAAGCCTTTTCAACTGGAAAAACAGGTGCTGGTACAGGTGTATTGGTCAGTATATCCTTCCATAAGAGTCTTGTCCATCCCTGGGTAAGCATCAGGTTATCTAAATTTTCACGCGTAGTCCTGTCGTCATTTTTAAGGTATTCATTTGGTTTTTCCACGTACCCTTTTAAGTCGCCCGTTAACAGCAGGCTCGTCAGGATATTACTTTCATTATCTTCATCCGGTTCTACAATACTCCCATTGGTTACTGCAACAGAGAAGGTGCCTTGCGTAGGTTTACCACCATCCTTAGCCGAAAATTCCAGCTGCATATTTTCTCTCTTGCCGTAACTGCTTTTTAAATTCGTTAAAGTAGCGTCAATTCTTCCTGCCGCATTATTGATGAAAATTATCCGTTCTGCTACAGGAATATTATCTGCGCTGAATAACGTAAAATGAAGTATTCCGGAAGGGATTTCATTTTTAGCAATAGAAAAGGTTGTAATCTGTTTTCCAGGTTTCGTTTTTAATACGGCGTAAACAGTGTTGTTGTGCTGAACAACCAGTTTCAGTTCCCCCTTGTTCATCACCGCTTCGCTCATTAGAATCTTAGCGTATACCTTGCTGCTATCCGTATTGTTGATAGCCAAAACATAACCCTCAGGCATTACTTTCGGAAGCGGAATATCCTGCGTACCACCATTTTTCAGCTTAATTTTCAGCATGTATGTTTTGTCAGGCTGGGGGTTGATCACAAAATTTCCCAGGCCGCGGTGTGTTGTTTTAAACGTAAGGACTTCCGTACCTATGTCGTCATACACGGCACCCTGTACATTTTCACCAAGCCCCATCGCATTTACTGCTTTGATCCCCACCTTAGAAGGCAGGTTGCTTACCAGATTTCCCCCTTCAGGAAACAATTGTACTGAAATGGCATCAGTTGAGGCTTTAACAGGAATACTTTTACTGATTTTCTGTTTATTGGGCAGGGTTAAAATAGCGTTGATACGGCCATCCACAGCTGTACCCGGATTTGGGTTATTAAAGGTCGCAAAAATCTCTCCTCCTGCATTTGTTGTTGCTTTCCCGCGTGCTGTAATTTTGTTCTTGAGCTCCACCTCATAAGTCACCACTTGCCCGGCATAAGGTTGTCCCTGTTTATCACTAAACTTTATGGCAGCACTTACACTTTCTGCATTATCTTTTTTGGTAAAGGTATAAGCAGTATTTGTAAATACTTTATTAGCCCATGCATTACCTATTTTTATCGTTTTATCAAAAAAGTAATCCGGCCCCGCATTTCTCATCCATTGTGTATAGGCCCTGATCCTGTAATTTCCTTCAGTCAGGGAATCTGTCAGTTTAAAATCTCCCCATGTTACTCCGGCCAGCAGTGGCAGTTTAATCAGCTTTTTAATAGAGTCCTCTTCATTGATCAGCTCCACATATAAGGCTTTACTGATACTGGTAGCTTCATCCGTATTGTTATCCGTTACATATGCCTTAAACCAGATATTGTCACCGATGGCATAGTAGGGTTTATCCAGGTGAAGATGTACTTTTTCCTGCGGATGCTCCTGTACATAATCTGTTATCTTTTTTAAAAGTATATCAAAAGGATCATCTGCCAGTCTGAAGGCACAGAAAACGGTACAAATCAATAGCAGGAGCGATAACGCGGTATACTTGGTTTTCATCATTTGCAGTAAAAAATAAAAGCCTCAATATAAGTATATTGAAGCTTAAATGCTATAGCTGTTAATGCGTAGTTTAAAATTTATTCTTCCACATCATGCTTTCCACAGGCTTAGTGGTTTTATTGCTGTATTTGGCATCGTTTTTAGCGTTGTACATCGTCTCAATATTGCCTTCTACCGCGAAATAAATCAGCTGACCTATAGGCATCCCTGCATAAATTCTTACTGGTTGTGCACAGGAAATCTCCAGTGTCCAGGTGTTGCAGAAACCGACGTCACCTTTGCCGGCTGTAGCGTGTATATCAATACCCAAACGGCCTGTACTTGATTTGCCTTCCAGGAAAGGAACATGTGCATGCGTTTCGGTGTATTCCAATGTTACACCAAGGTATAATGTGCCGGGTTGAAGAACAAAACCATCTTTAGGAATCTCAAAATGCTGAATTTTATTGTGTGTTTTTGCATCCAGAACCCTGTCTGTATAGGTAGCCAAATATTTACCCAGATGAACATCATAGGAATTTGTGCCTAAACACTCGGGTTTAAAGGGCTCAATAATTATTGTTCCTTTGTCTATTTCTTCTAGAATACGTTTATCGGAAAGTATCATTTGTAAAGTCTTTGGGCGAAATTATGATTAATTTAAGATACTTTTGCATTGATTTTTTAAATAGGATGCCTGTAATCTATAATAAAAATATTGACGAGCAGACCATACTTGCCGTATGGAAGATTGAAGAAGGGGAAGAAGAGCTGCTTTCTGGTCTGCAGTTAAAGCAGCATGAGCTGGATTTTATCGCTTCACTACATAATGGCAAGCGACTGTTACACTGGTTAAGTACGCGTTTGCTGCTGCGCAAAATGCTGAATACGCAGGAATATATCGACTGCCGTATGGACGCGCATGGGAAGCCCTATCTTGTAAATTCTCCCTATCATATCTCGCTGAGTCATTCCTACGATTATGCCGCAGTAATGATTGGGAAGGACAGGAGTGTTGGGGTAGACATAGAGCAGATTAAAACCAAGATCCACCGCATCCAGCAGAAATTTCTCTCTCCGCCAGAGCTTGCTCAGCCTAATGTGAAGGATGATACAAATGGACTATATGTTTGCTGGTGTGTAAAAGAAGCGGTCTATAAATGGTACGGGAAAAAAGGGTTTGAATTTAAAAGAGATATCCATATCCAGCCTTTCGAATTAAAGGACGAGGGGTCGATGACGGTTATTGTACACCTGCCAGAAGGGATCAGGACATTAACAGTAAATTATTTCAACACCATTCCAGGGTATATGCTTGGGTATGTTGTTGCTTAACTGACAGAGATGAATAAAAAGGTAGAATTTGTGGATTGGGGGCTGGTAGATTACCAGGAGGCCTGGGACCGTCAGGAGCTTATTTTCAACAGTACTATAGCTGTTAAAACCAATAACCGAAATAATGAAACAACAGAAGAGACACCTAATTTCCTCATCTTCTGTGAGCATCCCCATGTATATACATTAGGTAAAAGCGGCCATCCTGAGAATTTGCTGCTCGATGAGAAAGGACTCGAAGATAAGGCTGCTACTTATTACAAGATCAATCGCGGCGGTGACATTACTTACCATGGCCCGGGGCAGCTGGTAGGTTACCCTATTCTGGATCTTGATAATTTTTTTACCGACATTCATTTGTATCTCCGCACCCTGGAAGAGGCTGTCATTCTTACCCTTGCAGCATATGGGATCAGCGCCGGCAGGTATCCGGGATTTACAGGCGTATGGATTGATGCTGAAAATGATAAAGCAAGAAAAATCTGTGCGATGGGCGTAAGGTGCAGTCGCTGGGTAACTATGCATGGCTTTGCTTTTAACGTAAACGCTGATCTGGATTATTTTAAAAACATAATTCCTTGTGGGATAGATGATAAAGATGTGACGTCCATGGAACGGGAATTGGGCCATCCGGTTGAGATGGCTGATGTGAAGAAATTACTTAAAAAAAACATCGCAGACTTATTCCAAATGGAGTTATACTAAATTATCACTAAAAAAGTAATGCCATAATTTCTATTTAGAGTTTTTATTCTTACCTTCCTTGAAAAATTAATAGAATTAAACTTATGGATTACAACTCTACAGATTCTTCAGTATTTGGCGCTATATTTGGCGTCGGCATGATCTTTTATTTCGCCATCCTGATTTTGGTGATCGCTTCATTATGGAAGCTCTACGAAAAAGCCGGCAAACCAGGCTGGGCATCAATCGTACCCGTTTACAATAGTCTTGTAATGATCGAGATTGTGGGGAAGCCAACAATCTGGATTCTTTGGTTACTGATTCCTTGTGTTAATATAGTATTCGCTATATGGTTGCTCAATCTTTTTGTGAAAAGTTTTGGTAAATCTGAAGGTTATACTGTTGGTGTAATCCTTTTGCCATTTGTATTTATCCCTATGCTGGCTTTCGGTAACAACCCATACATAGGTCCTACAGCGGCAGAAGCAAACCAGGGTTTTAATCCTAACAACCGTTTTGGCACTGATAATCCTTTCAACAAACCACCAACAACTCCAGAAGCTTAATAATTAATGTTTCTCATATATGTCATATTCGCTTTCTCTTCATTTTGGGAGAAAGTGAATATGTTTTTGATTCCCTGCCCTTTTAAATATTTAACCGGATATGATTGTCCGGGTTGCGGATTTCAGCGCGCTTTGATCGCACTGATCAAAGGGGATTTTCAGGAAAGCTTTCAGCTGTATCCGCCAACTATTCCATTACTGCTCACCTTCATGATCGGTCTGTCTGCCAATTACTGGTGGGCTGAAAGAAGCAAAGTGCTCATAAATGCTTTAGTGATAATTACCGGTTCAATAGTGATTATCAGTTATATGTTTAAGTTATTTGTCCCGCATTCTCATTAGCAAAATCAACAAAATCATCCTGTTTATTTATTACCGACATCTATGAAGCAGATTCCTTCGTAGTTTCATTTATGAATATTACGCCGGCCATCATTTTGTTAATATCTTTACTGGGCTGTGAAAAGAGCAGTACGAATACGACTAATAAAATGGATACAACTCAAACAGAACAGCCAGTAAATCAGCTTAGTTATCTTGCGCTGGGCGACTCTTACACCATTGGTGAAGCAGTTCCTCAGGCTCAGAGTTTTCCCTATCAACTCACAGCCGCAGCAGGTTTGCAAGGCATAAAAATAGGCAAGCCTACTATTGTTGCGACAACCGGCTGGACTACTAATGAATTGCAGTCCGCTATAAAATCTACTTCCCTTCAGCCCAAATATGATATAGTAACCTTACTTATCGGTGTAAACAACCAATACAGGGGCTATTCAATTGATACTTACCGCACCGAATTTAAGGATCTGCTGCAAACAGCTATTAAATACGCAGGAGGCAATACTGCTCATGTATTTATAGTTTCTATTCCTGACTGGGGAGCAACGCCTTTCGGGAAACAAAGTGGAAGAAATGTAGCTGAAATAGCACAGGAAATCGATGCATTTAATGCAGTAAATAGAGAAGAGACCTTAAAACAATCAGTGAGTTATACCGATATTACGCCTGCTTCCAGAAACGCTGCTACTGATGTTACACTCGTTGCTCCAGACGGACTTCATCCATCTGGTAAAATGTATCAGGACTGGGCCGCTCATGTCTTACCGTCAGTATTAGCTGTCTTTAAAAAGTAAATGGGTCTAAGGACAGCGCACTAGCATTCCGGCAAACTGATCGGGATATTAGTTGCCAGGCCACCATCTGATGTTTCTTTGTATTTAGAATTCATATCAAGTGCGGTTTCCCACATGGTATTTACCACCGCTCCTAAACTTACTTTAGCTTTATCCGGGTTACTTTGCAATGCCAGCTGACTTGCCGTGATTGCCTTAATGGCACCCATTGTATTTCTTTCAATACAAGGAATCTGTACCAGTCCCCCAATAGGATCGCAGGTTAGGCCCAAATGATGTTCCATGGCAATTTCTGCAGCCATCATTACCTGGCGCTGTGATCCGCCGAGACATTCCGTTAATGCAGCGGCAGCCATTGCAGAGGATACGCCGATCTCCGCCTGACAACCACCCATCGCGGCTGAAATTGTTGCACCTTTTTTAAAGATACTACCGATCTCAGATGCACAGGCCACAAACTGTATGATTTTATCTTCCGTAAAACCGTCACAGAAAGCGATATAATATTGTAATACTGCCGGGATAACGCCGGCTGCACCATTTGTTGGGGCAGTAACTACGCGACCAAACGAGGCATTCTCTTCATTAACTGCCAAAGCGAAACAACTTACCCAGTCCAGCGTATAATTAAAACTATTGCCGCCTTCTCTGATTGCTGCTATCCAACTTTCGTAATCAGTATATGGTCTGTCTTTTATCAGTCTTTTATTTAAAGCAGCGGCACGACGTCCAACATTTAATCCCCCCGGTAAAAATCCTCCGGTATGGCAACCGCGGAAAGTACACTCTTTCATCACCTTAAAATGCTGCATGATGCCCTGTTTGGTTTCTGCTTCCTTGCGCCACGCACATTCATTTTCCATCACTACTTCAGACACTTTTAGTCCTGTGGTCAGGCACCAGTGTAACAGATCGCCCGCCACCTCTACAGGAAATGGAAGTTCCACTTGCTCTTTGTCATGGCCACTTTCACCTTCTTTCACTACAAAGCCGCCACCTACAGAATAGTAAGTTTCAGAAAATGCTTTACCCGTATGCAGAAAAGCCTGAAAAGTAACTGCATTTGGATGAAAAGGGAGGCTTTCATTGTAAAGGAAAACCAGGTCATCATTATAGTCGAAGCTAATTAACCTTGAACCTGCCAATACCAGTAACTGATCTTTTTTGATGGTCGCGATCGTTGAATCAATTGCATTTACATCGAAGGTTACCGGGTCTGCACCGGTCATTCCCAGTAAAATGGCAATGTCAGTACCATGGCCAACCCCTGTTTTTGCCAGAGAGCCGTATAGCAATATTTTAATCTGCTCCACATCATTCAGAATACCCTTCGCAGCCAATGATGCAGTAAACTGCTGTGCTGCTCTCCAGGGTCCCAATGTGTGCGAACTTGACGGACCAATGCCGATTTTAAAAATATCAAATACGGAGATTTGTTCTCTATGCATGGCGTAAAGCTAAATAGTTAAAATGAATTTGGAAAGAGTTTTAACAGTGAGATTTATAATTAATAAAAATCATAGCAGCGGAGTCCGTTAAACTTGTTGTAGCTCGAACTGTTAGGGAAATATTTTTCATATCCTACACTTGCTTCGGTTGTCCCGTTTGTATTTGTATAATTTATTTTAGATGTAGTTGCATCGTGACTCAGACCGAGACGAAGTTTTTCTCCGTTTTTACCACCAGAAAAGATGTCAAATATGAGCGATACTACTAACGCATCCGGTCCGCCTTCGCCAGCAGTACGGTACCACAGGCCTGCATTAATAGCCTTGTACTTGTATTGCATGCCCGCACTCATAGATGATACATTTCCCTGTTTGTAGTAAACCACAGAAGGTATTAAGAAAGCACCATCTTCAGATCCATACGTATTACTCGACGTAAGCGGTAGTCTGTAACTCGCATTAGCAGTGATCCTTCTGGGTAATTTTGCCTGTGCGCCACTAAAAGATTCATCTGGCTCATTCACGTGATGCAATGCGATGCCTGCCATAAATTTGCCGTAAACAAGGTTAACTCCAGTTGCGGGATCGAAGAAAAACTTATTCGCCATATCCGGCATCTGGGCGCTGCTGATTGATCCTGGAATATAACCCAGGCGGTTGTCAATCTGGTCAGAAAATACCAGCTTACTCCAGTTAATTTGTCTGTTTGTAAACCCTGCCTGAATACCAAATGATAACACGAAATCATCACTTCCCACACTATAGGAGTAACTGGCTGCCACATTATTTTTTACCAAAAAAGCTGTTCCCTCAGAGCTGCGGTTAAACTGCAATCCTAAACCACCACCAAAACGGGGAATGTTTACATCTATAGCCGCATGTAAATAAGATAGGTTTCCGCTGATACCTGTCCATTGATTTCTGTAAATCATGTTCATCCTCAGGTCGCCCTCAAACTGACCAGTTAAAGAAGGATTAAGGTACAACGGCGCATTAAAAAACTGAGAATATATATGGTCCTGTCCTGAGGCGGTAACCGACCAGGCAGATAAAAACAGAACAACTATATAGCTAAAAAATAACTTCATTCTTTTATCTTATTAAATGGATTACACCTGTCTTCTTCGGAGCGCTGGAGTCGTAGGTCATTCCCTTCCATTCCGTACCATTTATAAATTCTATATCGATCTTCCAGAAGAATACCCCTTGCGGCTGTACAATTCCCTGGAATGTTCCGTCCCATCCTTTGGCAGGGCGGCCTTCATTTAACTCTGTAGTCTCCCATAATGTTTGCCCCCATTTATTAAAGACACTCATTTTCCAGGTTTTAATACCAGATCCTTTTGCCTTAAATTCTCTGAGTTCCGGATTCTCGCCCCCTGGCATAAATGAATTCGGTACAAAAAGGTATCCCGGAACCCCAACTATCTGCACCGTTTTAAATGTAGATGTAGAACAACCTTGCTGATTAGCTACCCTTAATCTCACCACATATGAGCCCGTATCTGCATAAGTATGTGATGGGTTTTGTAAAGATGATGTGGTACCATCTCCAAAATCCCAAGCCCAGATGGTAGGGTTATTTGTGCTCTCATCCTCAAATCTAAATGTATAATTTGGAATACTGATAACTGTAGATGGATTTACATTGAATCTCGCGACCGGAGGAAGCACAATATGGATGTATTGGTTTTTGATCACAGCAATAGAACATCCCAATGTGTTTGTTGCGGTTAGCGTAACGGTATAATATTCCTGCGCGCCATCATAGGTGTGTATCGGTTCAAACTCATCAGAAGTCGTCCCGTCTCCGAAATCCCATCTATAACTAAATCCATCCTGAGTCGTATTTCTGAATTGCACCGCCAGGCCTGCACAACCTAGTGTAATGTCTGCGTTAAAGTCGGCAACCGGCTGCGGAAGAACCGTGATTGTTTCTGTAGTTGCAATTTCAGAGCAACTGTTATAAGCGGTCATTGTAACCGTATACGTTCCTGGCCTCGTGAAAGTATGTTGAATCCTTCCAGGGCTGACCGTATTTGCAGTTCCGCCATCTCCGAAATCAAACGTGAATCGTGTTGCGCCGATTGAATTGTTATCAAAGTTCACCAGTAACGGAGCACATCCTTCTTTCTCATTAGCATCTACTACCAATTCAGGAGTGATGTTTTGAGGCGCTACACGGATGTTATATCCCCTGACATCTGTTCCGCATTCATTCACAACAGTTAAGGTCGCCCGGAACGTCTGTGTCGTTGTTGTATTGTAGGTATGGCTTACCGGACTTTTATCTGTTTTTTCCAGAATCGGTGTTCCGTCACCAAAATCATAAAAATATCTGTTTGTGCTTCCCGGAGAAGTATTGGTAAAGTTAACCAGCATTGGAGAACAACCGTCAGTTTTGCTGGGTGAGAATACAGCTACTGGCTTAGCTTTCACAAATACTGTTGAAGTAACTGAATTGCTGCCGCATGAGGTAAAAGAAGTCAGCGTAACAATGTAAGTAGTATCTCTTCCCGTCGGTTCAGGATCAAAAGTTACAGGAGCAGGGTTTGTCTGCGTAGAAGTTTTTCCGTTGCCGAAGTCCCATGTAAAAGTAGCACCGGCCGAAAGGACTGATGTATTTACAAATGTGACAGACAACGGTCCGCATCCTTCTGTTTTATCTTGTGTAAAGGTTGCTGGTACAGCCTGATTGGTGCTGAAATTATATTTAAATTCTGCTGGACGGCAATTTTGGGCACTGGTGACAACCAATTTAATTTCTACAGACTTGTTGCTTTCGGTAATGGTATATCCCGGGAAGGTCACGCCCGTTCCTATTTGTACATTATCTGCAAACCAGGTGTATGTTGCATTACGCACAGGATCATTCGTCGCTGTAATATTAAGCGCAAAGGGTGCACAGCCTTTTTCTGCTGCAAATGTAAATTCAGCTAATGCATTTTGTCTAACAGTTACGGTCACTTCATTACTGATACTTTGTAGCGCACCATCACATTGATCTGTAGTAACTATTCTTCTAAATAAGATGGTTGATGCAGGTAATGTTGAAGGACTAAAGTTTTGTGATAAAGCACCTGGGATATTTGTCCATACCGTCTCAGTGGATAATCTCGACTGCCACTGGTATCTGAATACACCATTTGAACCTGCCGGAGTGGATCCTGTTAATGCTGCGATTGGATCACCACTGCAAATGTCCTGATTCGCATTAATTGTATTATTGGTAATCGGCTCCTGAACAGTAATGAGATATTCATTGCTTATTGAATTACATCCGCCACTGGTTACTGTTCTTCTATAGCTTATCGTTCCTGCTGTTGTTAAGGTGACTGTTAAATCTTCGGAAATTGCTCCACTGACCAGAGTCCATGCGCCGGCACCGCTTTTACTTTCCCAGGTATAGCTGTAAACTCCTTCTTCTCCACCAGTCGGTGTAGTACCGTCCAGTGTTACCGTTTGTCCGAAACAAACAACATTGCCGTTTCCGAGAATGCTTTGCAGAATAGGTGCATTGTTCCTGATGTTAACTGTTGAGGTTGTCGGACCGCAAGGAGAATTTCCGTTAATTGTCCATCTGAACACATAATCCGCTCCATCAACCAGTCCAGTGACATTTGTTTCAGCAGCATTAGGACTTGCAATAACAATGTTTCCCGGTCCTGAAACTAATTCCCAGAATCCTGTCTCGCCTGCTGCAAAAATATTACCTTTTAAAGCTACATCACGTTGTGCACATAGTGTTTGAGGCGTTCCTGCGTTCGCTATTGTAGTTGCAGGAGCAACTGTTATAGTTGCTGCTGTCGATGGCAGACTAGGGCAACCTCCATTTTGAACAATCGCTCTGAATTGTGTTGGAACAACGATATTAATGTAATTATAACTTGTTGTGGTATTCGTATTTACGGCAACTTGCCAGGTGATACCACCATCCGTGGAGCTTTCCCATCTTATTACACTTCCCGTTATACCGGATAGTGTAATGAAACCATTGTTTGATGCTTCACATACTAGAGCTGTACCAGCAGTTGTTCCAGGATTTGTAGGAGTATTCACCGTTATATCTACATCGCTAAATGATCCCGGACAAGAACCTGTTCCTGTTACGGTCCATCGGAAAGTATATGTTTGTCCTGCCATTAGTCCTGAAACTTTCGTCGTTGGTGAGGTCACGTCATCAAAACTAACGGCCTGAGATGATACTATAGACCACCTTCCGGTTCCTACAATAACAGGGGTCGCATTAAGCGTGTAATTATCAGTGGCACATATGTTTTCTGTAGGCCCGGCATAAGCAAGCGTGAGTGTTGGATCTACTTTAACCGTTACAGAAATGGGTGTCCCTTCACAGCCGGTTGATGAGTATGGAGTGATTGTATAAGTTACCGTGCCTTGAGCAGTTGTATTATTAATTAATGTGTTATTTATCAATAGTTCTGTTGTCGGAGTTCCTTTTGTAGGATTCGATGTACTGCCAGTTATACCTGCAGAAGGTGTTGCTACCCATGTGAATGCAGTTTGAATATTAGAACTCACTGAAATCGCTGTTGTATTATTGCTACAAATTGTTTTTTCCAGTTCGGGTGTCGTTATTACCGGCTTCGGTGTTATGGTTACTGTAAATGTGAATGGGACACCATCGCATCCATTAGCCTCTGGTGTTATTGTGTACACAACTACGGCATCAGCGGTTGGACTTGTATTAATAATTGTTTCTGTTATAGTTCCAGCTCCTGTTGAAGTAAACCCTGTTGCTGTACCAACTGTATTTACAGCTGTCCAGCGAAATGTACTTCCTTGAACGGATGAAGTCGGAGTAAATGACGTGGTTCCCCCTGTACATATACTTTGCGATCTTGAAGCTACAGTGTTGGTGGTTGTGTTCTGAGGAAAGATAGTGATTGACACTGATGCTTCAACTTGCGAACATGCCCCGGTTATTCCTGTAGTTACTACGAGTTTGATATTTGCTACGCCCGCCGTTCTTTCTGCAGCCGTTGGTGTATATATTGTAGTCAGATTGTTGCTTGGGGAAAAGGTTCCTGAACCTACCCATTGAAATGTTGCATTAGGAGTATTATTGTCTATTTTGCCTGTCAAGTTAATGTTATCATTATAACAAATCGCTGGAGGAGTAGCCGTAATACTTGGAATAGGTGCGGGCGAAAAAGTTATCTTTTGAACTTTTGTTACAGTATTGCAATTATTAGTATGAGTAAAAGTTACTGTATATGTCGCAAAATCTCCAAAATTAATTATAGGGTACTTTGTGTTGGCTCCCATAGATGGTGCAAAAGAATATGCTCCACCAGTGACGGTCCACGTATATGTAGTCGCTAATGCATCCGCTGTACCACTAGTAGTAGTTCTTGTTACCGTTGCATTAGGATCAAATGAGTAGTCTCCCCTGGCACAAAGGGATATATCTGGAGATAGGAATGCTTCGGGAGTGGTATTTACCACCACTCTTTGAGGTGCAGTAGTAGCTTGACAGGTTGCAGATGCAATTGTGAGTGTGATATTGTAAATGCCAACTTGACTAAACTTGAATTGGGGATTTACACTATTTGAATTAGTTCCTCCAATATAAGTGACGCCAGCCGCAGGTACTCCTGCTTCTGTAGTCACTGCCCATAAGTAAGTTGGTGTATTCGGACAGGTATTATCAATAATTGAAGCACTGCTGTTCGCAATCAATGTTCCCGGTGTTAAACAGAGAAGGTTTGTTGGGATTGTAAAACTTGGTTTTGGAGGATCTTGTATGCAGATCGGTAATTCAATGTTATCTGCCTGGCATCCACCATCACTTGAGGATGTCAATAGAATCAAGTGTTGTCCTTTGGTTGTGAAAACATGCTCGAAATTAAAGTTTAATGGTTTGTCTTGTGCAATGAGTACACCATCAACATACCATGAATACAGCACATTATTATCTGCGCATCCCGGCGAATTTGTACTCGCTTTTTGCCCGGGAAGTGACAGATTAGTAAAAACGACATTATCACCCAAACAGGCTATTGGGGGAAATGTAAATCTGTTTTCTGGTCTGGATACAACTCGTGCTGGGGTTGAAAGTGGGGAACCGATAGCACCGCAAAACGGACTCATTACACCAACATTTACTCCAAAGGCGTTGTAAACAGTTTGCGTCCCTGAAGTATAGGATAGTCCACACGATGATCTTGTGAATACATGACCAACTTTGCTACTGTTTGTTAAAATATCGCAATAAGTATAATCATTGAATGTATTATCTCCCCAATCAATGTGGTAAGTATTTCCCGGGAAATTTATTTTTATACCGTCATTAGAATTTACATCAACTCGATATTCAAACGCTCCTGTTGGAAAACAGACTGTATTTCCACTTGTCGTAGTAAAGGCAGTTACAGCTAAATTGTTTATTAAAAAGTAAGCTCTGGTTGAAACTCTTCCATCTGGCATCACTGCCTTAACAAACATGGTGAAATGTGCTAGGGTAGCTGTATATGTTTGAATTTCGTTAATAGAAGTAAATGTCATGACTGTCGGAGTGCCGCCATTCAATTCATTAGTTATAGTTACTGTTACATTAGCTGCAGTAGATGCATTTGTGAATCTAAATGGAGTATTAGGGGTGTTCTCATCGGTATTGCAGGAACCAAATGTTAATTCGGGACTTGTAGAAATAGGAGAAGGATTAGTCAACCTTGCATCAGTCGCAGTACCGGCAATAATAGCAAATGGTAGTGATTCAGTTGAAAATATACCCAGACTTGTGGATCTTACTCTAAGCTTATATCCAGTTCCTGCAGGTGTGCCCGCAGGGATAATGCCATTTACATAGGTAGAGTAGAATCCAGCGTAATTTCCAATAGGTGTGTTAGATACAAAATTACCTGTTGCATCTGAAAGATATAATTCAAAACGATTCCCAATGGGTACACAGGTGGCACCTAAACTAAAAGTTGCAGCAATACTCGACCCCGGCGTATACGGTCCTGCATCCACTGTCCCTATAGTAATCTGGGCTTTAGACTGGAATGATAGAAAGAGAAGAGTAAGGACGAATAAAGTGCGTAAAATTTTCCTCATATTGTAGCGTTATATAAACATAGTAAGGAATTATCAATTTCCAAACTAAAAATATAACTACGAGTAGTAATTTCCCTATAATCAAAAAAACCCGCTACTAATAGCGGGTTTTTAATTGGCTGTTAAACAGGCGTTTGATTACATCATTCCGCCCATGCCGCCGCCGCCCATAGGTGGCATACCAGCACCGCCAGCATTATCTTCCGGATCATCAGCTAAAACAACTTCAGTTGTTAATAACATAGCTGCGATTGAAGCTGCATTTTCTAATGCTACACGACTTACTTTAGTTGGGTCGATAACACCTGCACCGATTAAGTTTTCATATACGTTAGTACGGGCATTGTAACCGAAGTCACCTGCTCCTTCTTTAACTTTCTGAACAACGATAGAACCTTCGATACCTGCATTTTCGCAGATTTGACGTAATGGCTCTTCAACTGCACGTTTTACGATAGCGATACCTGTAGTCTCATCTTCGTTTTCACCTTTCAATCCATCTAATGCTTCGATAGCACGGATGAACGCAACACCACCACCAGCAACGATACCTTCTTCAACTGCTGCACGAGTAGCATGTAAAGCATCATCAACACGGTCTTTTTTCTCTTTCATCTCCACTTCAGAAGCTGCACCTACATAAAGAACTGCAACACCGCCAGCTAATTTAGCCAAACGCTCTTGTAATTTTTCTTTATCGTAGTCAGATGTAGTAGTTTCGATTTGCGCTTTGATCTGGTTAACGCGGGATTTAATGTCTTCAGACTGACCAGCACCGTTAATTACAGTGGTGTTGTCTTTGTCAACAATGATTTTCTCAGCAGTACCTAAATAAGTAAGGTCAGCGTTCTCTAATTTATAACCTCTTTCTTCAGAGATTACAGTACCACCTGTTAAGATAGCTAAGTCTTCTAACATTGCTTTTCTACGGTCACCAAAACCTGGAGCTTTAACAGCAACAACTTTCAGGGAACCACGGATTTTATTCACTACCAAAGTAGCTAATGCTTCACCATCTAAATCTTCAGCGATGATTAACAATGGTTTGCCAGTTTGAACTTGTTTCTCCAAAATCGGTAACAATTCTTTCATGTTACTGATTTTTTTGTCATAGATCAAAATGTAAGGGTTTTCTAATTCCGCTTCCATTTTGTCTGCATTAGTTACAAAGTATGGAGATAAGTAACCACGGTCAAATTGCATACCTTCAACTGTTTTAACTTCAGTTTCAGTACCTTTTGCTTCTTCAACAGTAATTACACCATCTTTACCTACCTTAGCCATTGCTTCAGCAATCAGTGAACCGATTACTTCGTCATTGTTTGCAGAGATAGACGCAACTTGTTTGATTTTGTTGTTGTCTTCACCAACAGTTTGCGACTGAGATTTTAAGTTAGCAACGATTGCAGAAACTGCTTTGTCAATACCACGTTTCAAATCCATTGGATTTGCACCAGCAGCAACGTTTTTAATACCAGCAGTAACAATCGCCTGAGCTAAAACAGTTGCAGTTGTTGTTCCGTCACCTGCAATATCTGCAGTTTTAGAAGCAACTTCTTTAACCATCTGAGCACCCATATTTTCGATAGGATCTTTCAGTTCAATTTCTTTTGCTACAGTAACACCATCTTTAGTGATTGATGGTGAACCGAATTTCTTGTCTATAATTACGTTACGTCCTTTTGGTCCTAATGTAACTTTTACAGCATTAGCCAAAGTGTCAACACCTCTTTTCAGGGCGTCACGGGCTTCTACATTATATTTAACTTGTTTTGCCATTTTGATAAAATGTTTTTTAAACTATTTTTTGTGATTTGCTGAAATCCAGCGATTAAAGAACTGCGTAAAGATCAGTTTCACGCATAATCAGATACTCTTTACCTTCATAAGTAATTTCAGTACCTCCGTATTTGCCATATAAAACTACGTCACCAACTTTAACGCTCAATGGAATAAGGTTGCCTGTCGACTCAGCGTATTTGCCTGGTCCAACTGCAACTACTGTTCCTTGCTGAGGTTTTTCTTTCGCTGTATCCGGGATGTAGATACCCGAAGCAGTTTTTTCTTCGGCAGGAGCAGCTTCAACAACTACTCTATCTGCAATGGGTTTAATGTTTAAAGCCATAACTTATTATCGATTTTAATTTAAAGGTTAACGTTATAAATACTAAGATTCACACTAAGCCTGTATCAGTTTTTATGCCAAGGGTGTTTTGCTTGACAAATTTACGCAGGCTTGTCAGCTAATAGAATCAGGTTCTGTTTTTTTCGTGTCAGACTGGCAGGATAGCAATAAAAAAGCCCGCTAGGATTCCTAACGGGCTTCTATATATGAGATAGCTTTAAGCTTATTTTTTCGTAGTATCCTGAGTTGCCGGGGCTGGGGCAGGAGTTGCATTAGATGGAGCAACGCCGCTTCCAATCGGAGACTGTGTAGGAGTTTTGTCCAGTTGTTCCTGAAGTTTCGGATCGATACCGCCTGAAGTAGATGAACCCCCAGTTTTACCAATAGTAGTAACCGCTAAAGATAAAACAACTACAAGTGTCAATAATACCCAGGTGCCTTTTTCCAAAACATCGCCTGTACGTTGTACGCCGAACATGTTGCTGCCAGAACCGCCTGTTGCAAGACCACCGCCTTTAGGGTTTTGTATTAAAACAAAAAGGCCTAATGCAACACAAATAATGATCAATAAAATAATTAAAAAAAGCATAGTATGTTAAATGGTTAAATTTTCTTTTCTACAGATTGGATAAGGTCGGCAAAGTAACGGCTTTTTTCCGGGAACTTCAAACTTAATTTTTGATAAGTATCTATCGCCTTGTCATAAAGCATTTGTTCTATGTAGATGCTGGCCAGCGTTTCCGATACCAGGTCATTCTGGTCCTCCGCACTTTTCTTTGCCTTATTCTCATTGTCGATCTGCTCCGCATTAGGCGGTGCAATCTGTGGATCCTTTCTGATAAAGTTTTCGATGATCTCAAAATCTTTTGTCACAGGTTTAGGATGATCCGTATTTTCCGGTAATTGCTCATTTTCAGGAAGGTGACTCTGAACATGGAAAATGTGTTCCACATATTGCTGATGCAGCTCATTGCCCTGTTCCTTTTTAGGCATTGCATAGGGCTGGAATGAACTCTGATGCTCTTTGCGTGTTTTATCCAGCCACCAGAGGAAGGTATAGGGCAGCTTCTCATCATTGTAATTGCTAACCTGATTTTCTGGTTTTATTCCTTCCGCTGCGGTATTCAGAATTGGAATTTCTACTTCCTCTTGTGAGGTCTCTTCAACGGTATCAATACTAAATGATTCCTCAAAAGCGAAAAAGTCTGATGAAGCAATACTTTCAAAAACGAAATCATCTGTTAAAGAAGACTTGCGTTCAGGAATTTCAGCAATCGGTGTAATTGTATCTCCATTACCTGTACTGTCTGAATTTCTGAAAGGTCTGTATTGAGATAAATCTACTTCAGAAATTTCTTCAAATACCTCGTCCTCTTTAATGTTTTCATCAATTGAAGTATATGGATCGCTTATTTCTTCAAATGTTTCCTGCTCATCAGCTGCGGGAGTTTCTGATATAATTTCAACTGGCTGATGGTAAATATCAAAAGCGGCTGTTTCTTCAGGCTGAGTATGCAGAAAGTTATATAATAACTGGCCATTGGTATAGAGTGAAGCTTTGGCAAGTGTATTCACCTCCTCCGCCTGCTCCTTATTCGCTTTTGCCAGTAATAGATGTAAAGGTTGGTAATAGGGGTATACTTGCAACAACTGTTTTAAGAAGGCAGTGTCCCCTACCGATACCTGCTGAGGGTTCGAAAGCAAGTCCGCAAGTTGTTGTTTAATGTCTTTTTCCAGCTCCACGATGCTAAGTTAATGATTGATATTCATTTTCACTACCATTGTGCAAAGGCACGGTTAAAAATATCTTCAGTGAGCTGTAAGTTAATATCTTTATTGTATTGCTGCTGAATAGACTGTAAAGGTTGAGTTCCAATATTGAAATCCTTAAACCTTTCAAAGGTTTCCTCAAAACTCTGCTTGGGATTTAGGTTGTTGGTGTATTTTACGCTTACTTTTATGGTGATCCTGTTACCACCGGCAGTAGGAGCATTGTTATTCTGTAAGGCAATAGGTCTGATATCGTATCCTGTAATTCTGCCTTCAAATACGGCATGGGCATCAGTTTGGGTAATGCTTAACCTGGTCTGGTTACGAATACGCAGCTTTAGAGCCTCGGTAAAATCCTGACTTAAATTGGGTACTACCATAGCCGCATTATTCTCAAAGAATTGCACAGTTACAGTCTTCATTTCTGAAGGAATAGATGCACCATTCAACTTTACCGAACAAGAATTCAGCAAGGTCAATGGTATAAAAAGCAATAACAAACAGATCTTTTTCATCCTTAATTTAAATTCAGTTCTTTGATTTTTCTATACAATGTACGCTCAGAGATACCCAGTTCCTGCGCAGCAAATTTACGCTTGCCTTTATGCTTTTTCAAAGCTTTTTTGATCAGGTCTGATTCTTTATCAATCAAAGATAACGACTCTTCGACTTCTTCTGCGTCATGTGCATAGTTGTAATCCACTGGCGCATTTTGTGAAGGCTTCTTGATCGTTAATGTCGGATCATTATTGATCTTCTGATCAATTTCCTGATAGAGCTGATTGATATAATGCGGATTCTCCGCCATGATATGTGAAGTGTTTCCACCGCTTTGTATAATCTCGGCAACGAGTTTCTTCAAATCCATCATATCCTTTTTCATATCGAAAAGCACTTTATATAGGATATCACGCTCTGAAAAGTCTTCTTTGTTATTTCCGTTAATGGCCATCGGCAGATTGCTGCCGCCCTCATTGGGAATATAATTCATCAAAGCAGCAGCAGTTACGTTCCGGTCTTTTTCCAGTACGCAAACCTGCTCGGCAATATTTTTCAATTGTCGCACGTTTCCTGGCCAGCTGTAGTTGGACAATAATTGTATGGCATCCGGCTCCAGATGGATACCCGGACTACGGTACTTATCGCTAAAATCTGCAGAGAATTTTCTGAACAATAAGAAAATGTCCTCTTTACGTTCATGTAAGGCTGGAATACGAAGCGGTACTGTGTTTAGACGATAGTAGAGGTCTTCGCGGAATTTCCCGTTCTTAACCCTGTTATATACATCAACATTCGTAGCTGCAATAATACGGACATCGGTCTTCTGTACTTTGGAAGATCCTACACGCAGGTATTCTCCGCTTTCCAGGATTCTCAATAAACGAGCCTGTGTACCTAATGGAAGCTCTGCAACCTCATCCAGGAAGATTGTACCCCCATTTGCCACTTCAAAGTAGCCTTTACGTGCTTCATGTGCACCTGTAAATGACCCTTTCTCATGTCCGAATAGTTCTGAATCTATAGTTCCCTCAGGAATAGCCCCGCAGTTGACTGCAATGAAAGCACCGTGTTTACGAGTGCTCATCTGGTGGATAATGTGAGAGAATACCTCTTTCCCGCTACCGCTTTCACCAGTAATTAAAACCGACATGTCTGTCGGGGATACCTGTCTGGCAATATCTATCGCACGGTTTAAAAGTGGAGATCCACCTATAATTCCGAACCGGTTTTTTATATCTTGTACGTCCAAAATAATTAATTTTAAGTATTTGGTCTGTTAATCTGCAATTCTTCCCAGTAATGTCGCTGAAGTACAACGCTCAATTACCACATTTACATATTGGCCCGGTTTAATATGGTCGGCCGCCGGAAATACGATCATCGCATTCTGGTCATTCCTTCCGCATAAATCTTTGTCAGATTTTTTAGAGAAACCTTCCACAAGAATTCTTACTGTTTTGCCTACCGATTCCTGTAGCCTTCTTAAGGATGATACCTGTTGTTTAAGCAAGATTTCCTGCAGGCGCAGTTTCTTCACCTCTTCAGGAATATCATCTTCCAGTTTTCTCGCTGCCAGTGTTCCTGGTCTTTCGGAATAGCTGAAGCAAAAGGCAAAGTCATAGCCTACGTAATCCATCATTTGGAGTGTCTCCTGATGATCTTCTTCCGTCTCTGTGCAGAAACCTGCAATGATATCTGTAGAGATTGCACAATCAGGGATAATATTTCTGATGGCATCAACCCTGTTCATATACCATTCGCGTGTATAGGTACGGTTCATCAGATCCAACATCCTGGAACTGCCCGACTGTACCGGCAAATGAATATTGTTACAAATATTATCGTACTTTTTAATGGTATATAAAACTTCGTCGGTAATATCTTTAGGATGTGAGGTAGAAAAACGAATGCGTAATTCCGGACTAATTAAAGCTACTTTTTCCAGCAACTGGGCAAAGTTTACCATAATCTCCGCGCCATCTTCGGCTTCAGCACTACCTTTCCATTTGTAAGAATCTACGTTCTGACCCAATAAAGTAACTTCTTTATAACCGCGCTGATGTAAGTCAAGCGCCTCGGCCAAAATTGAATGTGGATCACGACTCCGTTCACGTCCGCGGGTAAAAGGAACCACACAGAAAGAGCACATGTTATCGCAACCGCGCATGATGGAAATAAATGCGGTAATGCCATTGCCATTCAGGCGCACCGGACTGATATCGGCGTAGGTTTCCTCCCGGGAAAGTAAAACATTAATTGCCTTCTGGCCTTCACCTACCTGCTCAATCAGCTGTGGCAGATCCCGGTAAGCATCAGGACCAACAACCATGTCAACCAGTTTCTCTTCTTCTAAAAATTTAGATTTCAAACGCTCTGCCATGCAGCCTAAAACCCCAACTATCAGTTTAGGATTTCTGCGTTTTTCTATACCGAACTGTGACAGCCGGTTACGCACACGCTGCTCTGCATTTTCACGTATAGAACAGGTGTTAATAAATATAGCATCCGCCTCATGATAGTCGCCAGTCGTCTCAAAACCCTGGTCTAACAGAATCGAGGCAACAATTTCACTATCAGCAAAGTTCATCTGACAACCATAACTTTCGATGTATAGCTTTCTGGCATTGATCATTTTTGGTGCATCAATCACCAGGGCTTCACCCTGTCGCTCTTCATCGTGTGTCTTGTCTGCTAGTTGTAAATCAATCATAAATGGGTAACGTTTTTACTGGATACAAAAATACTAAATTAAATTTATAAATGACAAATTGGCAGAATTTAAAAAATATTGTGCTGTACCATAAAAAACATTATAGCCGCCGAACTTGTATACTATATATAATCTACACTTATGGTAAACGCTCAGTCAGGAAAAAATAAAATATGGAAGTGGATTGCTGGGGTGATAGGCGTCCTGATCTTCATCATAGCAGGTATTTCAATTTATTTCAGTGTAAAATGGAAGCCTGTGCTTACTAAAAAGATAAAGGAAGTAGTGTACGAAGGCTCTAAACATTTGTACCGTATAGATTTTAAAGATGTGCATCTTAACCTGATTACCGGTAGTGTCGTTGTTGACAGTATTTTACTTTCGCCTGATACTGCAGTATTCAATGCCAGAAGAAAAACAGGAACCGCACCTACACATTTATTCAATATCAAACTGGCAAAACTACAATTGCGAAGAATCGGGATTTATGATGTTTACTTCAAGAAAAAAATTGATATGACAGATATTATTCTTGAGCGGCCTTCAATCAATATGATTTACAATAAGGTTTACAAAAAGCCTGATACAAGTAAGGATAACCGCAGTTTGTATGAGCGCATTTCTAAAACGCTCAAATCTGTCCGCATTAAAGGAATTAAAATAGAAGATGCTGACTTTGATTATGTAAGCGGTGCAACGGGAGAGATACTTAATTCTGTTAAACATCTGAATGTGCAGGTGAGAGATTTTCTGCTCGATGCCGATGCTGCGACCGACAGTACGCGTTTCTATTATACCAAAGACGTTTCTTTTGAACTGGCAGGTTATAAATCGCTGTCAAAAAATAAAATGTATACCATGAAAGTGGATACCGTAACAGGATCCGCGACAGGTGGAACCGTTCATCTAAAAGGTTTAAAAATGATTCCTATGTACCCTGATCTGGCCTTTAGCAGAATGCTGAAGACACAGAAAGACCGTTACGATCTTTCATTTGATCAGATCGATTTTACAGGCGTGGATTTTATGAAATTAAATACAGATGGTGTCCTGCATGCGAAGGCCTTAACGATAGATAAAGGTCTGGCCAAAGTATTTATGAACCGGGAAATGCCTCCGGGAGGAGTTAACAAGGGTTCGAACTTTCCGCACATGGCACTAAAAAGACTACCAGTACAAACAACCATTGATACGCTGAGGTTAAAAAGTGTGAATGTGGCTTATACGGAATACAATCCAATTACTCAGAAAAGAGGAACGGTCAACATAGATCAGCTGAATGGAACTGTGAGGAATGTGACTAACGATTCTGTCTCACTGGCTAAAAGTCATCATGCAATAGCGCAACTAAATGCTTTTATGGTCAAAGCAGCACAGCTTGATATCCGTATAGATTTCGACTTATCATCCAAAATAGGTGCTTTTGCTTTTAAGGGAAATATCGGAAAGATGGACATGGTAAAGTTAAATCCGCTTGCCGCTCCTTTAGGTTTAGTGAAGATTGAAAGCGGCCAAATTCAGCAAATAGATTTTGATGTAACTGCAAATGAAAAAGGATCAACAGGTATAATGCATCTCTATTATAACAACCTAAAAGTAGAACTGTTAAAAGAAGGGGAGGATGGTGCTCCGGCCAAAAAGAAAGGCCTGCTCTCTTTCCTGGCAAATACATTGATTATCAAAGATGCTAACCCTTCAAAAGGAGAAGCTTTACGTACGGCTAAAATCAATTTTGTACGACCTCCAGGAGCATCTTTCTTCAACTTACTGTGGAAAAGTGTTTTCATTGGCATGAGGGAGACCGTAGGTCTGGGCATCGTACCAATGAAGAGCCCGGAAAAAGGCAGAGAGATCATAGTCGACAAAATGAACGAACGAAAAGAAAAGCGTGAAGCAAAGAAAGAAAAGAGACAGGAAGAGCGCGCCAGGCGCAAAGCTGAAAAGAATAAGGGTTGAAAATATTAATTGCCCGGTAGCCACCTGAAGGCAATTATATTCTAATGAATTTGTATATTGGAAAATTATAGGCCTGATGATGCATGAATGAAAAATCCAGAAAAACACTTCTTGTCTTTAAATGGGTTGCTGGAATCGCATTTTTGCTGTTTATAGCAGCAGACGCAGGATCATGGTACCTGAGCAGAAAAATGCGGCCGGCGATTATGCGGGAGCTGAAAGATCTGGTACTCAACTCTACGGATAGTCTTTACAGAATTGAATTCTCTACCGTGAATACCAACTTTCTGTTTGGTAATGCGTCCCTGGTAGATGTAAATATTATTCCGGATACCAATATTTTTAATAAACTTGTTTTATTGAAGCGGGCACCTAATAATATTTATGAGGTGCGCCTCAAGAAATTGACGATCCGTAACTTTCATCCCCTCAGGTTTTATCGTGAAAAGAAGATTAACGTAGACCAGCTCCTGTTTGAACGCCCTAGTGTTGTGATGATCAACAAACAGTTCGAATTCAACGAGAACAGACCTCCGCGACCATTAAAGTCTCCTTATGCTTATATCTCCAAATTTCTGAAAGAGGTAAGTGTGAAGAGCATTAACCTGCGGGATATTCGCTTTAAATACGTAAATAAAAATCTGGCTGTTACTGAAACAGATTCGCTGAAAAACCTGGATATCACGTTGAAAGACTGGCTCATTGACGCTAACTCAGCGACAGATCCTACACGGTTTTTTTTATTAAAAGATGTATTGATAGACCTGAATGATTATCGGTTCGCTACACCTGACAGTTTGTATCATCTCAACGTGAATGAGTTTTCTTTCAAGGCTTCTACCGGGCAACTGAATATCAAGAAGTTCAGTGTCGTGCCCAGGTACCCGGAAATGGAGTTCGGCCGTGCTGCGGGATATGCAAAAGACAGGTTCAATATTCAGATGAGCGATATTTCTTTAAATGGTATTGATCTGCCGTTATATGTGCGAAAGCAGGAACTGTTTGCCAGGGAGATGAACATCAACAACGGATACGTTTCCGTCTTCAATAATAATGAATTTCCATCACGCGGCGTAGAACGAATGGGGAAATTTCCTCATCAGCTGCTGCAAACGTTGAAAGGAAAACTGACGGTCAAGAAATTAAATTTGAGCAATGTAGATTTAAGTTATGCAGAGTATGACCGTGACAGCAGGCAGAAAGGAAAGATAACTTTTGAAAACACTTCCGGAACGGTGATGAATGCAACGAATGAAACTAAGGCAAAGCTGAAGAATCCTTTTATGCTGGCTAATCTGACCACCTACATGATGGGGCAGGGTAAACTGGATGTACATTTTAAGTTTGATCTTAACGCTAAAGATGGTGCCTTTTCTTATGATGGCGACTTAACTCACATGAATGGTAATGTACTTAACAGAATCACCAAACCTTTAGGTATGGTTCAGGTAAAAAGTGGCATAGTGCAGAAGTTAAGTTTCCGGGTGACTGCAAATGATAGAAAAGCAAGTGGTAAAATGGATTTTCGCTATAAGGACTTATCTATCGGACTAATGAAAAAAGTAGAGGGTAGAGACCGCTTAAGGAAACAGGGACTGATCTCTATGCTGGCGAATGCGCTGGTGATCAATCCTGATAACCCCAACACAAAAGGACAGTTTATTTCAGCACCTATATATTTTGAACGTGATCCGACCAATTCATTTTTTAGCTTTGTGTGGAAAACACTGTTTCAGGGGATTAAATATAGCGTTGGATTAACGCCACAAAAAGAAGCAGAGATTGAAGCGCAGATTGCCAGGTTTGAAAAGATGAAGGAAGACCGCGAGAAGAGGCGTGAGGCCCGGCAAAGAAGAAAGGACGGTAACCCCTGATCTGCAGCTCAGCAAACCAAGGGTAGTATTTAATTCAATAATTCTGCAGGAGCAGGTTTATCGAGTAAGTTTTGATAATAAAAGCGGACACGTTCTGTGAAGTCATGTCTGCCCTTGGTGGAGGTCCAGCCATGCCGGCCACCCGGATAAATCATCAGTTCAAAATGTTTGTTCGCATCCTCCATTTTATTAATAAACTGTATCGTATTCTGCATATGCACATTATCATCCATATCGCCATGCATGATACGCAGTAAACCCTTATATTGATCCACATAAGTCAGTACGGAAGCATTTTTATAACCTTCAGGATTTTCCTGTGGCGTATCCATGAGTCTTTCTGCATAACTACTGTCGTATAATTCCCAGCTCGTTACCGGCGCACCTGCATAACCATAATCGAAATAATCTGCCCCATAGGTCAATGCCATCGTTGTGATATAACCGCCATAACTATGTCCTGTAATCAGTAATTTCTTACCATTTACCCATGGTTTTGCTTTCAGCCATTTTGCCGCAGTGATATAATCTTTCATTTCCCATTTGCCAAGGTTTCTGTGCATTAATGCTACGCCTTCTTTTCCAAACTGACCGGAAGAGCGATGATCTACAGCAATCTGAATAATTCCTTCATTTGCCCACCACTGTGGTGCAGTGCCTTTCCATGTGTTCGTAACCGTTCCTGCAGCAGGGCCGCCATAAATACTAAACACAACAGGATACTGTCTCGTCTGATCAAAGTCGGTAGGATAAGTGATTACCGCCGGCAGGTTATAACCATCATCTGTAGGGATAGTGACCATTTCAGTTTTACCGATATCGAATTTAGCGAAATCAGCAGATTTACTATCAGCAATCTCTTTAATGATTTTGCCGTTATTGTCTACCAATGCCCGCTTTGGGGGTGTATTTACACTGGAGTAGGTGGTAATAAATTGCGTGCCTGCCGGAGACAACGCTATCTGGTGTGTATACTCACCAAAGGTAAGCCGCTTCAGTCCTTTGCCATTATAATTTACGCGGTAAAAATCTGTTCTCGTAGAAGCCTCTTTGCGTGCAGAAAAATAAACCACTTTATGTTTTTCATCTACCTGTACCAGATCTGTCACCTGCCATTTCCCACTGGTAAGTGGATTGATCAGTTTGCCGTCCAGCGTGTACAGGTAATAATGTGCCCATCCTGTTCGGTCACTTTTCAGGATATAATGTTTTTTATCTTCCAGATAAGTAATGCGTTCATCATAATCCAGATCTACCCATGAAGATTGTTTCTCATCATAAATTTCTTTTTTAACACCTGTTTCCGGGTTTACCTTATAAAACTTCAGATTATCCTGTCCCCGGTTCATCCATTGTACCATCATACTGTTGCCATCATAACTCCAGTAGGGCGTACCAAAATACTGGTCATCTTTCTCATTGAAATCTGCCCAGACAACTGCTCCGCCTGTAGCAGGTACAAAGCCTATTTTTACTTCAGGATTAGGATCTCCCGCTTTAGGATATCTTGTTTTCTCCGTATACCCATGCTGACCAGTGGAGCCATTGATAGGGAACATCGGTACTTTTGTATCCTCGAAACGCATAAACGCAATGTGTTTACTGTCAGGAGCCCACCAGAAAGCCCTGTATTTAGTCGGGCGCCCCAGGATCTCCTCAAAATAAACCCAAGAAGAATATCCGTTGTAAATGACGTCTGTTGCATCTGTTGTATACCTGATTTCTTTACCATTGGTCACCTCTACTGCGTATAAATCACTATTGCGTGTAAATGCAACGTATTTTCCATCAGGAGAAAGTGTTGGGTTTTTCTCTTCTGCACGGTCGTTCGTTAAACGCCTGGGTTCATCTTTGCCGTATTGAATATATACATCACTATCCCGCACCATCACATTTACATTGCTTTTAGGAGGTGGAGTATAAGATTCCCGCTCGCCGGATTTGATATTAACAGTATACAACTGACGGGTTTTCGCATCAGATTCTATGTAATGTGTTTCATCGCTCCAGCCCAATACGGGACTCAAATTGTTGGTCAGAGAAGATACGGCGCCGGTAGTCTGCTGAAAAGTTAGTCTTTGTTGTTGTGCCTGTGCCGTAAAGCCCAGATAAAGGCCGGCACAGAGCGTGAATAGTAATGGTTTCTTCATTGATGATTTTATAAAATTGCCGCGATGAATATAACAAAAAAGCGCCCTGGTTAAGGGCGCCTTTCAAATATGTTACGCTTGATATGACCGTTAAACAGTCCAGTTCCAGCCAAATTCATCAGCTGTTACGCCATAACGGATATCATTTAGTTTTTTCGCAATACTGATAGAAACAGTGCGTGTTGCAGGATCTGTAAGCACGTAGCCTTTACCTTCATAGCTGATCTCGCTAATCTGTGTAACTGTAGCTGCTGTACCTACTGCAAAAGCTTCTGTTAAGGTGCCATTCTCTATATTGTCCAGTACTTCCTGGATTAACACTCTTCTTTCTTCTACTGCTATACCCATGCTTTTAGCGAGGTGGATAATTGTATCTCTGGTTACACCATCAAGAATAGTCTCGCGTACTTCAGGAGTAACAATTTTTCCATTAATGACGAACATCAGGTTGGCGGCACCAGACTCTTCCACAAATGTATTTGTTTTTGAATCTGTCCAGATCAGCTGGTCAAAACCTTCTGCCTGTGCCTCTAATGTAGGTAACATTGAACCCGAATAATTTCCTCCGGTTTTCGCAGCACCAACACCACCATCGGCCGCACGTGTATACCGTGTTTCGATTTTAACTTTTAGCGGTTTGCTGTAATAGGGCGCACTGGGATTGGTCAATACTACAAACTTATACGTTGCAGATGGTCTGACACCCAAAAAAGGATCGGTAGCAAACATAGCAGGTCTGATATACAAAGAGTAATTTTCCTCATCAGGTACCCATGCCCGGTCAATATCAATGAGCGCTGCAATACCTTGCATAAAAACTTCTTCAGGAATAGTCGCCATTGCCATGCGGGCAGCAGATTTATTGAAACGTGCAAAGTTTTTATCCGCTCTGAATACACTCACGCTACCGTCAGCTTGTTTGTAAGCTTTCATTCCTTCAAAAATTGTCTGCCCGTAATGAAGCGCAGAAATCGCAGGACTCATGGGAATAGGCCCATAAGGCAGGATCTCAAAATTCTTCCATTCGCCATCTTCGAAATCAGCTACAAACATGTGGTCTGTAAAAACCTTTCCGAAAGGTAAATTAGTGATATCTGTTTCAGCCAGTCGTGAATGATTGGCTTTCGTGGTTTTTATAGTTAAAGTATCTATCACGGCTTTTTAATTTATTACGGTCAAAATTACGAAAAATTCACCTTTAAACCAGTTTATTTTTCTTCGTGCAGTGTTTTCAGTACACTAAGCACCCATGATTTACCCCATTCTTCGATTTGGTTTTCAGTCCATAAAAACGGATAGAAAATCCTTTTCTGGAAGCGTGGAGGCAAATACTTTTGCCAATTAGTTCCACCTGTTGCGGCAATATCCACAGGATCGCGCTCCAGATATCTTACGGCGGACTTATAATGTGACAAAGGCCACTCCACATTGACGAACAAATCAAGCTTTCTCAGCTCATCTGCGAGTAGGGTAACATCCTGACCTTCCTGCGCTAATTTATGATACAGCGCAGAGAAATTGGTGTGCTCACGTTCCTTGCTCAGTTGTAAGAACTGCGCAGCATATTTCTGTATAAATTGTTTTAAAGTCAGTGTTTGCTTCCCGCTGGATAGCTCTGTCGCGCCGAATTTCCAGTAGATATATTCAAACTTCTCTTCAATCGTAGCGTTTGCCAGTTCTTCTCTCTTACTTTTATCGACCAGTCTGGAGAAATCTGTAGCGCTGATCTCTATCATTCTGTACTGGCCCGACTGAAAACCGCTGGCTGGTAAAAGCGACATGCGAAACTTCAGGAACTGCTCTTTCTCCATTCCGTTTACCATTACCTCGAAAGAACTGGTCAGCGCATTAAAATAAGCGTTGATTCTTTTTACACGGTCGGTAAAAAATTGAACCGTCAAAGCCGGATGCTCTGCAATCTGTTTGCACTCATGCAGGGAAAGTTTGAAATACAGCTCCGTAATCTGATGATACATGATGAAAATCTCTTCATCAGGGAAAGGTGTTTTCGGGCTCTGTAAGCTCAACAGCGTGTCCAGGTGTATGTAATCCCAGTAAGTCAAAAAATCGGCATGCAGCAGGCCATCCAGATAAGCTGCCATATCCTGACCCATCGCAGCATATTTTTCCTGCAGCTTATCAAGCTTATCTTTAATTTCGGGTGTTAGTTCCATTAGTACAGTACTCTGAATTTTATGGTTTGTTCAATTTTCTTTAGTGATTTAAAAACTGCTTTATCATACTCTGCATTAATATCAGTAATCGCGTATCCAATCGTAGCGTTCGTCATCAGGAACTGGCCTACAATGTTGATGTTGTGTTTTGCAAATACAGTATTGATCTGTGCCATGATGCCGGGTACGTTGCGGTGAACGTGGATCAGTCTGTGCGATTTATCGATAAGGGGCAATTGCAGATTCGGAAAATTATGACTCAGGTAAGTAGTGCCCTTATTCATGAAATCCATCATCCGCTTGGGGATGAAATTGATATCCCTGGGATTGTTTTTCGGATCATCAAAAATCACAATTCCCATGTCGGTACAGGTCTGGGTCTCCAATTTATTTCTGCTGTTGCCCAAATAACCGATGGTTTTCAGTTTAACGGCAAGTTTCAGCTTCTCAGGATCCAGCTTTTCTCCATCTGCCATCAGCACCATGTGTACATCTTTTACATACTTATCTTCGAAAGTAGATTTATGGCGAACTGAATAACCATCCTTTTTTAGCAGTTCTATACTTTCTTTGCTTACCTCACCAATAATCAGGCATAAGATCCTGTTTTTTGGATAAGAGATCGCACGCGGAAGGTTATTGACATACAGAAATTCATCAAAACTTGGCGTAACATGGTCAGCGCGACTCACAATACTTTCCCTTGAAATGTTCTCCGTGAAGGCATAGAATTTCTTTATCATGCCGCTTTCCCGCAGCTGAAAATCAGAATAGCCGTCGCCGATACCGTAAAGATCGCCCTCCAGGTTCAGCAACTGCATCAGTTTCACCTTTCCGCCTTCCTCACTTAGTGGGTTGGCATGATCATAATCTATAATCCTCCCATCGCCGGTAGTTACAAAAGTATTGGCGTATATATTTTCTTTTTTAATATGGTACTGGCTCACTACAGGCGTGATAAATTCTTTAAAACCACCAGAGACGATCAGCACCTGATCTGCATGTTTTTTAAAAAAGGCTGCATTCCTTGAAAAAGAGCTGGATACTTTTTTCTTCAGGTGTTTAATCAGCTGTTTCAAATGATCTTCTGTAGCATCGAGTAATTTAACACGCTGCGCTAAACTTTCGCTGAAAGACAGTTTGCCTTCCATGGCAAGGTTGGTCAGGTCTTCAATTTTTTTGAAAATAGCTTCCTTTTCAGGATGTTTTTTGAGTGAAATACGGGCAAGCTCATCTAAAGCTTCCACTTGTGTAAAAGTACTATCGAAATCAATGATGTAAATATTCTTCTGCTGCATTTTAACTGTTTTTTAGACCTGCGCATGTTTCTTGAATGCTTTGTTGCAGGGGCTTAAATTTGATATCTATAGTATTTATGATTTTATCGTTGCTGTAATAGCTGGTGTTGAGGCTGCTTCTTGCCGCATCGCTTGTTAGCGACGTTGCTTTGCCTGTAAAGAAGGAAGCCAGCTTTGCTGCACGCCAGGCAATGCCCAGCATCCATGGTTTTGCTTCTTTTGCAGGTGCTGATATGCCAAAACCTTTTGCAATTTCCGCGAAAAATTGTGCGTAGTGATAATTTTCTGAAGATATGGTAAAGCGTTCACCGGTGATCTCACTATCCATCAATGCGATCATGCTTTTCGCCACATCCTGCACATCAACTATGCCTGTTGCACCTTTGGTGTAAAATGAAAGTCCGTCTTTAACCAGCTTGAAAATAGCACCACTACCTTTAAAACCGGCCTTTGCGCCGATAATGACGGAAGGATTAACGATTACTGCATCCAGACCTTCGGCTATACCACGCCAGACCTCCATCTCACCCTCGTATTTAGAAATCGCATAAGAATGAGCTTTAGCATCGTATTCCCAGTAATCATTTTCAGTAATCTGTTTGCCTTTTTTAGGTTCACCCAAAGCGGCGACAGAACTGACATGGATGAGTCTGGCATGATAAGCTGCACACAGATTTACGATGTTACTCGTTCCTTCTATGTTAACCTTTAGCAATTCAGTTTTATCTTTTGGGTTGAATGATACCAGGGCGGCACAGTGATAAACCTGGGTGATATTTTCAAATGCATCCTCCAGCGTAGCCACATCATTGATGTCTGCCACTACCCAGTCGATCAGTGGATTGTCTATAAAAAGAGGCGGGATCACAGAATTATCCCGTTTAAGTGCACGCAGTCTTTTACCTTGTGGTATCAGCTGACTAATCAGCTCTGATCCCAAAAATCCTGTAGCACCGGTAACCAAAATCATTTCAATTTTATAAGAAGTTCATGAATATATGATCTCAAAAATAGATATTTGAGGCCATACATTTTACTAATTATGTCGTTATCAGATTTTTTCTCCCCCTTAACGCCCGAAAAATTTACACCAAAACAGGGCTTTTATCGCAGTCAGATGGGATTAAAAGTAAGTTTTTACCTTGAAAATTTTCCGGATTTAAGTGAGAATGAATACGATATCGCAATTTTCGGGGTGCTGGATGATCGTGCTGCGGTAAACAATAGCGGATGTGCTTTAGGCCCGGATTACTTCAGGGAACAATTTTACCTGTTACATGAGGGTGCCTTTGACAGCAGGATTGTTGATTTAGGGAACATTAAAGCGGGCGCTACCCTGGCTGATACCTATGTTGCTGTGAAAACAGTAGTGGCAGAACTCGTCAGGCATAAGATTGTTCCTGTTATTATTGGCGGAGGGCAGGACCTCACCTATGCTCAGTATATGGCTTACGAACAGCTGGAGCAGAAAGTGGACCTGGTTGTAGTAGACAATAAGTTTGATCTTGATGAAGGCGACGAAACGGGGATTGCTGCCCGTTCTGATACTTACCTGAACAAAATTTTTCTGCATCAGCCAAATTATCTTTTCAATTTCAGTAATGTTGGCTATCAGACCTATTTTGTAAATCAGGACAGCTTGAAAGTGATGGACAAGCTGTATTTTGATGTACATCGCCTGGGAGAATTTTTGAGTGATATTCCTTCTGTGGAGCCGGTCATACGGAATGCAAATATGGTGAGCTTCGATATTTCAGCTGTCCGTTCTGCCGATGCCAGGGGAAATGGAAATGCTACTCCGAATGGCTTTTATGGTGATCAGGCTTGTAAAATTGCACATTATGCGGGTTTGAATGATAAACTGACTTCAATTGGTTTTTATGAGTTCAATCCGGCATTTGACAGCGGGAGCCAGACTGCCCTATTGCTTGCCCAAATGGTATGGTATTTTGTGGATGGTTTTTACAACCGCAAGAAAGATTTTCCATTAAATCCGAAATCTCAGTACTTAATTTACCGTGCCAGCCTGAATGATGGCACGGGCGAACTGCTTTTTGTGAAAAGCAAGAAGTCTGATCGCTGGTGGATGCAGGTTCCTTACCCAACAGGAATGTCAAAAAATGAGAGATACCACCTGGTTCCCTGCCGCTATGAAGATTATACGATGGCAGTGAATGGCGAAATGCCTGATTTATGGTGGCGCACCTATCAAAAACTGCTTTAACAAACTGATATTCTTTATACTTTCATTCTGAACTGATTCGGGAAGGGTTATTGCCTGTAGGGTACTTTGAGGATACCTTTAGCATATTTGTACCATATCATATGTACCCCTACTTTACCATTAATTTACCTCAATTCTACCTAAAGGGTATATTAGTGGTAAATTTGTAGTAGAGTTGAGGTACATTAGGGGTACATATGATATGCTTGAGGTATGGTAGAAATATGCTCAGATTATCCTCTCGACCAAACTCCTTACCGATGTTGACCAAACGTTGGTATGAATCTCATCAGGTTCTCATCTTAATTTTAACAATAATTCTTTTTTGCTTTTTAGATTGGGGTTGTTATCTTAATTGCCGTGTTTAATTTCACTTAAATCCGCTTTTGTTTTTTTATTTTATAATAAATTAATTAGATTGTATATTTGCTCTAGTATTAGTCACTGTATGATGGAAATGAATGGGCGACATATTTTTGAATTAACTTACGCAGAACTGCAGCTATGAATTTGCTGATAATTTATCGTAACAAACGCTGTATACAAAGAAACCATTTTGTACATGAATATCCCGATGGCAGAAAATATTTAATGGAATTGAATTGTGAAAATTCAACGACATTCTCCGCTATCTTCCCCAATAGAGTTCAAAAAGGCAGGTTATGAAACGCACTTACTATTTCTAGGATTAAATCATTTGGAAGATCTATACAGCGTGTAGTATATCGTGTGCAGAAAGGCGGACATAAAGTGTCAGAAGATTCCATTCGTTTCAACTTCGAACAAGGTTTCAAAAATAGGTATATGTATTTTGAGACATTTGATTCTGTTGCTCTGTTTGATAATCCACTGACAGAGGAAGACTCATCGGTTATTCCACAGCAGATTTTGTACTTAATGAATGGAGAACTCTTTTTGCCCTCTCTGGACTATCCGGCATGGGTAGGTGCAGTAGTTGCACTGGCAGGTAAGACTAACTGTTGGGTAGATTAATTGTAATAAAAGCTTATAAGCATCAAAGGCCCGAAATAGTCATTCCGGGCCTTTGATGCTTATGGAAATTATATTTTACATGAGGTCAAATCCAATATCTTCTCTGAAATATTTTCCATCGAAATAGATTCTTGCTGCATCGGCGGTGGCCGACTGTAAAGCTTCAAATTGTGTGTCCTGCAAACTGGTAACGGCTAGCACCCTTCCTCCATTACTTTTCACGATGCCACCTTCAAGAGCGGTACCTGCATGGAAAGCCACAGATTTGCGGATATTCTCAATGCCTGTAATCGCCTTACCTTTTTCGTAATCTCCTGGATAACCGCCTGCAACAATCATTACTGTCGCTGCACTTTTAGTACTGATCTTTAACTGAACATCTTTCAGTCTTTTTTGAGCAGTTGCCATGAAAAGTTCTACCAGGTCATTCTCAATTCTTGGCAATACGCTTTCCGTCTCAGGGTCACCCATTCTGCAATTATATTCAATGATCATTGGTTTATCGCCAACCTTAAATAAGCCGAAAAAGATAAAGCCTGTATAATCAATACCGTCTTTTTTTAATCCATTAATGGTAGGTACAATGATGGTGTCTTCTACTTCTTTCAGGAACTTTTCATCCGCAAAAGGAACAGGAGAAACAGATCCCATGCCACCAGTATTCAGCCCGGTGTCTGCCTGACCAATTTTTTTATAATCCTTAGCCTCTGGCAGGATCACGTAATTGTCACCATCTGTTAATACGAATACAGAAAGTTCAATTCCTGTTAGATATTCTTCTATCACTACCAACGCTCCCGCATTACCGAACTTGCCGCTCAGCATCAACTTTAATTCTTCCTGCGCATTTGCAGTAGTTTCACAGATCAAAACACCCTTACCGGCTGCCAATCCATCTGCTTTTAATACTACGGGCAGACTGTGGTTTTGCAGGTAAGCCAAACCTTCTGCAAGCGTTTCAATCGTGAAAGATTTAGATCCTGGTGTCGGAATGCCATGGCGAGCCATAAATTCTTTGGAAAAGTCCTTACTGCCTTCAAGGATTGCTCCTTCTTTTTTAGGGCCGATTACAGGAATTTTAGCAATAGCCTCATCGGCAATAAAAAAATCATGAATACCATTTACCAGCGGTTCTTCTGGTCCAACCACTACGAGTTCAATGTTTTCTGCAAGCACGAATTTTTTGATCGCTTCAAAATCGTTCGGATTCAGGTTTACATTTTTGCCATAGGCACCTGTACCACCGTTGCCCGGTGCGATAAATAGTTTTGAGCATTGCTCAGACTGGCTCATTTTCCAGGCAAAAGCACTTTCTCTTCCACCAGAACCTAATAATAAGATATTCATATGGGCAAAGATAACCGCTTTGGGTAAATTTTATAGTTTATGTGCATTTAATACTTACAAGAATGTGACAAATTGTACGCGTATAATTAAATAAAGCAGCACAAGCTGAACAATTAAAGGATATTTTGTATTTTTATGGCCCGACAACTGTCAAATTGGCCTATGTGCTGCACTGGCTTGGTTGTTGTAAAATGATGATTTTAAAATACATAAAACACAAATAGAAACGATGCTAGGATTTTTAACCAAGGTTTTTGGAAGCAAATCGGAAAGAGATATTAAGGCAATCCAACCCCTTGTTGTCAAAATAAACGAAGAATACGCTAAACTTTCGGCTTTAAGCAATGATGAACTGCGTAACAAAACTGTCTACTTTAAGGATGTTGTTGCGAAATCATTAGCAGAAATAGATGGTAAGATCGGTGCCTTGAAAACACAGGGTGAGAGCCAGGATTTATCATTGCCTGAAAAAACTGCTTTATATGATCAGATCGATGTGCTGATTAAGGACAGGGATAAGGAACTGGAAGTAGTATTAATGGATATTCTTCCTGCTGCATTTGCAGTGGTTAAAGAAACTTCACGCCGTTTCACTGAAAATGCACAACTTGAGGTTACAGCTTCTGCATATGACAGGGAATATGCAGCACGCAGAAGCAATGTGAAGATAGAGGGTGACAAAGCTTTCTGGGCAAACACATGGGATGCGGCAGGTACACAGGTATTGTGGAACATGGTGCATTATGATGTACAGTTGATCGGTGGTATTGTCTTGCACAACGGTAAAATTGCCGAGATGGCAACGGGTGAGGGTAAAACGCTGGTAAGTACATTGCCTGCATACCTGAATGCGCTTGCGGGACAAGGTGTTCACATCGTAACGGTGAATGATTACCTGGCACGTCGTGATGCGGAATGGAATGGTCCTTTATTCGAATTCCACGGTTTAAGAGTAGATTGTATTGATAAACATGAGCCTAACTCTCAGGAACGCAGAAATGCATACCTGGCAGATATCACTTATGGTACAAATAATGAATTTGGTTTTGATTATCTGCGTGACAATATGGCGCAGGAACCAGGTCAGCTGGTACAGCGTAAGCTGCATTTTGCAATGGTGGATGAGGTCGATTCAGTATTAATTGATGATGCACGTACTCCGTTAATCATTTCAGGTCCGGTGCCTTTTGGTGATCAGCATGAATTCCATGAGCTTAAACCACGTATTGAACGTTTGGTCAATGCGCAGAAAGAATATGTGACAAGAGCCTTAAATGAAGCTAAAAAGTTATTTAATGAAGGAAAGACCGGAACCGAAGAGGGTGAAGGTGGTTTAGCGCTGTTAAGAGCACACCGTGGTTTACCAAAAAATAAAGCACTAATCAAGTTTTTGAGTGAAGGCGGAAACAAACAGGTATTATTGAAAACTGAGAACAGCTACATGGCTGATCAGTCGAAAAACATGCCTAAAGTGGATTCTGAGCTTTACTTCTATATTGATGAGAAAAATAACCAGGTAGAGCTGACTGAAAAAGGAATTGAACTGATCACTAAATCTGGTGAAGATGAACACTTCTTTGTATTGCCTGATGTAGGTACTGAAATCGCAGAGATTGAAAAATCTACTTTAAGCAGCGAAGATAAAATTGCACGCAAAGATGAATTGATGCGTGATTATTCTATCAAGGCAGAACGTGTACACTCGGTGAACCAGTTATTGAAAGCTTATACTTTATTTGAAATTGATGTTGAATATATCATCGATGAAGGTAAGATCAAGATTGTAGATGAGCAGACAGGTCGTATCATGGATGGCCGTCGTTATTCTGATGGTTTACACCAGGCAATTGAAGCAAAAGAGAATGTGAAAGTTGAAGACGCTTCACAAACTTATGCTACGGTTACTTTACAGAATTTCTTCCGGATGTACCATAAATTGTGTGGTATGACGGGTACTGCTACTACGGAAGCGGGCGAGTTCTGGTCTATTTACAAACTGGATGTGGTAGAAATCCCTACTAACAGGGTAATGTCGAGAAAAGATCATCAGGATTACGTTTACCGTACCGTGCGTGAAAAATATAATGCGGTTGCTGAGGAAATTGTGAAACTGACACAGGAAGGCAGACCGGTATTGGTGGGAACGACTTCTGTAGAGATTTCGGAACTGTTAAGCCGTATGCTGAAATTACGTGGGATCAAACATAATGTACTGAATGCTAAAATGCACCAGAAAGAGGCAGATATTGTTGCTGAAGCTGGTCAGGCTGGTCAGGTAACGATCGCTACGAATATGGCTGGTCGTGGTACGGATATCAAGTTAGGCGCTGGTGTAAAAGAAGCGGGTGGTTTAGCGATTGTAGGTACAGAGCGTCATGAGTCTCGTCGTGTAGACAGACAGTTGCGTGGTCGTGCTGGTCGTCAGGGTGACCCGGGTTCATCTCAGTTCTTTGTCTCGCTGGAAGACAACCTGATGCGTTTATTCGGTTCAGAACGTATTTCTAACATCATGGTGAAAATGGGAATTGAAGATGGTGAAGTAATTCAGCATTCTATGATTACCAAATCTATCGAGCGTGCGCAGAAAAAAGTAGAAGAAAATAACTTTGGTGTGCGTAAGCGTTTGCTGGAATATGATGACGTAATGAACTCACAACGTTCTGTAATTTATTCTAAACGTAAAAATGCATTGTTCGGTGAGCGTTTGGATGTGGACATGAACAACATGGTGTTCGATGTTGCAGAAGATGTGGTTTCTGAATATAAAGAAGAAGGTAACTATGAAGGTTTCAAACTGGAAGTTATTAAAAACTTCTCTTTAGATACCGATATTACTGAGCAGGAATTCAATTCAAGAAGTATCCATATCTTAACAGATAAGTTGTTTGAAGAGGCTACGGTATTTTATTCAAGAAAATCTGATAACATTATCGGGCAGGCAATGCCGGTATTGACACAGGTGTTTGAAGAGCGTGGTGATCATATTGAGCAGATAGTTGTTCCTTTCACTGACGGGATCAGAAGTATTCAGGTTCCGGTTGAACTGAAAAAAGCAATTGAAAATAACGGCAGAGAAGTAACGAAGTCATTCGAGAAAACCATCGTTCTTGCTTTAATTGATGAATCATGGAAAGAGCATTTGCGTGAAATGGACGAGTTGAAACAGTCTGTTCAGAATGCAGTTTATGAGCAGAAAGATCCGCTGATCATTTATAAAATGGAAGCATTTAACCTGTTCAAAAACATGCTGAATGCAGTAAATAAAGAAGTAGTAAGTTTCTTATATAAAGGTGGTATTCCTGTACAGCAGGAGGCAGATGACTTAAGAGCGCCACAAGCGCCTAAAGCTGCACCGAGCAGACTGAAAATGTCTAAACCGGAATTTGCTGCATCAAGTAGTACTGGTGATGTTGAATTTGCAGACACACGTGAGCAAGCTCCTCAGCAACCTATCCGTAAGGAAGTAACAGTAGGAAGAAATGACCTTTGCCCTTGTGGCAGCGGTAAGAAATACAAAAACTGTCACGGTGCAGGATTGTAATTTGTAATACACATAAAGAATGCCGATTTTTGTAAAAAGAAATCGGCATTCTTTTTTTTAAGCCCTTTCCAATGAAATTATTCTTTACTTGTATTATCTGTTTATTTGCATTTCCTTTATTCGCTCAGAATAAGGGAGAGGTAACGATTATCAAAGATCCGCTGATTGACAGTCTGATTGAAAGAAGAATTCAGTTGAATAAGGTTGCTGCCCCGGCTGCTGTACGTAATGGTGGCGCCATCGTATCAAGAATGGGTTACCGTGTGCAGATATTTTACGGGTCGGACCGCAGGGAAACTTATTCAGAGCAGGCACGGTTTAAGGCTGAATATCCAAAACTGAATACTTATATCACTTATAAAGAACCGAATTATTATTTACGCGTTGGGGATTTCAGGACACGTCTTGAAGCCCAGAGCCTGATGAATGAGCTGAGATCTACATTTTCGACCTTATTCATTTTCAGGGAAAAAATCAATGCACCTAGTTTATAGCGAAAAATGATTACTAAAGAACAGATCCAAAGTTTAGCTGGTACAATTTTCCAGGATATCGTAAGCTTTCGCCGTCACCTGCACGCCAATCCTGAACTATCTTTTAAAGAGTTTGAAACCTCTGCTTTTATTCAGGCGAAGCTAACAGAATGGGGAATTCCATTTACCAGCATGGCCGGTACTGGTGTAGTTGGTTTAATTACCGGAGATTTGCCTTCAGCGGAAGTTATCGCTTTGCGTGGTGATATTGATGCATTGCCAATTATTGAAGCTAACGATAAACCATATGTATCCAAAAATCATGGGGTAATGCATGCCTGCGGACATGATGTACATACTTCTTCGCTGTTGGGTGCTGCTTATATCTTAAACAACCTGAAAGCTGAATTTGGCGGTACGATCAAACTGATTTTTCAGCCAGGAGAAGAAATTCTTCCTGGTGGTGCCAGTGTAATGATCGCTGAAGGAGTCCTTGAAAATCCTAAACCACAGCATATTATCGGACAGCATGTGATGCCGATGATTGATGCTGGTAAAGTCGGGTTCCGTTCCGGGATTTATATGGCCTCTGCTGATGAACTATATGTAACAGTTTATGGTAAGGGCGGGCACGGTGCACAACCGCAGCAGAATATAGATCCGGTACTAATTACGGCACATATTCTTGTGGCTTTGCAGCAGATCGTTAGCCGTAATGCTGATCCAAGATTACCTTCTGTATTGTCCTTCGGTAAAGTAATAGCTAATGGCGCGACGAATATTATTCCCAATGAGGTGAAGATTGAAGGTACCTTCAGGACACTGAATGAAGAATGGCGTGCAGAAGCAAAGCGACTGATGAAAAAAATGGCTGAAGGGATTGCTGAAAGTATGGGTGGAAGCTGTGATTTTGATATTCATCATGGATATCCTTTTTTGGTAAATGAGGAGAAACTGACGGCAAGAACGCGTGGTTATGCGGTAGATTATTTAGGGGAAGAGAATGTGGTTGACCTGGATATCTGGATGGCGGCAGAAGATTTTGCTTATTATTCTCAGGTAACGGATGCTTGTTTTTATCGCCTGGGTACCGGAAATGCAGAAAAAGGAACTACCTATTCTGTGCATCATCCTAACTTTGATGTAGATGAGGATGCATTGAAAATTTCGACTGGTTTAATGGCCTATATCGCACTGAAACAGCTGGGGAATTAAATGAAGGGTATCATTGCTGCTGTTTTTCTTATCGGGTTATGGTATGGTGTCGATGCACAGCAGATCCCCCGTTTCAATCCGGATACAGTGAAAACGATCACCCTTGGTGATAATGTAAATATTGTGTCGCAAAAACTAAGCGTAGAGACTTTTATCAAGGCCATTACGACAGATACCACATTCTATACTGCTTTCAGAAAGATGAAAAAGTATAGTTTTACGGCAGAGAACCGGATTTATACTTATGATAAGAAGAATAAGGTAAATGGTAAGGTTTACCGCAAAATCAGGCATCATAACAGCGGGCCTGTAAAACTGGAATATCTGGTGAAACAGGATACAGGTAAAGTCTTTAAAAAGAACGGCAAGTACCAGTTGTATACACTGGAAATGTTCGACTATATTTTTATGAATGCCTATGCTAGTGATTTTGTGCCCAATGCGCCTGCCGGAGATGAGGGAGGTGGAACAAATGCAAGCTACAAGCAGAAATTGAAAACACTGATTTTTAATCCCGGGCGACCAGTAAAAGGGATCCCTTTTATTGGCACCAAAACAGAAATATTCACTGCAAATATGCGCCAGTATTATGATTACGGCTTTCAAAGCGGGATGTATCTGGACTCTATTCCTGTTTACCGTTTCAAGGTAAGTGTAAAAGAAGACCTGAGCAGCTGGACTAAAGATGGATTGATGATCAAAGAGCTGGTGACGATTTTTGATAAGCGTAACTTTGAGATTTTGGGGCGTTATGTGGATATGAAATACAGTAATATGCTGTTTGATTTCGATGTGCAGATGAATATTGAAATGAGTTATTTTGGCGAGGATAAATTACCGTCAAAAATTACCTACCAGGGCAACTGGAATGTTCCCTTAAAAAAAGAGGAACGGGCAAGTTTCCTGATTTTGCAAAAGGACTATGCTACCGGGGATTTAAAATAGAATTATCAGTTCTTCCTTGCAAATAGAATATTTAGTATTACAATTGCAAGGAGAAAAACTAATTTTTGTGCCAATCCAAATCCAGACAAATATTTGTTTTTCCTTCAGATAAGGTTTAGTTACCTTTGAACTGTAGACCTGTTAATTGTCACCATTAAAACCATTCATGATATGTTAATGAAGAAAATAATCCTACCTGTTGCTGTTGTGGCATTGTCCTTACTGCTTTTTTCTTTTGCAGGAATGAGGGCTAAAACTAAAAAAATAATCTTTTTCGGGGATTCGATTACGCAGCAGGGGGTCAAACCTGGTGGTTATGTTGATCTGATCAAAAAGGCACTGGATGCTTCGAAATACGAAGTGATCGGCGCGGGAATTGGTGGTAATAAGGTATACGACCTATACCTCCGTATGGAAGAAGATGTGCTGAATAAAAAACCAGATCTTGTAGTGATCTATATTGGTGTAAATGATGTGTGGCATAAGTTATCATCGAGAACAGGTACTGATCAGGATAAATTTGTAAAATTCTATCAGGCGCTGATCAATAATATTCAGGCCAATGGTGCAAAGGTAGTGCTCTGTACGCCTGCAGTCATCGGCGAGAAGAAAAATGGGGTGAATGAAATGGATGGCGATCTGGATAAATATTCAGAGGAAATCCGCAAGCTGGCGGTAAAAAATAAATTGCCTTTATGCGACCTGAGGAAAATCGTTACTACTTATGATCTGGAACATAATCCGGAAGATCTGTATAAAGGAATTCTGACTGCAGACGGCGTGCATATGAATGAATTGGGTAACAAAACTTTGGCAGACACGTTATTACCTTTTGTAAAATAAGTTCTATTAATGATCAATCAGGATACCATTAACAAGATCATGGACACCGCCCGTATTGAGGAGGTTGTTGGTGATTTTGTCTCATTAAAAAAACGTGGTACCAGTTTAATCGGGAACTGTCCGTTTCATAATGAAAAGACCCCTTCGTTTAACGTTTCTGTAACTAAAGGCATTTATAAATGTTTTGGATGCGGTAAGGGAGGGGATTCAGTGCGCTTTATCATGGAGCATGAAAAGTATTCCTATCCGGAAGCTTTGAAGTTCCTGGCGCAGAAGTATAATATTGAAGTTGAAGAGAAGGAGGAAACTCCGCGTGATATTGAAGCAAATCATGCAAGGGAAAGCTTATTTGTAGTTTCTGAGTATGGGGCTAATTATTTCAGTAATGAATTATGGACCGGCGAGGAAGGCCGCGCTGTTGGCTTAAGCTACTTCAAAGAGCGTGGTTTTCGTGAGGACATCATCAAAAAGTTTGCACTCGGATATTCGCCGGATCAGTGGGATGCACTGATTTTAAGTGCTGCTGCTGCCGGGCATAAGGAGGAATTCCTGGAGCGTACCGGTTTGGCGATCAGAAATGATAAAGGGAAGCTATACGACCGGTTCAGGGGCAGGGTCATGTTCCCGATCCATGGTTTTACTGGTCGTGTGATCGGCTTTGGTGGGCGTACCCTAAAGACGGATAAGAAAGTCCCTAAATATGTAAACTCCCCGGAGAGTGAAATTTACCATAAGTCGAATGTGCTGTATGGCTTGTTCCAGGCAAAAAAAGCAATTCGTGAAGCGGATAACTGTTACCTGGTGGAAGGTTATGCGGATGTGCTTTCCGTGCATCAGGCAGGGGTGGAAAACGTTGTTGCTTCCTCTGGTACTTCACTGACCATCGAGCAGATCAGGCTGATTGGTCGTTTTACGCAGAACGTAACCATTTTATATGATGGAGATGCTGCGGGGATTAAGGCATCGCTGCGCGGACTGGACATGATTCTGGAAGAGGGGCTAAATGTAAAAGTAGTCAACTTCCCTGAGGGACATGATCCGGATTCCTATATGCACAAGGTTGGTGCAGGAGCCTTCAAAAACTACATAGAAAACAGTCGTAAAGACTTTATTTTATACAAAGCGGATACGCTGCTGAAGGAAGCGGGTAATGACCCTATTAAACGTGCAGGCATTATCAGGGATATTGTAGAAAGTATTGCTAAAATACCAGACGATATCAAGGCGTCTGTATTTATCAGGGAATGTAGTCACATTCTGCAGGTAGAGGAGCGGATGCTGCTGACAGAGCTGAATAAAATGCGCGTGGCCAAGTTTAAAAAGGCAAGTGAAAAACAACAGCAATACCAGCCTAAACAGCAATTCTCTTCCGGATCACCTTTTCAGGATGGTCCGCCGGATAATCTTTTTGACGATAACCCGGACAAACCCCTGCTTGAGCTGGAACCTGAAGTTAAGGCAGATGATGATTTATTGCAGGAGCATGAGATTATCAGGCTGTTGCTTGCGTTCGGTCATGAGTTGGTGAGCTGGGATAAGATTGATAATATGTACATCGGTTCATTTATCATGCAGAATCTTTCGGATGTTACTTTTGAGGATGATACCTGCCGGCTGATTATTGAAAATTATAAAGAGGAAATTGAAAACGGCCATTTACCTGTAGCGAACCAGTTTATTAAAAACGACAACCGCGACATTGCAGATTTAGCCATTACCCTTTCTACCTCACCTTATTCTTTAAGTGAAAACTGGTATAACAAACATAAGATTTATGTGAGGGATGAGACGGTGAATCTTAAGGCAACCATATTGGGCGGACTTTTCCACTTGAAAAAGAGAAAGGTAGACCGGATGCTGCTGGGTTTATTGCAGGAAATCAAAACGGAAAACGATCCTGTAAATCAGGAAATATTAATGCAGCGTTATGCGTTTATTAAAAACGTAGAACGTGAAATCTCTAAATTTCTGGGCTCTGTAATTCTGAAGTAATGGCAGAACACAATGACCTGGGCAGATATGGAGAAATTTTAGCGGAAACTTATCTCACAGATCGGGGTTATCACATACTGGAAAAGAACTGGATCTATGGAAGGGCAGAGATTGATCTGATTGCTTTTCATGAAGAAAAGCTCATCTTTGTAGAAGTGAAAACAAGGCGGTCTGTGGATCATGGCGAACCGGAAGACTTTGTGAACTGGAAGAAAGAGAAACAGATGGAGTTTGCTTCTTCGGTTTATATAGAAAGAAAAAACCATCAGGGTGAAATACGCTTTGATATAGTTGCAATAGTTTTTGAAAATAAAGACATTTATAAAATTAATCATATTGAAGATGCATTTTGGCCGACTTAGTACCATTTTTAGTTCCCGTAAAATAACTTTTCTGATTGCTGCGGCTTTTGTTGGCAGTGTGGTCTCTTCTTGTAAGGATGATGACGATAAAGTGGAAGCAATTGGTTTTAAACTTCCTGAGCAAGGGCAGAGTTTTGGTCTGGGTGATGAGGTGAAAGTGCAGCTGGACTTGCCGGGGGATACTAAAGTGGCTTCGGTTGATTATCTGCTGGATGGTAAGTCTGTAGGGACAAAAAATAATGGAGAACAGTTTGCGTTTCAAACGAAGGACCTCTCATTGGGTTACAAACTGATCACTGCTGTTGTTGACAATGGTGCTAAAAAAGATACGGTAACAATTAACATCGTATTAAAGTCTGCCCTTAAACCCGCTGAATTCACCTATAAAGTAGTAAATACCTACCCTCATGATACAGCTTCTTATACGCAGGGGCTGGAATACCATAACGGCAGGTTTCTGGAAAGTACGGGGGAGCGCGGATTCTCCCAGTTAAAATGGGTAGACCTTCAGACTGGTAAAGCGGTACAGAAAATTGACCTCGACAAGAAATATTTCGGCGAAGGCTCTGCTATGGTCGGTAATAAAATTATCATGCTGACCTGGGAGGAAAATGTAGGTTTTGTTTATGATGGAAAGTCATTAGCCTTACTGGATACTTTTCCTTATCAGAACAGCAGAGAAGGCTGGGGTTTAACTTTTGATGGACAGCAGCTGATTAAATCTGATGGAACCAACAGGATCTGGTTCCTGAATAAGGACAATTATAAAGAAGAGCAATATATTGACGTGTATGACAATAATGGTGCTGTTGACCAGTTGAACGAACTGGAGTATATTGACGGGAAAATTTATGCTAACATTTATCAAACGGATAAGATTGCGGTAATTAACCCAAAAAATGGCGCTATAGAGCAATATATTGATCTCACTGGAATTCTGCCCGAGAAAGACAGATTTGCCAATACAGACGTGCTGAACGGCATTGCCTGGGATGCTGCAGGAAAGCGGTTATTTGTGACCGGAAAGAAATTTGATAAGTTGTTTCATATCGCAGTTATTCCTGCCGGTCAGAAATAGATTATTGTTTTTTAACTTTTTGTTCTGCCAGATACCCGTTGAAAGTGATGGGCTGCTGGTTATTGCTATTCACCGTTAAGGTAGCGTATCCGGTGGTAGTTACATTCAGCATCAGATTATAATTGGCATTAAAATCGTCTTTTACATCTTTTGGTTTAATAGAGATGATCCAGCCGCCTTTTTTACGTATTTCTTTTTTATAGGTGAAATCTTTTGATTTGAACTTGATTCCGCCTTCATTGTTGCCTATTCGGGCATTGAAAGCACGGCCATAATAAGGTAGAAAAGCAACTACGCTGTCCTTCGTCACGTTCAGGTCGTAATTTGATCCGTTCAGGTTAATTGCACCACCACTGTTCGCGCCCGGCATCCTGTTCAAGATCTTACTGATATCGGCCGAGTTCATTGGGAAAGCCATTGTAGCGACAAAGACATAGTTCTGCGCATCAATAATTTTTTGGGTAGTGGCTTTGTCTGTCTGTGCTTTTAGCTGTGTTACAGAAAGTAGTAAGACAAGCAGGAAGATATTTTTAAGCGTTTTCATATGTATATCATTTTATATATAGACAATTCGCCTGTATAAAAGTTTAATATACACATAAAAACGCTCAGATTTTATGGGTGATTCCGGGTATTATCTCCAGCTTTTATACTGGTTGATCAAACCGTTTGTAGACGTATCATGAGTAGAAACCGGTGCATCATCTTTCAGTTCAGGAAGGATACTTTTTGCCAGCTGTTTACCTAATTCCACACCCCACTGATCAAAACTAAAGATATTCCAGATGATCCCCTGAACAAAGATCTTATGTTCATAGATCGCAATCAGGCTGCCCAGACTGCGTGGTGTTACTTTTTTCAATAAGATCGAGTTGGTTGGTCTGTTGCCTTCAAAAACTTTGAATGGAGCCAGTTTCTGGATTTCTTCGTCAGATTTACCTTCTTTTTTCAGCTCCGCAGTAACCTGCTCCTCTGTCTTACCGTTCATCAGTGCTTCTGTTTGTGCAAAGAAATTAGACAATAAGATCGGATGGTGTTCGCCAATCGGGTTTAAACTCTGTGCAGGTGCAATAAAATCACAAGGGATTAAACGTGTACCCTGATGTATCAGTTGATAAAATGCATGCTGACCGTTTGTACCCGGCTCGCCCCAGATGATCGGGCCTGTTTCGTAAGTTACCTCATTGCCATTACGGTCTACATGTTTACCGTTACTTTCCATATCTCCTTGCTGGAAATAGGCAGCAAAACGGTGCATATACTGATCATATGGAAGAATAGCCTGTGTTTCTGCATCGAAGAAATTAATGTACCACACACCAAGAAGTCCCAGGATTACCGGAATGTTACTTTCAAACGGTGTATTTTCAAAGTGCTGATCTGCTGCATGTGCACCTGCCAGTAATTCTTTAAAATGAGCAAAACCTACACTTAAAGCGATAGGCAGGCCGATTGCACTCCATAAGGAGTATCTTCCGCCAACCCAGTCCCAGAAGCCGAACATGTTTTCTGTATCAATTCCGAAAGCGGATACATCTTTTGCATTGGTAGATAAAGCAGCAAAATGTTTAGCTACATCTTCCTGCTGAGCACCCTTACCCAGGAACCAGTCCTTCGCCGTATTGGCATTGGTTAATGTTTCTTGTGTAGTGAAGGTTTTGGAAGCAATGATAAAGAGCGTCGTTTCAGGATCTACTGTTTTCAACGTTTCTGCCATATGTGTACCATCAATATTGGATACAAAATGCATAGTCAGGTGATTCTTATAGGCTTTTAATGCCTCAGTTACCATCACCGGACCTAAATCTGAACCGCCAATACCAATATTTACGACATCGGTAATTGCTTTTCCGGTGTAACCTTTCCATGAGCCTGAAATAATCTGGTCACTGAATTTCTCCATCTTAGCCAGCACTTCATTCACTTCATCCATTACATTTTTACCATCAGCATACACAGGCGTGTTGCTTTGGTTACGCAATGCAGTATGCAATACAGCACGGTCTTCTGTCTGATTGATCTTATCACCGCTAAACATCGCTTTAATCGCTTCGTCCAGTTTACATTCTCTGGCCAGCTGTACCAGCAAAGCGAAAGTAGTATCGTTGATCCTGTTTTTGGAATAATCTACCAGGATGTCTTCAAAAATCACGGAGAATTTCTCAAAGCGCTGTTCATCTTCCGCAAACAATTGCTTTAAATTTTTCTCATTGATATCAATGAAGTGATCAGCCAGGTATTTGTAGGCTGCCGTCTCTGTAAAGTTTATGGTTGGTAACATAATGGTTATTGTTTTTGTAAATGTAACAGTTTATTTTATCTGCTCAAATCAGGTACAATTTTTCTGCCGATAAAAAATAATCGGACCTATTAACTTATATTTAACATAAAAAAGACTTGCGTATGAAACTACTTTACTTTAATCTGCTGGTATTGCTCTCCGTGTCCGCTTTTGGGCAGCAAAAAACTTTAAGGGCAGAGGTGGCTGCAAAAGCTGCTGGTATTGAACAAAAGGTGATTGAGTGGAGGCGGGACTTCCACGAACATCCGGAATTGGGAAATAGTGAAACCAGAACTGCAGGAATTATAGCCAAACACCTGGAGGGATTGGGACTGACCGTAATTACGGGTGTGGCTAAAACGGGAGTAGTTGGGATACTGAAAGGTGGTAAACCGGGACCTGTGGTTGCACTAAGAGCTGATATGGATGGATTGCCTGTAACGGAGCGGGTGGATGTACCCTTCGCCTCTAAAGTCAGGACTACCTATAACGGTCAGGAAGTAGGTGTAATGCATGCCTGTGGACATGATTCGCATGTCGCTATCCTGATGGGCGTGGCAGAAGTACTGGCTTCCATGAAAAAAGAGATTCCTGGTACGGTAAAGTTTATCTTTCAGCCTGCAGAAGAAGGAGCACCAGTAGGAGAAGAAGGCGGTGCTGAACGTATGGTGAAAGAAGGTGTATTGAGCAACCCTAAAGTAGAAGTTATTTTTGGGCTGCATATTAATTCTCAGACGCCGGTTGGTGATATCACTTATCGGCCGGGAGGAACGATGGCTGCGGTGAATGATCTGCAGATCATTGTAAATGGAAAACAGGCACATGGTGCTTATCCATGGAGCAGTATCGATCCTGTGGTGATCTCTGCACAGATTGTGAATAGCCTGCAGACAATTGTGAGCAGGAGTTTGAATGTAACAGAAAACCCGGGAGTAGTGACCATCGGTGCCATCAATGGCGGCATCAGATCAAATATTATCCCTGAAAGAGTGGAGATGCTGGGAACCATCCGGAATTTCAGTAAGGAAGATGAAGCAATGTTTATAGAAAGGATCAGGACTATTGCTACCAAAACTGCAGAAGCAGGCGGAGGAACAGCAGAGGTGAAGATCCCATATACTACACATTATCCGGTTACGTTTAATGATGTGGCGCTAACGGAAAAGATGCTGCCGAGTTTGAAGGCAACTGCGGGAGCAGCACATCTGCAGCTCAGACTGCCGGTAACGGGGGCAGAAGATTTCTCTTTTTACCAGGAAAAAGTACCTGGCTTATTCATTTTCCTCGGCGGGATGCCTAAAGGGAAAGATCCGTTGAAGTCGCCCTCACACCATACGCCAGATTTTTATATCGATGAAGGAGGTTTTGTACTGGGCGTAAAAGCACTGGCCAACCTGGCGCTTGATTATATGGCGATGAAGAAATAATAATATATATTTGCGATTATGACTAAAGAACAAATACAGGATTTAAGGGACAGATTAGCGTCGCTGAGGAGGCATCTTTGACGTCGAAACCCGACTCGAAGCTATTTATATAGAACAGGAGCTTACCTTACAACCAGGTTTTTGGGATGATCCCAAGAAAGCTGAAAAGCATTTGGCAGAGATGAATTCTAAAAAGGTGTGGACAGACGCCTGGCAGAAAGCGAATGCTGAATTTGAAGATACACAGGTGTTGTTCGATTTTCTGCAATCAGGAGATGCGACGAAGGAGGAGATGGAGGAGCAGTATGAAAAAAGTCTGCGGCTGATAGAAGATCTGGAGTTGAAGAACATGCTGAGCAGTAAAGAAGACCAGCTGGATGCCGTGATGCAGATTACCGCAGGGGCAGGTGGTACTGAAAGCTGCGATTGGGCAGCAATGCTGATGCGGATGTACATCATGTGGGGCGAAAAGAATGGTTATAAGGTTACTGAACAGGATTTCCAGGCCGGGGAGGTAACAGGAGTAAAATCTGTAACGCTGCAGTTTGCCGGTGAGTTTTCTTACGGTTACCTGAAAGGTGAGAACGGAGTACATCGTCTCGTACGTATTTCTCCCTTTGATTCTAATGCACGAAGGCATACATCTTTTGCCTCTGTTTACGTTTATCCCCTGGTAGACGATACCATTGAAATTGATATTAAAGATTCTGAGATAGAATTTGAAACCTTCCGTTCCGGTGGAGCCGGTGGGCAGAATGTAAATAAAGTTGAAACTGCGGTTCGGTTGTACCACAAACCTTCGGGCATTGTGATCAAGAATCAGGAATCGCGTTCTCAATTGCAGAACAAGGAAAATGCAATGCGTTTACTGCGCTCCCAGTTATATGAGGCTGAAATGCGGAAACGTATGGAAGCGTCTGCAGCTGTTGAAGGTTCCAAGATGAAGATAGAATGGGGATCACAAATCAGGAATTACGTTTTACATCCGTATAAACTGGTTAAAGATCTGCGTACAAACTATGAGACCTCCAATGCGCAGGGTGTGCTGGACGGGGAGTTAAATGAATTTTTAAAGGCCTATTTAATGGAATTCTAATGAAGAAGATCTTTTTGCTAAGTATACTGATGGGAATAACTGGTTTTAATTTTTTAAAAGCACAACAGGTGATGGATTTATATCCGGGAAAAATCCCTGGTGCTAAAGCGATACCCGCTGCTTACAAAGAGCTTCAAACATTAAATAAAGGTAAAGTAACCGGACTAAGTAAAGTTTTTCATCCTACGCTGGCTATTTATCAGCCTGCCAAAGGGAAGAGTAACGGAACGGCTGTGATCATTTGTCCGGGTGGTGGTTATTCGCACCTGGCTATCGGACATGAAGGTGAAGAGGTGGCACTAAGCTTTGCAAAAATAGGCGTGACGGCCTTTGTATTGAAATATCGTCTGCCGGAAGACAGTATCATGGAAGATAAATCTTTCGCTCCCTTACAAGACGCTGAACAGGCCATTTATACTGTGCGTAAGAATGCAGCCAAATGGGGTGTTGACCCGGCGAAGGTCGGCATTATGGGCTTTTCGGCTGGCGGACACCTTGCCTCTACGTTAACGGTACATTATATGGATAGCAAAATTGCGAATCCTGAAAAAATAAGTTTGAGACCGGATTTTGCAGTATTGATTTATCCTGTGATTAGTTTTCTGTCTTCCCCTCATGTAGGATCGATGCATAATCTGATAGGGAAGGACGGTTCACAGGCGCAAAAAGAATATTTTTCAAATGAGATGGGGGTGAATGCAAATACACCTCCATCCTTTCTGGTTCATGCGAATGATGATGATGCGGTACCTGTAGAAAACAGTATTTTATTTAATCAGGCGCTGGTTAAAAATAAGGTGCCGGTAGAAACACATCTCTATCAGTCAGGCGGACATGGATTTGGCTTACATAATAAAACCACTGCTGATGAGTGGTTTGCGCGACTGGAGAACTGGATGAAGTCGAATAAATTGCTGTAATTAATCAATATCAGTGCTCAGCAGGATATTCTGTAATTCTTTCAGTTCCTTTACCTTTTCCTCTGAGCCTAAGTTTTCATAAGCAGATACCAGGTTACGTATAATCCTTCGGATAATCTCTACATTACTGCAGGGCGCGTAAAAGCCCGGCTGTGGCTGCAGGTTGAGCTGGCGTAAAAACTGGTCTACATCATGTTTTCCGAAAATAGATCCTTTGTTAAAAGCATTGATGTAAAAAAGCACCCCAAATTCGTGGTCTTCAATTTTGCTCTGATCGATATAACCCAGGATAAAATGCTGTGGCAGGTTAACGCCATATACAGGGATATCCAGTTTCTGTGCCAGTGTAGAATAAATGATTGCAAGTGAAATCTGATTTCCTTTTTTACTTTCCAGCACCTGGCTGATATATGAATTCTGCGGATCGTGATGGTTTTTTGTATTTCCGCTAAAGCCGTATACCGTATAAAAGATGTGGTTAATGAGTTTAATCTTCTCTACAGAGCTCATTTCATGCTGTAGCCCCAGCCAGATATCCCTTTTGATATCTTCAATCTGGATCAGAATTTTACTTTCATCAAGATCAGGATACTGGTAGCGGTTGATCACCATTGCTCCCTGCAGCAGATCAAATGCACCACTCTGGTACCAAAGATTAAGATCTTCTTTTACATTGTTAAACTGAATCTGGTGTACAATGTTCTCAATTCTTTCCTGAAGGAGAGTATCGAGCGATTTTTCCCATTCTGTTTCCAGAAAATGAATCACAGAACTGCCATGTTCAAGCAGGCGTTTTTCTACATGCTGAAAGACTTCCGGATCAGGATCATCCAGTAATTTTACCAATGCGCTTATTTCTGTACTATTTTCCATTTAATATGCTATTACAATTGCGTGTTTACCTATTTTTGCGCTATGGTATTACAATTTGTCAGTGATTTTCTGAAGCATCGTTTAACCGCTAAAAGCAGGCATGGTACACATTCACCTTTTGTTTACAAGCTGGTGGATGAGGTAATTTACGATTTTAAGTCCAAAACTGAATACAATAGTGTTGAGCAGCAAAGAAAAAAACTTTTACATGACGATGCCATAATCAGCGTTACAGACCTTGGTGCCGGCTCTCACCTGAACAAAAACCGTACAAAGCCTGTAAAAGAGATTGCAAAAAATGCATTAAAGTCGCCGCGCCTTGCTCAATTAATTTACAGGCTGGCAAAGAGCAGTAATCCTGCAAACTTGCTGGAGCTTGGTACTTGCCTGGGCATTACTACCGCCTATCTTTCCAGGGCTTGTCCCGAGGCAGATATTATTACCATTGAAGGTTGTCCGGAGACGGCTAAAAAAGCATATCAGAATTTTCAGGAGCTGGAGCTGGAAAATGTGGAACTGCAGGTAGGCAATTTTGATGAGTTGTTACCTAAAGTGATTGAAGAAAGTGCACAGCTGGATTTTGTTTATATCGATGGTAATCACCGCAAAGATGCTACTATCAATTATTTTAAGTGGTGTTTGCCTAAAGTACATGAGCATTCACTATTGATTTTTGATGATATTTACTGGAGTAAAGGGATGAAAGAGGCATGGGAGGAAATCAAAAGTCACCCTGATGTAACGGTGACCGTCGATCTTTTCTGGATAGGTTTAGTTTACTTTAAAAAAGGACAGGTAAAAGAGCATTTTAAGATCAAATTTTAGGGCTGCGTAAGGCTGCTAATTCTTTAAAAAGCTTCTGCCAGACTGAGGTAGAAGCCTGATTGTCTTGCTTCTCCACTGCGTTTCTCTCCCATGGCGTAATCTGCTCTTACACTCAATCCCTTGGCAGGATCATAGAAATACCTGATTCCGGCGCCATAAGATGGTTTAAACTGTTTCAGGGAGAAACCGCCGTTTTCGAAAACGCGACCACCCCCACCAAAAGCAACCAGGCCGAATCGGTTACTAAAGCGATACCTTAATTCTGTTTGTGCTGCAAGCAGGTTTTCATCACGGTAGCGGCCGGAGTAATAACCCCTCATTATTTCATCGTTCCCTAATTGTGGCAACAGGTAAAATGGCGTACTGTTACTCTGAACAGTGTAATATATCCCATTCACGCCCAGTACCAGCTTTTTCGCCAGCGGCCAGAAATTACGTAATACTACACGGATCTGGCTGCCACTGAAATCATTTCCGCCGAAAATATCAGGTGCATATTGATAGGAAACGCGACCAAAAAATCCTTTGGTAGGGTAATTATTTGAATTTCTGGTATCGTATGTCTGCGAAACGCCAATAAAGAGCACATTGCCCCCTGGTTTTCCCAATACTGCCGGGTTAGTGTCGTATAAACCACCAATTGCTTTATCCTTGAAACTGTAATTTTCAAATCCCAGAGATACTCCTGTATAGGTGAAAGGAAGTATATTTTTTTCTACATCGAACATGGCCTTTACCTGGTGCTGTACAATCCGGTCTTTGTCGGCCTCCAGCGTCTGGTTACCTATGCCGAAAAAGTCGAAAGGCATACTGCGGAAACGCATCTCGCCGATAAGGTGATAGGCATTGTGTTTGGTCCACACATCCCCTTTCAGACTTACATTATAAGTTTTTTTGGTTGAATACGATAAAACAGCAGCAAAATTTGAACTCCTGTTGGTGCTGTCATTTTTATCTACATAAGTAGAGTATAAACCTCCTGCGCCAAATTCCAGTCCTACTTCCTGCGAATACCTCAATAAGGGAAGGGGCATAAAACTGGCCCGCCGCGTGGTATCTACATCTTCTGATAACATACGTTTAATCAGTTTCATCTGGGCTGATCCAGAAAAGGCAGAGAGCAGAAGGAAGTTACAGATCAGAAATCGTTTCATTTTAATGACTCGGATAATAGGTATAGCCGGCGAAATTAAACAATTTGAACGAATTACCTTGTACCGGGTGCTGTTCCCATCAAAGTATACACTTCCTGCATATATATGGCCTCGTTCAGCATAGACCGGAACTCTTCCAGTTCTTCTGAAGTGAATGCAAAGCTGATATCTTCGTTGGGACTGCGCAATAAAATCCTTTCCTTTTTGTCTGGAAACGGGAGGGAGGTTGCTGTAAAAGAAGCATTTTCTATGATTTCCCTGAAGCTGAGAAACTCCTGTCCGGAGAAGGAAAGCATAAGGTTATTATGCCATACGTAATATACTTTGCAGCAGGGACAATGCGAGATTGCCGTGTGTTTTCCTGAACTTAAAACTATTGTTTTACACATATGATTGGGTTTTATTATTTCTTTTAATGCAATCCTGACCCGGTAACAAAATAGTACGAGGTCAGGATGGGAGAGCGCATTTCATTTTAGTTTTAACCTGTTTTCTATCATCTGTTCTTCAGGTAAATTAAGGTGGCTGCTGCGAGTTACCTGCACCGAGGAAGATCGTGTGGTTGTGCCGTTTATATCTGTTAACACAGCCCTGAGGCAGTCTTCTTCAGGATCTCCCAGTATTGGGTCTGCAGGGTTTGAAACGGCAATGTCTGCAGGGATACCTGTGAAGTAGTCTGACCATCCGCTGGCATTTTTGATCAGGAAACTGGCTAGATAAACCGTGTATCTATCAATGTTTATCGCAAAAAATCCAACCGGTTTGCCATAGGTTGTTGACCCGGCAAGCTTCACTTTAAAATAGGGTTTCAGGCTGCTGATCAATAGTTCGCTGGCCGATGCAGTGTGGGCAGATACAATAAAATAAATGGTTGTTATGGTTTCCAGTGTTCCTTTTTTACTGAAATAATGGGTGTTCCCTGGCTCCGTGAAATTAACGTCGGCCATAGTGGCCATTCTTCCATTGTACATCACCGTTTTCCCCTCATTATCGTAGTAAGGCTGATTTTTAAGAATCGTTGCTTTACCTGTCTGCAGCTGGGTGTTGTATTGTTCTGAGTAAATTACTTTTCCATTTAAGGAAGTGCCTGCAACCAGGTTCGCGATGTACTCTGCTGTTTCTACATAACCACCGCCATTGCTTCTCAAGTCGATCACAAGAATGCTTGGATGCGCCGCTGCGAGCATAGCGAACGCATCGTCAAGAGCTGTTTTACATGAACTTAATCTGGGGAACGATCCCAGTGCCATATAGGCGATCTGCTGATTTCCGGAACTGATCACGGCGGTTTTTAGAATGGCCTGATCACTTGCTGTACCAGTTGCCGCACTTACACCGGTAGTATTTCCGCTCTGGAGATAGGAATATTTTGAAGATGTGCTGCCAGACGAAAATTCATATGGGTTTCCTGTCGCGGAATTTATTTTTAGCTGTGAAAAATTAAATAGTTCAGTTTTAAATGCCGTAATTTCAGGATTTATCGTTGCGTATTTACGTGGATTAAATTCTGCATAGGAGGGCAGGATATCATTCCAGAGGTACACTTGTTTTGCATACAGATAAATAGAGTCCAGTGTAAATTCGGTACGTGTTCCTGTTGTTGGCGATATAGGTTCTCCGGCCGTAACAGGGGAGTCTTTTTTACAAGAGATAACACTCAAAGTTATCGTCAGATAAAATAGGCAACAAAGCCGTCGTTTCAATCTATAAGTCATGCTCCCCTGTTTGATGAATGTGTTATTCAGTTATCGTGATGAGCGGCGTAGAAATAGTCGCCCTGCCACCCCCATAATACTTGCTCTCCGGGTAGGTATAGAGGATCAGAGCGTAGGTGCCAAGAGGAAAATCAGCAGGAACTTTCAATGACCAGCCGGTAGTTTTTGCTTCCAGCAGTGTGAGTGAGACAATCACCCTGGTTACGCTATTTCGTATCTGCACGAGCGTAACTTTTTCCATGTTTTCACCACCGCTCCACGTAAACTCCTGACCTCGTTTTAGGGTGACAGGTGCAGTCACTGGCGCAGTAGCCAACCTTGGTGCCGGACTTTTTGCAAGTACTTCAAATGTTTTATCTATGGTGAAAGATCGGTCGTTCGATACTATTTTAACTTTTTGATACAGGCCCGGCGTTTCTGTTGCTACATCTGCCCTGATAGCTGTAATGCTTGCTATCGTTGCGGGGATTTCCGCATGATCGTTATTGATGAAGTATACCTTTGTAAGGTCTGCATTTGTATTGAAGTAATCCCCATTAAGGGTGATGGCAGAATTGATTTCGGTATAAAAATAGCCTTTATAGTCCAATATGGATACCGAACTGATATATGGCCTGGTAGAATTGATAACTGGTTTTAATTTATAAGTGGTCGTTCTGCCATCTTCTGCAGTAACGGTGAAGGTTGTATTTTCATTGAATTTTACAGTCGCCCCTGATGCTGGTTGTATTGTCGCTTTATCAGAGACTGTGATTACTGGCGATATGTTTTCTGGTACTTCCTGTGAAGGGGGCCAGTATAAGGTAATTTCATTATTTTCTATGGCAGCTTTGATTGATGCGCCGGTGTTGTCTTTTATAGTGAAATTAATCATTTCACTATAAGGCAGCGAAGGATATTCTTTTTTACAGGCAGAAAAGGTAATCAACAATAAACAGAGAATTAAAATGTAATGGAGAGTAGTTCTGCCGATAGTTGTACCTAAGTATTTATTTTTCATGATGTTGCATTAAAGACTTTTTTTTATATTTTTGAGCCCTTTAAAGACAGGGTAATGTTTTTTTAATTTCATTACCCTGTAATTTTAAAACAATCCGGGGCCTTTATCCAGCGGTATTTCTGCTAAAAGATCTCGGTAAATCTTTTGAGAAGAGGCTGGCGTACGAGGTCAGCCTCTTTTTAATCCGTCTGGAATAGCTTAATTAGTTAATTTATATTATTTCAATCTTTTTGTATGGAAATCTACAGCTGTGTTATACGGTCCTGTACCAGTACCAACGATTGAATCTAGTTGTACTACAAGTACTTTTGTAGCTGCAGCTATTGTTGAAGCGTTTGCTACCACAGCATATCTTGTTGCTACAGGAGCTATTGTTCTTGTAGTGGTGTTATAGTTGTACCATCCAACAACTGTTGCCGTATTGTTACCTAATGTAGTTACTGCTGTAAGGCCTGTAGAAACATTAGTTAATGTTACATTCGCTACGTTCGCAACAGATGGAAGATCGATATAACTTAAAAAGAAACCTGTAGCCGGAGAAATATTACCATTGAAATTCTGAGAGAATAATGCTTCCGGATCATCGCTGTCTATCAGGTTTTCTGTAAGGTTATAAGCGATAGTGCCCCAGCCGGATGCTGATGGTACAGCTGCAGAATTTGTGAAACTACCAGCCTCGGTTCCATTTACAGGAATGGTTGCCTGAGCTCCGCTTAATGACAATTGAGCGCTTTCTGAAGGAGCTGCTGTTTCTTTTTTACATGATGCGCCAAGGATGGCAACTAATGCCAGGCTTAATGTGATTTTTAAGATGTTGTTTTTCATTTTTTAATTTTTTATAATTTATTATTGATTTGGGGTTGGTGCCCCGGATTGTTTCATAGGTTGGTTATTTGGCGATTACATTTATCGGCCAGTTCAATGTACTCGGTGCCCAACCTCCAAATAAGGCGGTCGGTGCATAAGTTCCCGCAGGTATGTTATCAGGTACACGTATGACTGCCTGTGTACGCGTGTAGGATTCGATAGGCAGCAGTGTCTTCTGACCTCCGATTACAATACTCAGCTCCTGGAAATCATAAAATACTTCTCCGGATGTAGTGATGGTAAATGTATCCCCCTGTTTTACTGTAATCACTTTATAGTCGATAACAGGTCTTCCGTAAATGAGCTTTATTGGAAGGGTAGTTTCGGCGGCAAGGTGTTGTATTTTTACCCTGACCTTGTAATCGCCGTCTTTCAGCTCCTGCGGGATTTGCAGGTTGGTCAGCGTATATGTTTTTAGTCCGGCAATAATTGTGGGCGTAACTGTGGATCCCTGAGTTGATCCTGTTACCGGATGTTCTACCTGATCTGTTCCCACTAAAAATACTTTAACCTTATTGGGATCTGTCGTATTAAAATTCCCCTGGATACTAATTGTTTTTGAACCGATTGCCCATCCCGCTGCTGTTGTAGCCGTTGAAGGTTCAATAAGTACAAGCGGGCCGAGCTGCTGCACTTCAATATTCAGTTTGTAAGTACTTACCGTTTTATCTGCTCCGGTTACGGTATAAGTCACATTCGTACTCATCACGTCAACGGGCAATATTTCTTCGCTGATCTTTGCTCCTTCGCTTACTTTAATTTGCGGATCAATCACATCCAGCTGGTAATAGAAAGGGATATAAACAGTAATGGTTTTATCAGCTTCATCTATCACACCAGTAATTACACCGTCAGATACCGGGATTTTATACTCGGTGATACTGCTATTCTGAAGCTCAGGCAGATCCATTGTTTTTTTACAGGCGGAAAATCCGATTGTTATTAACAGCGCGACAGATAAGATTAATTTAGATTTCATTTTATATTGTTATTTATTTGATTTCAAATTTTGTGCTGCCTTTAGGTACCAGTACATATTCGAATGTGAAGAACATATGTGGAGTAGTTCTGAACCAGGTTTCTGCCGTGAATGCATTCTGGTAACAACTGATCATTTTAATTTTTGCAAAATTGCCGGTAGCAGTACGCAGAACGATGGTTCTGGCTGGCAGTTTTGTTCCATTAGCGAGCGTTAAACCATCTCCAATAGCATAAGCTACGTGTTCCTTCTCGTAACTGCCATCACCAACAGTACGTCCGCCGAAATCGTACAGATACCATCCTGTACCTTCTCCAAAGTCTCCGTTTTTGTCTGTTCCCACTATCGTACCCCCTGTTTTGAATTGGGCTTCTGCAGGAATGTCTGTTACCTCATCAAAAGATTTCTCCAAGATCAGAATAGCGCCGGTGCCTGATGCCCCGTAGCCAAGATTTGTTGCATTTGTGCCGTTGTTTCCAGATAGAAAGCTGTTATAGAGTCCGTTGAAGCCCACATCCCATCTCGCTGTTTTTGCGAAAGCGGCTTTAATTTCAACCTTATTCTCCAGACTGTAATAAGCAGCTGATTTAGGTACGGTAGGATTTGCATCATCCGTTTCCACTGCAAAATTCTCCACGCGCTGTAGTTTATAAAAAGGCACTGTTCCTGCCACGATTTCCGGTTCTGTTTCCGGTGCCGGATCATCACTTTTAGCGCAGGCACTGATCATAAACGGAATCAGTGCGAACAGGAAAATTCTCTTTGCTGGTTTTAGGAAATTAGCCTTCATGTATTTTTCTGTATTTGTCATTGCCATTCTTTAATCTGCTGTCAATAAGTTTCTGCTGCCATCCTGCTGCACGTAATAGCGGAAGGTGAAATATGGTGCGGGCCAGTTCAGGTCGCTCACCGTTGCAGGTGCGCCCTTGTACATACTGATCAGCTGTAACTTGGCATATTTTCCCTCGGCTGTACGTAGTACGTAGGTTCTGTTGATCACCGGTACAGCAATGTGTGTTTTTAATTCGTAGAAATACCAGCCATTGCCCGCTCCGGAATCCCATCCTGCTGATGTAATTGCATTATTGGTAAACTCTGCATCAGAAGGAGCTTCTGTTACCTGGTTATAGGCCTTATTAACTACGACCATGGCACCTTTTCCATTGGCACCAAAACCAAAGCTCTGGTCGTTGGTGCCATTGTTAATGGATACGTAAGAATTATATTCTTTTGCAAAGGCGATATCCCATTCTGTACTAACCTTTTTATTGCTTTCTACCTTTGCTCCGGTTTTAAAGCTGAAATAAAAAGGTTCAAAAGGTTTCCCGCTACCGACAGTATTACCAATGTCGCCCTCCAGATCTCTGATCACTGTACTCTCCCCATCTTCCAGTTCCGGTGCATTGTTTTCTTTGGTACAAGCCGACATGGTTGTTATCATTGCAACTGCAATCAGTATTTGCCTGATGTAATTCCTTTTCATTGTTTTAGTTTTAAGCTACCGTTACTTCTTCGAACACATCACCAAAGCGTAAAAAGGTTTCATCTGCCGCGGCGATGGCGATGGCCTCCTGCTCAGGGCTGGTTGCCTGCTGATTCATTACGGATACGAAAACGCCCCATTTCTGACCAGTTGCTTCTCCATATCCTGAGAAAAACGATACTCCTTCTGTAATGCCGCCTTTCTCGAGCATTTTTACGATGATACTACCGCCCATAATCGAGCCTTCCATCACATATAATGCGCCCAACGCCTGTAATTCATTTTGAATAACCGGTACAGCTACCCTGCGGATGTCATTTACATTTCCACCCAGAGCCTCAATATCATTTTTAAGATAAAGAGAGTTTCTGCGGTCTTTATAGTCCGGTAAAAGCCCGGTGGACATATAAGGTGCGATCACCTGTTCTACCTGATTGAAATAGGTGTAGAAATATTTAAGAAAATCTGCGTAGTCTGCATTGCTGCGGATCGCTTTCATTTTCTGGATTACTTTTTTTTCTAAATTAAGATGAGCCTCTTTGGTCGCTTCTTTGATGTTTGTACTTAGCATATTTCTGGTTTTTTGTTGTTACTTGAAAAATCTATAAGTAATGCCGCCTATGATTGCCCTGCCTTGTTGTGCGGGCATGAGCTGATCGCGGTAATCGAAAATATTATCTGCTGTGAGCTGTAGTGAAAGGTGTTTGTTAAGCAGGGTTTTCTGGATAGAGAGGTTGAAGAGGAAATAACCGGATACAAATGTGTCATAGTTGTCGATAAAGTTATTTGCCCTGTTGGCTTCCATAAAACCATACTTACTGCGGTAGTTTACCCGAAATGAACCGGTGAAGCCAGCTTTGTGCTCATAAACAAATTTAATGTTGGCCATGTGGCGGGAACGGTTGGCCATACCGAAGTAATCCGATCTTTCCGACTTCCGTAATTTGTTGATTGCTGTATCGTAAACCTGACCGAATAGTCCGGTCTCGTTTTTAATAGAGTCGATCACACTACGGTCTATCGCATAAAGGAGTTGATAACCGGCATTAATGTTTAGCGATGAGGTGGCCGACCAATTAATGCCAATCTCCGTTCCTGCAAGATAAGCTTTGGCAATATTTACGTAGGAGAATATCTGTTGATTACTTGTCTTGGTTGCAACTTGTTCTGAGTTGATAAAGTTTTTAATGTCATTGTAAAATACGTTGACATCCAGCTTTACCGATTTAATGGCCGTTAAGGTGAAACCTGTACTGTAAGATACAGAGCGTTCTGGTCTGAGTGCACCTATTCTGTTTGCTACAGGCCAAATATTCAGGATCTGTCCGGCATCCTGCAATATTTTAATTTCTCTTGCATATTCCTCAGATCCAAGTACAGTATAGCCTGTTTGAATATTGGTAAATACCAGATAGAGTTGTTGAAAATTAGGTGTTTTGAATCCAGTACCCACGGCCGCTCTAAAGACAAGGTCTTTAATGGGGGTAAATTTCAGTCCCAGACTGGGATTGATTTTACTGCCGTACTTGTCATGATAGTCGAACCTTGCACCCCCGGTAAAGTGTAGTGCATCGGTCGCCCGCCAGTCGGCCTGCCCGTAGACAAAATAATTTGTCATTGTTTTGGTGCCCCTGTAAGATACGCTGTTTAATTGCTCATAGGCGGCACCAGTGCCTGTAGTCACACTCAGGCTGCTACTGAAATCACGTGCTGCCTGCAGCTCTCCGCGGTGCAGGTACTGCGTGAATCTGTTTCCGGGTAACTGTATGCCACTGTTCAGGTCGGTAAAATCCTGTTCGCTTTGGTAACGTGTAAGGTAATATTGAGATTTAAGTCTGGTACCGTTGCTGAAACTGCTGTTCATGGAAACAGAACCATTGAGATCGCGCTCATCCATTACATCAGTACTCGGTCTTACTCCGTAATTCAAATTGTTTACTGAATGGCGGGTGGCATAACGGGTATTAAAATTAAGGGTATTAATGGCGCTTAGCTGGTAAGCGCCTCTTGATTGTAAAGCGTAACTGTCGAATGGTGGTGCTGTTTTCCCCTCGATGAGATAGGGATTTGAATTGAAACCATCTGTCCGGTAGTAATTCCCGGATATATATACTGATCCTTTTTTTCCGGCGAAAGGTGTCTCTCCTTCCAGTGTGGCATCTATCATATTGAAACTACCGTAACGCAATGCAGCAAGTCCCTGTGCGGCTGTTATATTTTTACGGGTAACAATATTGACTACCCCGGCAAGCGCTTCACTTCCAAAGAGACAGGAGGATGCACCTTTAATGATTTCGATCCGCTCTATGTTTGACACAGTAATCCGGGACAAATCAAGATTGCCTGAGTTGCGGCCGGTCATCGGTTGACCGTCTATCATGATCATAGTATAACCACTATCGAAACCCTGCATTTGAAGACCTACGGCTCTGTTTCCATTACCGATATCGTTTACAATAGCTAATCCGGTTTGTTCTTTCAGCACCTCATCCAGTCGCCTGCTACCCATTTGTTCTATTGCTTTACGGGTAATGATCGTACTTGGCATTACTGTGTTGATCATGTCAATCAGGTTATCCGGATTTTTATGACTGCTGCTGATACTTACTTCATCCAGTCCGTTTTCTGCAACTTTTAACCGGATGTTTGTCTGCTCGTTGTTTCCCGGGTTAATCTCGACCTCCGAAGTGTAGGCTGTGTAACCCACTGCTGTTATTTTTAGCTGATAGGTTCCTATATAGAGCTGGTTAATTACAAATTCACCTTTTTTGTTTGCTATGACTGTTCTGTGGTCTGGTTCCAATACTACTGAGGCGCCGGGAATACCTTTGTCCTGTTCATCCTTTACCACACCTTTTAAGCTTCCTTTTGTCTGGGCGCAAAGTCTGGTTGTTAGTAAAAGTGAGAATAGTATCATCAGATAAAGTTTATTCATGTTGAATTAGATAGGCCCTTTTAGCTTATTATTTTTAATCAATCTAAATAAGCTGGTGATGCAAAACTGTATAATTAATTCCATATATGATTTGTGCAAAGCGTATTAATTTTTATTCAAAGCGTATTAAGTTTTATTCTATCCGTATTATAATTATCGTGTGATCACACATTAGCAAAATCTATTTTCTTGTTAAATAGTCTTAACGCATTGTTATATAGTTATATATGAATATTTTGAATTGAATCAAGCCGTTAATGAGGCATCATACGGATTGCACTAATAGAAATACGGGAGTTGTATTTAGACCGATTAAACACGTTGTTTGTAGGATAAATCAAGAAGATACCTATCAATTATGAAGAAAATACTCTATCTGTTTTTGTTTCTTTCCAGCAGTATATATGTAAATGCTGCTATTCCTAAACGGATTATCACGTTAAGTGCTGCTCTTACTGAAACAGCAGATGCCCTGGGCTTTGGGAAAAGCATTGTCGCGGTAGATGTAACTAGTATGTATCCTGCTTTTGTTAATAAATTGCCTAAAGTAAGTAACAACCGCTCAGTATCTGCCGAAGGTCTTATTGCTTTTGCGCCGGATCTTGTTCTGGCTCCTGAAGGATCAGTATCTAAAGAAATACAATATCAGTTGAAATCTGCCGGCATCCGGTTTGTTGGAATTAAACAGGAATATTCCGTTGCCGGCGCGCTTATGTTCATCCGTACTGTGGCTGCCGCTCTTCAGTCGGCCCCAAAAGGAGAGCTCCTTGCAAAGCAGACCGAAATAAAGATAAAACAATCATTAGCCACGATTAAGACCGGAGGAAAGATCCCTAAAGTTCTTTTTATTTACGCCCGAGGAACCGGTACGATGCTCGTTGCGGGTAAAAAAACCAGTATGGATGCAATTATTACTCTTGCAGGTGGAAAAAATGCTGTTCAGGAGTTTAATGAATTTAAACCCTATACTACAGAGGCGCTGATTAAGGCTAATCCGGATGTCATCCTGATGTTCGAATTCGGCTATAATAGTCTGGGCGGTATCAACAGCATTTTAAAAATGCCTGGAGTGGGGCAGACTACTGCAGGTAAAAATAAAAAGATAGTACAGTTGGATGCGAATTTGCTGGTAAATTTTAGCGTGCGACTTGATCAGGCTATAAGGGCATTGAATAATCAACTTTAATTGCCGGCTATATTAATGAAACCTACTCTTATTTACATGGCATTGACTGCTGCATTATTTATTGCGGTATCTTTTTCCCTCGGCATGGGAGCGATGGATATTCCCGTAAAGGAAGTTATGCTGATTTTGCTCAAAAAAACAGGTTTGTTCAGTAAGCGGGAAATACTGCCACAATACGAAGCAGTGATTTATATTGTGCGTTTACCAAGAGTGGTGCTGGGTATTTTAGTTGGTGCAGGATTGGGAATCTCTGGTGCTGCAGTACAGGGGATTTTCAGAAACCCGCTGGCAGAGCCTGGTCTGATAGGGATATCAGCGGGAGCATCATTAATTGCTGTAGCGATTATTGCTTTGGAAATCGGACTGATTACAGGATTGAGTAATTTGCTTGGTTATTACCTGCTGGCCTTTGGTGCGTTTGCCGGAGCTGGACTGGCTGCGATGCTGGTCTATCAGATTTCGCGTACGGATGGACGCTCAAATGTAGCCACAATGTTGCTGGCAGGGATTGCGATAAATGCAATGGCCGGGGCGCTGACAGGACTGATTACTTACCTGGCCAATGAGCAGCAGCTGCGTAACATTACTTTCTGGATGCTCGGTAGTTTGGGTGGAGCTACCTGGGAGATGGTGTGGGCACTATTTCCCTTTGTGCTGATTCCGGTAATAACACTTCCTTTTATGGGTAAAGCATTGAATGCATTTGCACTGGGTGAATCGCAGGCTGATCATCTTGGTTTAAAGATCAATGAGGTAAAGCGCAATGTCGTGATTTTATCAACGATGGCAGTTGGTGCGTCAGTATCTGTTTCGGGTGTGATAGGTTTTGTGGGATTGCTTGTTCCGCATACGGTACGACTGGTGATAGGAGTGGATAACAAATACGTGTTGCCTGCTTCAGCTTTATTGGGCGCATTGATTCTGACACTGGCGGATATGATTGCAAGAACGGTAGTATCTCCTGTAGAACTGCCAATAGGGGTAATTACGGCGCTTTTAGGTACCCCATTATTTCTCTATATTCTAATCAAAGACAAAAAGAAACTTCTTCAATAATAGATTTATGTTAACAGTTGAAAATGTAACCTTCGAAATTAATAAAAGAACGCTGATCAGGAATGTCTCTTTTAATATGCGTTGTGGCGAAGTGGTGGCAATTCTTGGTGCCAATGGCGCCGGGAAGTCGACATTATTACGGATGCTGAGTGGGGAAAAGAAAACGTCGGAGGGAAATATATTGTTAAATGGCAAGTGCATTACAGCTTATGGTCCTGCAGAATTAGCAAAGAAGAGAGCCGTGATGAGTCAGCATAATGTTGTAAACATGGATTTTACAGCTAAAGAGATCGTAATGATGGGGCGTTATCCGCATTACAAAAACCATCCTGCCGAAAATGACGAATCTGTTGTGCGGCAGACGATGAATGTTTGTGGCGTCACACCACTTGAAGAAAGATCAATATTAACTTTGTCTGGCGGGGAGCAACAAAGGGTACAGCTGGCCAGGGTACTGGCGCAGATCTGGGATTGTCCCGGTGCTTTACTGTTAATGGATGAGCCTGTATCTGCGATGGATCTGCAATATCAGCAGCAAACGCTGGCTATTGTTACGGCACTGGCAAGAAAGAACTTTATGGTGATTGCAGTTTTGCATGATATTAACCTTGCTGCACAATATGCTGATCGGCTGTTATTGTTAAAAAACGGGCGTAAATGGAATGATGGTACGCCGGCAGAGGTGCTCAATCCGAAAAACATCTATAATATATTTTCTATTGAAGCCCAGGTAAGCGTTAACCTGCATACACTGAAACCTTTTGTGCTGCCGAAAGAAATCCGGTTGGATTATACGGAGCTACATGCTATACTTTAATGCCACTTGGCAATACGCCGAAATATTTTTTAAATGCCTTGCTGAAATTTGCTTGGTGTTTGAAGCCCGACAAACCTGATACTTCGTAGATACTCATTCTTTCATCCAGCAGCAACTTTCTTGCCTGTTCCATTCGCAGGCGTGTGATGTAATCATACATGGTTACACCATAATATTCTTTAAAGCCTGTGCGCAGCTTAAATTCGTTCAGCAATATTTCTTTGGCCAGTTCTTTATGTGTAGGCGGATTTACAAAGCGCTCATTTAAAATTGTCCTTGCTTCTTCCAGGCGGTCAAAATCGCCTGTCTTTAGCACTTCGTGTTTTTGTATGCTGCTGTCATTCCTCAGCTGTTCCAGCTGGTACATTAATAATTCCAGGATTTTCGACTCTGTGTGTAATCTCTTCAGTTCGCCCGACTGGCGAGAGTCGCGGATATCATTAATTACCTTTCTCATTTCCGGTGTTACCGCCATGTCTTCTGTCGAGAAAGAAGTGAACTGGCCTTTTTCAATGTCTTTCACAAAACGTTCATGAAGAATCGAATGGCGGTCGATCAGTGAGAAATAATATTCTTTAGAAAGGACTACCATAAAATAGGTGTATTCTACGTTTGCGCTCAATTCATGGCTGGCTTGTGTAGAGGGGATGTAACGTATATTATGTCTGCTATGTCCATATGACGCAGTAGTTGTTTTTTTTCCGGTTGAATTTTTATAAAAAACGAACTGACTTGTTATTGTTTCTCCGTTGATATCTGTGTGAATGCTGGTTGGATGTTCAAACTCCATGACCGAATGCATTAAAAACAATCCTCCTGTAGTCAGCTGGTAATTACACATCTTTACTGGTGTGCGATGAATGGTAACCTGTTTTTCCGATAAAGTATTATTAGGTGAATAAATGTCCGGCACGTCTTCCGTAAACAGCCATTCGTCGATATCGGAAATTTTTGCTTTTACAATCATCGCTTAAGTTTTTCCTTAAATCAAGGTTTAGGATAAGAAGGTTAAATTATGGTAGTTCAAATATAATGCTTTATTTATAAAGATTCTAAATAATTGTTCATTTCGATACAAATGATTTTGCAGACGGGGTACGGCAGGTTTTACACCATAATTATAGTGGATTATCTCTGTAAATACCGGCATAAGCGTTGAGGTGCTGCATAAGAAGGTTAAGATATTTTTACTTATTTTTGCGCGCTTACAGCAATTACAATTCAAAACAACCATAATATTATAACAATGAGCGTTACGAGAGGACCAATATCTAAATTCATGGAAGGGCATTACCTCCATTTTAATGCAGCGGCCATGATGGATGCAGCTAAAGGCTATGAAACGCATTTAGACGAGGGTGGTAAAATGATGATTACCCTGGCAGGCGCCATGAGTACTGCTGAGCTGGGAATTTCACTGGCAGAGATGATCCGTCAGGATAAGGTTTCCATTATTTCTTGTACAGGTGCAAATCTTGAGGAAGATATTATGAACCTAGTTGCACATTCACATTATAAACGTGTTCCTAACTACCGTGATCTGAGTCCGCAGGACGAATGGGATTTGTTGGAAAACCATTACAACCGTGTAACTGATACTTGTATCCCTGAAGAGGAAGCCTTCAGACGTTTACAAAAGCATATTCATAAAATATGGAAAGATGCAGAAACTGCAGGTGAGCGTTATTTTCCGCATGAGTACATGTATAAGATGTTATTGAGCGGCGATTTAGAGCAGTATTATGAAATTGATCCTAAAAATTCATGGATGCTTGCGGCAGCGGAGAAAAACCTGCCGATTGTAGTTCCGGGATGGGAAGATTCTACTATGGGTAATATTTTCGCGTCATATGTGATGAAATCCGAATTACAGGCTACAACGATGAAGAGTGGTATCGAGTACATGGGGTACCTGGCCGACTGGTATATTCAGAACAGTGCGGGTAAAGGTGTTGGTTTCTTCCAGATTGGTGGAGGTATTGCAGGAGATTTCCCTATTTGTGTGGTTCCGATGCTGTATCAGGATATGGAGATGGAGAATATTCCTTTCTGGAGTTATTTCTGCCAGATCTCTGATTCAACTACTTCTTATGGTTCATACTCAGGGGCGGTACCAAACGAGAAGATTACCTGGGGTAAACTGGATATCAATACCCCGAAGTTTATCGTAGAATCTGATGCTACAATTGTTGCTCCATTGATTTTTGCATGGATATTAAAAATGTAATTTATATCACCAAATTTTTTTAAATAAATTGGCATAGAGGAAAATCAGCAAATCAGAAAATTTGCTGATTTTCCTCGTTTAAAGGCCAAAAAGGGCAAAGTTTAGAATGATTATAAATTGTATTTACTGTCATTTCTTTGTCATTGGTAAATTAATAAATTTTACTTTTGTGGACGATTTAGTCAGGAACGGAAGTTTAAACACTAAAATCGTTGTTACAGTTTTTTAAAATAAAGCATAAAATACTCATTATGAGGAATATCTCATTGATCATTAGAAGAGTTTGGAAGTCGGCATTCATGTTATCGGCTCTATCTGTTTTAATTGTTTCTGGTACACAAGCACAAGACGCGGCAGAAGGAAGAAAGATCTTCAAGGAAAAATGTACTTCATGTCATGCACTGGACCGCGATCTGATCGGTCCGGCTCTACAAACGGTAGTACCTACAAAGAGTGAGGCCTTCCTGTTGAAGTGGATTAACAATGCTCCTGCATTTATTGCATCGGGTGACAAAGAAGCGGTAGAAGCTTCGAAGTTCAACCCGAATGCAGAGATGACTGCATTTCCAAGCCTGACGCCTGAGCAGATTAAAAGCATCCTTGCTTATGTTAAAGTAGGGGAGCCTAAAAAAGCAGATGCAGCTGGTACAACTGGCGGCGGTGGTTCTGACGAAGTATCAAGTTTCTCTTTAATCGGAGTGATTGCAGTGATCCTGATCTCTATCGTTGTTTTAGTGGTGTTGGGCAGAGCAATTAAAATGCTTGAGCGTTTGATTCTTCAAAAACAAGGCGTAGTCATTGTTGAAGAGGAAAAGCTTTCAATGGCAGCTGGCATCGGACAGTTATTCAAAAACAAGAAGTTTATTTTCTTCTTTATCCTTTGTGTGGTTACTTTCCTTGCTTCTTTTGGATGGATGGGCATGTGGAACACAGGTGTTCACACAGGTTACCAGCCAACGCAGCCAATTAAGTTCTCACACGAACTGCATGCAGGTACAAACCAGATTGATTGTCAGTACTGTCACGCAGGTGCATTCGAATCTAAAAATGCAACTATACCATCTCTTAACGTTTGTATGAACTGTCACAAGTCGGTTCAGGCAAGAGATAACCATGATGGAAACATTTCTCCGGAAATTCAGAAAATCTACAATGCATTGGGTTACGATGCAGATAAAATGACTTATGACAAGTCTAAAGAAAAACCAATTGAGTGGGTACGTGTACACAACCTTCCTGACTTTGCTTATTTCAATCACTCACAACACGTTGTTGTAGCTGAAGAAGCTATCCGTAAGGAAAAAGGACTGAAACCTAACGAGCCGGTATGTTTTGCTTGTCACGGACCAGTTAATACCATGGAAGAGATTTACCAATACTCTCCGCTGACCATGAAATGGTGTATTAACTGTCACAAAGACACCAAACTGGAAGTTAAGGATAACGCATTCTACACCAAAATCATTGAGGCTCATGAGAAAATCAAGAAAGGTGAGAAAATTACACCTGCAGCATTAGGTGGAATGGAATGTGGTAAATGTCACTACTAACAAATAGAGTTTAATAAAAAGAACGTTCGATAAACAGTAATATAGCTTAAATGGAAAGCAATAAAAAATACTGGAAAGGCTTAGAGGAATTTAATAAGACCTCCGATTTTGTTGAAAACAACAAAAACGAATTTGCGGAGCCGCTTCCAATAGAAGATGTTTTAAATGAAGCAGGATTAAGTACAGTAACTCCTCGCCGTGACTTTTTAAAAGCCTTAGGCTTTGGTCTTGGTGCGGTAACACT
>Ga0247807_10000080_pt1 | contig 94209 bp, 122 predicted proteins | sample UWRJL074202C1_FD_179931 | JGI IMG/M metagenome (GOLD analysis project Ga0247807, IMG submission 179931) | Plant litter microbial communities from Arlington Agricultural Research Station in Wisconsin, United States - UWRJ-L074-202C-1 | ecosystem: Environmental > Terrestrial > Plant litter >...
TTAAAGGTTAGGCTATTGATTGGCATAATTATAAGTTAAATAATAACAACTATGATGTTGTTACATTTACTACTAGAGCTAATTCTGGATTACCAGAAGTATATGTTAACTATAAAGTTACAGATAATAATGGCAACACTCTTGATATGAGAACTTTACCATTAACTGAATACAAAACTATTACAGCAAACACTCTTTTAAATTCTCCTGAATTCAGAGCTATTAATAAAGAGAAAGAAAATAAAGTAGATTTTAATACTAAATAAGGAACATGCCTGTAAATCCAAAAAAATTATCAAGTCTTTCAGAGAGACTTGGAGAAACTTCTACTACTCTTACTACTGACTTATTAAAGAATAGATTAGCAGAATCTAATACTTATGTAGGGAACATTGCACCTACATACGGTGAATCTCAATATGATGAGAGTGCTCCAGTACCTTCAGTTTTAGAAGGAAGCTTAGAAGATTATAGAGGAGAAGTTCAAACTAGGTTGGATAAGATGGCTAATGCTGTTCCTAGACTTTTATCAAAGGTAGGTACTGAAATAGCTAAGACTCCAGGATATGTGTATGCTTTAGGAGAATCAGGTTTAACTGACAAAACCTTAGCAGAATCTTTAGACAATGCATGGTTAAATAATTTAGACAAATTTGATCAATCTGTTAAAAAGCAATTTGAAATTTATAAACCTAAGTCTGTAAGAGAAGGTAATATATGGGATAATTTAACTTCAACTTCTTTCTGGACAGATGAAGGTGTTGATGGAGCAGGATTTTTATTATCTATGATAGCTCCTGGAGCTGCATTGAAAGCAACAGGCATTGCAGGCAAGCTAGCTAAGTTACCTGTACTAAGTAAAATAGGAGCTTCTAATATTGAATTAGGGCAAGCTACATTATTAAATACTTCATTAGAATCAGCAGCTGAAGCAAAAGGTATTGTTGATAACTTGAAAGAACAATTTAATGGATTATTAAATCCAGACTCCCCAACTTATAATCCTATAAATCCTAAGACAGGTGAAACTTGGACTAAAGAAGAGGTGAATAATGCTATTGGCGAAGCTGGGGTTAGTACATTTCAAATGAATATGGGCTTATTATTAGTTCCAAATATCATTATGAATAAGAATCTACTAGGTAGATTTAATAATTCAAAAACTATACTCGATGAATTTAAAGATGCTACTGGTAAATTTGTTACTACAAACCCTATAGTTAAGAAATCTTTAGTAAAAGAATACTCAAAAGGTATTGGAGAAGCTGCATTATCAGAAGGATTTCTAGAGGAAGCTGGACAAACAACTATAGAGAACTACAACAAAAAAGTAGCACTTAACCAAACTAATGGTGAAGTGTTAACAGGATTGGCTTCTGAGTATTTAGAAACATTAGCTTCAACAGAAGGGCAGAAAGCTATTTTGCTTGGTTCTGTGTTAGGTAGTTTAGGTGGAGCTACTGGTAAATCTAGACAATTAAAGCAAGATAATATAACAAGATCTAAACTTACTGATCTTATTAATGATAACTTTGAAGGTTTTAGTGTTTCAATGGATAATATTATTGATAAAGATGAGCAGGGGAATGTCATTATAGATCCTGAGACTAATAGCCCTAAGATAAATGTTAATGAAGCTACCAAAGTAGTTTCTAACCTAGTTAAAGAACAACAATCTACAAACCTTCAGGATCTAGAAGCTCTTAAAGGTAATAAAGATTTATATGATTACATTTTTAATCAACAACTATCCAGATTTGCTATACCTTATCTTCAACAAGAAGGTGGAGAGGAAATATTAAATCAACATATTGACAATCTATCTAAAGATTTAACAAAGGCCAATCAGAACAATTTTCAAGAGAATGAGTTCAAGGGACAAATTAAGTCTCAAATAAAGGATTTGAAATCTGTCTACACTGGATTAGTAGACACTATAAATAATTTACCATTAGAACAACTATCTAATAACTATGAGCTAGTTGGTAAATTTAGTGATAAATTGCTAAATACTGCTTACCAAGAATCAAGCAAACAATTATTTCTAACAAAAAAGATTAAGGAATTAAGTAATCAATTACTTTCTATAAGAGCTACAGCTCAAGAAAATGTATCTCAATTTAATATTGAAGCAGAAAAATTAACTAATCGTATAGAATCTCTGAATCAATCTTTAGAAATATCTAAAGAAAACTATAATGCTATCTTTGATCCAGAACAACAAAAAGCTGCATTTGAAGACTTTAGTGTACAGGAAGAAGAAAATGAACCTGAAGTTAAACAAGAAGTTCCTATTCCAGAAACTAGTGAGCCAGTAGAAGAAACCCCTACGTATACTCAGAATTCAGAACTAGATAATGAAGTTAAGCAAGCTAAAACCAAAGAGGATTTAGATAGTATATTTGATAAATACTTTGATGAAACAAATGGTGAAGAATTAGAAAATATATTAACATCAAGAAATAAAGTAATAGATGAGCAAAATTCCCACTTAGTTGGAGTAGATCAGGTTAATAGTGTTATAGAAAGTCTTAACAAAGAAGATCATGAAGCAGAGTTAAGAGATATAAAATCTAATCTTGAATCAATAAAAAATTTAACTTCTTATGATAATTATGACACTTCCTTCAAACAAACCTTAGAGGATACTTTAGGAAGAGTAAATAACGTATTAGATGATGTTGTTAGTGAAGATGATAACATAGTTAATGAAGCTTCTAATAATACAATATCTTTAATTATACAAAACCAGGATATTGAAAGTACTAATCCATTAGGATTACAAGATTCTATACAGAATGTAAAATCATTTAGTACTAAAGTTTACAATACAGTCATGATGAAACTTTTTGAATCTAAATATTCAAAAGGAAAAGGATTACAGTTTGTAAAAAATAATGAGGGAGAAGCTGTTAAAACAAGTACTACAATTAGTATGGTAGTTAACAATCCTAACATTGTTAAAAAAGGAGATGTCATAAGTTTTGAAATAACTACTCTTGAAGGAGATCAGAATTTAGATAATGAAGCAAATATTGCTATCTCTAAAGAGATAATTAATAGAGATACAGATGATCTATACTCAGTAGCAGATAAGGAATTTGGGAAATATTATAGAGAATCTATAGCAATTAGACACAAAGACTCTAATGAAATCATAGGATTTGTTGCTTTGCCTCATGCTTTATCTGAAGTATCAGAAGATACTATAGAATCAAAGCAAGCTAGATTGGATATTAGAAATCAATTAATAGCTCAGAGGAAAAGAATAATAGATTTACTAAATAATAATGAGGTAGTTGAAACTACTATATTTGATAAAGGACCAGGAAAATTATTACTAAAATCAGATAAGGATGGTATCCCAATCATGAGTTCTATTATATCTAGAAATCAGGATTTAATAGATGGTAGAGATATATATGTAGTTGACAAAGGTTATGATCTATCTGGTAATATAGAAGGCTTTGGTATCCCTAACAAAGAAGATTTTGTAAAAGCTTCTGATAGGTTAGCTATTAATGAATTGTTTAGTAAATTATCTGGAAGAACTTTTTCTGATACATCTGGTAATAATAAAGGTAGAGTATTTAAAGCAGTAAAAAACTCTAATAATACTTGGTCTCTAATTCCTGTTTATGCTACCTCTATTGGAGCAGAAAAGGCAGAGAAGATTATTAAAAAATTAAAAACCTTTGTTTCACAAGTTGGAGGAGTATACACACCAAACTTAAAAGCTATCTACAGTGAGTTAGGTAAAGATGTTTATATTACTAATACTGATAAGAGAGGTGTCTTAAAAATAGACAATTTTAAAATTAATGGTAAACAGTGGGGTGCATTGTTTAACAATCCTAGTTTTGAAAAAGAATTATTAGACAACATTAGTAAAGCTAAAAATAATATTATTACTCAATTATTGAATACTGATAATGGTATAAAGGATATTTTAGAGACTAATGCTTACCAAGAAGATGGAGAATATTTTGTACAGCCATATATTGAATTTACAGGTATCCAAACTACTAATGTAGTAGAGACTCAAGAAATAATTGAGGAAAAACCTATTAATAGTACTGAAAAATTATCTAATGATAAATTAGATTTGCCTGAAGATGTATTAGGACTTGATATTTTAGATGAAGAAGTATTTACATCTAAATCAACTAAAGGAAAATTAAATAGAAAAAATATAACTGAATTTCTAGAAACAAATCTTCCTGGTATTACCTTAGCTGATCAAGACTTAGTATCACAAGTTAAACCATATGTAAAAGATGCTGTAGGTATGTTTTATAGAAGTACTATTTATTTATTTAAGGATAGTACTAATAACACTGCTTACCATGAAGCTTTTCATGGAGTTTTCAGAAATATACTTTCGGTAGATGAAAGATCTGCTGTAATACATCAAGCTAAAGCTTACTATTCAGCTCCATCTATTGAAGAGTTGAATAATCTTAGTTATACAATAACTCCTGAAACTAGAGCTAAATTAACAGAAAAGCAGTTAACTGATGCTTTAAAACAACTTTACTATGAAGAGAAGTTAGCAGACTCATTTGCTGACTATACAGAATTAGTACAGGAAAAAACTCTAGGGGATAAAATAAAAGATTTCTTTAGAAAATTATTCAGAATATTTAACCTGTTTAAAAGATATAATGAAGATCAAATAACTTCATTGTTTGATAGTATTAATACTGGTAAATATTCTGAGAGATCTAAGACTACACAGTTTGATAGAGCTATAACAAGTGAACTATTAAATCCTGCTTATAAAAAACCTGATAACATTCCTATCTCTGAATTTTTAGATAGAAGTAAATCTATTGAAGATGTATTCTACTATAGACTTAATCAACAGTTAGAATTAGGTCTTACAATGGAGAAAATAAGAATTGGTGATATTTTTAATAGCATTAGACAAGACTATAGATCTAAAGCTATAGAATTTAACAAAGTGGGGGAAAAGTACAAATCTGCAGTAAGTACTAATGTATATAACAACTGGGATAGCTATGTTGAACAAGTTATAGCTAATTTACAGAAAAGGAAGATTAAAATAAAAGTTAAAGATAATAATGAGATAGAGAGTCTAGACACCAATGGTATACCAGATACAACTAATAATGTTGAAAATATGGATATTGAAAATGTTGAGGTTGGTATAAATAAATCTTATGGTCAAGAAATGACAGCTATTTCTGGAATTAGATCTGCAGGAGACAAGCTTAAATTGTTTCTTTCTGCTCTACCAATATTAGAAGACAATAGAATTAAAACAGATGCTTATGGTTTTGAACAATTCTATGATTATGAAAGAATATATTATCAGCTAGAAATTTACTTACTTGAAAAACCAACGTTTGAAGAGCAGTATGATGAAATAAAATATCTGGCTACTTATAAGCCTGAGATGTATCAAGTATTAAAAGCTTTGGATACTTTAAAAGGTGAAAGTGGAGAGCAGATAAAGAAACAATTTAGAACTAACTTCTATAAACAACAATTAAAATTTAAATTAGTATTGTTTGAAAAAAGTAGAGCTGACGGAAAATATAGTTTCAAGATAGTTGATTCTAATAGGAAAGATATAAAAAGATCTATTACTAGTGATTGGACAAATAATTTGATAGACCCATCTAGAACTAAAGAGAATCTTGTTAGATTTGAAAATTCAGAATATAAATTAGATCAAGATAAAATAAAGAAATTAGTAACTGAGTTTGAGAATACAGCTTTGACTGAAGACTATGCTTTTAACACATTATACAGATTAGGTATTGAATTTAAAAGAGAAGATTTTTCTAAAGTATATAAATCAAATGAGGGAATAATCTCAACTAATATAAAAAATTACTTAAACTCTTTAGCTTCAAAAGAAGTTACTAGAAAAGGTAGAGAAGCATTTGAATGGTTTGTTAACCAGCAAGTAGTATTTAACCAAAGTTTATTTACACAATCATTTAACAATACTGAAAATTCGATTGTATATTCAATACAGAATAACAGTTTCTCTAGTAGATTAGTAAATAAATTAACTAAGGGGAATAATAGTGGATTCATTAATGATCTAAAGAGAGATCCTATTTATAAGTACTTAAGTATGCTTGAAGCTCCTTACATAGCTAAGAGCTTAAGAACTTTTGCTATAGATGGTTTAAAAGATGGCGTTGGTGAAAATATAGGCAAAAAATATAGAAGCATACATCCAGATGATTATACAGCTATGGCTATTGCAGCTTATCTTAATGAATCAGGAAATCAATCTACTCAAGGATTAAGTACTGCAATTTACACACCTATAGTACCTTCTGAGAAAACTCAAGCATTCCTAAACCAAGGACCTAAATACTTAGGATTCATAATTAATGAAAATGGAGTATTAGAAGAGACTTCTGATACACAAAGATTTAATAAGATCTTCTGGTTAGAAGCAGATAGAATAAAAAGAGCAAATAAAGATAGAGATTTATATAATTCTGAAACAGAATTGATTAATCAAGGTAGATTAGATAAAAGAACTTTTAATCCTAATCCAAATTATCATGGTAAAAATTTTAATGGTAATGCTTACAAATTCAGTATATTAAATTATTCTAAGGCTTTAGATCCGAAAGGAGATTTATATAATGCAATATTTAATGAATTCAATAATTCTGAATTGGATGCTTCTCAGTTTTTTGGAGATTCTAGAAAATTTGTAAAAGAAATAAATGCTGAAATACTTACAATACTAAATAACAAATATAAAAACCAACTAGATAGTCTTATTGATTCTGGTATAATAAAAACTTCTTCAGAAGGATTGTTAACTTCTAATGTAATAGATCTAGCTTCTTATAATCCTCTTCAGCAAATAAGTGAAGATTCTAAATTAAAAAATCTAGTTGCAGAATTCACACTAAACACTAGTTTGTTTAATATAGAATACTCATTGTTAATGAATGGGGATCCTGCTTATTACAAGGACAAGAGTGATTGGGCTAAAAGGTTTTATCAATCACAAGCTGAAACTAGTAGCTATGACTCTAGTGATTTTGAAGATGGTAGGATACAAATAATGGCTTTCAATGATATTGAAGAGTCTTTAAATAAAGATTCTTATAATGATATTATTGAAATGACCAAAGATTTGCCTAATAATGCTACTACTAAATCTATTCTAGACTCTGATTATTCAGAATCTAATAGTATTAATGTAGCTGATGCCCAGTTTTATGTCAGTGATGATTTATATGCAAAGTTATTGAAATCTCAAGGTAAGACTACGTTTGAAATATCAAAAGCTTTAGCAATAGGTAATGGTAGTACTCAGGGTATTAATTCTAGAGATTATCATCAACAATTATCTATTCTTAAAACATTCACTTATGGAGTTCAATGGAATGACAATACAGCTAGATATGAACCTATACAGATTAAGTGTGCCGTATTACCACTTACACCATCATTAGTAGCAGACAATCCTTTATTAAAAAAGAGTTTGGATAGGATGAAAGCTAATCCAGATGGTCCACAAGCAATGGCATTTAAATCTACTTTCAAAGCTTTACAACCAAGCTATCAAAATATTGAGGATGTAGAGAATTTTGATATAAGCAAGGTTGTTAATTTAGAGGTTGAGAATATGGGTCTTCAAGTTGATAATCCTAACCATGGGTTAGACGGAGAGAATAGTTCAACTAGACAATTAAAAATGTTATTCTATGGTATGTTAGATAATGAAACTTCTTATAATGGAGTTTTAGGAAAAGATATTAAGTATGAGTTACAACAATTAGAGTCTAAGAATAACTTAGAGTCTTTAAATAAATTACTAGATCTTTTTAACAGAAAAGATGAAAGATTACTTAGAATGATTCAAGAAGCAGCTACTAAGAGAAATGCTACTTCAATTGTTCAGAAGGTATTTGATATTGATCCAAATACTGGTGATTTTAGATACCCTCTTGATACTCTACCAACTAGACAAACTATAGAATTACTTTCAAGTATATTCACTAAGAATGTAGTTTTACAAGAATTTAGAGGTGGTGCTATGGTTCAAGCCTCAGCTTTAGGTTTTCAATTCAAATCTGAATTTAGTAATCTTGAGGAACAACAAGCATTGGTAGAAGGAACTAAGGAGTTATCTGATATACAAACAAGTTTAAAATGGATAAGGAAGGAAGATGATACTAAAATAGATTATATTGAAGTAGCTCTTCCATATTACTATTCTGATTTTTTAGATAATAACGGTCAATTTAAAAAAGATATTCCTGAGGAATTATTAAGGATAATTGGTTATAGGATTCCTACAGAAGGAGCTCACTCAATGTTACCACTTAAGGTAGTAAAATTCTTACCTAAAGAATATGGTAATGTCATTTTGTTACCTTATGAAATTACCAAGCAGATGGGAGCTGACTTTGACTTTGATAAGATTTATTTCTTATCAAGAGAATATTATATGAAAGGTAAAGCTTTAGAAGTATATAAATATTCTACAAACCCAGAAAATACTGATTTAAGATATGAACAATATATTAACAGTGTATTAAATGAGAACAAGGAAGCTTTAAAAGTTAAGAGAGATGCTAGAGAAGATGCTAAAGCAGTTAATAAATTAGCTAGAGAAGCTGGAGAAGAGGAATATAAGTATACATTCCAAGATGATATTAATCTATTAGTAGATGAAGGATATATTATTTCTAGAGAAGATTTTAACAATCTTGGTATTGAAGACCAATTAACTAAAGAAGCTAGGAATAATAGAATCTTAGATTTATATACAGCTGTGTTGAGAGATGTTAATACATTAAACTCACTTATTGCTCCTTCTGGTCCTGGAGATATCTCATTAGTTTATAATGAGGTAGCTAAATATAAAACCAAAGAAACTCAAGATTATTTTAGTTTCTTAGGACAATTAGGAATTAAAAAATTATTTGATGACATTATAGGTTTAAAAGGTCAATCAGCACTAAAAGTTACAGGACACTCATTTGTTAGTTTAGGAAACTTAATAGCAAATGAAAATCCATTTTCTTATAGAGAAGGTGAGAATGTAACTAGTGTTTCTAGCCTGTCTCAGACAGAAAGTAGACAAGGTAATAAAATAGTTGAAGAATTATCTTCTATGATGGCTGCTATTTTAGATGCCGTTAAAACACCAACAATGCTACCATACTTAAATATATCTTCAAAAACTATTAATATATGGTCTACAATAGTTAGATTTGGTATGGGGACTAAAGTAGCTTCAGAATTCACTGCACAGGAATCTGTAGGTATAATATCAGAAAGATTGATGTCTAATGATAAACAAATAAAAGATGGTAATCAATTTAATAACAAAGTAGTAGATGAAGTATTTGATTTATACAAATCTAAATTCTTAGCTATTTATAATAATTATGATCCAGGAGACATATCATTACAATTATTTGGTAGATCTTTTAGTGATACTAAAACCTTAAATAATTTATTAAATTCTACCGTAGTTGATTTGGATAAATTAACTATTTATACAGGTAAATCTGAAGATGTAGTTAGAAAAGAATTAAAGGATGAGAAGCTATTATTAGATTTTTATCTTACTCAAATGAATGTAGTTAAATCCTTCCAGAACCTTGAAAGCTTATCTAAGAAATTACAGCAAGTTGACAGTATATTTGGATTGAATAAAGAGGTTGGCCCTACTTTTGAAACAACTAATGGTAAACAAGAGGTAATAAGTGAAGTTAATACCTATGAGGCAGATGAGGATGGATCTGGAGTATTTATAGGTATCCAGGATCTTCTTCAGGAACCTATTATTAACTCATACATTAATATCAATACTGAATTCTTTAATCAACTAAACGACAGGTTTGGGTTTGCGAATGAATACTATAATTCAATAAAAAGATATATTGCAAAAAATCTAAATGTTAAAAATGATAGAGGATTAACAGGATTAAAGCCTAAGGATAGAGACTCAATTAATTCATTTATAACAACATATTTAGATGCATATTCAACAATGGCTGATAGCTATAATACTTCATCTGATGAATCAGGCTTCACTGATACTGAGTTAGTAGATGAAATCACCAAATTGAAATCTCCAAAATTTGATGAAAAATATGAATGGAAGATATTTGGTGGTAAAACTATTAAACAATCTACAAAAAGAATGTTTGAAGAGTCTTCTTTAATGCAACATCTTAAAACTAGAATTCTAGATAATTCTAATATAAAGGTAATATCTCTAAAAGGTAATAGACTTGAATTGTCTCAAAAAGAAAAGATTATTGCTGATATTAACAAACTCTATAAAAACCCAAACAGTAAAGGCTTAATAGAAGGTTTAGTAAATCATAGTTTTAAATATTCAGGCTTTTATACAGGACTAGATAGCTATCATAGTTTAATTGATCCTGAGATTTTACAAGAAATGGGATTTGTTAAGAATAGACAGATATTAAAAGAAATTATCAATTCAAATAGTGATAATACAATTAAAAGTGATATATTTGTAGGTAGATTAATTGATCAACTTATCAGAAATAATGTGAAGCTAACAAAAACATTTGACTTGGATTTAGTAAAAGGAGATTCTTTGTTTATTAAAACAAGCGATGGATTCAGAGTAAATTATGAAACTACACATCCTAGGAGTACTGAGTTATTTAAATTAGATGATAATGGAGAATATATTTTAAATGAATATATTAGAATATATTTAGATGATAAAGCACAAGGATTTAAAGGTAGTAAATTGTTTAAGCTAGAAGGTAATGTTTATAAAGAAACTAGTAAGTTGGGAATACCAGGACATTTGGTTGAGATAAATCCATTCTTTGATTTACAAAAATCAACCTATCAACCAAATAACTATACTAAGTTTGGTACAGTAGTTAAAGAATTAACTCCATCAGAAGAACAAGTAGTAGAAGGAGAGAACAATGAAGCTAATGAAATTAAAGATGAGTATAGTAGCATGACTTCTGATGATATGGATATATTAAACCAACAATCATCAGACATAATTAATCCAGATAATATTACTCCTGATGAGGAGTTACCAGATAATATAAAACCTTGTTAATATGAGTTGTAGACAACATTTCACTAATCAAATAATTCTAGATATAAAGGATACTATAGGAGTTGGTAGAACCTCAGCTAAAGAATTGAAGTCATTAAAGATTCTATTACCAGTAGGTGGAATTAATAATGCAAATGAAAAGCTAGCTTCTAAAGCAAATACTTACAAATGGGGCCAGTCTATTCAGAAAACTATTAATAGTAAATACAATTCTAAAGTATACGGTAATCTTATAGATTTAGATAATAACTCTAATCCCTATGGAACTATACTTAATATTACTATACCATCAAAGCTTATAGATGGTTATGAAAAGAAGTATAATCAAACTGGATTAGCTCAAATTTCTAATACTGAAAATCCTGTTAATGAAAAGTTAAACGAAAGATTATCTTCAATCATAGAGGGGTTAGGAGTAAAAGTCGAATTCTTGGATAACTTTGATAAGTCAGACATAATAGGGTTATGGAATCCTATTAATAACCTAATACAAGTATCTAAAGACAAACAAGATGAGTCTACACTTTCTGAGGAGGTGAGCCATGCTATAATTGATGGTCTTCCAAATGATCCTGCAGTTATAAACTTGATAAAAAATATAAATAAGCTAGGTTATAAGACTATTTTAGCAGAGGAGAGTAGTGAATATGAAGAGTTATACAACAATGATATAAATCTCTTAAATAAAGAAGCTGCAGGTAAATTATTAAGTATAGCCCTAAGAGACAACTTTGAAAGTAATTCACCAGAAGTCTCTAAATTTTATAAGATATGTAAGATGATCTTTAACAAGATTAAACTCTTATTTAGATCAATATCTTCTGAAACTGTTGATTCTATACAAAAAGAGGTAGATGAAGTAACTAATAAAATTGCAAAATCGTTTTTATCTGATGAAATTAAAGAGCTAGACTTTAGCTATGAAACTGAAAAAGCTATTTTATTTCAAGTAAAAGGAGAACCAAAATTACAAAAGAAAGATAAATATATTCAACAGATAGTTGAGTTGAAAAGAAGTATTGCTAGGAACGAAAAGTCTCTAAACAATATTGATAAAAAATCAGTAGCTTTTGCTCAACTAGAAGAGAAAATTAATTTAATGAAAATTGCCTTACAGGATTATTTATTAAATAGTAAAGAAGATTCATTAAGACAAACTGCATTATATCAACTTCAATTGATAAAAGGATTAATAGATGCATATGATTCAGGTCATAAACCATCTACTAATGATATAAAAATAGCCTATGATACCTTACAATCTTTAAAGGATATTGTAGGTCTAGAGACTTACGTATTCAAAGCTACAGAAGATCCTGAATTAGATGCTAAAAAGTTACTGGATTCTGTATCAGATATTCAAAGAGAATATGCTGTAAAAATAATTCAAGAACACTCTAATGAAGAAGTAAAGCCTACTGCAGAAGATATAGACGAACAAACTACAGACATAAATAAATTTACAATGGGTTTTGGTACGTTGACCAATCTGACGAATTACATTGCCAGAACTATAGGTAGTTTAATTAAAGCAGCTCAAATTAGAGTTTCTAAGAAACAAGGAGCTTTATATGAGGAGATTAGAAAAAATGTAGATAATCTTAAAAAGTGGGGTAAAAGAAACAATGTCCAAGATAAGGACTTGTACAACATTTTTCTACAAAATAATAGAGGAACTACAGTTTTAGTTAGAGAATATACTGAAGAATTTTATGAAGATCTATATAAAGGATTTAAAAATAATAATTGGAAAACTTTAGCAACTAGAAATTCAGATGGTACTTATATACCATTGAACTTAAAAAAATATGAAAACCCTAACTATAAAAAGATACAAGGAGATAAGGATTTAAAAGCATTCTATGAATTCTATCAGAAGACTATGTCTGAATCAATTGATAGACTTCCAACACATCTCTTAAAAGGTATGGGAGGAAGTTATAAAAATGGATTTGTAGCTAATATAGGTAGAGATGATTTACAACATTTACTAAATGCTTCAACATTCTTTGGTAAAGCTAAACAGTTATTCTCTAATATCACAAACATAAGAGTAAGAGAAGTATATAATGACGATTTTATTAGAGATGAGATACTTTCTAAAGATGAAATTCCTGTAAAATATCTAAAGAAGATAGCTTCTGAGGATAAGTCTAATGACTTAGGAGAAGCTTTATATAAATTCGGAGCCTTTACAATTAGTCATGAAGAGTTAACAGAAGTATTACCACAAGCAAGATTGCTTGAGAATCAATTATTAGCTAAAAAAAGTCTTGTTAAAGCTTCTAATCCTACTGAAACTGTAAATACAGAAGACAGTAACTTAGCCAAAATAGTTAAGAAGACTATTGAGATGCAGTTACTTGGTAAAACAAAAGAAGATCAAGGTAAGATCACTATTGGAGATATATATGATGAGAGTGGGGAAGTAATAGGTAAGAAGCATATTGCTGCTTCTAATATTGCTGATTTTGGATTGAAATACAACAGTTTACTTAGGATTGGATTTAACCCATTCAATGCTATAACTAACGTTGTTATTGGTGAGGTTAGTACAGCAATGGAAGCTATAGGAGGTAGATATTTCAATAAGAAAGATCTAACTGATGCTACAGGTATATTTTTCAAAGAAATAAACAACAAAGAATCTAAGTTAAAGAAATTATTAGAAGTATTTAATCCACTTCAAGAGTTAGAAGATTATGATTATGCTAAAAATGTTAGTATAAAATCTAATATTGAAGAGAAGATAAAAAGCTTTCTATATACTCCTCAGAAAACAGGAGAGTTATTTTTACAGAGCAGATCTATGATTGCGATGCTAAAACACAAGAAATTTAAAGTTGGAGAAGCAGAAGTCAGTTTTTGGGATATATTAGATGATAACGGTGAGTTAAAAAAAGAATATGAATCCTTAATGACAAAGGAAGAATTAGATAATCTTATTACTTCATTTTCAGCTAAAATTCAAGGAGTTAATTCAAAGATGCATGGTAGGTATTCTCAGAGAGATGCAGCTATTATTAATCAGAATATTCTTTGGAGAATGGCTTTCCAATTTAAAAAATGGATTCCAGCAGCAATAGAGACTAGATTTGGAAGTAAACAATTTGATAATATAACTCAGGATGTTCAAGAAGGAAGATGGAATACAATGGTTAAACTTCTGTTAAACTATAAAGATACATATTCAAGGTTGCAGAGAGGTGAATTAGAAGAATATGAAATTTATAATTTCAAAAAGAGTAGCACTGAATTAGTAATTCTTATTGCAACAATAGTTTTATACTATGGATTAAAATGGGATGATGATGAAGAAAGAAAGAATGATCCTTGGTATAAATTTACTATGGATCAGTTAGATAAAGTTTCTGGAGATTTATTATTCTTATCAAATCCTAAAAATGTAACTAAATTAACTAAGTCTCCATTTGCTATTACTAAACTAGCAGATCAAATATTAGACTTAGGATCTTCTTTACCAACTTTATTAGGTTATGGAGAAATGGATTATCAATCTGGTCCTAATAAAGGACATAACAAAGTTGTAACAAACATAATTGGATTAACTCCTGGTGTAAAACCATTTGGAGAAGTTGCTAAAATGTTTAATGAACAAAAATATAGAGAATATCACTAAAATATAAAAAACAGAAGATGCTTATTTAACATCTTCTGTTTTAATTATTTCACCACTTTCTTCAAATACAGAAAGTTCAGTATACTCACTAGATCTACCATACCTCATTAAGTGGGTAGTTCCACCAGTAACACCTACAGTGTTGCATTTACAATACTTAACAGTATCATCATTAGATTCTAATATTTGCTTACACTTATTACATTGAATTTTGTTTACTAATATTTCCATAATATTTACCAATTTATTTTTACTTCCAGTAATTTGTTGGCTTCATTAAAACAATCTCTATAATTCCAAGTTCTTTTCTGATAACTTGCAGCTACAGGATGTTCACATTCTAAAATTTTGCTATTTTTTATAATAGCTTTAAAGCTTTGAGCATCTTTTCCCCATAACATAAATATTATACCTTTCTTATCAAGCTCTTCAATAGTTCTAACTATAAAGCTTTCCCACCCCATTCCTCTATGACTACCACTTTTTCCTGAATCTACTGTTAAAACAGAATTGAGAAGCATAACACCCTGTTCTGTCCAAGGAGTTAAGTTAGTCTTAAGATCTTTTCCTAAGGCTTCTCTAAGTTTAACAATTGTAGGAGTAACTTTCCCTGAAGTAGAGAAAGCTAAACCATGAGCTTCACTAGGATTTATATATGGATCTTGTCCTATAATACAAATCTTAACCCTACTATAAGGAGTAAATTTATAAGCGTTAAACACGTCAGTACTTGCTGGATAAACAGTATTCTTAGTTCTTCTTTCTTGAATAAAAGCACTTAACTTTGACATATAAGGTTTAGTGAATTCATCTTTTAAAATAGAATACCATTCCTTACCTAAATATTCGCTTAGTCTATTCATAATTAGTTTGTTTTCTCATTGTGATGGTCAACTATTTTGACAGGAATTTTGGACATTATCTGCATAATCTCATCTATATGATAAGGAAATAAATTATTAGTATCAACTCCAACATCCATAGATCTACCTAATCCTGGTAGTGTATTATGAGAATGACCATATAGATGTATAATACCATGGTGAGATTGATTCCAAACTCTATGACTATAGTGTGATAAAAAGAACTTCTGTTTACCTACAACTCCAAATTTTCTATCAACATTAACAGAAATTTGTTTCACATAATTACAACTTGCAAATAATCCTCTATAAGGACTATCAGAAGGCTCAATATGTTGATCGTGATTACCAAATATCAAATGAATTTCTCTACAGTTTATTTGATCTCTAAATCTTTTAATGTTCTCATGTCCTCCAAAAGACCAATCTCCTAAGTGATATAAAATATCATCAGATTTAACTACACTATTTATACTCTTTAATAAGGCATAGTTGTGTTCCTCTAGAGTGTCAAAATCTCTAGTACTTTGATGAGATCCAGTAAGATCCCATCCAGAAGTACCTCTAACTATATTCTTATGTCCAAAATGGGTATCACTAGTGAACCATATATTTCTTTTGGTCTGATCCATAATAATCTTGTCTAATTTTAATTAATAGTTTCATAAAAAATCCTCTTTCTACCTTATCAGGTAAATCAGAGGAATTAAATTCTCTGTACAAATCATCAATCAACAAAGTAGCTTTGTCTAATAACTTCTGTAAATCATGTTTACCTTTTCTTATTTCTATAAGAAATTCAGCATTTGGTCTTCTTACATTTATTGTTTTCTGCTTTGCAATTTCTATACCAGTTTCTAGTAACCTATAGCAGTGAAGTAAATTTTTACCATCAATCTTTTGACCATGGTCTTCAACATCAATATATCTTTGTACATTTCTGTTCTTTAACCAGTCACTATACTCTCTATAATCCTTACAATGTTTAATGTAACCATCTTTATTATAAGATATTACAGTAGAATTTAAAGTCTGATCTTTTGGAATAGAACTAAGTCTCAAGTCATTGCTAGTTTCTTCATGATTAATTATACCATGATATCCTAATGTACCATTAGAAGGATATATGAAATAAAGATCTCTAGCATTGTTTATTACAGATACTCCATAGTATTCTTGCTTTTGGCTATGAAAATCTCTTTGAGTTAGTAACCATTCCTTCAATGGTTTAGTACCAAGTAAAGTTATTACATAACAAAAATCTAAAGGAGTCTTTCTAATCATATTAGATGTCTCCCAATTCATTTTCTTATTTAATCCTTTAGCTTTTTCTATCTGAGCATATGCATAACCTCCAAAAGAATGTTTACATGATTTTGATAAAAACTTATCTCTTTCTTTCAAAAGTAAATCAAATACAGGAGCTTTGAAAATAATACAGTCTTCAGGAGAATATAATATTTCAAGCATTGTTGGATTTCCTGTACAACACAAATCAATAAATCTTCTAAGTTCATAGTAACATTCATCTTTATTTACAGAATACTGCTCTTGATAACCATTTACAATAACATCTTCTGGATCTTGTAGATAAACACCTTTGAAATCTTCATCAGAACCTTCTATATTTGTACCATAAGCATGAGAACCAACTCTAACCTTGAATATTATATCCTTCATCTTTTTAAAGTTCTAAATGATTTCTAACCTTATTGTCTATTTTCATTATATCCTCTACAGATATATTATAATGATTCTCTAATTCCTTCTTAAAATTATAGTAAGTATCACCAGTGATTAATTTTAAATCATGCCCATGATCTCCATTATCAAATGGACTAGGGCAACTACATCCAGAATCACTATCATAATAAAGATCACCCGTATCTAACTTCTCCCAAATACAAAATATATCAAATTCATAAGAACCTGCAGTATCTATATATTCAAATATCTGTAATCCACATTTCTCAGGACTATAATATGGATTATCATCAAACTTTAAATTTGTCATATTTACTTTTATTAATTTTATTATAATTTTTATACATTTGGTTCATAATTCTAATTGGAATCCATTTACCAGTTTTAAAGTATCTAACTACATTTCTATAGTGAGCCTTTGATAAGGATATATCAAAAAATTTAATTTTGATATTAACGCCAATACGCTCATATCTGTTTATAATTTCATCAATATATTTCTCTTTGCAATGTGTATTATCTAAAATGATTTTACAGACCGCTTTTCTATTTAGAAGATTATTTACTCTATCACTAAATTTTCTAGTAACAAAATCTTCACTTGCTTTAGTATATTGATTTTTACCATACTTTTCTCTTATTCTATCTCTAGAAACAGAAGAAATACATTGACAAAGAAGACTTAATTGTTGTTTAGCTGTATACGTTGACTTACCACTACAAGGTATGCCGACTAATATTATCAATTCTTTAGTATATCTAATTCCCATAAATAAATGTTTTAATGGCTATCAGTAGTTCCATGTTTTTCACCATAAACAAGATAGTCTGGATTTATAACTTTCGAGATTTTTCTTCTATCTCCAGTTGCAGATTTTACTACTATACCTTCATGTGGCACTTTACTACCTTGAATAAATTGATCAAATACTAATCCATCTTGAATTTCTTTAGACCATCGGCCCATGTATAAATACTCTACTGTATCACAAATATTTAGATTTGAGTTTAAGTAGTGAAACTCATGATCAGCACAATACTCTCCATCAATTTGAATATCAAAGGACTTTAATACATATTCATGAGGAGAGCCATAATCATAGTTCTTTTGGATTCCTTTACCAAAAATCTCTCCATAAAGTATTACTCCCTTACCTAAGGTAGATGGACTAAAGTTAGATCTAACAAATTTCCAGAGTCTATGCTTAATATAATATTTCTCAGCTACAGTAGCCCAAACATCAGTATCGTAAAATCCTTGAGAATCAGAACCTTTTTCAACATTATGAGATCCATAAACGTATTCATAAGCTATCCAAGTATTACCAAAGAACTTTCTAATTCTATCTAGTATAGACATTCTATGTTTTTTAACAATCCCATATCTAGCATTAGTCCCATGAATTTTACGAGTAATTACTACATCATCACCATCAGCAAACATGTTAGGAACATTCTTTTGATTTGGAAACTTATAATATATCTCAAAAGCAGGATTGCCTTTATATTTTCTAGTTTTACCACTAGCTAATTGAATATTTCTTACAGGTGGTTCATATTTAAAGATACCTAATGTAGGCATCCAGTCAGATCCTTCTTTAACTAATTTAGGACTTCCAAAAACATCATTTAGAGGAATTAGTATACATTCACTGTACACTCCTCTAAGCTTCACAGTTCTCACTCTTGACTTATTTCTTAGATAAGATATAACACCCCATTTAGTAGCTAAGTCTTCAGGTATTACTGCATCTGTTGTTATGCATAAAATTAAATCCCCTTCCTTATGTATTCCTTTTTGGACTACTGAAGTCCACCCATTAACTGTACAAAGCTCTATTTTGTCAGCTCCCTCTATGGGTTCAATCTTATTAATTTTGTTTATAAAACAAACTGAGTCTAAATTTTCCATTTATTATGTTTAATATTTATATTTAGTTAGTGTTCCCTACAGGATCTGAACCTGTGACCTTCACGTTATGAGCGTGTTGCTCTACCACTGAGCTAAGAGAACAAAAGAAACCAGACGACTTTAGCTTTCTGGATTAATATAAGCATTGGGCTGAACCATCTTATATAGCTACCTATAATTAGCATATGACACATATAGGGTACTCAACTTTCATTTAATCTACTGGTGAGTATAACATCTCCATTCAATTAAAGAGGAAGAAGTTGGTGCAATAAGATATTCCTATACTAGAATAGTAGTTTCTTTGCGTATAAATTTTCTTGCAGAGTTGTTTAAAAAAGATGTTAAACAGTTCGCCCTTTCTACTAAATCAAATTTTTCTGCAATTGTTAATCCACTTAAATCCTCTGGAGTAGCGGTTTTATATTTTTCGGTATCAAGTTTTATATTAGAATTACCAAGTCTAGAGTAAGATTTAGACTCACTGTCCCAAACTGATTCAAATTCAATTATTAAATTTTTCATATTTTTTTAAGTTTAATTTAATTATAAAATCTAGATTTTTAAAGAGCTTCTTGATTAGTAAACTCATCCTTACTACTCAACTCTTGAAACTTTAACTCCTTTTATGCCATTTTCTTCTATATTAGAAGTACTGAAAGTCTTATTTCTATTAACATTTTTAGACTTTTGCATACTTAATATATCACACAAATCTTTTACAGTTTTATTTGGTATAAAGAAACTTTCATCAACTTTAAGATCTGTAATTGGACATTTGAAAGATCCTCTTCTAGCTCGCATATCTATTTAACTTTGTTCTAATTTGATCTAAAGTAGTTTCTCTAACTAATTTTCCATCTTTGAATACAGTAGTTAATAATTGTATCATATTACCTTTTCCAGATTCTTGTTCCCAAGTACATTGATCCACTACACCAATAGCATCTTTAATTACATTATTAGTGTTTTGCCAACCCTGTGTTACTACTAATAATCCTTTTTTAGATTTCTTAGTACCATCATCAGTAATAGGATCTTTAAAGATTTCTTTCCATTCTCCATTTACTTCACCTCCAGTAGCTTTCATTGCAAACCCAAAAGTATCTCTAGTATTGTATTGATAAGTATAACTTCCTATACCTAATACTATATTAGTACTAGCAAAACCTTTAGCTTTTAATCTTTCACAGATTTGAATAGCTCTTTCTGTAGTAATAGAATCACCATAGATGGCTCCAATACGAGAATCTAGTACTTTGTATCCTTGTGTATTGACAGTACCACCAAAAATATCCCAAAGAAGTTCTATAACTCCATGCCTACTTTCATATGTCAAATCCTTACCAGTCTCCTTGTCTCTATAATTAAAACCTTTATCTTCTGGTCTAATTATTTCAAGCTCATCTAGCTCATAACCACATATAATCCTTATAGGATCTCCAGAATCAGGTCTAATTACTAACTTACCATCTCTAGCCAATATTTGCTCTTTAATTTGAGGTAAGAAGTCACCTATAACTTTCCATAAATTCCAAGTATCAGATACCACAGATAGTATACCTTTTGGATATAAATCTAATAATCTTTTAAAGGTTTCTATTTCAGATTCCTTCTCACCCATACACATAACAGAATGTTCAGTAGCAGGGACACTAGCTCCAATTAATCCTTCAGCTTTATAACTAGATTCAAGTTTATAAATAGCAGGAATAGTATCAGTCCCAGTAAAGGATAATAAATGTCCCATCCCACTAAGAATAGCTGATTCAGGGCTAGACATACCACGCATACTAAAATCATGACCTTGCCATTGAACACCTTCAGTACTTCCTGTAGTTTCAATTGCATACTTTTCAAGTATTTTCTTATATTCATAGGCTATTGTTGCTGATGTTACAGGTTGCCATAACATACAACTAATTAAGGTTTCTAAATAATTAACTAACCATGCGAAATCTGCATGGGTATTAGTAATTGTTAACATAGGAACTCCAATTGGACATAAAGTACCTTCTTCTAGAGCTTTAATTTCAATAGGTAAGTAACCCAAATCCCATAAAGCTTCAATATGAGTGGTATCTACATCACAGTGTCTTTTATATTCAGTAATTACTCTTTGTTTAGTATCATCTAAAATAAAATCTTTGCCTATCTCCTCAAGTTTCTTTCTGTTTCCTAATGAAAAGTAAAAAAACTCTTTATTAAATTTATCAATTAAATATTCTAAAATGAAATGCTGTATACCAAATACAACTACTTCATCTATACCTGCAATTCTAGATTTACGAGGAGTAAAGTTAGAATATAGTTTTGTCATACCTTCAGGATACATCCTAGTATGATGAATTTTGTAGCTATCTACAAGTAGTAATGGATTCATTATTCTGATAGTATTAGATTTAATTTATTTGCTACTTTAGTATTATGATTAATTACATCATTTAACTTGGATTTCTCAATTTCTAATTTAGTAATCTGCTCATTTCTAACATTTACAGCTTCTTTAGCCTGATTATTAACCTCTGATAATTCGTTAATGGTTCTGGTAAATACATCTATTATAGATGCACTTTTGTCACAGATAGATTTAACATCATTAAACCCTACTGCTTTTTTAATTTGTTGTAGCATATTTTAGTTTTTTAAATAATAATAAGTTATAAATAATTGTATATAATGTAGTACCTGATCAAATCCTATAGATACAAAGAAATTATGTACTTTTCCTTCTGACCATAATTTAGTATTTAATCTACTAGTAAAATAATCAGTTAAAGTATGAGCTAAAAAAGTTATTACAGGAAACCACATTAATGATGGTCCTATATGACAGATATTATTATAATCCATCAATCCCATAAAACTAATAGGAATGCACCAAGTCAAACTATAGATTCCTGTATGAGATAGTAAATCTATCCAATTATTACTTTTTCCCTTAGCTTGCTTATCTGTTTGTAATACAAAATCTGCTATCCAATGTATTATTATTATTGTAAATATTTCTATTAATGTCATAATTATTTGTCTAATCTTATACCAACCATAACAGGAAATCTAGGGATACCATCATCCGTATATTCAAAGAATCTGAGTTCTGCAGTTTTGTTAATATAATTTTGTTTGTTTGTTAAAAACTCTTCTCTTTCTTCATGAGAATATTTCATACCAGAGCTAAACTTTTTACCATTTATTTCAAATATGGGTTGTCCCCAAGAAGGTCTTTGTTCTGATGGTATAATGTCTACTATAGAAAGAGCAATATCTTTAAAATCTTTATATTTCAAAAGATTACTACTTCTACCATTGATCTTGTATCCATTGTCTCCCCATCTTATGATAGAACCTTCATATCCACCTGAAATATTCAAAGAATGAAACTCTTTAAGTTCTTCCTCACTATTAATTTTGTAAGTAGAAACTTCACAACAAGTTTTTAATCCTTTTAGATATTTTCTAAAAGTTCTCAGATGAAATGCACTGTCTGTAATGATATCATAAACATGAAACTTTATTAATTCTGAGGTATTTTCTCTCAACTTTTTAATCAATTTCATATTCTCTTGAAAAGTAAGACCATGAGCATATAGTTCACCATCTAGAATAATATATTCTTTTATTGAAGATAAATCATTCATAATATGTTGCATATTTTCAATAAGTTTACCATCTCTACTAATTAGAGTAACAGTACCAGATTTAATATGTGCTAGACACCTCATTCCATCTAATTTAGGTTGAATATAAGCATTAGACCAATCTATCTTCTTACATTCAGAATGATAATCTTTAGCTAACATTGGTAATATAGTATTATCTTTTTCTAGATCTTCTAACGTCAGGCAATAACCTTCAGTTAACTTATCAGCAATTTTGCTATTCATTTCAGATATAGCTTGCTCTTGTGGAGTAGTCACATTACTTCTACCTACATTTTTAGCCTTACAAGTTTTTCTATGTTCTACAGGACTTTCCGTACCTACAATACCAGATGCTTGTACTAATTCTGAACCTTCCACGGATATTTTAAGATATCTTATTTTACCTTTAGTATCCTTTTTATAAAGTATTTGCATAATTAAGTTGTATAGGGTTCATTAATCACTTCATAAGTATCTTCAAATATATCTTTTCTAACTAACCACTTATCTTCATGATTACCAAAAACAATATAATGTTTTCCGTATTCTCCATATAATAGTTTACCTTCTAATGTTTGAATAAAGGGAGTATTCTTTTCTCCAAATTCATCATTAGTTGGAACTAATCCATCTTCATCCCCTGGTTCAAATAATTTGAACTTTACAGGAATTGGTTTTTTAATTGCTGATTGCATTTCTTTTAAATATTAATTTTTTATAGGTTTTTCTTTTACCTAATACTACAGCAGATACATTTCTAAAATCATACTCTTTATCTTTCATATCCTTATTACCAAATAGCTCATCTATTTGTTTATTAGTAGAATCAAAAACTAAAATAGAAGATTTGAATCTACAAGATTCTTTTCCTATTTTAGTTTTCTTTAATCCTGTTATATGAGCATGTAATTGGTTTTCAGAATTTGTATTCCATTCAAGATTCCAATCATTGTTGTTAAGTTTATTACCATCTTTGTGATTAACTTGAGGTTTATTTTCAGGATTGTCAATAAAATGAATGGCTACTAACCTATGAATTCTAAAACTTAATTTTTGATCTTTATAAGATAATCTAATTCTAGGATACCCTCTTTTATCTAAACCAAATTTTAGAATGTTTCCTGTAATATGATTTTTTACTTTTCCCTCATTTGATATTTGATAATTATTACCAAAAATACCATTTATATTTTTCCATTGTTCCATATTACAAATGTATATAAAAATGATGATATAATCTAATATTTATCAAAATATATTTAATTGATATACCTTAGGTATATTATGTTCTTTTACAGAATTTGTAGTATAAATTGCATCAAACCATTTTAAAGCGTTATGCAAACCCACTGTTTGAATAGAATGAGTAACAATTAGATATTTTTTACCTTTATGGTCAACATCATTAAAAACTGCAGATATATTAATAAAAGTTTTACCATAATCAAATATGTCATCCACTATTATAATATCCTTATTTAAATCAATAGATTCGATATTAGGAACTACACATTTAGTTAACTTTCCATCTTCATCTCTTTCTTTACTACAAGTAATAATATCCCCTTTATAACCAATTTGTTCAGCTAATTTATAGATTTTATGACTAGCCCCAGCATCAGGAGATACTAATATACAATTATCCAATCCTTTATAATACCCCTTTTCATGGTATCCCAAATCATGTGTAGCCCAACTAAATAATTTTATATTAGATTCTTTGCTAAAATTATTTAAACAAGCTTCTAAAACATGAGAATGTGGATCAAGTACTGTAACTGATTCAAAGTTAAGACTATTAATAACAGGACAAATAACATCTTTTAGATAATTACAAGAACCTTGTTCAAATTGCCTATCTGATCTAGACCCTAAGAAGTAGGGAATATACAAGGTTATTTCTTTTATACCAATATTCCTTAGTGCTTTAGTGGAGCAAATAAGTAATTCTACATCTTGAAAATTATTTAATCTAGATTTTATATGAACTTGATACAGATTTCCATAATTCAAACTCCTTAAAGTCCCATTATTTACTCTAATTGTTTCATATAGAAACCCTTCATCAATAGTAATATTTTGCTGTCCATCTGGAAACTTACTTATTTTATATTTTATTTCTGATTTTTCTAGATCTACTAGATTTAATATTTTCATAATTCAATTATTATTCCCTTACTTGTCAATCCAAATTCAAACTTTCTATCTGTAACAGAAGATACATTATGAAATTTAGTTCTAAGATCATGCAAAGTACGTGTTCCTTTATTAAAACAATCCATAAAATTATGAATATGCCCAAAAATATGATGCTTTGGTCTTACTCTATAAACATGGTTAAGTAATTCTTTATCTCCACAATATTCTAATTTGTCATCTCTATCTCTTGATAAATCTAATATACCTTGAGGTGGACCGTGAGTTACAAGAATATCAGTATTTTCTGGTATTTGTTGCCATAGAGGATCTAATCTACCTTTTTTCTTCATAAAAGACCAAGTACCAAATATAGGAGTATAAGGACTACCAAATATATTTATTCCTTCTATAACAACAGACTCATGTTCTAAATATACAATACTTTTAAAATTTTCTTTAGGTCTTACTAATCTCGCTTCAATACTAGTATCATGATTACCTGCAATTAGAACTTTATATTTTACATTAAGATCATCATACCATGATAGAAAATCTACAGCTTCTTGTTGATTAAACATTGGATTTTGAATATTACTAAAGTCTCCTGCATGAATTATCATATCAATTCCAGAAAAATCCTTTAATTCCTTATGGAATCCATGCGTATCACTAATTGCTAATATCTTCATAATAGTGTTATTTAAATCTCGTTGAATTACACCAGTGTGTAGTTAAAGGTAACCTTTCTCTACATTTGTAGCATTCTACATAACCAATTAGTAAAGGCAATCCTACATTATAATGTTTTTGCCCACATCCACAAATAATTATTTCCTTTAGGGTGTAGGTGGTATCTAATTTCAATTCAGGTCCTATTTCATTAACAGGAAATGGTTTATCATTGATACAGATTATTTCTGTACCAATTTCAGGTATATTTTGTTCTTCCATAATATATTTTAAGCTTGTTTAATTTCTCTAGTTTCTAAATTCATTATAGTTAATAAATCTCCCTTACCACAGCCAGTATCAAGATTTGTTATATTGGCTACTTTCAATGGTACAGAATATCCAAAATGTGTTGTAGGAGTATGTCCTATAAATATCTCCTTAAAGTTATTTTTATTTTTAAAAGGATGAGATTCTTTAGTCTTCATATATTCCCAACCCATAGCTGCTTGTAATAGATCTCTATCCCAAAGTAAATCATTTACTTCTTGATCTTGTATCAAATGATGTCTATTAAAACCACCATGTACAAAACAATTATTATTCTCATCTATATAATAATTCAATTGGTTATTAAAGAAGTCTATATGACTCTGAGTTACATCACTTATAAAAAAGTCTGTTGTTCCATCTTCTATGTTATAAGATCTAGTTGGAATACAATGCTGAATATAAGATTCTAAAGTTTCTCTACCACCTTGATTAAATAATATATTAGGTTTATTAAGAGTAATTGAATCCCACCAAGTTTTATCGTGATTTCCTTTTATAGAAACTAAATTCTTTATTTGTAGTAATTCCTCAACTACTAAATAACTATCTGGACCACGATCTACTACATCTCCTAATTGTATTAATTTGTCATTATTATAGTCAAAATTAACTTGTTGAAGACAGCTCATCAACTTATCATACATCGCATGAATGTCACCCATTACAAAAGTTCTCATATGTTTTAATTTAAAGAACTACGAAGCTCCTCTATACTGTTAAAAATTCAATCAAAATTTTATAGTTTAAGTATAGTGGTTTTACTTCGTAGTCTATTTTTATAAATTGATTTTAATTACTAAGATATATTATCATAGCCTGTAAAGTATGTACATTATCTTTAATTTTGCCTAAAGCAAGATTACAGTCATCACATAAAATACCTCTAACTTTATTAGAAATGTGACAATGATCAACAACAAGTTTTGTAGTTGAGAAACATGTTTTACAAGTATAATTTTGTTCTTTTAATATTCTATTGTAATCATCTAATGTAATGCCATATTTATACATAAGATTTCTACTTTTACCCGAAATTAAATAATTTCGTTTAGCAGAGTCTCTAGCCTGCTTTCTAACTCTATCTAAATTTTCATTTCTATAAATGTATTTTACATTATTTGTGCAAGTTTTGCATCTTCTAGTATAACCAGAATCATAATCTTTACTCTTTTCAAACTCATTTAAATTCTTTTCACTTTTACAGATTCTACATATTTGTTTTTGCATATACAAATTTAAGAAAATATTAGAGTAAAACCTATAATGACATTAACTTTACTATAGGTGTAGTTCCAGAATCTAATACTAAACCTAAGCTAATTATAGGCTTACTAGTAAATGATTTACCATAATCAAATGCATATTCATGTCTATCTGCTCCCCAACCAACTTGTAGTCCAAATATTGCATCTTTCTCAGATACTGACCATTGTACAAAAGTTTTACTATGAAAATGCCCTTGACAAGTAGAGATTCTAGACTCCTTAGCTACTTTGAAAGCATCTCCAACACTACCATGTTTATATAATACATTATGGAATGTATGTTCAAGTTTAAATTCCCAAGTCTTAGGAGCATTAATAACATCACCAAATCCTTTTATAAAATGCTTAGATAATCCTATAGTTTTAGCCTTACGTTGAATTAGTAAGTCATGATTCCCCATTAAACTAATAGCTTTAGGGAAAGCTCTAAACCATTCTTCTAGTTGGATTCTAGCAGCACTTAACTCAGCCCCAACAGACATACCATCTACATCTTTTTCATGGTAAGACCAAGCATGACCATCAACAATATCTCCTGCAAATATAACTGTACCACAATCATATTTCTCTTGTTGTTCCTTACAAAAATCTAATACTCCTTCTTTAATAAATGGAGCATGTAAATCTGGTAAAAATATAACATTATTAGGATTTAATTGTTTCTTAATGATACTAGATTTAGTAATTTTGGTATCTTCTTGATGAATTTTATAATCAATATTAGCTTCTACTAATGCTTTTCTATAGTCGTTAACTTTAGCAGAAAATTTATTTTCAAAGGCTAGATTTACTGCAGACTTCTTTAAATACCCTGGTTTACTAAGTAACCAATCATATATCTTTTTTTGCTTCTTTGTTAGCTTCATTTTTGGATTTTAGATTAAAATAATAATTTGCTTCTAAGCCATTATTTTTCTCATTAATCATACATCCTTGTATTCCAAATATTATTGCACTTAAATGATCCTCAGATCTATCTCCATCTAGATAAGCAGCAAGATGCCTGTCAACAGACTCCAAATATTGCTCCGTAGGCATACCCTTCTCCCAATTACTGGGACCATAATTCCTGGCTCCTAAATTCATATGATAGCCAAATCTAATTCTTGTGTATCCTTTCATATCATGTATAAAAGGCTTGTTAGTATTTGAATCTCGTTGTGCACCAGATTCAAATACTCTATTTTTAATAGTATCAAGTCTGTCTTTAGCTTCTGTAATATCAGCTTTTTTGCCCATGAACTTTAACTCTTTTATTTATTCTGTGAATTTCTTGAGTCAATTGATTTGTAGATTTTCCAACTTCCTTGGAGATGTATTTATAGGGGAATCCTTGTAAATATAAAGAATATTGCTTTATCCACCTATCATCTTTAAATATCTCATCAAAGTTATCAACTTTAGATTTGATTAAGTCCTTATCAATGATAGGTTCAGCTTTTACTTCAGGTTTCTTATTAATTTTTTTTTTATTAACAATAAATATTCTCTCACTATCTGCGTTTTTCCTTATCTTATTTACAATAGAAGTAATGAAACTATAAGGAGCATCAAACATATTACCTATTTCAGTCTTGCCATAACCTTCTATATATTTGGATATAGCCATTCTTTCAGAGAATCTTAACCCACGCATATAAAAATTATAGTCAGGATGGGTCGTTATATCCTCTATTGGAAATACTTTCATGTTTTCATAATTTTTACTTTCAAATAAATAGAAATCTTTTGCTGAATCATCAATTCTATTTAGCTGTCTGTTAACATTATTTCTTACCAACCTATTTCCACTACTGTAAGCCCAGAAAGTGCAATTTTTCATTCTTTGTATGAAATTACCATATTCTATAGGTTCATGTTCCTTGTTAAAATAGTGAGTATAAACAAAAAGGAATACATCTTGATAAAGGTCTTCAGCATCATGTTTATGTTTAAACCAATGACTAGAAGACCTTTTTTGAGTAAGATTAATACAATACTCAAGTATAATTGGTTTTATCTTTAAGAAGTCATCAATTGTATAATTATTTAATGTTATATTTTTCAATGTAGTCATCTAATGTTATTGTCAGTTCTAAATCATTTTTCGGTACTTCTTTAAAAAGCTCTTTAATCAAATCACAAAATGGTACTTTATCATTAGCAGTCCATATTCTATCTATTTTATTTAAAATTGGGAAGATTCTTTCTTTAGACGTTAATCCACTATCTAATACTTCCTTTATTCCATCTTTATTCTCCATTATTGTACAGTTATAGTTTCTAATTCATCTGAAGTATAAAAATGCTCATACATCTTTTTAGGTGCCTTATAAACTTCTTTAAATAGAGTATAATCCTCATCAAGATGAGCTGCCCATAATTTCCTCTTTTCATCAGTAGGATATAAACATTCATATATAGTAGGTAAAAAACTCGTAGGATCTAAAGTTTTTCTATAAGTTCTTACTAATATTGATTTATAAGCTTCTGATGTCTGTGAATATTTACCTTCAATAAAAAGATCAAAGTCATCTTTAAAATGTTGAGGTAAAATATATATTAGTAAATAGTCATTAGTAATAACTATAGATTCAAAATTTTCATTTAAAAATTGAGAATCTACAAATTTTGATACACTTTGATCACAAAATTTATCATTTAGGACAACAACTATTTTTATCTTTTCTTCATTAATAAAAAAATGAACATTAATCAGTAACTTTTCATGCAACTTTTCAATGTCCATTTCTGTAATACCTACTAAGGGTAATAAAAACTTAGTAGATAGGGTATGGTTAATACTACCATCTTTATAATATCCGTTATTTTCTAACCATTGGATTCTATCCATATTTGTCTTATTATTAAGTATATTAATACTTTTAAGACATTTTTCCCACATAATTTATAGGTTCTGGTATAACAAAACCTTCAGATTTATCTAATATTTTTAAACATTTATACATTTTTGTATACTCATCTAAGGCAATCTCAAAATCTTTATAATAATCATAATAGGCTTGTAGAACTTTAACATAATTAGGAACCCACAATTCTAAATCAGGAGCTAGGACATTCGGTTTAAAGAGCTGTTCAACATATTTTTCACCTTTGCCTTTTAATCCAATCAATCCATCTCCTGGTTGACCACATATCATATCAGACCAGAAAGCTGTATCTGCTTCACCAGTATTTACAGTTACCCATTCATTTTTCTTCCAATTGTAATGTGTACCTTCTAGAGACAATAAATCTTTATCAATTGCAGTAATAAAACTATCTTTTATATTTAATCTTGTGATATTGACAGCATCATCCACTTCCAAACCATTAACTTCCACAGCCTTCCACCGCTGAATCATAGATTGTTTAGTAAATTCCCAGAACTTAGGCTGCTTAGCATTTCTATTAGATTTATATAAAGGATTGATGGATAGTCTATTTATTATGGTATTCTTACCTTTTACAAAACCTATATAATCAGTAAATCCACCAGAAGACAAAATATTATCCATAAGAGAATCCAAAGAAGCTTCTATTTGTCTTTCTGACTTATCCTGATAAACAAATTTATTATTCTCTCTGAGTGGATTTCCATTAGCATCTAATACTTTATTTGGATGGAAAGCTATATAAGCTATACTATCACAATCTATAATAGCTATCTTACCCATTTTTACTAATAAATTTAATTAAATCTTCAATATTTTTACTCTTTATGACGTCTTCACTACTAAGAGTACCATTAAGATACTCTGTAGATTTATCTCTTTTTACTGCATTCCAATAGCCTGTATGAGGATTAAAATGCAAATAATAACTATATAAGTTTTCCATGTTATTTAAATTGTTTCAATTTATAGATATAATTTGTATCAGAAGCATATTTAACATCAACTAAAAACTTATAATAATCCCCTCCTTTATAATTTATATTTTGAAAGTGAGCATAATGAATTAAAGATTCTCTCCAATTAGCATAATGTCTAATACTATTACCTTTCATAAAACCAAAGAGATTATTGTGATTTCTAAAAGCTGAAGAGGTATAATTACCAGTTTCCAATTTAGATTGTGCTATTACAATGTTAGGACATTCTATTTCTAGTATATCCATCAACTTATTAAAGTTATCTTCATTGAATTCTTCTAGACAAAGAGTATCTTTTTTATTAATTTTATTATCTTTGGGAGGGGTACTATTGAAACAAGCTACCAACACCCAAGCATAAAATACAGATATAGCCAATCCAAAACATGCTACTATTAAAATATTTTTATTCATCTTTCTTTTCTTTAGGTAATTCTATTAAACTTAATGCTTTGAGAATACCACTTTCTAAGGCAGCTTCGTAACTTCCATAATTTACCTCATCTATGTAGATTTCTTGAATATAAAATCTAAAGATCTTAGTAGACTGAAAGTTTACAACAAATAGGTTTATTTTAAAGATTTCTCTTAAAGCTTTTTGTACTAATCCTTGAGAAACATTATCAAATAATTCAAAACCCTTCTCAACAGCAAGTTTGTACGTTTCAGGCTTTATTAATTCCTCTGTCATATTATTCTTTATCAGGTTCAGATGATACAGACTTTAAACTAGCATAGTATTCTGTTTCCAATTGATTAATATTTCCAATTTTATTAAATACTTTATTAGCGGCTTCAGTGAATTCTTTCATCTTAGATTCAGAAAGTTTCTTTAATTCTTCTTCCTTTGCCTTAATTTCTCTTTTAAGAAGAACGTGTTTGTCTAATAATGAAATTAAATCTGCTTTAATTTCTTTTTCAATGCTTTCTTTTTTTTCTTTCAATAATCCTGTAACTATACTAGCTACAACATCTTTTTTAACTTTCTTTATAGGAAATAAGTTTTCTTCTCCTCCAACAATTGCAACCAATTTTTTAATAGTTGTATCATAGTTTTTAACTACCTTATCTTCACCACCTTTATTTTCTACCGTATTTTCTGTTTGATTTTCCATATTAAAATTTTATATTTTCTATTGTTTTAAAATTAATTGTATTTATTGATAGGTTTGAGAGTATTGTTAACTTAAGTGATGTGAAATCTATTTTACTAAAGTAATTTTCAAAGATTTCAATGGTACCATCATTATCGTAGTAGTTATTGGTAGTAATACTGTTGATTTGTCCATCAACTATTTGTATTCTAAGCGCTTTTAAAAGCATTTTTTGTTGTCTCCAATTTCCAGCATACCCCTTAAGTCTGTTAAATAAAACTCCTCTAACTTCGGTTTCAGTTACTAAAAAATCTCTTTTAGCTTCAGTCCACCTATATAAGACTTCATTACATTCTTTTATGATGGTCTCTATCATAAATTTACTGATTTGTTGATGGTCCATAGTATTTGCTTTTTATCATTTCTACGCATTTTAAGACATTTTTTTGATCATTAGGTTCAAAGAAATCTACTACAAATCCATTTTTAGTAAGATATTGTTTAAACATCTTCCTTTTGATTGGATAAGAGTCATTTCCCCAACCTTTACATTCAATAATCCAGCCTGTTTTGGTTTTTTTATCAACACAAACAAAATCAGGTGTATAAGTCATAGGTCTAATTTTATTAGTTACTTCTCCTAAAACTACCTGTTTTTTCTTAGTATCTTTTACAGTTTTAAGATGAGCTTCAACAGCAACTCCAGAGAAAACAAAAGCTTCTATTAGAGTTATTGTCCAAGACTCTCTACCAAAATCATGAATATTGTTAGATTTCAAAGCTTTATATGTAAATAATTCAAGATTTGAATCAAAGCTCAAGCCATCAAACATTGATTTTTTAGCATTTTTGACTTTGGAACCATCCATAGTCTTTATAACCTTTTTTCTAATTATCCTCTTTTTCTTCACGAGCTTTAATTTTAAGTATATTGTTAAATTTAGTAATATACTTAAATCCCAACATGTAGAAATCTATTGTACTATCTACTAATATAGAGTAGGCATTTGTCTGTACATTAATTTCATTGACATCTTCTTGATTATTCTCAAAGTGTATATCAATGTTTAGATCTTTTATTGTTTGAATTTTATCAACTATCGTACCTACAATTATAGTATGTCCTGCATCTAAATTATATTGTTTAGCAATTGCATTAATATAGACACTACTACTATTTGCAGTAATAAGATATAATTCTATATTAAACTTTTCGCAAGTCTCACAGGGATCATCATATGATAATCTTTTTAGAAAGTCTCTAAATTCCTGTCTATTATAGCTTTTAGTTGGTTCAAAACTAACTTTTAATTTCTCCATTATTTCTATATTTAAATAATAATCCACTACTATTGGACTCTGCTGCTTTATTAACACTCTTAGTTAATTGACTGTATATTGTCCCTTTAGGGATATTACATAAATTACTAGCAATATTTAATCCATTAAAAGAAGCTACTAACTCATTGTCTAGGTTATAAACGTCTATTACAGTATTTGAAGGTTTTAGGAAAGGATTTCCTATTCTTTTTTTAATGTCTCTAATACCTTCTCTTCCTATTCTTGCTTTTGTTAGAAACGTATTATCAGGTAATACTATATAATCTTTTCTGTAAATTTTTTCTTTAGTATAAGATATAAATAAAGGACGTTTACCCTTTATATGTGAAAAGTATTTACCTAATACTTCTGCATTACTATCATATACTTTTATAAATTTACCAGAACTATCGTATTGGTAACATTTTTGTTTTGGTCTTCCACTCATATTTTCTGTTTTAAATATTGTTCAACTTTTTCAATACCTTCATTCTTTATTTTGTCACTAAGATCTTTAGCTTCATCAATATAGAAATAGTCTATATTAAAGTTTTCCACCATATTCTTAGTAGCATTTTTACCTTCATCATCATTATCAAAATTACAAATTACTTTCTTAAATCTACATTTAAGTTCATTAAAAATTTCTATGTCTAATTTATTACTTTCTGCTTGTAAAGCTACTGCATTATAACCTAGAGTATAATAACACATTACATCCTTTAGTGCTTTTGTTATTATTAACAAATCTCCAGTATCAGGAAGTTGGCTAAATCCTTGGAGAGTTCTACTATCAACATTGCTAAACCATCTAGGATTAGGTTTTATAGTCAAAGGCATATATATTTTATATAGCCCTGATTTAAACTCATAAGCATAAATTGGGTTTGCTCTTGAATACTCTAGTACATAGTGTGTGTTGCCTTTGTTTATAAAAACATGAGTACAGCTATGTACATTATATTTGTTTAAGGTTTCAAAATCTATTCCATATTGATTCCAATATTCAAAATCAGCTAAAGTGAAATTTTTAGTAACTATATTTATATTAGTCAGTTTCTTTACATACTTTGGTCTTTCAGCTTCTAATGCATTTGATATTAGAAGTTTTGGATCCATGTTAAGTCTTATCTTTTTTAAGCCAAAGTCATTAGCTACAATATTTAATACTTCATGCATACTATTGCATGAGTATTTGTATTTTACATAATCAAAAGGATGGAAATAATCTCCATTACCATAGTCTTTGTAATAAAGACCTCCTGAGGCACTTTGAAGTACTCTACAGGAGGCTTTAGTATCATTATAAAACTCTGATAAAAATGATCTATCTATCTCTTCAAAATTAGAACAATACTTTTTAAATATATCGTAATCTGAAACTCTTAGCTTAATTTCATCTAGCGTTATAGGAATATAAGCATCACTAAAATTAAACATAGATAGATATTAGTTAGTCCTAGAATGGTAATCCAGATCCAGTATTAGCAGTTGCTACTGGTAGTCTTTTTATATTTTTTTCAGGACTGAAATATAATTTAGTTTCATTTGAAGGTACTTTTACTGATTCAGCAAAAACACCTAGACCAAAAGTACTAACAATATATCTGTTTCCAGAAGTTGCTAATTTCTCTTCTCCAACAACTTTCAATTTAAATTCTCTACCAACGCAAAGAGCTGATAATTTAGCTGCTAAATCTTCAGCAGATTTTGCTTCTGGGATTTTAGCTTTTGCAGCAGCCTCTTCTAAGGAATGAGAAGCAGCTACTATTGCTAAAATAGCATTTCTACTCATTTCCCAAGCAGTTTTCTGACTTCCAGCGCTTAATACTGTGTTTAAATAATAGCGATTAGATAATTTGTATCCATTATCATCTATTACAGTAAACTCAATAAAAGGAGTTTGTTTTAATTCACTTAAACCATTAGTAACTGATTCTATTTTTACATTATGAATTCCTGGTTGGATTGTTGGGGTCGAGCCTCCTTTATTAATTTCTGCGTCATTAAAATTAAATTCCATGATTTACTTTTAGTTGTTATTAATTAATATCTTTTAGATACTTGTTTTTATAGATACATTTTTAAGACATTATTTAACAAATTCTAGTATTTTATCAAAAATAAATTTATTGTCATTATCTATTGTTTGTACATCTTCACCGAAGATGTCTGGTGGACATTTAGCAGAAGTTCCTTCTCCTACTAAGCTATAATAATATTCAGGTTTCCCCTTATCATTAAACTTTTTGTCACCATATAATACTATGGTAAACTCTTTTTCACACGTTGATTCAAATTCTTTTCCTTTTACCTTCAATCTTTTTTCCATATTTCCTTCTATTCCTAAGATCTCATAATGTCCAGTAACAAAAACTTCTTTTTGTATACCTTTAACATATTGAAAAAATCTCCCAACTTCTTCATTATACATATTCCATATATCAAATCCTTTTTTACTCCTACGACACTCCGCCAACAAAAGATCAATATATGCACTAAAACTATCAATAATTATACAATCTATTTCAGTATTTTTTGCATATTCTGCCATGCAGTCTAAGACCTCAATATAGCTATTGGGTCTCTTATGATATTTAAATTTATTTTTAAAAGGTAGAGGCTTATTCTCGACATTAATAAATCCTGTAGTATCAGGATTCATATTTCTATTTGAATAAGTTTTACCACTTCCAGATTGAGATATCTCTAAAATCTTATAATAATCTCTCATATTAGATTTTTAAGGAATTGAATGTTTGTTCATTCATTTCATTAGGTAAAGGCAGTTCCTCAAAGTAACCTGCTTGAGGCTTAAATAACAATCCAATAGCAATATTATCTCTAGATAATCTATTTTTTATAATTTTTAACATTCTAAATGATCCTTTTAAATTAAAAGGAAATCCTTCAACATTAATATTATAACCAATACAAGTATCCATGTCCATCTTATAGGCATTCATGAGTCCTAATACAATATCAGCATCTTGATATGGAGTAGTAGAGTCTTTGAAATCAGTTTGTTGAGGAGATATATCTACACCCTTAAACTTCTGTCTTTCAACACTACTTAATCCTTGATTAAACTGCTGAAGATCAAAATGAGTCATACCAAACATATTACGTGTACTAACTTGGTATTCAGAGTATTTATCAAGGTTCTGCTTTAAATCAAAACCTCTTTCTCTTTTCAAAAGGGCAATATGGTCAGTAATTGTAATGTTGTATTCTTCAGTGTTATGAGGTTTAAACCTAACGATTCTCTGCTTAGAATGCCCATTCTCATCTACATAAGTCTCATATTCAAATTCCCCTCTCTGGGACATAAAATCCCACCATTCTTTATAATTTCCTGTAGGATTTGAGGACTCCCATCTCCACATAATCTTAGAAAAAATAGCTTCAAGATCTGCTTGCTCACTTTCAACCAATTTTTCTTCATCAGAATTCATCCTTTCATCACCTAATCCCATTATCCTTTCTGGAGGAATAATGATATCATATTTATTGTAAATTATCTGAGACATCCAATTAGCCTTCTTTACTTCTTCTCTTATTTCATAGGAGTAGTAAAAAATATTAATTGGTATACCCTTTGCTTTTGCATCTTGTATAGCATTTAATATAATAAAATCCACAAATGTTGTTTTAGCAGCACCTGACATTCCACCTATTAAATATATACATGCCTTTTGAGTATAGAATAGATACTTATTTATTCTATTTAACCCATTTCTCAAGCCTTGATATTTACCTTCTAATCCTTCCTTTATTCTATTCTTAAATTGTGTCAAAGTTAGTTTTTGTAACTACTGTTAGATCTATATTTTCATTAGCTTCATCTAAATACTGTTCCCAGTTTCTTTGTTGTAAAAAAGTAGCAAATGCGGCTAAAAAAGGTAAGTCATTTGCTTTCTGTTTCTCTAAATAATATAGTTTAACACATCTTATAATTTTAGTATGTAATTCTAAATTTATAATACCATTTTTAATAATAGTAGATTTATAGAGCTTAATACATCTTTGTAAATCTCCATGTAATCTTCTAATACCCCCAGTCTTTGTAGGAACTTTGGAAGGATAAGTATTTTTCAATTCAGAAAATAATTCATTAAATTCTACATTGTTATTTCTTATTACATCAAATAGAGAATTTCCTAATGGCGTTAATTTTATAGAGTCAAAGCTAATATCTATTATATTATCTACAATGATAAATCCTTTCTCATGTAATTTTGAAAAGATACCTGTCTCTATTCTTCCACAATTACTTGTATATTCCACTATTAATCTTTCTTTATTTTCATGTAGACAAGCTAATACAAAAAATTCTTCCAGTTTTAGCTTATGTTTAATCGCTATCTCAAAATCAATATTTAATTTAAAATCTTCCATCTAATTTAGATAAGATATTTTTGTCTGATCAAAGCCCTCTAAAGCAGATTTAACCCATTGTTCGTCTATAGTGTTTTCATAACATAATATATGAATAGTTGAACTATCATCAACACCAAGTCTTAAAAATCTTCCTATTTTTTGAGAACTTTGAACTTCATTACTATAAGCATGTAAGATTATGCCAACTCTTAAATTAGGTATATTAACTCCTTCATTTAATTGTTGAACAGTAGCTAACGTGTTTATAGCATCATCTTTAAACAGCTGTAGATTTCCTAAGGAATCCTTGTTTTTTGAATGATAAGTATGATAACTTAATCTATCTGCCTGATCTTGAGTATTTGCAAATATTAGACACTTATCAGTTATCTGAGCAAGTAACTTTAAAGTCTTTAATTCCTTTGACCTAAAAGATTGAAGATTTTTCATTCTCATGATTCTCATCATCCTCAGTTCTACTGCAGTCTTTGCTTTTTCTACTCTTGAACACCAATAATCATAAGTACTCTTCTCTGAAGTATACCATACCTTATTATTCTTTTCCACTTTTATAGTTTTTTCAGCATTTAAAGGTAGATAATGAACAATCATTTTATAATCATTCAAGATCTTGTCAGCAATTGCAGTATCAGTTTTATACTCATAAATTATTGGACAATATGTACTGATCATAATACCCTTCTGAGATTTCATAGATTTAGGTGGTGTACCTGTCAATCCCAATATTTTGCCCGAATATTTATTTAAAGACTGTTGATGAGAAAACAACAAATTATGCACCTCATCAAAATAAATAATATCATATTGACTTAAGTCTTCTTTGTTAAGAGAACGGTAAGTACAATATGATATATTCTCGTTCAAATATTCAACTTTATAGTTTATTATTTCATGTTTCCAAGCTTCAAAAATAGATAGGACTTTACCAACTACTAGATATTTAGCATCCTTTCTATAGTTATTAATCATATGTTTAATTCCTAACAAAGTTTTACCAGTACCCATTGAAGAAGCAACTGTAGCTCTATGTAAAGGATCTAATAAGCCTAATATCTCATCCTGAATACTATCTTTAGTCATAATTTGTACTATTTTACTTTTAAAAATAAATTATTTAACCAGTTATTTAAAACATCTGACGTAGGGTTAATAAGATGAATATATTTCCTAATATCGTTGTCAAGATACCATTTAACATATCCTTTACTAGTTCTTAGATCTATTCCTAATCCTGAAGCTTTATTCATTAACACTTCTGTTCCTGTATAATATAGCCATATATGTCTACCATTATTTTTAGTTGGATATCCAAAATGAGTTTTAAGCTCTTCACTAATATTGCTAGGAATATTACTAAATCCATCTATCTCACCATGTTTATCAATATCCAATATAACATATGGATCATGGGGACAGATTGCCAGTCCATATCCTTCAGGAACATCTCCTTCAAAATATATCTCATCTGGAACCATACTCCATTTAACAGTAGGTTTTTTGTCTCTTAACAAAAAAGATTTCATTAGAATATATATGCTTTTTTTGCTGCTGCAGTAGTCCAGAACTTCTTATATTTTCTATCTTCACAATATCTATATAATCTATCTATTTCCTGTCCTAAAAATGAATCGTTAACTATTTCTTTAGACAATTCTTCTTTTAATTTATCTTTACTCAATCCTAAATGTTGAGCATATCCAATTAGGATCACAATTGATGAGTTTCTTTCACCTTCTTCAAAAGTTATATTATTATCTTCTATGAATTTTCTCATGTTTAAATATTTGAATATGGGTTAGCTAAAATCCATTGGTTTAATTCTTCTCTAGAACTAAACCCTAAACCCTGAAAATCTCCTTGACCTACTTTACTCCAGGTCTCTTTATTATTAAGGAGATTATTCTTAGGATCACTTTTCATATTCCGCAACTCATTTAATAAGTTATCAATTTCACTCATTATATTAATGTTTTTAATGTTAACAATTCTTCAGGTGTTATTTTTTGGTCTCTCTTCCAAACTTGAAGTATTTTTAGTACTACTTCAAATTGCTCAATAGTATCATTAAAAAACTTACTACCCTTTTCTGTCTTATAATAATTTTCAGTCTTAATTATCTCTTCAATAATTTCAATATACTTATCTGTAACAGAAGATAAATTATATCCTCTGCCAGTATATTTAATAACTCTTTCAAACTGTCTGAGTAGTCTTTTTGTACTCCAGAAATCTGCCTTATAAAAGTAAGGATTCCACTTGTTCCAAGTTCCTTCTAAATCGGAAGTCTCTCTTAGAGAAAGTACTTTACCTGTTTTAATATCATAAGCAGTAGTTATAATGTCTAAGTCAAAGTTAGAAATTACATCAAAACAGTTCTTTTGGTACTGTTTAAATATAACATTTACATCAACTAATAGATTATATTTAAATTTAATTGTGATTAATCCTAATTGTTCTAAAGAGGATCTATCGCTATTAATATAATCTTCAAATTTATGTTTCTCTAAAGGATCTAGAATGGTAAACATTAGATTATAATGCATGAAAAAAAGTATCTTGTTAAAGCTACTCTTATCATATACAAATAAATCAATGTCCTGCCCCTCAAAATAATCTAATAAACAACTTCCTGTAATACAACCATTTATTTCTTGTTTCTTTAAAAGAGTTATTGCATTATTTATTTGTTCTTTCATTTAGTTTTTTTAAAATATTTAATAACTTATAGTATACCCGCAGTCTACACCTGAATATCAGGACTGTACTACCTATTTAATCCCTCGGATAGGGGAATTATTAAATTGTTTTTATTTTAGTTTTTCAGCATTGATTTTAACAGCAGCTAAAATAGTTTCAACACTATAAATAGCATCTAACTTCACTAAAGCTTCTGAGAAATAATCACCTACATTTTCAATGGCATCAATTATATCAAATTGATTCATTAATTTATTGATTTTTTCAATTTCACCTTTGTTATCTTCAAATTTTACATAATCTAAAGCAAATTGAACTAATTCATCATTAATTTTACTTGTAGGTTTTTCAGGTACTTTAACATACTCTTTTACATTCTTAGCATTAATTCCAGCTAATACAGAAGCCTTGATTTCTTCTAAATTATCTATTTTCTCACATTTAAATGTTTTATCTTTGATAGCTTCCGCCAACTTTACAACATATTCTGCTGATTTCTGTTGTTGTACAAACTCTCCATGATATACAGGTTTTTTAGTTGCTTTACTAATTAAGTAACCTGCAGGATTTAATTCTAATTCTGTTGCTTTTAAAAATTCCATTTGTTTTTCGGTTTTTTGGTTTATATTTGATTTTTATGTATTTATTGTATTTATCCAGTCTTTTACCTTATGTGTCTCCTTAGGATCAAAACATCTAGCATAACCTGTGATATTATCACTAGTTTTCTGGGTATGTAAAGAGTATAATGTTTCCACTTTAAAGTTACATAATTTGTCTTCTTTCTCTACTCCAGGACTATCATCATCTCCAAAAGATATAACTGTATTGTATTCTTTATACTTGCCAATTATTTCTTTGAACATTATGCTTTCATTTGAATATCCAGATAATCTTGCTATTTCTATTATATCAGAAGTAGGTACATCCTCATAATCTATAAGTACACTCTTACCACTAGTTATTAAGATATCAGCAAAGAATTTCTTTGACATTAATTTTGCTAAATTGGTAATAGATACTACTATAGATTTTGGTATAGAACCAGAAACATCTAATATCAACAAATTTTTCATGTTGTGTTTGACATTACCATATCCAATATTTAATCCTAACTGTTTGTTAAAGGCTAATGGATCAAATTGGACTTCATCAATGATATTGGTTTGTATAGCAGATTTTAAATCTTCTAGCCATTTTGGCAATATTTTAAGATCTGATAATTTATCAAAATCTACAAAATACTGGTCTTCAACAAACTCATCCATTGTTATTTCAGGCCTATCTCCTCCCCCTTCACCATAAATACCACCTGAATGTAATTTATAATTTTTGATACCATTAATATTGTATCCTATACGCTTAAGACAATCTAACCACTTTACTGGAATACCAGTCCTCTGGCACGATTTATATAAAATTTGGAATTCTAAGAATATAGTAATAAAACTTAATTCTGATTTGGTACCTATAATATAAGGTAGTCCTTTTGGAAGTTTTTCAAAATCTTCCTTATCTTCAACTAAGAATATCGGAGGTAACTCGACTTTTCTGCTTATAATTTTTGTTATCATCTTTTATGATTAATTTTAATAGACTTAAATATGGAACTTCTTCTCCTTTTTTGATGTTTAATTGTAATATATCCATTGGAGCTTTTATTTCTTTACTAAGATAAGGCATAAGCAGATCACTATAAGGACTTTCCAAGTCACAACCTATTTGATTTATTGCTTTTTCAATACTTCTTGGAGTTACAAAATCCCATTCATTTTGTTCAAACTTTTCTTTAGTTATTAATAAAGACAGATTATTTGAAATTGATTCAGGCATTCCATATCTATTTTTTAATAGTTTCTGAAACTCAGTACTGTTGAATTTTAAATCATATCTGATAAACCTTTCTTTGATCTGTGGAGTTAAATTAATTAGTCCTTGAGGATTAGAAGCAGCAACAATCATAACATCAGCCAATCTTTTACCAGAAGGTAACATTCTATCTTCTAATAAATTTAACACAGCATCTAAAGTTTGTTTTAATGTTCCATTGAACACTTCATCAAAGAATAGTACATCTCCATCATTTAAGGAATTCAGCTCATGACTATCATATACAACTAACTTCCCAGTATTTACATCTGGCATTACCATTCCAACTACTTCGTTAGGCATTCTTTGACTCAAAGTTATCTTCACTATTTTAACATTTTTGTCCTCCACAAATTTCTTGATTATTGTAGTCTTTCCTATTCCAGGATTTGACATAAATAATGGGACTGTTTTTCTCCTTAGTATAGGATTATCATATGTTTTATTCAAAACATCAAGCATTAATTCTTCCATTCCTTTGTTTTCTTGTTTTATTTTAATATTCTTTGAAATAGCCCATTCGTGAAACGTAAATATTTTATAACTTTCACTAATATAAAAGTCTATTGCACTATACCCTGATCCAGCTAGATTTATACATGATCTTTCCTTATAAACTTCCTAGGAAGCATTGTCATACCATGTAGATCCTAGTATTTCTGAAACTTTATCCCACTCTTCTTGTGTTTCGCATTTTACTACTTCATTCATTTATCTTACACCTATTCTGGTTAAAAAATCTACTAAATAACTAAGATCCTCATCACTATAGTCAGGTTCTTTTATTTTTGTTACATTATATGGTTTGCCAATTCTATCATATTCAAATACTTCATTATTTGTAGCATATCTCCAATTATTTTCATTATTCCAGCTAATTTGTGGAAAACCATTAGTACTACTACCTGCTATGTCTAACAAAGGTCTAATATGACTAAAATCTTCACGTTGTTTGTATACATAATTCCTTTTAAAATTAATTGATTCGTCATTCAGTACGACTATATATTCATTTTTCTTAAACATTATTTTTTATTTAGTCCATGAGTCACTTATTGTTATATCACTTAATACTGGTACATTTGTTATAATTTCTCTACCAGCTGATTCCATTATTTCCTTTTGTATTTTAGCCCATTCATCAACATAGGATTCTTCAACCTCACAATCTATTTGATCATGTACAGTCATGACTATAAATACTTTATCTTGTAATCTGTTAGCTTTAATATAATCTCTTAGTAATACTAAAGCTCTCTTGGTCATCTGACCTCCACTAGCTTGGATTGGGGTATTCATTGAAGCTCTTTCAATAACTCCTATTTCCTTAAAATCCATATCTTGCTTTACAGGTTTCCAATTTGGGAAGTATCTAATGATCTTATATGGAGCAAAACTCCTTATATAACCCTTTTCTACACCATAATTCTTACATGATACTAAAAAACTGTTAAGCTTAGCTGTAGCCTTAAAATAGTTCTTAATAATCATATCAGCAGCATCTATACTAATAGATAAGGTATCAGCGAGCTTATACTTGGACATACCATAGACTAAGCCAAAGTTTACAGTTTTAGCAGCATCTCTATAGCTTTTACCTCTAAGATAGTCTGGTTTATTTCTAACTTCTTCTAATGATACATTGAATACCATTGAGGCTACATTAGAATGTAAATCCTCTCCTTTATTAAATGCATCTACCCAAAGAGGTTCCTCACTACCAAAAGCCGTGAGTCTTAACTCTTGTCCAGAAAAATCGCAGCTTACCATTTTAAATCCTGATCTAGGCACAAAGCAATTTCTATATTCTATTTTAGCTGGAATATTCTGCATATTAGGAGTTTTATCTCTTTTACTACCAGAGCTAACTCTTGTAGTGTCTAATATCTGCCAAAAACTAGTATGAATCCTATTTGTTGTAGGATTTATATATTTTAGAAATTTTCTGCCATAAGTTGTAACAAGTTTTGCTTGTTTCTTATAATCTATGAATTTTTTGATTAGAGGATAATCATTTTGATATTTAGTCAAAAATCTCTCATTAGTACTATCCAAATCCAATCCTAAGTCTTTGAATACTTTATTCATCTGAGTAGGACTGGACCACTTTATATCAACATTTCTACTATGCTCAAAACCTTCTTCAAATCCAGCAAATAAATTACCTTGGACCTTGGTCTTAATATACTTATCTAGACTAGGAATACTTCTAATAAAATCATCTAATTCTTCCTCATATTGTATGGTATTTAAATTGGCTTTTTCTGCTAATTCTAGCCAAGCTTCTGAATTAAAACCCATACCATTGTATTCAATGTCACCTAGAGCTAGACATGCTTTGAATTCGTTATCTACCCATTCTTCAATATCTAAAGATTGTATTAAAGCATATTGTTTCGTCCTAATTTCTGTAAGACACTCAACATCCCCTATACCATAGACTATTTGCTGTTCTGTAAAGGGATTACCATTTAAACTAGTAAACTGATTTCTAACAGATTTATCAAGTTTATGATCCGTGTATTTTTCTGCTAGTTTATCTAGAGATAGTCCTCTATTCTCTAGCCCATTAGTAATACAACATTCTGCTAATAGTGTATCATAGATGTTATCAAGCTCAATTCCATGGAACTTTAAAAATTTGTAATCAAATTTTAAGTTTTGACCAACCACTAGTTTTTTGCTCAATATAGATTTAAGAGGTAATATATCAACACTTCTTACATCAAATACATAAGAAACATTCTCATGATTCAATTGAAGCATGACTATACGATTTTTAAAGTCAAAGAATCCTTCAGTCTCAGTATCAAGATTTACATAAGATACATTTTGTAGCCAATTTAGACATTCATCTATACTACTAATAGTATAAAGTGAACTTTTAATAAGTTCTGCATTTCCCACAAAATATACTTTGCTTTCCATCTACTCTTTTGTTTCAAATTCTATCAACAGATCAGTGTAGCCTTGCATTAACAGATTCTGGAATAAAATATCCAAAAACTGTTCACCACATTGAACGTTAACATTTATTATTACTGTATCCTTTTCTTTATTATACTTTCCTATTGGATTACTCTCTACTATTCCAATTAAATATTCTTTATAAGGATCAAATCTAGAGTTTATATTCTGTAATATTTTAATGTTTGAATTTCTCAATTTATTTCTAATAAAAAATCCCAGAAATTTTCCAGGATTTTTGTTATTATTGCTTTTTGTTGTATTAATTAAATTTTTGATTTACAACTAATTCATCACTTGCTTCTTGCCCCCAAGCTGTTACTACTAAGTAATGTTTTTTATTTTCGTAAAATACTGGAAATAATACAACAGGATCAGGAATATGGATTTTAGATATTTTAACACCTTCAACTTCATATCCTTCCATGTTAAAATCTTTAACTGGGGCTGCTATTTCTAAAGGAGATTTATCATATATTTCATTTATATAATAACTATGAGTGTGATAATTATTTTTACTTCTTTCAATAGATATTTCTTTACTAGTATTAAATAAATATAACTTTCTAGAAATGCTATTATTTGTTATTCTATTTCTCCCATATAAAGATATTACCTCTTCTTTATGATAATAACAAGCATCTTCTTCATCTACTTTAAAATTACTAATATCTTTAAGATTTTTATCAGGTACAGTACCCTCATATCTATCTACTGGACCATATACCAAATTATATTTATTACATATTTTGATTACTGATTCCTCAGTTATAAATTTGTACAATGGATACTTTTGAGTAAAATAATTAATAGCCCTGTTTAGTTCTTTTTTAGATTTATTTTCGTTATTAATAGTATTTAATCTTTGAATTTCTAAATCTGCATCTTTACATTCTTTTGTATTAGTAAATCCCAAATCTCTTAATTTTTTAGATTTATCTATTAAATCTTGTAATTCAGTTTCATTAGATTTTAATATTTTGGATTCTGCTAATAACTTATCAACTTCAGAATTAAAAGATTCATGAATCTCATCAATTATTTCATTGATCGTTTTGTTTTTAGTTATTACTTTATCCTCTTTTACCTGTTTTTCAAAAATTTTCCACATAATTTGCTTTTTTAAATCCACATTAACTTGTCTGATACTTATCATTATCATCACCTAAAAAATATCTAGCTCCCTTGGGTATTACCATTTTTACTACCCTAAGTTCCGATACCTTACTACGAATTCTGAGGTATTCAGCAGCATCCTTAGTGATAAAAGCATGCAATCCGTCGTTTATATTAATCTTATAAACTCCCCACCAAAATGAATGCACCCCTATATCAAATGGCTTTTTCTTGTTAGTTTGGTAATATAAGAATCCCTTGTGATATTTGAAACCTTGATAGGGAGACTTATTATCCTTGTCTAAGACTTTATATACAACTCTATCTCTTCCAGCTATTTTTGGATTTTTAGTATATTCAATAGCTGTACTTTCATTGTTAAATTCTTTATCTACTGTTAAACACATATTTTTGTTTTTTATTATTTCTTTTTATATCTGCTATTACTTTTTCCATAAACACTATTGCTTTTTGATTTCTTTCTTCAATAGATATTTTATTAAAGTATAATATGTCTGAAATACCCTCTACTATAGACTCAGCAGATATTTCATTTATAGGATTTTTAATCCTACTATTACCCATTTCACAAAGAGGACAGTCTATCATACTCTCATTTGGGTGTTTAGCACATGCTCCGTACTTAATCTGCATTTTATTTTATTTTTTCGATTAGTAAATATTCTCCAACGTGTTCTTCTGCTTGTTGCCATTTATTCATATCTAATTGATATAGTTCTTCACTATTACCACTATATTCGTATAAGGGTCTAGTAGGGTATGAATATGGATTTATAATAAAACACTCTTTAGAAGTTAATAGGCTATCCCATGAATCCATAAGATCGTGTAATAAATATTCATTAAAATGATAATGAAAGTAGGTGTTAGAATTATAAATTATTTTAGGCTGTTTTACAATCATTTTAACCTCTTCTTCTGTTGCTTGGGAGGCGAGGCAGATGATTTCAAAGTCGAAAGGAATATCAATTGCTTCGTACGGATCATACTCATTTTCTGTTATGCGGTACATAAGAATACCATTAGCAATACCTTCGAATTTTTGAAATCCATTTGAACCTCTTGGCACCTTAAGTGCGTATACTGTTTCTGTTAGTTGTTTAAGCATGGTTAAATATTATTAAGAATTTCATCAATAAAATTAGAAGACATTTCATCTTGCTCTTTTGAGGCTCTATGAGTAATATCAAATGCAATTACTTTATTAGACTTCTTTTGATTAATGAAATCTTCTAACTTTTGATAGCTATCTGAATTTGCATAGAGATTGATATGGGTATCGTTTCTCCAATCATTGTCAATTTTTAATTTAACAATAAATCTGTGTGTAAACCCATCAAATTCTTTTTTAGAATATTTTGTTTCTGTATTACTCATATCTATTTATTTTTAATTAGTTAATCTAACACTATTGAAAGGGGGTTATATCAGTTTAAATGCTTCTTCTATTGCTTTGTTAAAAGCTTCATAATAGTCTTTATGATAACCTACATTAGCCCTTCCAAATATATTTAACTCAAATTTATCTTCTGTTATCAAATCACCGTGTCCGCTGAATAAAAGTTCTTTTTCTATTTTTCTAATTGGGTCAACATGAATAAAAATATTGTGTTCATTCCTAAACCAGTCTATCAACTCCTGAAATGAAGGCGCGCAAACTGAATTTTTATAATCAGAATTTTTTCCAAGCCTTCCTATGTCGTCAAAATTGTCAGATAAATCATCTGTTGTAAAAAAGAAGTTATTGGAAGGATTTTCATACTCAGGTTTACCAATATGGCAGAATAAACAAGGTTCATTAAATCTTTTTTCTTTTGCTATTACAGCTAATTCGTATGATATAAATAAATGTTTCATGTATTTGGTTTTAGTGATTGGATGGTTTAAATAGTAGATATAGAATTACTTTAGTTAATACGCTTGATAAAAATATAGCGAATACTACTTTAATTGGTAGAAAAAATACACATGCAAAACAACCTATAAATGTTGCTGCTATTTCTGTTAATAGTTTATTTACTCCTTTCATAAGCTGCAATTAATTCTTCGTTATTTAATTCATCTAAAACTAAGATGTTCTGTTTATCTCTCCATTCAAGGAATTTTATAAGCTCCTCGGTATATTCCTTCCCTGCATTTAATTCAGAGCATTCTCTTAGTAAATTATAAAAACTTTCTTCAATCTTTTTAGTATTACTATTATAATACTCTAGACCTCTACTATTAAATAACTCTTGTTTTGTCTTCATTACTTCGTTGCTTTATCTATTGGGTTAGACAATACATCCCACAAGTCTGGATATTGTTTCAATACTCCTCTCTGAGCTAATAAATTTCTTGCTTCTATTAAACCATTTAGCATGGCTTCTGCAGCATCAAATAATTTTATTTTATTCTTTTCTTCTATTAATTTATCTTCCATGAATTATTATTTATAATGGTTATTAAAAATAATGGGACTATATCCTTTTAGACATAATCCCATTACATTATCTAATTACTGTTACGCTATGGTACTTGCCTCCTGATAAATCATGTGCTATATCTTTGGCAACTTTATCTACTTTACCTAAATTTTCTTTAAAGAAGGTATCAGGTAAGTTGATCACCTGTTTGTTTTTACGTGTTTCGTCAAAATAAATTGTTAACATACATTCAAAGTTTTTAGTTGTTGTTTTTCTGTATTTAGTTTTGCTTTTACAATTAGGACTATTAGTTCATCAAAGAACTTCTCAGCTCGTTGTAATCTTCTAATATTTATTATATCATCAAATTTACAAATATCATAATCTCTCCATCTCAATATTGAATTTACTGCTTCAATATAAGTCTGCTTGGTATAGCCATTTAGAGATCCATTAGGATACTTATTTATGAACTTAATAATACTTTCTAATTGGTAATTAGATAATCTACCCAAACAAGTGGGTTTTCCTTTCCAGAAATATAGCATATTGCAATATTTATCTACCTCTGGATTTATTATGTCTTTAATCATATTTATTTGGTTTAGAGTTAATAGATTTATATAAAAACTTAGTTGACTCTACCTTCCAAATAATTTTCTTTTTAGAGATAAAATTTGATCTTGTACCTTATTAAATTTGATTTCATTGAACATAGTTGGTACTGCTAGTTTTCTAGAGTTTCCATAAAATTCTGCCCAGCAGATAAGTTCGTCTAACTTTTGTGCATTGTTTTTTATTCCGTTTTCCATGTATTTGTTTTTAATTGTTAGAAGTAAAATTGAAATTATACCAAGCTCTATACTGTTAGTCTTTAATAGGGCTGGGATGTGACACCTATTGATATAATTTACTCTGGGACGAACCTTTCGATTCTCTAGATCCACCAATCTATTTTTAAAGAATAGATAAACTTTAACCAATCTTCTTTTTCTTTCTAATGTCAGAGATAACTTGTCTTCTTACATTGTATAATTCACATATAGACTTTATAGTCTTGTGTGGATTGTTTTCAATATCTTTCAAGACTTTTTCTATCAATTCAGTAGAATACTTTTTGTTTACTGGAATATTACCCTTCTTGAATTTGTATGATTCCATATTCATAAGTGGTAGTCTGCCTTTTTTGTAGGCATCTTTCATGTTATCAGAATGTGTACCTAAAAATAGATGTTTAGGATTAACACATAAAGGATTATCACATTTATGACAGACAAATACATTTGAATCATTTATTTCACCATACTTAAGTATATATGATAATCTGTGACTATCAATTATTCTTTTCTGATATCTTATAACTCCATAATTACCTCTCATTCCTGCTTTCCATTCCCAACAATCTTCATCATTATTAGTTACTCTTACTTTACTCCAGAATCTTTCGATTATAGTACTCATTTGTTTTAATTTGTGGAGCTGGACAGGTACGATCTGTCGTGTTCCATAATTCATTATTAATTTTCTACAAGTTTAGCATATCTTTTTCTCCTAATGCAGGATATTTGATTCTTAATCAAAAAAGCAACACATTGGCTAGTTATAGTCTTCCTATGTGTGAAGTGGTTGACTTTCCAATATTAGGCTGCTAACTCTAATTCTGCAATTGGGGCAGATGTCAATTTAATGACTTTTGCTGAAGCGCTTTTTACAACTGCAAGAACATCAGCGATGCCTCCTACTTCGTTGGTTATTACAACATTGTCCGTTAGAACTTGAAACCATAGATTAAAGTGATAGATAACATCTCACTACTTGCTTATCAATAAATTATTACAGAGTCTATAGCCAACTCTCAGCCCCAATTCTTTATACTTTACTTTAATCCCTTTTTACAATTAAGATACTAAGGATTGTTTAAAGAATTTATTTTTTACTATGTTAGTATAGTTAATATTATGTGTATTAAAATATAAGTAACTTGACTATTAGAATTGTAGTTGTTGTAATTCGAGTTGTTGAACACTAAACTACTAGAAGTTATAATATTAACGTTGAATGATTTTGTATAAATGAGCATAATTCTTACCTACAAAATCAGAGGTTTTCTGATCTTTGAAATAAGCAACCTGACCAATAGAACAGTAGCTGCTGTAATCCGAGCTGAGGAACACCAAACCACCTTTTTTATCATTCTCATGATAAGGATACCATTTCTGTTGGTCATGATCAGTCCAATCTAAGATCCAATCTTCATTAAAGAATTTTTGTACTTGTTTTAATTGAGCAACTGCTACATGAAATTCTATCTCTTCTGGTGTGAATAAATTAGAAAAGTGCTCTGATTTTACTTCATATTCTTTCAAAGCTCTACATATACTTGGATAATCAGCTCCTATTTTGAATAAATCTGCGGGAGCATTTACTACCTTTTCTAGTTCCATTATTGTTGCTTTTAGCTCATTGATTTTTTCCTGAGCTTTCTTTTTATCTGTCATAAGTATTTATTTTTTAAGTTTATACTATTACAATGAGATAACCATCCATTGTAGCTTGCTATTGATTTTTTATTATTATTTTTCCTGATCATTCTTATAAATCTTAGTTTTATACTCTTTCTCAGTAAAATATGTGTATGATAAGATTTATATCCAAGGAAATCTATTCCTCTAGATTTTACAGGAAATATTTGATAATTTGATTTTATTTTAAGTTTCAAATTTACATTTAGATATTGCTCTATCAAATGTAATATTCTGTGTAATTCTTGTTTATTGCTTCCCAATATAACTAAATCATCACAATATCTAAAATAGTATTTTACTTTTAAAGTTTCTTTAATCCAATGATCAAAATAGCTTAAATAAAAATTAGCAAAATATTGAGATAGATAATTTCCAATAGGTTGTCCTTTACAACTATCTATTATATTACTCAATAAACTCAGTAGATTTTTATCTTTAAATTTCTTGAGTAATAATTCTTTTAAAATATCGTTATCAATGTTTGGGTAGAACTTTTTGATATCTAATTTTAAGCAGTATTGAGTCTCCTCTTTGTTTTTTAATGCTTTATTTAGAGAATTTAGACCTTTGTGTATACCTCTATTCTTTATACAGTTATAAGTATCTTTAGTAAATGTTGATACAAATATAGGTTCTAAAATATTCATTATAGCATGATGTACTATTCTATCTGGGTAATAGGGTAACTTATATATTTCCCTTTCTTTTGGATCAAAAATTGTGAATATTTTGTATTCTGACGTGTTATAGTTATTGTTTAATAGTATTTGATTTAAATTTAATATATTATTATCATAGTTCTTGTCAAATTCTATTACGTCTTTATTTTTAGATTTACCAATTCTAGCCTTTTTATCGGCTAGTATTAAATTATCTATATCACAAATTTTATTATATAAGTTACCTATTCGTTTCATCTTATACTTCTTAAGTCTCTTTCAATAGTTTACTAAAGACTCTTTAAGTTTGTTATCTTTTACCCAGTGGTATGGTTAATACTAATTAGTCTAAAATATAATAAGTAGAGTAGTTAGAATTGACATTATAGTTGTTCACGTTATTCAGTACCTAACTAAAACATTTAGTATTAACCTAAATATGAATTGTATAATTTTATAAGCTCATTTGCCATCACTCTTGCTGTATCTTCTTTCTTATAATAGTAAGAAGCAGAGAAGTGAGAAGTGACACAATAGCTGTACACGCTACCCAGCACCCAACCATCTTCTTTAGAAAATCTAAAATATGGTAGATACTTATATTCATTACCATTGTTAAAGTCTGGTTCCCATATTTTGTCATCATTATCTAGATAGTTTTTTGCTTTGATTATCGTCTCTAAACTGTAAGATATCCAATCTTTCTTCCTTCTAAATTGATGTTCTACATATCTTTGATGACCAACTTTAAATAATATTTTCTCAGCTTCTTCTAAACTCATAATTATTATTTTTCAGATTTTTCCTCTTTACTTAATTCTTTGATTTGTTTATCTAAGAATGATGAGACTAACTCACTTGTTTGAGAAGGTATTTTACATATGCTTGTATCCTTTGATATCCAATCAATAGTCTTGCCCCCAGCTATAATTAATATTGCTTCATTTTTAGATGGTGTGAGAGTTATGCCTATTATTGCAATACCAATTAGAATAAATGCCCATATTATTTTCCATCTGTTCTTTCTAGTGTATATCTCATTATCATCTCCCTCTATATGATTTATAAACTTTATAAAGTAGAATAGTACCATCATTGCTATCCCTATAGTTAATATAGCATTGAACATTCCATTTAAAGAATCTAGCCTTGTTAGCCAATATAATTTCCAATATATATTCATATTTTTATGTTTTAGTTGTTTTTATTAATTTTCATTGTACATTGATATATACTCTATTATTAAGGCTATCATTATCAGTGGTAATCCTAATACGCATATTGTTAACATTAACATCACGGAGTAAAATACATTAAAGTCTTCTAGTATATCGAAGACAAATAGTCCTAGTATAAAGAAATTTAATGCAAAGTAAATTGTTATCATTATTTCCATATTTCATTTTTAAATTGTTATTAATGGTTATTATAATAAACCCCTCTAGGAAACTGGAATAACCTAAAGGGTTTATTATACTGAAAGTAAGCTTAGATAAGCTTTACTTCTTTGTTGATGCTCTACTAGGACTCGAACCTAGATTAATTCCCGAGAGGAATTCTCCTATCCAGTTAGAGGATAGAGCACACATTACATGGCTATAATATTAATTAACTATCTAATTGAATTATGCATTCAATTTAGCTTTTGAAGCTAAAGAACTAGATACAACTGGTTCTGAGATGCTATCATGTTTGATAAATACATCTTCTACATCTGCATCTTCAGTGTATTCTGTTTTGAAGTAGATTTGAGCTCCACCTTTTAAACACATACCACCATCTGGTCCTGCTTGTTTAGGTTTCATACCTAACTCTTGAGTTAATGATTCAGTAGTTACAATTCTTCCAGGTAATTCTAATCCATCGTGGATCTCACCTAATTGAACTGCCTTCATTGCATCATCATAGTTTACTGTTTTTAAAGCAGATTTAACTTTTCCTCCTGCTACTGCTGATCCAAATGAGAATTTTCTTTCTTCAATGCGGATGTAACCATACTGTTTACCATCTTTACCTAATTCTGGATTTTTTGTTACGATTACACCTGTTGTTGGGTTTGCTGTGATTCTTACTGACATGATTTCTTGTTTTTGATTGTTTATAAATTGTTTATTTGTTGTTTGATATAATTATACTCCTATATCAAGAGTAATAAAAATTAGCTAATATATCACGTAGATTGTTGGATGTGTTTAGATCTTATTATAAAGATGATTTGAACAATTGTAATATATCTAGCTAATTTTTAAATGCTTATAGTAAATACTTTGTAAAAGTCTGGAGAGTATTATCATACTTTATTCCTCCTGCTATTACATTTCCTGGTTCGCTTAATTTTATACCTGATATTATATACCATTTATCTATTGGCGCATTCGTATCAATATATATTGTTTTAGATCTGTTTTTATAGCTAACTGTTACTTCATATACAGAATTATACTCTAATACTGCTATGAAATTGTTGTTAATCATCATATTAGATGAACTATTATTAGTTTTGTTTACTATTAATAATTCAAACTCTTCTGAGTCTATAAATTTATTATCCACTTTTATACTTAAGTCAAGTTTTATAGTTTGTCCTATACTATTGAAGGATAATGCTACTAATGTGATTATTAGCATTAATGAAGTCATCATTTTTTTCATTGGTTATTGTTTGTTTATGAGTTGTTAATTGAAGATTGCTAGGTGAATGTACATGTTTTGTGCTAATGTATGCTGTATCCATGACATTGAGTACCTTTCACTTGGTGTTCTGTCTAATGCGTTCATGGGTTTATTGTTTAATTGTTGTTTGAAAACCTATTATATACCCATAAACATTAAAGAATTTCATTTCTAATGATTTACAATGGAATATATAATAGGCACTATTTTAGTTTAGATATACTTTCCTAGAAGATTTTATTGTTCTATCTAGTGTATATACATTGTTGTTTTCATATTTCTTTAAAGCCGTAATTAGATTATGATTGAATCTTAATACATCTCTTCTTAGATGTTCTTCTTTGGCTTCATTCTCTAATCTTTTAGTTCTTGTAAATTCTACGTACTCTAATCTGTTTAGAGTTTGGCTAATTTCTTCACCTTTGTAGTTCTTTGCTTTTACTACTTCGTATTGCACATCTTTGTTTTTCTCTGATCCATGTACTGGAACTATTGATGTACCTAGAAATATTGTTGTTGCTATGAATTTATGTTTTCTCATATTATTTATATTAGTTATGTATTTGAAAAGTAGCTCTAACTACTTGTTGATTAGACTTTCGTTAGAGCTTGAAACTTTTATAAATCTTTAGTTTGGACTTACTGGTGCAAAGAATTATAGAACCACCTCACGTATAGTATTCTTGTCTAATTATCACATCAGATTCAAACCTAACTATCTTCTTTATAGTCCCATTGGAATATTTGATCCAACTACTAATATGCTTGTCATTTCTCCTGTTTGAGGATGTTGTACAATTTCATTGTATTTTACTACATTGTTTAAGGCTTTCATAAGACATTGTTTTAGATTGTTTATATTTGTTGAATTGTATTGTTTATCTCTGGTTTTTACACTGATACCTCATTTGGCCTGGTCGCTGTTTTTATTGATCGAGTATTAGTGTCATCAAATCTACTTAACCCCTTATATGTTTGAATATTTGCAGTAGTTGAAAGTTAAGTTGCTACCTTTGAAGTAGCGAGATATTGATTATTATTTAATAAGTGTGCTGAATACTTGTTTTTACACTATTAACGACTTCTTATTAAATTTTTTTTAATGTTATTACCTGTCCGATTTCTAAGCGGAATAAAAAGATATAACCAATCACCTCCATGTTAAGATTTAATACCGTCAAACGGAACACTTTGGAGCATTTTAAATTGAAATTATATCTATTATCTTTACACAGAACAACGACTACTTAGATTAGTCTATAAGATACAAGATTTTATTCTTATACAATTTATATTTATTACTGTTCTGCTTCAAGCAGGTAAATGTGTTATATATTATCTCTTAGTATTAAGAGTTCAATATCACAATATTTTGAGCATTCACCTACAAATCTTTTGTTATCATATATTTTAATAGTATCTATGTGAATATCTAATTGATAATCTCTTAGATGTACAAAATCTTTATGATGACTGAAATTTACTCTGAATGTATCATCTTGTAATTTACAATTGAATACATCTGATGAATCAGAATATCTAAATTCTTCTGGAAGATCTAATATTGGTTGTTTTGGTTGTTGTTTACAACTAACTAGTATTGTAATTAGGAGTAATGTTAATATTGTTTTCATAGTTTTATAGTATTATTGATTAATAATTCATTTATGATTTGATCAAGGACAGTATAATAGAGTTATTATAGTAGATATTATTGCTTTAATTGTTAGTAATATTCTTGTTTTTTTATCAAACGATTCATAGAGCTCTATTAGTTTTATTCTATTTGGCCAATCTGTCATTATTGAAAATAGAAACATTATTGTTAATGTTATCATCTTATTTGATTTAGCTATATTATTATTAGTGAATTGTAATATTGTGATTGTTGTTAAAGTGATGATTTGCTGGGTGTGAGTACAGTGCCAATCAATTGAACACTTAAATTACCAATCAAATCACTCTAAACTAATTAATTAGACTAATAGTCTCCTACCAATTTAGTAGGAGCTATTAATAGTGTTAAGATAAATAGATTATAGCATCACCTTCAAGTTTAATCCAAAGACTGTGTAATTCTTTTAATGGAAATAGAGTATATTTAGGGTCAGATGGTGTTTCATCATTAGTAAATCCTATTAAATAATGTCTATCTCCAGCTTCTGTGTGTAATAAGATTGCATATTTCATGGTAGTTTATGTTTAATAGTTAATAATAGGTTAGTTACAAAATCCCCAAGCCAGTATCACAAAAGTTACTCTGGTCATGGGGATTTTTTCTGCAATCGTTCACTTTACAGCTTTTTTAAGTGTATTAGTTTACCACTTTTAGTCTTTATTATAGTCTCATTATTACTTGCAGAGTAATTAAAAGACAGATATAGCTCTTTTCTATATACACTATCAATTATATCTAGTGATGTATTTACATACTCTAGTTTATATTTTAATGTATCTTTTATTGAGCTATATGGATTGTGGTAAAATCCTTTGAATTTGTATTCAAATTTTGCGTCAGCCATTATTGTATCTGTTACTCCAGCTGGATTATATATAAATTGATATATCCCCTCAAGGCAAGCTCCATACTCTCCACATTTTGAGATTGGTTTCTCTATTTGTGGTGTATTTGGTTCTTCAATAGGCTTAATTTCTTTTTTCTTGCAGCTAATCATTGTACATAACATCATTAATATTATACAGCTTATGATTAGGTTTAGTATTAACAATAGTTTTTTCATGATTTCTAGTTTTTAAGAAGCTTATTATTCTATCATATGTGTATGGAAACAAATTGGCATATTAGTCTCTGGACTTCACATGAGTTGAATAATAAGCTATATTTTATTAAGAGTAGTCTAATATTGTGTATCTGCTAATTGGAGTGATTTTAGGGAAGATTGAATACCTGCAGTTTTGACTGCAAATAAAACTGTTTTTATTTCACTAATTAATTGATTATCAGCAATTTTATTGTTTGATACATTATTTATCTCTCTTTTTGTCATTCCAAATAACTCTTTGTAGATATTATTTATCCTATGTTCTACAGGTTTTGTATAAATAGGTAATTTAGTAGCTCTATCAATAATAGGCTTACCATTTTTAGATAATAATTGACTCATGTTTTCCAGTTTTAGTTGATTAATAAGTAATTAGCTACTAACAATATACTACTATATGTAAAAGAGATATGATAGAGCGTAGTATGTTGAGAGTAGCTAATGTGTGAGTTATAGAATAGAGAACTCCAAGAATATTGTATCACCAGTGTAATGAGCTTTAAGTAAATCAGGATGTAGTTGATCTTTACTAATTGCTTCATAGTCCTCAGGTAGGATAATTACTGGTATATCTTGGACTTTAGTTTGTTGTATAGCCCAACATGTGAATGCTATACAGAATATCAGGAATAGGCAGATTATAGTTTTCATAATATTAGTATTAATGTGTTAATAATAACTCCTAACCTGCTAGTTTGCACTCACTCCTCAGAGAGGAAACAAGCATATTGGTTAGGAGTATGTGATTAAGCTAGGTGTAACCATTTACCCATGAATACTTCACCAGATTGAGGATTAATCATCTCATGGTCTTGTACTTTGTATAATGGGAATAGCTCTGATTCTTGTATCTTAGTGCCAACATCTACTTGCTTAGAGCCAGAGATATAGTAGGTTTCTTTCTTTACTTTGTCTCCAAAGATAGCACTTTTAATGATAGTCTCTGCTTGTAATTTAGTTACAAATCCTCCTTTGCTGTTAGGATTAGATTGAGTTGCCACAAATGTTTTCATAATTTCCAGTTATTAATACGTTGTATAGGAAACCATTTTCCTACAAAGTTTAGTAGGGGTAGTGTTTATTGGAGTGTTCTGAATAAACATATTCACAAAAAATTTTTAAAAAATTTATTTGGTAGTTATATTATTAATGGCTACTTTTGCTAGTATAAAAATATAACAAAATTTTACTTAATAAAACAACCAATGGAAAGAGAAGAAGCAATTGCTTTAGAAACAAAGCTTAGAAACAAGTTAAATGATATTGCCTATACATATTATAAAGAACCAAAGGATGAGGGTGTAGTAATACTAAGCTCTCTGTACCAAGAAGCTTTAAAACATTGTATGACAAGTTATACTATAGTAGGAGAAACTCTAGTAAAAGATAGTCCAAATAGTTCAGACAAAAGTATAGCTACATATACTGGGTTAAATGGATGTAAGTATATTTTGATCTTCACAGACACTAAAGATACTGATAAATTTAAAGTATACATGAATCTTGATATAGATAAAAATGGCTAGTACATCAGAATACGAACAACATCAATTTTTTAAAATGTCTAAACAAGAAATCAGAATTAAGGAATTGGTAAATCTTTTAAAGATAAATGCTAGAAGAACAGATAATACTAAAAAGACTATTAATATTGTAATAGAATTAATGAATTTATATTATGAAAAATAAATATTATACACCAGAATTAGAAGAATTTCATATAGGATTTGAATATGAAGTCTTAATGGTATTAGATCAAGATACTTGGGATAATACAAAAATAAGCAAAGAAGGATTTAATCAGAACTTTGATAGAATCTTAAATCATCCAGAACAATGTAGAGTTAAATATCTAGATAAAGAAGATATTGAAAGCTTTGGTTTCAGGAGAAATGGCAGATCAATAGATGATTGGTATTATCTAAACAAAACAGTAGAAAGAGCTTTATCAGCTCATAGAGATTACAGTATATCTATACAACATGATTTTGATACAAATCAAGGAATAGTAATTAGAGGTTTTGAATGGGAGGATTTAAAAGGAACAGAAGAAACGTTATATAGAGGAACTTGCAAGAATAAATCAGAATTTAAAAAACTAATGAAACAACTAAACATATGCTAACAAAACAAATCCTATATGATTTAGGGTGGGTAGAACATTCTGATAGTTCAAAAGGACATCTTAATACTATTTATTTTCTAAATGAGTATGTATTAGATGTAATTCCAGAACCTACTTTAAATAGTAAAGAGTATATAATTAGGTTATCAAGAAAAGAAGATTATAATAATGCTTTCTATAAGGAATTATTTACAGATAAAGACACATTAGAATACACAATGAAACAATTAAATATAATATAATGAACACTTATTCAAAGAATTTCAAAGATTACCAAATTAAGTATGTGACTTATGAAGATGGTAAAAAAGTAATACACCTAAAAATGGGTGTAAAGAAAAGATGGTATGGAGATCATTTGAATTATGATAGTATGAGTCAGATAATCAATATAGATACAATCTTCAAGCTAAATGAAGCTCATAAAAGATTAAAAAAAGAAGAAGAATACTAGGTTTTCTAAGAAAAAATGCTTATATTTGTATAGTACACCTGTGGTTAACACAGACCACCCACGAGGGACTTAGTTAAATAGTGGGTTAGAAGTTGGATAATAGTCTGCAGACTTGAAATAATAGTCAAACATAGCTGGATGAAGTTTCTCCGATAGTGTAAAAAGGTTCTTTATAGAGGGATTAATACATTGGGAACATGAGCTACAAGGTAGGCTTTTGAATTGACAAGACAAAGTTTCCATTAGGGCTAAATACTGGTATTATGAAATCTAAGAACTAATCCAAAAAGACGAGTCTAACTCTGAAGGGGAAAACTATGTTTAATTATAATCAACTTAGTTATATAATAAATTTGGTTATTATAACAAATGTTGTTATATTTGTATATGGACACATTGAACATAAACATACCCTCTAAAAACATTACACGTTCTATCCTAGAATTATTGAATCCTTATTTAGGATACCTTACTCCCGTAGAGCTATCTCTTGTAGACTTAATTATAAGCAATAATATATCTAAAATAGATAGTACAACAAGAGCTAAGATTAGAGGATTGTCTAATTTAGACAAATACACATTTAACAACTATATCAAAAAGTTAAAAGATAAACAAGTATTGTTATTAAAAGATAATATCTTACTTATGAATCCAAAGATAGTAGGAATGACTAAGTCTAAATCTATTAATGTAAGTTTCTATGAGTAGTAGCAAATTGTATGATGAGATTATTAATATTCTTTATGAAAAGTTTAAAGACTTTAGAATCTCTAAAGCTGAGATAGAAAGAATGGTGGATTCTCAGTTTAAAGTAGCTAGAGAGAGTATAGGAAAGAAACAAGCAGAAGTAACCATGTTTCCATATTTAGGAAAAGTAGTACCAACTAAAGCACACCAAAGATATGTCAATAGTAAACAAAAGTCTTGAGATCATAAACGGATGGGGAAATTATATATTTCCTAGTAGTGAAGTTGAAGAGCTAGCTAAAAAGAGAGCTGAGATATGTGGTCCTTGTGAAAACAATGTAGATGGAAAATGTGCTATTTGCCACTGTCCATTAGTAGCTAAGACTAGAAGTACAATATCTAATTGTCCAATACAACTATGGTAGTAGAGTTTGAAGTTATAAATAGCTATCCAGTGTTGGATAAGGGAGTTAGTTGTGCTAGATACATTCCTAGGAGAACTACTCAAAAGAAACTGTTTACCATAGAGAATATGGAGGTAGAGGAGTATAGTGATTTCAATGGTAGAGTTTGTTCTAGGTATTGTACAACTAAGTATGGTACAGATTATTACAGACTCAATATCCCATATGAGACTATGAAGACCAAATATTTTATGCCAATAGAAGTAAAAGGATTAGGAAAATAATGCAAAAAGAAATACTAATACCTATATATGGATGCTCAGTATTTGTCCAAGTAACTAATGATATATTAGCTGCTAACAAATATTTAAAGTTACACTATGGTATTAGTGAAGATCTTTCAGATTGTAGAGGAATAGTTTTTAACCAAATATCACCTGTCTATAAAGCTAGGATATTTGTTATGCTAATACAATACAATGAGAATAAAAAGGAGTATTGGGATACCATAGGACATGAGATGATGCATTTAACTCAAGACATTCTTGAATCAAGACAAATATATTTTAAAAGGAAAGATTCTAATGAATCATATGCTTACATACAAGGCCATCTAATGGCAGATACATATGATTTATTTGACAAAGCGTATAACAAATATAAACGATTAAAAACTAAAAATTAAAAACTATGGAAGAAAAAATCAAAAATCTTAGTGAATTAGAAATAATCAATAACAAAATTAGTGAAATAAACAAAGTACTTGGTCTTTTGAATACTAAATTGTTAAATAATTTAAATACATTAAGAGGAGAAACTATAGATAAAAAGGAAGTTAACAATCCAAAGTCAGAGCCTAATGGTTTAATTGAAAAGTTAAATTGTGAAGTATCTTGCATAGAAAATAGACTGGGTGATCTTGAATTAATGTTAATTGATTTAGCTCATTACATTTAAGATATTGTGGTAAAGATAGTAGATCTCAAAGATAATAAGGTTATCATAGCTCCTGAATGCTTACTAATAGATCCATTCAAATCTATTTGGGAAGCTGATAAGACTGTGGAGAAGATAGAAGCTACTAAAGTAATAAAGTACTTATGGTTCTTTATTGACTTTGGTAGTCCATATTTTATGTATCAAGAGGAACAAAGGCATGATTTAATTCTGGAATACGTTTTAGGTGACAAAAACTTTAAACAACCAAAGAACTTAGAATCTATAATTAAATCATATCTAGATGCTAATCCTAGACCAGCTGTAGAGATGTTATCTTCTGCAGTTGAAGTTGTCCATAAGATGAAAGATTTTTTTAAGTCAGTAGACTTTACAGCAACTCAAACCAATAAAATGGGAGTAGAGGAATTTACTTATGATATTGATAGAATAACTAAAGCTATCATGATGATGCCTAAGCTGATAGACTCACTTAATCAAGCCACAGAGTTAGCCAAGAAAGAACAAGCAGGAACCTCTAAGGTCAGAGGTAATGCACAAACAAGTATGTTAGAAGATAATAAATTATAATATGGACCACACAACTGAGACACATTATTCAAAAATAATATTAAACAACTCCAAAGAAGTAAAAGGAGATTTTAAGAGATCTATACTAACTATAGTACCATTGGATTCTACAATTAAAGAATTTAAACTACATGGGATTGATACATGGATATTAGAAGACGAGTACAAATCTCTTGAAGAGAATAATATTGATATTAATAATATAAGAGTGATGGCTTACGTTGAAGGAAGATATTCTCCTTATAATAAAGAAGGTAATAATATCCTATCTGCTGATGCTTACCAATTACATATTATCTATTAGAGATGGTAGGAAAAGATAATCCATATATACCACCAGTAGATAGATTTACTCACTCTAGTGAGTTTAACTATCTAGCTAGGTTATTTACAGAGAATAAAAGCTACTGTAATATACCTGTAGGTACTTTTCAACATCTAGAGTTCTGGAGAGATGTTAAGGAAAAGTGTATAAATGGTATGACTAATAGTGTTGGAATCAATATTACAGGTCCTCATTTCTTTTATCTAAATTTTTGTAGAATATTAGGAGAAAACCCACTTACTGGAAGGAAGACTAAAATATTTCCTAAGTTTGTAGATATTGATTATGAATACTTCCACATGATTAACTATTGTAGAAACAATGGTAAGAATCTAGTAGCAGTAAAAGGTAGGAGGGGAGGTTGGTCTTATAAGGGAGCATCAGTAGCTAGTCATGAATTTACATTCTACCCTGAATCTAAGAACGTAATTGGTGCATTCTTTGGGAACTATAGTCAGAATACTATGGATTTCTGTTTAGACAATTTGAACTGGTTAGCAGAAAATACACCATTTGGACATATTAGAAATCCCAATCTTAGAGATTCAGTAATGTCTAAATATGAAAAAAATATTAATGGAGCTAAAATATGGGCTGGTTATCATTCATCTATAGAATCCTATAGTTTCAAAGATAGACCAGGGGCTGTTGTAGGTAAGTCTGCAAGTTGGTTATTGTTAGATGAAGCTGGTTTGTTTCCAAATATTACAGAGGCTTGGGGATACACAGAACCTCTAATTAAGGATGGTAGTAATGCTACAGGAAATGCTATTATCTACGGATCCTCAGGAGACATGGATTCTGGTAGTAGGTATTTCTATGAAATGTTTACAGATCCTAGAAAGTATAATATGCTAGAATTTGATGATCCAGATAACCCGCAAATCAAAATTGGATTTTTCAGTAGTTCAACTAAGGGTAGGTGGGGTAAATGTCAAAATCCTAAATCTGAATGGTATAACAAACCAATGGTAGATGAGGATGGTAACTCTAATAAAGAAGCTGCCTCTGATGACTTAGATTTTGAAAGACAAAGAGCAAGATCAGGAAATGATCCTAAAGCTTATCATGCTGCAGTAACTCAATTCCCAACAACATGGAAAGAAGCTTTTTTGAGAAATAAATCTAATGTATTTGGATCACCTGATATGTTAGAATGGCTAGGAAAGTTAGAGAATACACCATCATTAAGAGCACAGAGTCAAGTTGGGGAATTGTACTTTGATACAGATGTAGAACTAAAGTGGAAGCCTAATGATGAATTACATCAAATCATAAACTTCCCTTTAAAAGCCTCAGAAAATGAAGATACTTCAGGAGCTATAGTAGTATGGGAACATCCTGAAAGAGGTGAAACTGTAGAAGATATAACAGGTCTCGTTCCTAATTGGTTATATATTGCAGGATGTGATCCCTATGATCAAGATAAATCAGAATCTGGATCTCTAGGTTCATTCATGGTTTACAAAAGATTTTATCAAGCTAACAAGACACATGACATATTAGTAGCTGAATATACTGGAAGACCAGAGAAAGCAGATATGTTTTATGAGAATTGTAGAAAGCTATGTATCTATTATAATGCTAAGTGTCTGTATGAAAATCAATTAAAAGGATTAAAGACATATTTTGAGATGAAGAATAGTCTTCATTACTTATTTGAACAACCTGGAATTATCAAGGATATTGTAAAAGATTCTAGAGTTCAAAGGGGTTATGGAATTCATATGAATAGAGGAAGTAATGGAATCAATGGTATTAAGGATCAATGTGAGATCTACCTTAAGCAATGGTTATATGAAGAGAAAACTGATGTTAATGGTAATAAGTTTCTAAACTTTCATACTATAAAATCAATTCCACTATTAAAAGAACTAATAGCTTATGATAGAGAAATAAACACCGATAGGGTTATAGCATTCATGTTATGTATATTACAAACAAAAGAATTACACAGAATACATGTAGAAGAGCTATCTAACATAAACAGTGGAGAGATAGATTTTCTTACTAAGTTTTACAAAAAAAACACTATATTTAACAAGGGCAAGTTATCAAAAGCCTTCAGATAATGGATAATAAAGACTCATATAACAATGGTGGCAGTAGCTCACTACCTCAACAAAAATTACCTTTTAGCAAGAAGAATAAGGAATGGGGTAAGGCTTGTATAAATCACTACTCAAACTACAGATATACTAATGGGACCAATATTAGATCAGAGAGGTTTAAGAAGTTAATAAACTATGATCTATACAATGGGAAGGTAAATTTTAAGGATGTAGAGAATATCTGTAATCCAATGGGATTAGCTGATTCTACATGGGCTAGTAGATTTCAACACTATGACATTATATCTGAACCTATAAGATTACTTATTGGAGAAGAGACAAAAAGACCTGATAATCATATAGTTGTCTCGGAATCTCCATTAGATATTAATAGAAAGAGTCAAGCTTTGAAGGATAAAATCATGGCTTTCCTAGAAGACTCTTTAGTAGCTAAAATTGATCCTAGTCAAATAGATCCAAATAACCCTCCTCAAACACCTGAACAAATATTAAAATTTGAGAAGTATACACCTTCTGATATAATAGAACATAAGTCAAATCAATTACTTAAGGTTCTGAAGAAAAAAATAAATACTAAATTACTATTCTCCCAAGGCTGGAAGGATGCCTTGATAGCTGGAGAAGAGATCTATTGGATAGGTATACTAAACAATGAAGTATCAATGAAAAGAGTTAATCCAATTAACTTAACTGTTATACTTGATGATGATACCAACTATATTGATGATGCTATTGCAATTGTTGAGGAAAGAATGCTAACAGTCTCAACAATACTTGATGAGTTTGGAGATGATTTAAAACCAGGAGACTTTGATAAATTGAATGATTACTCAAGAGGTGTATTTGGTAGCTTTATGAATGCTGGTGGTTATGAACCACAGTTTGAAGTAATAAATGATCAAAATGCTTTTGTTGGTGTTACTCCAACTAATGTAACTGGAAACAATAATGCTCAGAACTATGCAATAAGAGTAACCAGAGTAGAGTGGAAATCTATGCAAGAGATTGGTGAACTAACATATACTGATGAAAATGGTGAGATAGTAGTACAGATAATTGATGAAAACTTTAACTTAAAACTGTTCAAAGAAGTTTATCCTGATGCATTAGTAGAATGGTTTTGGATTAATCAGGCTTGGGAAGGTGTTAAGATAGGTCAAGATGTCTATGTTGGAGTTAGACCGAAACCAAATCAAAGACGTAGAATGGATAATCCATATTACTGTAGATTAGGTTATACTGGGTTTATTTATGAAGCAACTAACTCACAATCAGTTAGTTTAGTAGATAGATTGAAACCTTATCAATACTTATATGATATTATAGCTTACAGACTTGAGATTGCTTTTGCTTCAGATAAAGGTAAAGTATTCTTAATGGACTTAGCTCAAGTTCCACAAAGTCATGGAATGGATTTAGAGCAATGGATGCATTATCTAAAAGAGATGGGTATTGCATTTGTCAATAGTTTTGAGGAGGGGAAGAAGGGTGCTACAGTTGGGCAAACATCAAGATTCAACCAATTCCAGGCTTTAGATCTAAGCCTAGCACAATCTATTCAGCAATATATAAATATGCTGGATTATATAAAGAACCAAGTATACTTTGTATCTGGTGTGACTCCACAAAGATTAGGAGCTATTAACAATACAGAACTTGTTGGAAATGTAGATAGAGCTGTAACACAGTCAGCACTAATTACTGAATACCTCTATGAAGCTCATGGAGAGGTTAAGAGAAGGGCATATACTTCAATGATAGAAGTTGCTAAGATAGCTTATAAGAATGGTCTAACCACACAGTATGTGTTAGATGACATGGGTATTGAGACATTAAATATAGAGGAACTTGAATTTGAGAATTCTGAATTTAGTGTATTTGCATCTAATAATTCTAGAGATTTAGATCTTAAAGCTAAATTAGATCAGTTAGTACAAGTAGCTATGCAAACAGAAAAAGCAGATTTATCTACTGTAATTGATGTGTTAATAAATGATTCTCCTAGAGATATCATAAGAACCTTACAGAAATCAGAAGAGGAATTCTACCAAAGAAAACAACAAGAAGCTGAAAATCAAAACCAACTTCAAGCTCAAGTACAAGAACTTCAGGCTAAAATGCATGAAGAACAACTACAAGATAAACAAGCTGATAGAGAATTAAATCAATATATTGCTGATACTAACAACTCTACTAAGATTGAAGTAGCTACAATAAATGCATTATCTGGTAAGGATGGTCCTAGTGATATGGATGGTAATGGTGTACCAGATGCCATAGAAGTAGGTAAGCTTGCTCAATCAGAAAGAGAGTTAGCTGCTAAAAACTTCATGGAACAAAGCAAATTAGTACATGAGAAATATAAGCATGAAAAAGAAATCTCATTAAAAGAGAAGGAGATAAACTCTAAGAATGATATTGAGAACAAAAAGCTGGAACAAATAAAGGTTCAAAATAAAAACCAAATAGAGTTAGCTGACAAAAAAGCTAAACTAGATAAGGAACTAATGGACAAAAAAGTACAGATAGAGAAAATAAAGCTCAGAGGTAAGTCTAATGCAAAAAAGAAATAATACAATAATAGCTATATAAACTAAATCAAAATAACAGCAAAATATACTTGCAAAGTATAACAAAATCAATTATATTATAAATAATAAAGGGTAAACAAAATGAGTACAAAAAACAAGGAAGACAAACAAGGTCAAGTTAATCTTTTAAAAGATTCAATTTTTGATGATGGAACTGATATAATCTTTAATGCAGATGATACAGTAATTGATGATGAAGTAGAGAACAATCAGGATGATGTTGTAAGTCATGATGAAATCACAGGTGAACCAACTAATGAAGAAGAAAAGAAAGAACCTGAGAAAGTAGCACCTACTAAAAAACCAGTTAAATTTGAAGCGAAAGAAGTTACTAAAGTAGAAGAGGAAGCTGTTGAAGAACAACATGCATCCCAGATAGCAGTAGTGGCATCATTCTTAGGAGAAAGTGGTATTGTTGATTATGACCCAGAAAAATTTGAAGATTCTGAAGAAGGATTAAGAACTTTAGTTAAGGATTCAATTTCCAAGGGAATTGATGAATACAAAAAAAGTAAGCCTGAAGATATTCAGTTATTTTTAGACTTCGTAGATGCAGGAGGAGATCCTAGAAAATTCCACGAAGTATATTATAACAGTACATCTTGGGAAAAATTTGAAGTAAAAGATGATAACTCTGCCAAATATGTTGTAGAGGAATATCTTAGAAGTAGAGGAGATGGTGAAGAAGAGATCAAGGAAAAGATTGAAGTTTTTGAAACTGGTGGGATACTAGAAAAAGAAGCAAAAAGAAACTTAGCTAGACTTCAAAAAGAAGAATTAGATAATAAAGCAACTCTTTTGGAACATCAAAAAAGATATGATGATGAACAAAGAGAAATGGCTAAAAAAGAATACGAAGAATTTAAAAAAGACTTCTATTCAAAAGAAGAGTTAAATGGTTTTAAATTAACACCAGCAGTAAAAGATAAGTTATGGGGATTTATGACTAGCTCAGATAAGAAGACTGGACTGACACCATTACAAAAACACAATCAAGAGAACACCAATGCCCAATATTTATATGCTTATTTAGCAATGAATAACTGGAACTTGGAAACATTGCTAACAAAAGAAAAAACAAAAATACACAGTGAATTAGCTGATAAACTTAGAAACTCTACAAAAGATAGTAGATCTAAAATAAAATCAGGTCAACAAGATTCATTCACTGATGAAAAGACCTCTAGTGGCTTTAGCCTATTTAGACAAGCTTTAGAGAATAACAAAATATAAGATTATTATTAACTTAAAATAAATAAACAAAATGCAAATTAGTCCATTACAAATAACAAACATGAATTGGCATGCTGGGTTAACTCAAGATACCCACTTATCCAACTTTTTCATGACTGAACCAGATATTGCTAGTCAGATAGTTACACGTATTTATAACAGATCAAATGGTTATAAAAATGCTTTATCTTACTTGACAGGTGGTATGGGTAAATCAAAAGAAATAAATGGTATCCAATATCGTTGGAATATCATAGGAGACAGCAAAAAAGCAATTATGATTTCAAGAGCAGCATTTGATGGTGCAGGATCTCTTGGTATCAATAACACAACTTTTAAAATTGGAGTAGCTGAAAAATGGTTCACTGAAGGTGACGTTTTAATTCCAGATGATCCAAGATTCCAAATGAGAGTTATGGGTGAACCAACTAATGATGGTTCAGATTATATCTTAACTTTACAATTAGTAACAAACGATGCTACATTATTTGTACCAAGTTCATTGTTATCAGTTGGAAAAGAAGTTTCTAAAGAGTTTAATATCGTAGAACATGATCACTCTAGAACATCTGGAGAAACGACATATTCTACTCCATTAATGTTAGAAAACTACATGGCTACATTAAGAAAGAAATATTCGGTAACAGGAGCTGCTCACAGTCGTGTTATGTGTATTACTATTCAAAATTCAGAAACAGGTGAAAAAACAACTTCTTGGGTGAAATATGCTGAGTGGGAATTTTGGAAACAGTTTATGGATGAGATTGAAATCCACTTAATGTATGGTCAATCTAACGTTAAATCTAATGGTACTACAAGTCTTAAAGGTGCATCAGGTAATGCTATCTTTACTGGTGGTGGTTTAGAATCACAAATTGCTCCAGGTAACAAACGTTTATATACTACTTTATCAGAAAAAACTATTCGTGATTTCATGGATGATTTATCTTATAATGGTACAGAAGATGGTCCTAGAGAATATGTAGCTTTATGTGGTAGAGGATTTATGAATCTATTTGATCAAGCTATGAAACGTTCAGTAGGTGCACTTAGTTTAGTAGATAGTCATTTTGTTTCAGGTTCAGGACAAAACCTTCAATTAGAAGGACAATTCTTGAAATACACTGGATTGAATGGTGATAAAATTACTTTAAAAGAATATGCTCCATATAATGATCCATTCAGAAATAGGTTAGTTAATCCTCAAACAGGTAAACCTGCTGAGTCTTACAAAGCAACTTTCTTGAACTTCAAATCTTATAACAAAGGTGAAGCAAATATCCAAAAAGTATACAATAAAGATCGTGAAATGGTAACTACTTATGTAGAAGGTATGTACGGTCCTTATGGTCCTAAGAAAAATGGATCTTCTGCTAGTTCAGTAGATGGATATGTATTTGAGGCTATGACAGAATGTGGTATCATGTTAAAAGATCCTACAGATGCAGCACAATTAATTCTTGACGTTGATAACTTATCTTAAAATAAAAGGTTTTAAGGAGTGTACCTTAACACTCCTTTTTTTAAAAAAGGGAAAATTAAATAAAAAACAATTATGGGAGAGATTAAACAAATCATTGTAAGACCAGTAGTACGAACTAAATTTTCAGGAGTATCTTCATATGCAAGAACTCAAACTATAATCCAAGGAGCTCAGTTAGATAAAACAGGGTTATATAAAACAGGATTAACTAGTGAAGAACAAGAACATTTTGAAGTAGAATTAGGTCTTAGAAAAGGTGAATTAAACAAAAGAAGTCCTTTCTGGGGAGATCTAGAAATAAGACTAAATAATGACAAAATTACAATATTTACAATTGTAAGTCCATTGGATGAATTAAAATATAAAGTGATGTTAGCACACAGTAAAATTGCTAACTCAGAAGTTGAAGTAGGTAAATCAGCAGACTGTCAGTTCTTTATATATGATCCAGAGGCAGCAGCTCAAATAGAATCAGCTAAGATTGATTATGAATTAGAAGCTATAGAAGCATTTAGTTCAATGTCCTTAGAACAGAGAAAAAACCTATTAAGAGTTTATGGAAAACGTGGAGTAGAAGATATGAGTGAAACAATGGTTAGAGCAGAACTTTATAAGAAAATGAAGGAAAATGCTAAGGAATTCATTGAATACTCATCTAAAAAGGAAACACAAGTAAAAGGAATGATTGAAGCCTTAATTGAAAAAGGAGTAATCAAAAAGAAAGGAACCTACTTTTATAATGGAGAAGATCTATTAGGATCATCTACAGATGAAGTAGTAGGATACTTAAGTGATATTAAAAATCAAGCTGTGAAGCTAGCATTAGAAAGCAAATTGAAGAAGAAAAAAGAAGCTAAAGTTTAATTATGGTATCAGTAGCTCAGGCACATTTAGAATTTAAATTTAGATTAGATAAAATAGATTCTCTAAATTACCCAGGCTTTTTACCAGAGGAAATTGACTTGTTACTAAATCAAGCTCAAGATCGAATAGTTAAACAAAGGTATGGTAAGAACAATTTAAAAAGAGAATCTTTTGAAGAAACTCAGAAGAGAATCGAAGATTTAAAGGATATTACCAGAAATGCATTGATAACTCCTTCAGCATATGCCTCTGATAACATTGATGTAAATGCAAGATTTGTAACATTACCTCAAGATCATTGGTTTATTGTACAAGAAAGATGTAATGTTACTTATTCAAATTGCGGAAGTACAGTAAATGACACTATTGAAGTAGTACCAGTTAATCACTCAGAGTTTTCAAAGGTAATAAAAGATGCCTTTAAAAAACCTGGAAAAGACAAAGTTCTTAGATTAATGGAGAATGGTAGAGTTGAATTAGTTTTTGGTCAAGGTATAACTGGAGTTCTTTATAGATTGAGATTTATAAAGCAACCAACAAGAGTTCAGCTATCACCAGCCATAGAATTTGATTTTGTAAATAGTGATTTTTTAATATCAGAAATAATAGATGAAGCAGTAAAAATAGCTTTAGAAGCTATAGAAGGAAAAAGAACTCAAACCTTTACTCCTTTAATAAACAATACTAACGAATAAAAACTAATTAAATAAATGGCAAAAACAATTAAATATCCCTTAAATTACGCCTTAGGAGAGGAAAAAATGCAAGCTTTTCCAAAAGTACAGTATGAGAAAATAAAAGAGATCATTGATGCCCTTAATGGTAACAATAGTGTTTTCACTACTAATAATCTTGTGGTTAACAAGAATGTAATTAGAACTATTACACCATACACAGCTACACCAGATAATAATACTGGATGGACATTAGCAGGTGTTAAGTTAGGTTTACTAGCAGGTGGAATTAAGACTACAAGTGTAGGAGCAATTACATTAACATTAGATTCAGTTGCTAATATAATTACATCTTTTTCTAGCGCAGGAGTAACGTTAACAACAGGATCAGTTCTAGAGTTTTTAGTAGATAACAGCCAAGGTGCTAATACTGTAACAGTTGCAGTAGATGGAGGAGCTACTATAGCGGTAGCAACCCCTGCAATAACAGGAGGAGCTACATTAACAGTATCTACAGCAAACAAAATAGGAATGTTCCAATTATATTTAACAAGTCCAACAACAGCTATACTATCAAGATTAGTTTAAAAAAAATAAATAATAAAAAATTAAAAAATTAAAAAATGATTCATAAAGTAACAAACATTTTTGTAGGAAATGGTTCAGCGTTAGAAACTAGTGTTTCTACATCAACTCCTGGTAAATTAGGAGTATTTGGTAATGATAATACAGTTTTAGCAGCAGCAGAAACTATTTCTACTCCAGGTAAGGAATCTATCTTTATCTCAGAAACTTATGCAGATGGTTCTAGCAAGAAATCAATGTATATCAAAGGTACTAACCTGATTAATGCAAAATCTGAAGATTATGCTCCAGCAGCACGAGAAGTTTGGGCTATTGGTTATAATCGTAAAACAGCAACAGGATTAATTGAAGTGAATGCTTCTAGTGATTATACCTTCTCTATCTTATTTAAGAATGATAAAACATTCTATTCAGTTAGACCAGAAACATTTAGATCTACTTTTACATCTTCTGCATCAGCTACTCAGTTAACTATAGCTACTCAAATTGCAGGTAGTATCAATACTAGTGCATTTAAAATCCAAGTATCTGCTGTAGTGGTAGGTAATGGTACTGGTATCTATGGTTTAACAGGTGCTACAAATTATGGTGTGGAAATCACTGCTAAAGATATTAATCAATTTACAAGCTCTACTTACAGAGAGAATCGTGTATACTTCTCAGTATATGTAGATGACTCTACAGGATTTGGAAGCCCTACAACTTGTACTCAAATTCAAGGTAACTCTCAAGGTGAAGGAACTTACAATTGGGTGTATAACTATGAAAAATACTTATACCAATATGAAGGCTTACAAAACTTAAGAATGTGGCCTACTCAAACTCAATCATTAAATGCAGTATTAACAGGTCAGTTATCAGCGGCAATTGTTCCAACAGTTACAGGTGTAATAAATCAGGATACAGTTACATTTAGTGCTTCTGTAGCAGCTATTTTAAGAGTTGGTGAACTAGTAGAATTAGATGGTACAATGTATGAAATTAAATATTTTATCTCTACAACTGTAGCAGTTTTAACAACTCCATTGACAGCAGCTATCGCAGGTGGATCTGCAGCTAAGGTTAAATATTTCTATGACTTAATTGTTCTTGAATTTAATGATACAAGCTTTACAACAGGACCTGATACTGTAAACCGTGCTCAAAAGGCAGTTTACATTGCTACTCCTGCTATAAATGCAGGTGGTGCTTATACATCTAACTCAACAGAGAAAGCTGCTTTAATAGCGGCATTGAATCCTTGGTTAGCTTCAACACCATTAGCTCCTGCACCTCTAGCTTAACTAGAGTTTTAAAATAACCCTTTTAAAAACAAAAACCCTCTGGTTTCATTATTCTTCCAAATAGTTTTCCAGAGGGTTTATATTATTATATAATATGGCATTAAATTTGAATTTCGATACTTGTGTTATAAACAATTGTAATAGTATAAAATTTACAGAAACAACAGGTGTTTACTCAGTATCAAATACTGGAGGTTATGGAGCTCCTAATATAACATTAGGGTCTGTTTTAACTGCTGTTCTAGAAGTTACTGATCCAGGAGATGTAGTAACAAACTTAAATCTTTTTACACATGGATTACCATCCTCTAATCTTTCCTTCTCATACAGCTTTGATGCTATTGATCTAGGATTAAACAATATTATTGATGGGAAATGGAAATTCAAATATACAATTACCACAGCTTCAGCAACTTATACATTAACAAAGAATGTACTATTCTATTGTAACATGAAATGCTGTGTTACACAAACATTATCAGATCTAGTTTTAACAGATTGCACTGATTGCAACAATAGTAACAAAGATTATGATAATTATATAAAACTATCTACATTTTTTGATTCACTTAAGAAAGCTGCAGAATGTGGTAGTGTTTCAGAATTTACTAAAATAAAAAAAATAATTGACAAGTTATGCAAAAATAAAGACTGTAAAACTTGTAAATAATAAATAAAATCGTTATATTAAATATATGTGTGCAGAATGCGATAAAATAGATATACCTCAAGGAGATGAAGGACCTATTGGTCCTACTGGACCAGAGGGGCCTCCAGGACCATCTGGATTAGCCAACCTAACAGTAACAGATAGTTCAACTATAGACATGTCTCTAACAGCTATAGAAGATGGTTATGACATTACTTCTAAAGTAAAATATCAATATAGCTTACTAACATTCAAATCTTTTGATAACTCCGAAGTTAGTTACCTAAATCATGTTACTACTTTTACTAATCTATTATCTCAATATAGTGGTGGTAACAAATATAATGTTTATACTCAACCAAATGATTTGGTAATAAGTAGCGGAACAGTAAATGCTTTACCTGACTTTAATAAAACTACAGGTGTATGGACCTGTCCTAGTGATGGATATTACACAATGACAGCATATTTTGGATATACCCCAAATGTTGGGTTTGTTTGGTTAACAACAACACCTTCATTTGGTTCGGTTTATAATTATATGGTTAATATAAGTACAAATTCAATTTGGGGAGTTTCAAGCACACCATTAACTCCTGATATTAATACAGTATCTGCTGTCACAGTAACTGTAGGTAGGTTTGAAAAAATAACTGCAGGAACACAAATAGGATTAGGATATTGTAATTTATCTAGTACTAACTGTACTGGAACACCTCCAGGTATTAGTGGAATTTCTTGGAATATAACAAAAGTTTCTGATTAGTGACAACACAAAATATAAATATAGTATTAGCTAACGCTCTAAAATGTTCTGCAGAAAAAGCGGAAGAAATCTCAGATTTACTTTCTCAAGGAAATGAATGTGCAAATATCAAGATTAGAGAATTAAAAATACTAAATGATAGTATAAATCTATTATTATGTTTTATGCCTAATACAGATTACAAAGAATGTTTGTCTGAAAAACAAGCAGAGAATATAATTAATAATATTATGGCAACATGTGATATATGTGATTGTCAATTAAATCAAGAATAATATAATGACACCAGATAATAGTAAATCATATTTACAGGATCTTATAAGGTTGACTAGATATAATCTAATAGCTTGCGGATTTGAAAAATTATTAGTTAGCAATACAGTGGTTGGCTTAGCTTCAATACCTGATGATGCAAAATACGCCATAATTCAGATTGAGTCAAGTATTTCAACACCTTCTATAAGATATTTAGAATTAGGTAATACGACATTACCAACTACTACCGTTGGCATATCTAGATCAAATTTAGATATAATGGATGTACATGGATATCAAAATCTAGTTAACTTTAGAGCTATACAAATTAGTGCAGGAGTTCATAATTTAAACATTCAATATTACAGATAAATGAAAGGACATAGTATACATACAGCAAACTCTGGATCTACTGGAGGAGGAGGGGGAGGAACATCAGATGCTACAGCAGCAAATCAAGTTATAGGAAATAACAGTTTATCTAGTATTGATGGTAAACTTCCAGCAACATTAGGATCTAAGACTTCAGCTCAAAGTCTTTCAGTAGTTCTGGCAAGTGATCAAGGAGCTATAACTGCTAACTTAGGTGCAACAACTGTTGTATCTACAAATAATAGCAGTACTACTCCATTGGGTATTAGTGGAGTTTTTACTGGTACTGCTGAAGATATCTCTCAATTTGCAGAGATTAGAGTTTCTGTATTTTCTGATGTAGCTAGTGCTACTGACGGATTGAATATTCAGTTGTCTTCTGATGGGACTAATTGGGATATAAATAATCAATATACAGTACCTGCAACAACAGGTAAAGAGTTTGGAGTAGGAAGTGGTCCAAGATTTTTTAGAATAGTTTATACTAATAGTGGAACTGCTCAAACAACTTTTAGATTACAAACAACTTTACATAAGGTTATAACTAAACCTTCTTCTGTAAGACCTCAAGATAATAGACCAAATGATAATGATATGGAAGAAGGTCTTTCATATAATATGAGTTATGATCCTATCAATAATGTGTGGAGCAGAATGCAAACACAAGATTTGGCAATAACTGGCCAGGGAGCACAAACCGCAGTCAGTCAAAATATTATTTTAGCAACTGCAGGTACAGGATCTACTGATTTTATAGGTTATAGATCAGTTGCTATTCAAATTACTCCAACGGGAACAGTAAGTTCAGGAGCTGTAACATTTGAGGGTTCAAATGATAATACTACTTTCGTACCTGTTCTTTTGTATGATGATGCCTCGTCAACAGCAAATCCAGTTAGTACATATAATCCATTAACAGGAACATCAAGATTTTTTTCTGGACCTGTTCATTTCAGATATTTTAGAGCAAGAATTTCTACTATTATTGGTGGAGGTGGATCTTTACAAGCATTCACCATATTAAGACAAACTGCTTTTCAACCAGACATTTATACTATTACTCAAGCTACGGCTGCTAATTTAAATGTCACAGCAACTGTAGCTTCAACCACTCTCACCTCTGTTGTTCCTGGAGTTGCTGCTACCAGTTTAGGTAAAGCTGAAGATGCTGTTGCTGCCACAGGAGATACTGGAGTATTTGTTTTAGGAGTAAGGAGAGATACTCAAACAGTTTCTGCTTCTGCAACTGGTGATTATAATGAGATGGCTGTTGATCAGTATGGAAATACTATGATGAGAAAATATGCAACTCAACGTAGAACATATTCTGTAGGATTTCAAGTGACTCCTGCTGCAACTGCAACAGATGTTGTTGAAATTATAGGATCAGCAACAACTAATGTTCAAATAACTAAAATATTTGTAGGAGGTACAGCAACGCAAACAGGTTCTGCGGTAGTTAATTTAATTAGAAGATCAACAGCAGCATCTGCTGGAACGTCAACTAATCAGACAATAGTCCCACACGAAGCAACAGATGCTGTAGCAACAGCAGTAATTAAAGCTTATACTGTCAATCCTACTACAGGTACTTTAGTAGGACAAATACGAAGTTCTAGAATAGGATTTGGATCATCTACAGCACCAACCACCCAATATGAATTCTCTTTTGGAGAGAATGGAAAACCAGTTATATTAGCTGGAGTAGCTCAAACATTATGCATAAACTTAGGTGGAGTGACTATCACAGGAGGAATAATGGATATATCAATAGAATTTACAGAAATTTAATCAATATAAAAACCAATCAAAAATAATGAAAAAATTATTATCCCTATTAGTTTTATTAATATTCTACAAAAATGTTAATTCGCAATCTTATGTACCTTTAGAAGATACAATTAAATTTAGGTCAGTAAACTATACCCCTAAATTAACGATATATAATGATAGGTATATTTATGTTGATACTCTTTTAAGCGAGAGAACTGAATTACCACCATTAGAGTGGGCTTGGATACAATCTAGACCAGACTTTAAATCTGTTGCTTATAGTGGTAATTATAATGATTTATCCTATTCACCTGATTTAAATCATCTTCCAAACTATTATGAGAAAGGAACTATTGATACTATGTGTAAGAACATTCATTGGTTCCCTGATTGGAATGTATCAGGAGATATTCTAAATAAACCTTCAATAGTAACTCCAACAATTACTGGTACTGGAATAACTACAGTAACAGGATCCTATCCAACTTTAGTTATTAGCACACCATCAATAACTTCAAGTCAAATTACAGCTGCTTTAGGTACTCCTGCTTTAACAGTAGAAATAGATGGTTCAGTTACAAATGAAATTGAACTACCAAATCAATCTGGAAATTCTGGTAAATTCCTGATTACTAATGGCTCAGCACCTTCTTGGTCTCCTGCTTTGATATCTGAAGTAGATGGCTCTATAACTAATGAAATTCAAACTATAAGCAGAAGTTCAAATACAGTTACATTATCTAATGGTGGAGGAAGTTTCACGTTGACTCCAGTAACAGATTCCCAAACATTGTCTATATCAGGAAATGTGCTATCAGTTAGTGGAGGAAACTCGATCACAATACCATCTAATACAATTGTAGCAGCATATACAAATACTGCTTCCGTATCAGGAGGATCAGGCAACGCAGTATTCTATTTAACCTCAGATAAAACATCTACAGGAACTGCTCTCTATGCAAATGGAAATGTATTTCCAAATCCTATAGTAAATGATTCTAGTAATAATTATACTTATGGTTGGTCATATAATTCAAGTACAAGAGCTCTAACAGTGAATGTTAAACAAAATGGTACAGCAATTTTAAGCTTAATAAATGTTCTTACAGGTCCTGCAAATGTGTCTAATGGTACAGTAGTTCAAGTAACAGTAAATGGAAATTAAAAATGGCAGATTTAGAAAAACAGACTTTATCTTTAAAAACTGTAATTATATTAATAGTTGCATGTGTAGGTATAATTACTAGTGTTGTAATAACTTCACTTTTAACAGTAAGTTCTATAAAAGAAGAGATAAAAAGTGTAAAGACATATTCTGAAACAGAAATGAGAATTGTTAATCTAAGACTTGATGCTTTAGAAAGACAAGATGTTATACATGATAAAACATTAGAATTAATAGCAAAATCTCTTTCTGATATATCTAAAGATAAAGAATATAAAAAATATAGATAATGGAAAAATATATAACTATAAAAAATATATGGAAAAGACTTAAATCAGATAGTCCTACCTTCTTCAAAAGATTGAGTATATGGTTAGCTGCTATAAGTGCAATGGGATTAGCTTTGATTGGATTTAAAGCAGAATATCCAGAGGCTTTAGCCTTTTTCCCAGATCAGTTGGGAGGATATATGTTGGCTGCTGGTACTTTTGGTATATTTTTATCAAAATTAACTGTTGCTGATCCTGAACAATCAAATATTAAATAACTTAACTATGAAAGCGGTTATTAAAGTAATTAGAGATAATTATACAAAAAATTCTACTCAAGGTAAATTGTATTTAAATAATGAGTATATTTGTGAAACCTTAGAAGATGTTTGTAGAGATATTAATAAAGATGGTGATTTAGATGACAATGGAGAAGGTAAGATATATGGACAAACAGCAATACCAGCAGGTACTTATAAAATGTCGATTATAATGTCTCCACATTTTAAAACATATTTATTCTTATTACATAATGTAAAAGGATTTACAAGTATAGAAATACATCCTGGGAATTGGATATCAGATACATTAGGTTGTATTTTAGTTGGATTAGAAAGAGGTATAGACATGATAAAAGTAGGAACTTCTAAAAAAGCTTTTGACTTTTTAATGTCAAAAGTTATAAAAGGTAAACAACCATTGTTTACAGAATATTCAATAACAATAATAGATAAAAAATGATAAATAAAATTCCAACTCTGCAGACAATTGGTAGTCAATATTTAAGAAGATTGACACCTGAGTTTATAAACAAACTATTAGAATATCAGAAACCAATAGACTTGGTTGATGATGTAGTAATAAATTGGGATGTAAGAAAAGGTTACAATTCTAAAGTAATACTAAAAGGTAATAGAACTCTAAATGTACAATTTTTAACTCCTGGAGATTACGGTACTATTGAATTTGTACAAGATGCTGTTGGTTCTAGAGCTATCACATTACCTTCAATTTCTAAAGTTTCTAATTCAGGTGGAGGTGCATTTACATTAACAACAACTGCTAATGCAATAGATATTGCAACATTTTATTACAATGGAACTACTTTGTATTGGAACTTATCAACAGATTTTACATAAGATATGATACCTAATAATCAATGGTGGTTCAATAAAGGACCATCTGCAAATAATTATATTAAAGCAACTGGTGGTACTATTAGTCGTAATGGTAATTGGTTAATTCATACATTTACTTCAAATGATAATTTTACAATAACTAAATATCCTGAAAATGCTCTTTTATGGGTACTATGTATTGGTGGTGGTGGAGCAGGTGCTGGATGGTATTCAGGTGGTTCAGGTGGTGCTGGAGGATATAGAAATATTCCAGGTCATACACCAAGTCTAGGTATGGGTACATATCCAATAGTTGTTGGTACTGGAGGAATTGGAGGGATAAATGAAAATTCTGCAGCAGCTGATGGAACAAAAGGTGGTAACTCATCTTTTGATACTATATCATCTGCAGGAGGCGGGGCAGGTATTCACTATACTGGATCTAATACTACATTACAAAATGGTGGATCAGGTGGGAGTGCTTATGGTGATTTAGTAGCTGGTAATAATCCAGCAACACTCCCACCTCAAGGATATGGTGGGGGGGTAGGAGGTTTTCTTAGTGGAAATATCTATCAGGGTTCAGGTGGAGGTGCTTTAAGAGCAGGTGATACAGGTATTATTTCTGGTGCTTTAGGTGGGTTAGGTGCTACAAATTATATGACTGGTTCAGCAATAGTTTATTCTACTGGTGGAGCAGGTAATTCAGTAGGTCAAACTGATGGTTTATCTGGCGTTAATCCTGGTGATGGTGGAGGTGGTAGTGGTACAGCAACTGGTCTTGGTGGTAATGGTGCTAATGGTATCATACGTATAGCTTACTATTCTCCAATTACATCTCCCACTACAATAGGTAGTTTATATTCTTTCACTTATGCAGCAGCACAGTACGATACCACAGGTACAGTAACGACTACTTATACTCCTGGAGTATCTGTTAGACTTCAAAATACTAATCTTAACAATAATAATAATTTTATTTATGTAAACAATTACTTTAGTGATTGTGGTAATAGCATATATTCTACGGATGTTCAATTTAATTCTTTAGGAGCAACAGATTACGGAGCAAGCTTAAGAATTCATTCATTAGTAGCAGGAAGTATTATATTAAGAGTAGGTGCTGCTACAGGAGTTAATTTAGGAGTAGTCGAAGTATATTATAACAACATCTTACTTCTTACATTAGGTACGTTATCAACGATTAATATTGGTGATATTATTAATTATGAAATTAAAATAATTGATAATTCAGTATATTTTAAAGTAATTCGATTAACAGAAGTAATAACAGGTAGCTACACATTTGATTACAATTATACAGGTACTCCTAAATATATTCCACCTTCTTATACTTTAGGATTTGGTTCTAGTGGAGGTGATTATCTATTTACCAACAGTTCTTTTTCCACACTAGATAAAAGAGAATGTGATTTAATGGTTACGTTAGATTCTCGTCCTTATGGTTTATTTGTCACTGGTACTGATCCATCTAATAGACTTGCTGGATTATGGCAAACCGCTAATCCAGATAAAAGAGTTTATAATAGTACTGGCCCAGGAGAGACATTATTAAACTTTATTAACAGATTACCTGAGATAATTAATTATGCGCCACGCCAATTAGATATCATAGGAATTTTTAATGATGTCGCAGGAGGGAGAACTCCTGCACAAATAGTAGGTAATTTTAATACCATTTTATATGAGCTTGAAAATAGAGGTATTATTTGTTGGATTCAAATTAGCCCAATATCAGGAATAGATCAATCTGCAGCTAATGCAGCTGTGGCTGCTTCAAGACCTGATATAATTATTCCTGAACCAGCAACTTGGAATCCAGTAACAGATCTAAGTCCTGATGGAGGACATTGGACTCCATCTGGTAATAACAAAATATATATTAATCAAACAACCTACATAAAATTACCTTAATTAATCATAAAAAATAATGCTTGATAAAATTAAAAAGAATTTATATTTCATATTTATAACTATAGTATTAGTAATAATTTTCTTTTGGGGAAAATCTTGTGGATCTTCTTCTAAACAAGAAGACTATAAACCTACAATAAGAACTGTAATAAAACACAAAACAGATACTATTAGAGATACTCTTAAAATTACAGAAATTAAATATAAAGGACCAAGAGAATATACAATTGTTGAATATATAAAAGACACTGCTTTTTATAATAATCTTTCAAAAAGAATCTATTATGATACTTCTAGAACTAAAGAAGTAGTAATATATTCCACAGATACAGTTGCAGGAGTATTATTTGGTAAAAAATTATCATATAAATTATTAGTACCATTAAAAATAATTGATACTGTAACAGTTGAAACTACGAAAGATAGTCTTATATTTGTACCTAATAAATATGAAATACATGCAGGATTGATAGCTAGTCCTAAAATGTTAGCTCCTACGCTTGAGTTTAGTATTAATAGAAGTGTTTATGGTGTTGGCTATGATCCATTTAATAAACAACCAGTAATAAGTTACAAATATAGATTATTTAGTTGGACTCCTAAAAAAAGAAAATAATGCCTACATTAAATCAATTAATATCTGATCAAAGAAATATTGCGGATTCTGGAGAGAATAATTATTCCTTTAGAATTCCTGATATTCAAATAGCTTATTGGAATCATCAAATAAGATCTAAACTTATTTCACAGGATATAAGTAAGAGAAAAGATATAACTGATTCTTGGGTGCAGGTAATAACTTGTGTAGCTATAGTTCAGGTAGATGCCTCTGAATGTTGTACTATAACAACAAATTGTTACAATCTCAGAACTGAGTTAAAAATACCTAAAACTATAGAAACTTATGGTGATAATCTTATATTGAGAGTAACAACCCCCAATGGAAATATTATTGCAAAAAGTAACCCTTTTAAGGCTAACTATAATAAATACAATAAATACACCTCTGATAAACCTACTTGGTATATAAAGAATGGTTATATCTATATAACTTCATTTGACCTCTTAGAAACAATAAATATTTATGGAATATTTGATAATCCAGAAGAATTATCTATCTTTACACAATGTGGAAATTGTTTTAGTTGGGAAGATGAATATCCAGTTAGTATGAAGATGGCTAGTGATATAACAGATATAGTTGTGAAAACAAAAATATTACCATTCTTACAGTTTCCGCAAGACACTAGTAATGATTCACTATCACAAAACCAAATAGGAGGAAAAATTCAATAGATGTTTGTAATAAAGAAAAGGAAAGAAGGAAAGTTTAAAACAGATAATAGTCTGAAAGAATTTTACGAAGAATATAGAAGAGGAAAGTTATCCTACAACTATAAAATCTACAGTGAAGTTATAAGAGAATTTAATCTTCTTATTATTGATAAATTAATTTCAGAAGCTAGAACATTGAAACTACCCTATAATCTAGGGTATTTAGGTGTAATAAAGTATGAGGTTAATTTTGATTTAGAGAATCAAAAGAACTGGCTAGTAAATTATGCTAAGTCTAAGGAACTAGGACATATAGTTTATCATGATGAACCATTCAGATATAGATGGTATTGGGATAAGCAAAATATGAAATTAAAAGGGAAAAGATATTATAAGTTTATACCATCAAGATTCTCTCAAAGAGAGATTGCTGCAAATAAATTGAGAAACCCGAATATAGATTATTATACAAAATTAAGTATTAGAGAAGATGATAAATAAATTCAAATCTATAAAATCTATACTAGCTGGTCTTTATAGAGACTTAGGTGTAAATACAGAACTTAATGAATCAGATTTATATGAATGGTGTGCTGAAGCTCTAATGCTTATTGGTTCTTATCCACAATATACTGAAGAGACTGTTATGTTAGATGTAGATAATCATACTTGTGGATTACCTAATAACTTTCTTTATATCAAAGGAGCGACAGTTAATGGTAAGCCTCTAGCTTGGAATAATAAGTCAATAGCTAGTAATTACAATTGTCCTGAATGTAAAATTCCAACCTGTTGTACAGAGCACAATTTTTATATTAGAGATTGTAATATATATACATCATTGAATTGTGGTAAATTATGTTTTACTTACTTAGGTATTCCTGTAGATGAAGATGGTTATCCTCTGATGCCAGATGATGTATATTTTGATAAAGCTTTAAAATCTTATTGTACATATATGTTAGACAGAATACAATTTAGAAAAGGTACTCTACCTCAGCAAGTTTTCACAATGTCTGAGAGAGATTGGTTGTGGTATGTCAATAGTGCTAGAGGTAGTGCTTATATGCCTGATACTGCAACAATGAATAGATTAAAAAATATTTGGGTTAGACTTATTCCTCAGCAAAGAGCCTATGAAAATAATTTTAATAGCTTAGGTCAACCTGAACAAAGACGTATACACTAATGGAAAGTATAACAAACTTTAATGATGGAATGAATTCTGATTTATCAAAATTGATTCCTAGAAAAAACTCTTATGTACAAGCTCTAAACTTTAGAGGGGTTACAGAGTTAGGAGAATCTAATGGATCTTTGGTAAATATTAAAGGGAATGAATGTAAAATATCTTTTCCTATCACACAAGATATATTTAAATTACAAGTAACAAATATGGGGGGTAATACCAATGACTCCCTAACTATTACTGTAAATGGTAGTTCTACTAGTTCAATAACTATAACTGCAGGTACTTCTGGAATACAGATATATAATTTACTAAAGGCTTTACCTAATTGTTATCAAACAACTAATGGAACTCCAACTACACCAACTTTTGCTGTTGGCTATGGAAAAGATTATGTAATAATTTATCAACAGCCTGAATATAAGGATTGTGGTCCTGCAGTACAATCTGTTTTTCCAAACACAGTAGTTAATAGATCCACTTTAGGTGAGGGACAAACTAGAGGTTATACTCTAATGTTTATTGACACAGCCAAGAATCCACAACCTACTCAAAATAATGGGTCTTATGTGCTAACACATAATAACCTTTATATAATAGGTTCTACATTTATAGGTGAAGATATATATTTGTTAACTGCTGACGAAGAGGTAGGAATTATTCCAGCTAATGACTCCTTTACAGGAACCAGCCACATATGGAAATTGAGTATAGATGATATTACTAAACAACATACTTTAACATTATTATATACAAATTACTTAGATCTTACAAGATTCCATCCAGTAGCTCCTTCTGCAATTACTGGTAGATATGAAAGTTCTGACATTAAAAGAATTTATTGGACTGATTTTTATTCTAAGATTAGAACGTTAAATGTAGCAGATCCTCAGCTAATGGCTTATGATCCAATACTCCTTAGTGTTACTCCTAGAGTGAATTTTACACAAGCAATATTACAAGGTATTGGAAGTGGAAGTTTAGATGCTGGATGCTATCAACTTAGCTATAGGATGTCAAAAACATTAGGAGCAGTAACCAATATATCAGCAGAATCAGCTCCAGTGTATTTAACTGCTACTCCAGAATCAAATACTTTTGAAAACTATTATGGAGCTTCTGGTCCAACTGGTAAAAGTATTATCTGGCAGCTTGATAATCTAGACACAAACTATGATCAGATAGAATTTATAGTAACCTATAGAAATTATGCATCTATAACACCAACAATAAAATCTTTAGGAACAGTTACATTGTTAAGTAGCATGACTGTAACTTATGCTGATGCAGCAAATGAAGATTATGAACCAGTTAATTTAGAAGAATACTTGTTGCTAGCAAATGTATTTACTCATGCTAAAACTGTAGATACTAAAGATAATAGATTATTTTGGGGAAATATTAAGGTAGTTCAGAAAGAGTTAGAATCATTTGATTCTAGAGCTTTCAGAGCTAACGATTTAGGACAAATCAAATTGACAAACAATGGTATATCTGGTATCTTCACTCCAAGTACTGCTCAGGCAACTCTCTTTACTGAAGATACCATAAATGAATACTATACCTCTTCAGGAGACTATTCAGCTAATGCATGTTATCTCAAACCTTCAACAGCTACAACAACTAAAATATTAGGTGGAGAAGGAAAATATATATCTTATGAGTTTGGTACACAAAGTATTCAGACAGATGGTAATTTTAAAATAACATCTGGTTCAAATTATGATATTGCTAATTTACCACTAGCTACATTACTAAGGCCAAATAATCCAGCTATATCTGATATTGATTTAACTTATCACTATCCTCAAAATGGTAAGTGGACATCATTAAAACAACCTGAGAGAACTTCTATATTAAGAGGTTTTCAACATGAAGAAATATATAGATTTGGAATTCAGTTTTTTGATTTAGAAGGTAATCCATATTTTACTAAGTGGATTGGTGATATAAAAATGCCTAGCTATGGTGATATTAATAATAATCCTGATGGTGATGCATTAGGTAATGGCATTAATGACTTTAGATTATCTTACGGAGCAGCTAGTAATACAGCTCAATATGCACAGATATTGTATGTAAAATTCACAGTAGATGTTTCTAGTCTAGAAGGATTAATTGGAGGATATCAAATTGTAAGAGTTAAGAGAGAAGGTTCTAATAGAACTATTTGGGGGTGTGGAATGTTGAATCCCTTCTGGCCATTAGGTGGTAATGATTTGACAGCAACTTCTGCTGTATTACCTGCTAGTTGGGATGGAAAAAGAGGAGATTTTGTTACTCCTGGACCAGTTAACAATCCTAATACAAGATATTATTCTCCAGCGCCAACTCAAAGGTCTGTAGAAACATTAAATGTAGATAGCTCTTATGGAGATTTTGATAAATATAAAATGTTTGATTGTTGGGATACTGATGCAGGTCTAAGACCAGGATTCTCAGCAGGAGATAAAATATTAATTAGAGGTAGATTAAAGTGTATTAATTACAATGCTGATGGAGCATATAGAGCTTTCTTTGGTACTAAGAATAATGATTCCTCTGGTAATCCAGTTCCTCCAGATAATCAAAGAATTAATTATCTAGGAACCACACCTCCATTTACAACAGATTCTAATAATGATTCAGGAGCACAAGAACCATTTTTCATTATGAAAATGAATTATGAAGCTTCTTATGCTAACTATCAGGCTTTTTTAACTTCTGGGTTTGCTCAAGATTTTACTTTGGCTAAGGGAGAATACTTATTAGGTAATACTGCTACAGTTTCTTCTGTTGGAGGAAAACTAATAAAAAACTATGGAGAAGATGCTGATACTGGATCAATTGGAGTTACAGGTAATCCATCCTATGGTAAACAAACTTTATTTGTAGAATTTACAACACCATTACATGAGACTACAGCACCATATAACTGTGTAGCAAATGATCCTGAATTTAAAAAATTATTGGCATTATATTACAAGCCTAATAATTCATTATATGGTGGAGCTACTTATGTAGCAAGAACTAATAATGAATATATAGCTTGTGGAGAATATATACCAGTTGTACAAAATAATATTCCTAGTCCTTATGCAGGATCTTATACCTTCAATAATTTTGGTGGAGACACATTTACAGTCATCTATGATATGATGAAAACTGTGAAGAGTAATGGTGCTACTTATAGAGTTTATGAACATAATGGATCTGGTGTATTTCAAGGCTTAGCTACTAGACAGGCTAAATTTAGTACTTCATTTTTCTTTCCTTGTACAACTGTCTATAATGCAGAATTAAGAACTGGAGCTCATCCAAATAGAAGTTTGCAGAGTGATGGAGGTTATGGAGAAGATGAATATGAATACAATGATTATTGTAATGCAGAATCTGATGTTAAGAAGTTTTTTGCTAAACCACTAAACTTTCAATTTACAGACGAATGGATAAATAGAATTTATTTCTCAGAAGTAAAGTTTAATAATGAAACTCAAGATAGTTGGTCAGTATATAATACTAATAACTTTTATGATGTAGAAGGAAATTATGGAGGTATAAATTGTTTAATATCTCTTAATGGACAAATGCATTATATACAAGATAGAGGTATTGGTATGTTACTAATAAATCCTGTAGCTATGGTAAATGCAGGTATTGGATCTGATGTAAAATTAGGTCAAGGTAAAACTATTGAAAGGCATTTATACAAAGGATTAGATATTGGTACTAAGCACCAATGGTCAGTCTATAGATCTCAAAGCCAAATACTGTTCTTAGATGTAAGACATAAAAAATTATATTCTTATAATGGAGAACAGGTAACTCCTATATCAGATTTAGGAGGTCAGAGAAATTTTATAGTTAAAAAACTACATGATAATATATTGGTAAATGACAATCCAATTATAGGCAAAGGTATATTAACAACATATGACTATTATCATAATGAATTCCTTATTACATTCTTGAATGAGAATACTGAACAGTTATCAAATAGTACAGATGAATTCTATACAATAGCTTTCTCAGAATTTCAAAACAAATTCTCAAGCTACTATTCTTTCAAACCAAATATATATATAAACAATAATAAATATTTATTGTCAAATGTAAATTCTAATTCAGATATAAAGAGTAGCATATATTTCCATAATTATGGTAGGTATGGAGAATTCTATGGAGTTCTAAACAAGAGTACTTTAAAAACCCTAATTAATGATAATCCAAAGTACACTAAGATATTTGATAATTTAATATGGTTATCAGAATCTATAAAAGATAATATTGAATGGTCTGATGATTTAAATATATATCCAGGAGCTATAACTAATCCTAGTTATCCTGATAATGTAAATAATCAGTCTGATACATTTAATAGAGTAAGAGTTTACAATGATTGGCAGAATACAGACTTTACAACTTTAACTCTAGCACCACCTAATAATAACTTGACTAGGAAGGAGAGGAATTTTAATCTACAAATACCTAGAAATAAGTTTGACTATGATGTTAATAATCCTTCAACAAGTTCTTTGTTTGAGAATTCAAAACTTACTAGAATGACCTTTGGAGAGAGGATAAGAGATAAGTACATAATAGTTGACTTAGAGTATCCTAATACTGCTAATAACAGATTTATAATTAATAACCTTCAAAGTATCTATCGTATTTCTGATAGATAATCAACCTGATTATACAATATATTTGGATATTATAACAATAATACTTATATTGTATTATACTCATCCAATTATAATAAACTCAATTATATAATGAAAAGTAAAAATAAATATAGCAAAAAACCAACTATACTTCCTAAGTATTATGTTGGAGGAAATCCAAATTTTAACGAAGAAAACTTTGATACTATGCAAGCTCCTCAAACAGGTGGAGCTAATGATGTATACAATCAAAGAAGAAGTCAAGGAGCTAACATAGGACAATATGCAGCTTATGGTCAAAGTGCTATGAATTTGGGAAATCAACTTCAAGCTAATAATCAGCTAGATGAATCAGAAAGACAAATGGCTAATAATCAAGCTATTAACTCTACTATTGATTCTACAGCAGGTTCAGTTTTACCATGGTATGGTCTTGCAAAAGGAGCTTCTAACATGGGTAAATCTACTTTACCAAAAGATGCTCAGGGAAATATTGTTGGTGGTGGGAATAAAGCTGCAAATGAGATTATGACTGCTGATCATCAACATATGATTAATGATATCCAGAATAAGAATTATGTTGCTCTAGGATTAGATTCAATGGGTATTGGTAAGTTTGGTAGAGCTATTAGTCAACTAACAGGACATTCAAATGATACTACTGGTGGATGGAAAGGTTATAATAAAGCTTTTGGTGTTACTCCTGATAAGGAGGCACAGTTTGCAGGTGGTGGTATGAATATGCAGCCAAATGCTGAAGTTGAGAAACAAGAAAATAGTATTTCACCAAGTGGTGAATTTACTCAATTCAATGGACCAAGCCATGAAAATGGTGGTATCCCAACTAATCTAGATAAGGGGGAAATGATTTTCTCAGACAGACTTAAATTAGGTAAAAAAACATTTGCACAATTAAATAAACCTAATAATACAAACAAAGAAGATAAAATTTTAGATTCTAAAGATAGTACAACTTTAAGTAAGAAAACTGCAGAGTTAATGAAGTCTGCTAAATTAAGAGTTAGTGAGAACTTGTTTAAGGCTCAAGAGCAACTTAAGAGAGATAAAGTAATGTCTTATGCAAAGAAGATGGGAGTTGCTGTACCAGAGAATGGAGAGTATGCTTCAGGAGGTCGCTATAATGTACCAAAGTATCCATATGGTGGACCTGGAGTCAAAAATGTAACTCCTCCAAATGTGAACTCTATATCTAAATGGCATGAGTGGAATCAAGCACAAGGAAATTTACCAGTAGAAGGTCATCAAAATCAATACTATAATCCTAAGGAATATGTGCAAACACCAAGTGGATATACTAAAGTTGGAGATGTTGGTAAAACAGTTAACTATAATAATGATCCTTCATATACACCATTTTTAAATTTCTATCAACCTAATCAAGTTAATAAGCCAAGCGCTGGAGCTTCATACCAACCTAATGTAAATATAGGTAAGACTCTACCTAAGTTCACTTATACTAATGACCCATCATTGGGATCTTATGATCAACAATTTGAGAATTATAAGAAAGTTAATGTAGGTACTTTTGCAAATGGGGGAGTTAATGATCCAGAAGATGATTTAATGATTCCTAAGCAAGCCTATAATCCTTATAACGGATTAATGAATGCTCCAGTTTATAATCCTAGTATGTATGGTACTGGGAAATATGATCCTGCTGATATGGAACTTAGAGGTAATCCTCAGATTCAAAATGTTCCACAATATCAACCAGATAATATTCCTAGTAATAACTCTAATAAACCAAACTGGAAAAACATTGCTACTCAAGCAGGATTATTTGCAGCACAAAATGCAGGTAGTATATATGATTTAGTAAATAGACAAAAGCCAGAAGTCACAAAATATGATAGAATTACTGCAAGTACATTAGATCCAACAGCAGCAATAAGAGATGTAGATTCAGAAACCAAGAGAGCTACTTACAATGTGAGAGATGCTAGTGGTGGTAATGCTGGTTCTTATATATCTAATAGAGTTGCTTTAGCTACTCAAAATGCTTTATCAAAAGATAGAGTTAGACAAGAATATGGAAATATAAATGCCCAAATATTAAATAGAGTTGCTTCTGAAAATGCTCAAATATCTAGAGAAGAAACTGAAAGAAATAAAATGGCTAGAGCTAATGCGAGAAGTACTACACAATCTGCTATAGGTAGCATTGGTAGTAATACAGTTGGACAATATAGAGATGCTAAAGCTTCTAAATATGATCAACAATCATTAGATAACTTAAGTGCTTTATATTCTGCTTTAGAAAAAGATCCTCAATTAAAAGCTAAGTGGGAAAAAACTAGAAAAGGATACAAATAATATTTGGTTATATTAATAATTAATCTTAATTTTACATCATGCTAATTAATAATGTGTCTGGAATTTATAAAATAAGAAATACGAAGACTGATGAATTTTATATAGGTTCTAGTGTGAAATTAAATAAAAGAAAAAATCAACATTTTCTAGCTTTAAGAAATAATACCCATTGTAATTCACATTTACAGAAAGTTTATAATAAGTATACTGAAAATAATTTAAACTTTGAGATTTTATTTACATGTCCAAAAGAACATCTAATAGAGTTAGAACAACTTTGTATTGATGAACTAAATCCATATTATAATATTCAGAAGGTAGCTGGAGGTAGTCCTTTAGGATTAAAAAGATCTGATATTACTAGAAGTAAAATTAGCATAGCGCACAAAGGCAAAAAATTAACAGAAACTCATAAACTGAAATTGGTAAAAGGGAAAGAAAACTATAAAGGTAAAATATACCAATATAGTGTAGATAACAAATTAATTAAAATCTGGGATTGTCTTACAAAAGATATAGCTACAGAGCTAAATTTAAAAAAACAATCAATACTAGAAGTATTATGTAATCGAAGAAATTCTTTACATGGTTTTAAATTTAAATATGAAAAGGAGGTTTTAAATGATTAATGAATACGATAGATCCACAAGAAATCCTTATCAATCAGTTTATGTACCTTTACCTTTAGACTATCTTTCTGGTATTGCTAAGGGAATGCAGGGAGAATATGATAAAGGAGTAAAAGCTTCTGATGATTTTACTAAGTTAGGACAAGCTATTAAAGCTTCTCCAGTTGGAGAAGGTATAAAACAACAACTTATCAGTGAAATGAAATCTGATATGGATAAAGCATATAACTCCACAAAGTCATATTCTTCTCCTGAGTTTCAAAGAACTGTTCAAGAATTATCTAATAAATGGTACAATGATCCTAGGATAACTTACTTAAAAGCAGAAAAGGATTTATTTGAAACTACTCAAAAAGAATCAGCTGATCCTAAGAATGCTCGTAATTTAAATTATACCTATAATAAGTTCTATGATCCTAGAACTGGTACCTATAAACAAGCTAAGTCAATAGATGAGCTACCTCTAAATTCTAGAGTTACACAGTATGCTGATGCTTATAAAGCACAATCAGATATTATGAGTAACATTGCTTCCTCTATGACTGGAGGATCTAAAGGTTATGATTTCTCTCACCCTCAATCAGGAGTAGGTCCTGGGGGAGAATATTATGCTTTTAATAAAGTTACTTCTCAGGTAGAGAAAGTAAGTCCTGAGATGGTTAGAAACATTGCTAATGCTAGTGTACCTCTATATGCTAAAACAGATGCAGGTACATATGAGTTACAAAAAGAAGCTCAAAAGTATATTGGAGATAAAGCCTATGGTTTAGACTACGATAAGCTAACAGAGTTGGCTTCACAAAATGAAGGATATAGTTCGCTATTACAAAATATTAATAATAAATTTCAACAAGATTTAACAGGAGTAGGTAAAAAACAAATCTTTACTAAATCTAAATTTGATGTTGATAATATGACATTAGGAGATAGAGCAAGAGCTGGTAAAAATGATCAACTAGCTCAATTAGCATCTACAACTCCAGAAATATTAAATCTTAGAGATAATGGAGATTTAAAATCTGTTATGCCTGAGGGATTGTCTAAATTCTATAACAATAATAATTTAGATTTAAGTAATACAGTTCAAGCAGGATCTAAAGAAGCTGGAGATAGAATTGCTAACATTGGAGGATATTTGAATCTAGATTTAGCTAGTAGTAATAAATCTAATGATATTAATAAGAATGCTGTTGAATACGTTAATAACTTATTTGATTATGGTTCTAAGATATTAGGAGTATCTAAAGGAGAAGTGGCAAAATTATACGGTCAACAAAAAGATGGTTATGCTTGGTTAAAAGGATTAAATGAAAATCACTTTAGAAATCTAACTCTAGAAAAGAATATTGGATCTACATTACAAGCTCCTGAACAAGCTGCTGCTACTAGTTTCTTCTTAGGCGGAAAACCAACAGAAAAAGAGGCAGGTAAAGCTATCGCTCCTAATATTAGAAATTCAGAGATTACTGATATGCAAGGTAAATTAGTAACAGATAAAGAAGGAATAAATTCAAATAACTTTAATGTATCTTCTATTGGGTTTGATAAGCCTGGTCAAGTTGTTTTATCTGGAGCTGATGGTACTCAATTCTTAATGAATACTAATTATGAGACATTTAAAAACATTACCAAACCTATTGTTGATATAAACAAAGGTGCAACAAATTACTTAAAAACTTTTGAGTTATCACAAGATCAAAAACAACGTCTTGGTGTAGATAAAGCTCCTGTATTTAATACAACTATTGGTAATGTAAATGTTAAAGGTGAGGCTATTGATTGGCATAATTATAAGTTAAATAATAACAACTATGATGTTGTTACATTTACTACTAGAGCTAATTCTGGATTACCAGAAGTATATGTTAACTATAAAGTTACAGATAATAATGGCA
>Ga0247807_10000081_pt1 | contig 94108 bp, 67 predicted proteins | sample UWRJL074202C1_FD_179931 | JGI IMG/M metagenome (GOLD analysis project Ga0247807, IMG submission 179931) | Plant litter microbial communities from Arlington Agricultural Research Station in Wisconsin, United States - UWRJ-L074-202C-1 | ecosystem: Environmental > Terrestrial > Plant litter >...
CGCCGTTGAGATAAGATAAATTATCCATTGTTTAAGAATTGGTATAAGTATGGCAAAATTAGGATTTTACCTTAAAAAACAGCTATAATTCTTCAAGAAATTCCACGATATCGCAAACGTTTTTTAATGGCGTCAGCTTATCGTGTACAAGAATATCAAATTCGGAGATCAAACTCCCCGCAACCAGCAAAGGAACATCAAGATGATCCATTACTTTTCCGATTATTTTATTGATATCTTTTCCAAGATTGAGTGAAGTTAACACAATAAAAGTGTAATCAGGCTGATAAGACGCGATCACTTTTTTTACATCCGGATATGGGATTTCCTGCCCAAGGTATAAAGTATCCATTCCGCATTTTTTCAGCAGATATCTGGCGAAAAGCAATCCGGTCTCATGCATTTCTGTTTCAGGTAAAAATAACAGGAAGCGTTTAGGGTTTTCCTTTTCTGGTTTAACTACTTTATCAATTTCAACAATGATCCTATCCCTAATCAGGTTAGAAGCGAAATGTTCATGTGAAGGATCAATTGCTCCTGTTTGCCACAGCATACCCACTTTTTTCATAAATGGAAACAGCACCAGATCCATTGTTTTTGTAAGTCCCATTTCTTCTATACATCCTGCAAGGATGTCTGCAAATGCAACTTCGTCATATTTAAGTGTAGCTTCAGAAAGATGAAGAATTTGTACGGAATCGTTATTCCAATCTGCCTGGAACTGGGTAACCAGGTCAGATATCTGACGCTTATTCATCTGGGCGATTCTGCTGATTTTGTACCCTTTACCATTTAACGTAACAATATTTAGTAAAGCTCTCAAATCATCTTCGTCATAAAACCTGATGTTTGTTGGCGTCCTTTTTGGCGGTACCAGGTTATATCTGGATTCCCAGGCTCTAATCGTATGTGCTTTTATGCCGATCAGACCTTCAATGTCACTAATTGAGTATTTTTTCACGTATTTAATCAACAAATCTTAAACAAAATAGTTTTACAACTTTCCTTTGTTTAACCAATCAAAAACAATTTTATTATTCCCGGTTTATTTATTTGAAATTACTAAAAAGGCGTATATACTTCAAGATCAAGCATCTTAATTTGCTTATCCAGGTCAAATGTATTTTTTGAACGCGGATCTTTTCCTCCTACAGCTACATTAGCCCAATTGCCCCAATTACTTGCCGGAGAATAATCAATTAGTTTTTGCTCAAAATAACGGGCACCATCTATCCAGTTCAATTTAAGTACATAAATTAGGAAAGTAGCCACTAATAAGCGTCCGGCATGAGAAATAAATCCAGATTGATTAAGTTCATTCATGTATTTATCCACTAAGATATGACCAGTATGACCATCTTTCCAATTCTTTAATTGGTTTTCACGATCCTGATCAGTAACAGCAGAATTCACCTCTGTAAGCACATCACTGAAAAAATTAACATTATGTTTTTTAAACATAAACCTAAAAAAGTCACGCCAAAGCAATCCAAGTATCAGGTGATTAAAATTGGTGTTCCCGCCAAACTGACGTTCTGCATCCTTAATCGCCCAATATACTTTTCTTGGGGATAAGCAGCCTAAAGCCAGCCAGGGAGACAGTTTTGAAGAAAAAACAGGCTTATCGGTATGTACTTTTGTATTACTTTTAGTATAAATTTCAGCACCAGGCTCAAACAACTCCAATAAGTGTTTAATGCCCTCTTTTTCCCCTCCAGCTGGTCCGGCAGAGGCAATAGGAGAAACTGGTATTTCACCCCACTCCTCTACTTCTACCAAGTCAATACATTCAGGAGATAAAAAACAATCTTTTACAATTGCATCCCGTTCTGTTTTCTTTTTAAACTGAGAAAAAACATCGGGAATATCTTTAATTGGAAAAGGGAGGTCTTCTTTATTATATAAAGTATGTCCAATAAAATGTTTTAAGTTAACTTTCAGTTTCCATAACAGGTCTTCCACATGAGAAGAAACCGTAGTTTCTTCTGTTGCTACTTCCCGGTGATGATAAACTTCTGCAATTTCATATAGTTCTACCAACGCCTGGATGTGATCTTCGGGCTTGCCCGATATTACTAAAAGATTACCCCCTATTTTCTGAAGTGCTGTACGCAACGCAGATAAGCTTTCTAAAAGAAACTGTACCCTATTGTGTCCTGCTTTCAGTAAGGCACCATCCGATTCTTGCTCCAAAAAATCCGGATCCAGAAAATAAACCGGCAAAATACTGTCCGACTTCGCGATTGCTTCTACTAACATTTCATTGTCATGTAAACGCAAATCATTTCTGAACCAGACAAGTATTTTCTTAGATTTCATTCAGTTAGGACTAAATTTATTAGGTGAACATCAAAAATATAGCATTTTTATGCTAACAACTAATACAGCTACTAATATTTACATAACCAAAACAAAAGTTAAGGTTAAAATTGCCTATTGCAAAACCAAACACATTAAATTCAGGTTATTTAATCATGAACCAGCATATTTTACTCACAGGCGCAACCGGAATGCTTGGCAAAGATTTAATTCAGTCACTGTTAAAACGCGGCGACCAGGTTTCTATTCTTTCCAGAAAACCACAACAAATTAGTGGCGTAAAGTTTTTTTTATGGGATGTGGAGAATCAAAAGATTGACGTGGCTTGCTTGCAGGGTGTAGATAGTATTATACACCTGGCTGGTGAAAACATTTCCACAGAAAAATGGACGGAAAAGAGAAAAAAAGAGATCATAGATAGCCGGGTACAGTCTGCTCAACTTTTATTTAAAGCGATAAAAGAAAACAAAAATAAAGTAAAAGATTTCCTATCAGCCGCTGCAGTAGGTATTTACGGCAATCGCGGGGAAGAGATCTTAAGCGAAGAAAGTAAAGCTGGAAATGATTTCCTGGCAGAATCTTGTATTCAATGGGAAGCTGCGGCAGATGAAATGAAAGCATTAGGTTTAAGGGTATTAAAAATCCGTACCGGAGTAGTTTTAAGTAAGGATAGTGGTGCTTTACCAGCGATGGCCACACCAATCCGCTTTTTTGCAGGTGCTCCCCTGGGTACAGGCAAACAATGGATGCCCTGGATTCACCATGCAGACATGAACCAGGTTTATCTTCATCTATTAGATAATAAATCACTATCAGGAACTTATAATGCCACTGCTCCATTTCCTGTAACCAATAGCACGATCACAAAAGCACTGGCAAAAAAAATTCATCGCCCGGTATGGCCCTTTAAAGTACCTAAACAAGCCATGAAACTGATCCTTGGAGAAATGAGTGCAATTGTACTTAACAGCAATCATACTACTGCTCAGAAGCTGCTTGATACGGGTTTTATTTTTAAATTCTCTCACCTTGATGAGGCTTTATCCGATATTTACGGTTCATGAAGAAAGAAATCAATATTTGCTGGTTACGACGAGATTTAAGATTAACTGACCATGCAGCACTATACCATGCCCTTAAGGGCGAAAACCCGGTTTTGCTCCTTTTTATTTTTGACCGGAAAATCCTGGATGACTTACACGATAAAAAAGACGCCAGGGTTACTTTTATCTATCAGCAATTAAAAGAGATAGATCAATCACTCCATTTGCATGGTTCCTCTCTATTGGTTAAATATGGTACGCCAGAAGAAGCATGGGCAGAAATTCTAAAAGATTATAAAGTTAAACAAGTATATGCCAATCATGATTATGAGCCATATGCTATAGAACGCGATGATGCTTTAGCCGAATATTTACGTTCTGAGTCTATTTCTTTTGAGACCTATAAGGATCAGGTAATTTTTGAGAAAACAGAAATCACAAAAGCCGATGGCAAACCTTATACGGTGTTTACCCCATACTTTCGCCAGTGGGAAAAGAAGCTGGATGATTTTTACCTTAAACCATATCCTGTAGAAAAATATATGGATCAGCTTTTTCAGACCAACCCTCTTCCTTTTCCAGTCATAACTGAATTGGGTTTTGAAGAATCTGATCAAAAATTTCCATCTGCTAATTTTGAAAATAAATTAGCAGCCTATGAGCAGCGGAGAGATTATCCAGCTGATGACGCCACTACCCATTTAGGCCTGCATTTAAGATTTGGCACCCTGAGTATCAGGGATGCAGCAAAAAAAGCAATCCAGGCAAAAGCTAATAAATGGCTTTCAGAACTAGCCTGGAGAGATTTTTATATGATGATCCTGTTTAATTTCCCGCGTACAGCTACTGAATCATTTAAACCTGCTTACGACCGGATCAAATGGATCAATAATGAAAAAGATTTTGAAGCCTGGAAAAATGGCAAGACCGGCTATCCTATTGTAGATGCAGGAATGAACCAGCTCAACCAAACCGGATATATGCACAACCGGGTAAGAATGATTGTTGGCAGTTTCCTGACCAAACACCTGTTGATTGACTGGCGCTGGGGAGAAGCATATTTTGCAGAGAAACTACTGGATTATGAAATGGCGAGTAATGTTGGCGGCTGGCAATGGGCTTGTGGCTGTGGTAACGATGCCGCACCTTATTTCAGGGTTTTCAATCCGGAACTGCAAGCAAAGAAATTTGATCCAAAAAATGAATACATCTATCATTGGGCACCTGAGTATAAACAAGAAAAGCATACCCAACCTATAGTTGACCATGCTTTTGCCAGAGAAAGAATCCTCAAAGTATTTAAAGAGGCCCTTACTGAATAAGGGCCTTTATTATTTTAATTGGTTACGTTAATCACATCAATATCAAAATCAAGCACAGCATTGCCGGGTATCGCACCACTTCCAGTTTGTGCATAACCTAATGCAGAAGGGATTAACAATCTGATCTTACCACCTGCAATAACTTTTCCAGGTAATATTTTCTCCCAGCCTTTAACCGCTAAAGAGCTCAATACCGAAGAAAATGATCCATCGCTGATCGTTTGAATAACCGCACCATCAATAGATTTAAGTGTAAAATTGGCAGTAATGGTAGAAGCTGGGGCAATCACTTCAGTTCCTGTACCTACAGTGGTAATCGCATAATAAACTCCAGAAGGATCTTTGATCATCGTGGTTAAACCATTTTTAGCAATATAGGCTTTAATTAAGTTATCATCCCTCACTCCCTGGACAGTTTCCGGATAGGTAGTAATGTAAAGATCAATATTTTCATTAGAAGGAATATTACTTGCATCAAGACCATTTTTACCAAAAGCTAAATAAGAAGGAAGTATAATTCTTGCTGTACCACCTGGTTTAAGCCTGTTAATCACATCTCTGATTGCAGGAATGGATGCTCCATTTAAGGTATTGGTATAGCCAACATAAGTACCCAGGTTACCATTGGTAGAAGTAGACAAATAAACTGTGCTGTTTTCAAGAGACTGAACAACGCCATTGTACAAGACTGAGTCTACATTTGTAAATTGTTTTCCTGTTCCCGGAGTTAGTATCTGGTAATAGTATCCTGTTTTAAGTGAATCTTCTTTCATCAGATTAGTCAGATTATTTTTCGCAATATAATCTGTGATCTTTTTTGCATCTACACTTTGAATAGATTCGTAATCCTTTTTACATGAACTAAAAAGAATGGTTAAGCCAATTAAGGCCAGCGTATATCCTGATAACTTTTTAAGCATTATTTATTTGTATTTCTATTTTTTCTTTAAAACCTTAATTAACCTGATGTCAAAATCTAAGTTAGAATTGGCAACCACTATGGTATCTATTTGCCTGTTCTGATAAGCAAGCACAGAAGGAACATACAACCTGATCCTGCCCCCAGTCTGAATCAGCGGAATGCCTTTTTGCCAGCCTTCAATTCCACTTCCAAGAACAAACCTGGTTGCCAGAGAATCAACATTAGTTGCTGTTGAATCAAACAAAACACCTTGTAAGGTACGTGCAACGTAATGGATCATCACCGTATCTTCCAGCCTAAGGTTATCACTCCCCGTTCCAGGAGTAATAATATTGTAGAACAACCCATCAGCGGTTTTTGTAGCAGTCAGATTATTAGCCTGAATATATTTGGCAATAATATCAACATCAATAGGCAATTGAACGTTACGGTCATATACAGGATCAGTTTTACAGGCTGTATAAAAACAGGTCACTGCAAACAACACCAATAAAGTCCCTCTTTTCGTCATATTGCACAAAAATACTCTTTTATTAGGTATAGCGCAATATTTAACCAATTTTAACAAATACAAAAAAAACGCCCTTATGTTAAATAAGGGCGTTTTAATGTCATAAAGATAATTACAGTGCTTAGAAACAATATTTATTCGCGGCAATAAGTTGCTGTGCAACCTTTTGTCTTGCATCTTTTACATTAAAGGGCTCCATTTTAGTAAAGCGTTTTAGGCCAACCAGCATCATTCGCTGTTCATCCCCTTCTGCAAAAGCCCACAGCGCTTCTTTTCCTGCTTTTTGCAATCCATCTACTGCTTCAACAAAATAGATGCGCATCATTTCCAGCTGCCCTGCACAAGCTTCTTCTCCTCTCTGGCTCACTAGTTTTTCTGTTCTTAACAGCACTGACTCGGCTACGTAAGTATAGCTAGCCATATCAGCAATATTCATCAAAACCTCTTGTTCTTTAGATAAACTCAGCATTAATTTCTGAACCGCTGCACCTGCAACCATCAGGGTTGCTTTTTTCAGGTTACTGATGATCTTCTTTTCCGCAGCAAATAAAGTATCATCTTCCTCTCCGAAATCAGGGATAGACATCAATTCTGCAGCCACCGCAGTGGCAGGGGTCATCAGGTCAAGTTCACCTTTCATTGCCCTTTTCAGCATCATATCAACGGTAAGTAACCTGTTAATCTCATTTGTTCCTTCAAAGATCCTGTTGATCCTGGCATCACGATAAGCTCTATCCATTGGTGCATCGGCAGAAAAGCCCATCCCTCCATAAATCTGTACACCTTCATCCACCACATAATCCAATGCTTCAGAACCCCAAACTTTAAGTATCGCACACTCCACAGCAAACTGCTCTGTAGATTTTAATTTAGCTTTACTTTTATCCATTCCACCTTCTACTAAGGCATCATAAGCATCATCAATATTCTGTCCGGCCCGGTAATTAGCAGATTCTACCGCATATACTTTGGTTGCCATTTCGGCCAGTTTAAAACGGATTGCACCATATTTTGAAATCGGGCGTTCAAACTGAACACGCTCATTAGAATAATTAATTGCCGTACTAATCACACTTTTTGAAGCACCCAATGCGCCTGCGCCCAATTTAATCCTTCCAATATTCAGGATATTCACTGCGATCTTAAATCCATTTTGACGCTCAGAAAGCATGTTTTCTACAGGCACCTTGCAATCGTTAAAGAAAACCTGGCGTGTAGAGGAACCTTTAATCCCCATTTTATGCTCTTCAGGATTCATCGTAATTCCACCAAAATCACGCTCTACAATAAATGCAGTCAGGTTTTTATCATCATCGATCTTTGCAAACACAATAAAGATATCTGCAAAGCCCCCATTAGTGATCCACATTTTTTGTCCGTTGATCACATAATGCTTTCCATCTTCGGATAATTTAGCTTTCGTTTTACCGGAGTTAGCATCAGAGCCAGCATTTGGCTCAGTAAGGCAATAAGAAGCCTTCCATTCTCCGGTACCTAGTTTTGGAATATATTTTTGTTTTTGTTCTTCATTCCCATAATACAAAATTGGTAAAGTACCAATCCCGGTATGGGCAGATATGGCAACGGCAAAAGAATGGCCTGCACCCACAATATCAGCAACAAGCATAGAAGTATTAAAATTCTTTCCAAATCCGCCATATTCTTCCGGTATAGAAACCCCAAGAATGCCCAGTTCGCCCGCTTTAGTTAGTAAAGAAGCCATCAGGCCTTCTTCCATTTTATCAATGCGGTCTAAGTTTGGGAACACTTCTGCTGCTAAAAAATCACGGCAGGTCTGCGCAATCATTAGTTGCTCTTCATCAAATTCTTCAGGAATAAATACATCCTGAAAAGAAGTTTCCCTGATCAGGAAATCTCCCCCTTTTACTATCTTCTTTTCTGTAGTTTCCATGTTTTTAACAGGTTTATATATTGGTTATATATTATAACATTTCAAATATTCCGGCAGCCCCTTGCCCGCTTCCCACGCACATAGTGACCATACCATACTTTCCTTCTCTTCTTTTCAATTCATTAAAAAGTTGCACAGAAAGCTTTGCTCCTGTACAGCCAAGCGGATGCCCTAAAGCAATAGCCCCGCCATTCACATTCAGTTTTTCGGTATTTAATCCTAACGTGCGGATAATAGCCAGTGACTGCGAAGAAAAAGCTTCATTGAGCTCTATCAGATCCATTTGTTCTAAAGTAAGTCCTGCTTTTTTCAATGCCAGCGGGATGGCATCAATAGGCCCGATCCCCATAATCCTGGGCGGCACGCCAACTACCCCATAGCTCACCAATCTTGCAATTGGATCTACACCCAATTCTTTCAATTTACTTTCAGAAACCACTAATACAAAAGCAGCTCCATCAGAAGTTTGAGAAGAGTTCCCTGCAGTTACACTACCATCTGCTGCAAAAACAGGCTTCAGTTTAGCCAGTTTATCCGGGCTCGTATCTGCACGGGGGCCCTCATCGGTATCCACTACATAAGTCCGTGTCTTCTTTTTCATCTGAGCATCCAGGTAATTCTCCGTCACTGTAATGGGTGCAACACCCGCTTTTAAATGTCCATTCTTTATCGCTGCGATTGCTTTCTGATGCGATTGAAAAGCAAATTCATCCTGATCTTCCCGGCTCACTTTATATTCATTAGCTACCGCTTCAGCAGTTAAACCCATTCCCCAATACCAATCCGGATTAGTTCTGGCTACAGCTTCATTAGGCACCACTTTCCAGCCACCAAATGGCATACCGGACATCACTTCTACCCCTCCGGCAATAATACAATCAGCCATACCGCTTTTAATCTTCGCTACAGCTGTTGCAATCGTATCTAATCCTGAAGCACAATACCTATTTACGGTTACTCCCGGAACTTTATCCGTATCCAGTCCCATCAAAGAGATCATACGGCCAATATTTAATCCTTGTTCTGCTTCTGGTGTCGCATTACCCACAATGACATCATCAATCTGTTCTTTATCCAGATTAGGTACTGAGGCAACCAATTGCCTGATAACTTCTGCAGCCAGGTCATCTGCCCTGGTAAAACGAAATACGCCACGTGGTGCTTTGCCCACTGCTGTACGTAAACCTGCTATGATATATGCTTCTTGCATTGTCTAATATTTTAAAAAATTCATGAAAATCTAAACCCAGCAGTTAATTGCGGAGCGGCTTACCTTTAGTTACAATACTTTGTATTCTCTCTAATGTTTTTCTTTCCCCGCAAAGCGATAGAAAAGCTTCCCTTTCCAGGTCTAATAAATATTGTTCTGTAACCTCTGTTGGCGCAGAAAGATCTCCGCCACACATCACATACCCCAGTTTCTCTGATATTTTTTTATCATGCTCAGATATATAATGTCCGGAATACATCGTATTTGCACCCGCATATACAATCCCCAAACCTTGCTTACCCAATACCCTGATATCTTTTCTTCTCACTGGCTGTGTATAACCTGCCTCTGCCAGTTCAATTGCTTTTGCTTTTGCATCGGCGATCAACCGGCTCCGGTTCATGCTAATAGCAAACTTATCTTTCAGTAAATAACCCAGCTCAAATGCTTCCTGAGCAGAGGTAGATACTTTAGCCATCCCAATAGTCAGAAAGCGGTCTTTTAAAACATTCTGTACGATCTGGTCTTCTTTGTATTCATCAGAAGCACGCAAGGCAAACTCTTTGGTTCCACCCCCACCCGGTATGACACCTACGCCAAATTCTACCAGCCCCATATAGGTTTCTGCATTTAACTGTACGTGATCTGCATGCAAACTAAATTCACATCCGCCTCCCAGGGTTAAGTTATGCGGCGCAACTACAACAGGAATAGAAGAATACCTGATTCTCATCGATGTATTCTGAAATGTCCTGATCGCCATATTTAGCTCGTCCCATTCCTGTTCAACGGCCATCATAAAGATCATCCCTACATTTGCACCAGCAGAAAAATTAGCTCCATCATTACCAATCACCAAACCTCTGTAATCTTTTTCTGCCAGGTCAATTGCTTTATTAATAGCTTGTAACGTATCGCCGCCAATGGTATTCATTTTTGAATGAAACTCTACATTTAGAATCCCATCGCCAAGATCCAGGATCGATGCTCCTGAGTTCTTCCAAATAGTCTTCGTTGCACGGATATTATCAAGAACAATAAACGCATCCGCTCCCGGCAAAGTTTTATAGCTTTTTGAAGGGATATCATAATATTTCTTAATTCCATCTTCCACTTTATAAAATGAAGTATGGCCAGCAGCAAGCATTTCATGAACCCAAGCCGCAGCTTCATGTCCATACTGTTTCATTCCTTCCAAAGAATCCGCTATCCCTACAGCATCCCAAACTTCAAATGGGCCTAAGTCCCATCCAAATCCGGCACGCATGGCATCATCAATCCGGTACAATTCATCAGAAATCTCCGGAATACGATCTGATACATATTCAAATAAACCAAAAAATGAAGATCTGAATACCTCGGCAGCCTTATCTTTTCCGGCAGCAAAAACCTTCATCCGGTCTTTCACATTTTCAATAGGCTTAGTCAGTTCTAAAGTAGCTGACTTCACTTTTTGCTGAGGGCGGTACTCCATTGTTTTTAAATCGAGTGCCAGTATTTCAGTCTTTCCTTCAGCTGTTTTTGTTTTTTTATAAAATCCCTGTTTCGTTTTATCGCCTAACCATTTATTCTCTTCCATCTTCACTACATAAGCAGGAAGCTTGAATAATTCATGCGCTTTATCATCAGGACAATTATCATATAGCCCCTTAGATACTTTAATCATCGTATCTAAACCAACTACATCAGAGGTACGGAAAGTAGCGGATTTAGGTCTGCCTAATGCAGGACCCGTAAACTTATCTACTTCCTCTACGGTTAAGTCTAGTTTTTCAACCAGGTGTAATAAAGCCATTATGGCGTATACACCTACCCGGTTTGCAATAAATGCAGGCGTATCCTTACACAAAACGGTTGTTTTACCTAAGAATTTATCACCATAATGCATGAGAAAACCGATGATCTCCGGATGGGTATGGGGAGTAGGGATAATTTCCAGTAAGCGCAGGTAACGCGGTGGATTAAAAAAGTGTGTGCCACAGAAATTAGCTTTAAAATCATCACTTCTTCCTTCTGACATTAAATGAATAGGGATACCAGAAGTATTAGAAGTAATCAGTGTGCCGGCTTTGCGGAATTGTTCTACCTGCTCAAATACTTTTTTCTTAATATCCAGGTTTTCTACCACCACTTCAATGATCCAGTCTACCCCGGCAATTTTTGACATGTCGTCTTCAAAGTTACCGGTAGCAATCTTATTCACCACGGTTTTTGTATATACCGGCGATGGGTTAGTTTTAATGGCATTAAGTAATGCAGCATTCACAATCCGGTTTTTAACCGCAGGGTGATCAAGCGCAAGTCCTTTCGCTGTTTCTTCCGGACTAAGTTCTTTTGGTGCAATATCTAACAACAATACTTCTACACCTATATTCGCAAAGTGACAAGCAATGCGTGAGCCCATTATTCCGGAACCCAATACCGCTACTTTATTTATCTTTTTGTTCATCATTTTCTGTAGTTACTGTATATGCTAACGTGAGTTTATTTAATTTCTGTAAGGTTTGGACAAGTCCGTTCTTCTCTTGTACCGTTAAATTATTATTGAGGTATTCATTAAAAGAGCGCACTACATCTTTTGCCACCTTGCGCTTCTCTTTTCCAAAGTCGGTAAGAAATACTTTTACCGATCTTTTATCCTCAGGAGAAGCCGCTCTATAGATCAAACCTGCATCTTCCATATTATTTAGTATCCTGGAAAGACTCGTGGCTTTAACGCCAAGCAAACCTGCAAGCTGAGATACAGCTGTACCTTCATGCGCGATAGTAATTAACACATATCCAATTGCTTGTGTAATTTCAAAGCCAGCTGCAATCTGGTTATATGTATTTGACATATTTTGCCAAACGACCTTTAATAAATAATCTATTGTTTCTTCCCGTTTCATTAATTACTATGCTTGCATAACAAAGCTAAATAATTAATAACTACAATCCAAGAAAAAAAAGCAACAAAAAAAGCCGCCAGATTTGATTCTGGCGGCTTCATAATTAAGTATTTAAGACTAGTACAATGTAAATTCTACACGTCTGTTTTTCTGACGTCCCGCGGCAGTTTTGTTCGTTGCAATTGGCTGAGATAAACCATAACCTGTAGCCTCTACTCTAGATGCATTCACACCTTGAGAAACTAAATAGGCTTTTACTGATTCAGCTCTGTCTTTAGATAATCTCATATTCAACTCTGCAGAACCTGTATTATCTGTGTGACCAGCTAATTTAAGACTGAAGTTTTTAGTTACCAATAGATTAGCAACACGATTTAAAGTAGGGTAAGATTTAGCTCTGATTGTAGCTTTTCCTAAATCAAATTCTAAGTTTTTAATCGCATCCGCAACCACACGGCGGTCTTGTTCTGTAATAATTACTTTTTCGTTCACTACCGGTGCAGGAACTTTAAGCGGACATCCGGCACCATCAACCACAGTACCTGAAGGTGTACCTGGACATTTATCCAGTTTATCAGCAACACCGTCACCATCTGTATCTTTTAGAAGATCGCTCATTTCAGTTCTTAATTGAGCATTCTCTGCTTTTTGCTTATCTAAGTCACTTTTCAAAGCACTAGCTAATTGTTTAGCCTGTAATGCTTCATCATAAGTTGCAGCTACCGGATTGTGGAAAGCCAGTTGTTTTCCATTACCCAGCGCAAATTCTAAACCAGCATGTGCATAGTTAAATTTATCGCTTGTATTGCCACGGTAAGTACCATCAAGGTTATCACCATCAACAAAATAAACAGACCATCCTAAATCAAAATTAACGCGGTCAGATAATTTCATCTTAGCACCAATTCCTACCGGGATAATTAATTCACTAATCGTTTTTCCACCTGCATAATCAGTAGTTACACCAGCAGCAGAAGTAACTTTAGGTTTGTAACCCGTTAAACCAGCACCACCAGATACATATAATTGCAAAGCATCTTGTTTTTTGAACATGTCAATATTGAACAAATTAACCTCTGCATTTAAACTTCCTGCATAAGATAGATCTGTTTCAAAAGCACTATTACCACCAGTAATCGTTAAACCACTTTCATATGGTTCTGCGTTGTTACCTTTCAGCTTACCTCTAATTCCATCTAATCTTAACGAGAAATATGGAGTGAATTGTTTTTTAATGTAAAGGCCATATCCTAAGCCAGATTTCCAGTTAGAGAAATCGTTTTTACCTCCTAAAGGTGACAATGGTGATAGAATACCAGCATTTACACCTACAGACCAGGTACTAAATTGCTGAGTCGCTGGAGTAGTAGTTACTGGCTCTTGTGCTTGCACCGCACCACCAATAAAAAGGGCAGCTAGAGCTACCGGCAAACTTTTGAATAGTTTTTGTTTCATAATATGAGTTTAATATATTTAGTTCTGGTATTTTTTTTGGTACATAGCAATATTTGTACCATTTTGAAATATATGCACAGAAGTATATTTAGCCAAACATTCTGTTTAACACTAGTTTTAATTTCTCAAAAATACAGCACGAAACTGATCGGAATCTTAGACAATTATTCAAAAAAAAACTGCCCCCATAAATCAGAAATTTCTGGGGGCAGTTTATGAATTGGAAGTTTTTTTGAATATATATTAATGTTGTTCTGACTTATAATCTTCTGCATCTTTATACAGCTGCTCAATCTTATCTTTATTGTGTTCTAAAATCACTTTTCGCTTAAGACTTAATTTTGGCGTCAGCTCGCCACCATCAATACTCCATTCTTTAGTCAGCAAGATGAACCGCTTTACCTGCTCCCATTTGCCAAATTCACCAGACAACTGGGTAATCTCCTGGGTATATTTTTCTATTACTTGTTTGTCTTTTAAGATTTCTTCTATAATTGCAGATTTTATTCCTTTACGTTCACACCATGATTTTAAGTAGGGGAAATTAGGAACAATCAATGCGGATGGGAATTTACGGTTTTCGCCCAGTACCATGATCTGCTCTATAAAATTAGATTCCTTATATTTATTTTCCAGCATCTGCGGAGCAACATATTTTCCACCAGCTGTTTTAAAGATCTCCTTTTTACGATCGGTTATTTTAAGGAACTTACCTTTAATCAGTTCTCCAATATCACCAGTATGAAACCAACCTTCTGCATCTATTGTTTCGGCAGTAAGATCTTCCCGGTTATAATAACCTTTCATCACATGATGCCCTCTTGTCAGCACTTCTCCATCTGGGGCAATTTTGACTTCTACTCCCTTAATTGCAGGGCCTACCGTTCCAAACATGGTGTTATCAAAGTGGTTTACGGTAATAACCGGCGATGTTTCTGTTAAACCATAGCCTTCAAAAATAGGCATACCCGCCGCCCAGAATATACGGGCCAGTCTTGGGTTTAATGCAGCACCTCCAGAAACAATGAGTATGACTTCTCCGCCCAATGCTTCTTTCCATTTTTTAAACACCAGCTTTCTGGCTATACCCAGCTTAAAATTGTAAAACCAGTCTTTTTCTGTTTCAAATTGTTCAGCAAGTTCAACAGACCAGAAGAAAATTTTCCGTTTCACTCCAGTAAGTTCCTTGCCTTTCTCCATGATCTTATCATATACTTTTTCTAAAAGCCGGGGAACAGTGGAGAAGGAATTGGGTTTCACAAACTGGATATCCGGCACAATGGTTTCCATACTTTCTGCATAATACAAAGCTGCATCAGTATAGAAATATAGATAAGTGATCATCCTTTCAAAAATATGGGAAAGCGGCAAAAAGCTCAGCACACGTTTGACGCCAGCAGGAAATATAACTGCCGAATTTTTAAAATTCTGTACCAGGTTATCATGCGTAAGCATTACTCCTTTTGGCGTCCCTGTAGTTCCTGAAGTATAAATTAGCGTCAATATATCATCCGGGGCAACAGCCGCACGGTAAGGTTCCAGGTCAATTTCATTATTCGCAGCGCCTGCATCAACTAATTTCATCCAGTGCTCCGCTCCGCTCACCTCGTTAAATGTATATAATTTAATATCCGTATCTAGAGTTGCGCAGACAGCCTTAACTTTGGTATACAAACTTTCATCCGCAAGAAAGATGAGATTCACCTCTGCATTCTCTACAATAAACTTAATATCATGTTCTGCTAAAGTTGGATATAGAGGAACCTGATAGGCACCAATTTGGGTAATTGCAAAATCAGTAATATTCCATTCCGGCCTGTTCGCAGACATCACGGCAATCCTGGACCCTTTTCCCATACCTAAACCAATCAACCCTTTGCTCAGATGATCTACTGCATCAGAAAATTGCTGTGTACTATACTTTTTCCACGTCCCATTGATCTTTCCACTAATAAATTCATCTTTAGGGAATTTCTCTAAGTTGTATTTGATCAGATCAAATACTCTTGTTACAGTTACCGGCATATGTTCGTTTTATTTGGTTTCTTATTCGTTTGCACCCGTTATCCTATGCTATTTGCAGAAACAAAATTAGTTCCAGATCAAATATGTTATTCCCAAATCTAACAAATTAATTATTGTAATAAAGCCAATTTTAATTTTGGTCTGATTTTGCAGTAAATGAATGTTATTTTATACTATTCTCCTCTTCTTTACTGCTGGAGAAAGAGGAGAAAAAGGTATGACTGGTTAGTCTGAAGCCACCCTGAGGCCACCCTCATGCCACCTCAAGCCCACCTCCTGTAGACTAGCTCAAAAAGGTGGGTACAGGCTGGGATGATGCAGGCAAAAGAGTGGAGACGATAAGTAATGAACAGTATTCTATATTCAACATATCTTGTTTAAGAAAAACAACAAAAACCCACTCTAAATCCTTTTACGGCATGAAAGTTGTGCACAGAACAGTTTTATCACTTTATACAAATCATATGAAAAAAGTATTTACTATACTTTGCTTAACAATGATCGCTACGCTTGCGATCCAATTTTCTTCTAAAGCGCAAGGATATGATAACGCAATTGGGGGCCGTTTTGGCGCTGCAAACGGTGTTACATTCAAAACTACACTAGGTGCGAATAAAATGATAGACATCATTGCAAATTTCAGATCAAACAACAATTACAACTACTTTAGGGTAACTGGTTTATATGAAATTTACAACCCTATTGCTGATGCACCTGGATTAAACTGGTACTACGGTATTGGTGGTAGTATTGGTACGGTAAAATACAAACCATATAATTCAAGTGATTTGTATCTTTCTGCTGATGGTGTTTTAGGTCTTGATTACAAATTTGCTGATGCACCTATTAATCTTTCATTAGATTGGAAACCAGCAATTCAATTAACTCCTGATACTGATTTTGACGCCTCTGGTGTTGGACTATCATTGCGTTTTACTTTCTAAGCATCCTGCTTAAAAAAAACTTATATAAAAAAGGCGTTTGATCATGGATCAAACGCCTTTTTTATGGCTTTGCTAATGGATTAAATACCCATCCATTTTTTTAACACCAACCGCTGTCCTTCTGTTACACTGCTATCCATTGAAGGAGCAAGTTTAAGATTAGGCGTCTCCTTAATGGTTACTTTAATATCCTGTTCCAGATCGTCTCTCTTTATCTTCACAAGTAATACTTCGCCAACTTTTTTGTTAAGCACTACAGACATCCGCTCAACAATTGGTTCTGCTGCTGCACCGTCCAGGCTTAACACTTCATCACCTACATTAAGCCCGTCTGTCCATGCACCAGAATTACGGGATACGGCAGAAATAAAAATATGCCCTTCCGTTTTCTTCGTTGCAATCCCCAGGTAAGGAATATTTTTACCTGCATTTTCATTCGTTAATTTTATCCCTGCATACCCAAAGTATTTGTTATAATCTACCGGATAAGTACCATTCACATACTTAGCCCAAAAATCAGTAAAACTAATCCCGCTGATTTTTTCTACAGCTGCTTTAAACTCTGCATCCGTATATCCTTTCCCGGTAGTTTTACATTGCAGGTATACTGCTTTCATTACATCATCCAGACTTTTTTGTCCTTTAGTTGCCTGAGCGATTTCCAGATCCATCAGCAACCCAATAACCTCTCCTTTACTATAATAAGAAACAGAAGTATTATTAGAATTTTCATTCGGTCTGTAATACTTGATCCAGGCATCAAAACTCGCTTCTGATGCAGATTGAACTTTCGCTCCCGGAGTATTCTCCACCGCTGACACAGCCGAAACTAAGGTAGAGACAAAGTTATCCGGTGATAAAAATCCTGCGCGCAGCATGAACTTATTTTCATAATAAGCCGTAAAGCCTTCAGAAATCCACAAATCAGTAGTATAATTTTCATTCTCATAATCAAACGGCCCTAAAGCAACCGGGCGTAAGCGTTTTACATTCCATAAATGGTGATACTCATGCGCTACCAGGTTTAAGAAACCATTATATCCTCTTTCTGTACTGTATCCATTTCTGGAAGCACCCAGAACCGTAGAGTTTAAATGCTCTAATCCGCCACCACCTCTAGCAAAGTTATGTACAATGAACGTATAGTTTTTATTTGGATTCTCTCCGTAAACTGCCGTTGCCTGTTCAATAACTTTAGCCATATCGACTTTTAAACGCTCTGCATTGTAATTACCGCCACCATACATGGCCACTTCATGTTTTACACCAGCGGCCATAAATTCAAATACTTCCTGATTTCCAACTTCTATCGGGCTATCAAATAAGATATCATAATTTTTCGCCTTATAGGTAAACTGCTGTCCGGCAACCACAGGCAAACCAGTAGAGACTTTACTCCAGCCTTTAAAAGGAATAATTTTAACGGTGCTTTCCAATGCCAGTTGTTTATCAGGATACATAAAGATCCCTGTTGGTGATAAAAACGCATGCGTTGCATCTATAAATGCAGTACGCACAGAAACTTCAAAAGCATATACACTATATTTTATCTGTACTGCTTTTGCCTTATTGGTATACACTCTCCAGGTATTTTTCCTGAGTTTTTCTACACGCAATGCTTTCTTAGCATCCATAGCAGTAAAACCTTCTACGTTTTTTGAAAACTCCCTGATCAGGTAAGATCCCGGTGCCCATGCAGGCATTTTAACATCTATATATTCTTTTGACAAACCAGAAAGGTCCATCTCCACATCGGCATAATGTGCCTGTGGTTCTTTAAAACTCACTTCATAATTCACCTTCATCTGAGCCTTAACCATCAGAACGGGAGACATCAGAATTAATAACCCTAATCCTATTTTTTTCAAAACCATATTCAATTATTTGCAGCAAAAATAAAACTTATCACATTTGATCTGGGTTTAATTTATGAATTAGCTGTAACATACTTAATACAAGCATTTCACTAGAACATATTTGAATATTTTTGTATTCCCTATAGCGCATTTAACCAACAACATGAAACTGAAATACATCTTTTACGTACTTATTTCCCTTGGAATAGCTTACCTGGTCTATTACCGTATCTCTGCCAATAAAAAAATAGAAAATGCAGGAAATGGTGGCGGGCCTAAAGGCGGAACAGCGCAAAGCATGACCGTAGATGGTATTGTGGTTAAACCCGCATCTTTCTCCAACAACTTAGAAGTTACCGGCACCATTGAAGCCAATGAATCTGTTGCCTTGCAGAGTGAGGTACCCGGATTAGTAACCGGCATATTTTTTAAAGAAGGAAGCACAGTAAGCAAAGGAACAGTTCTGGTAAAAATCAACGACCGCGATATCCAGGCGCAGCTACAAGAAGCAAAAACCAGGCAAGCGTTATCTGCCAGTAACGAAAACAGGGCAAAACAATTGCTGGATAAAGGCGCAATTAGCCAGGCAGAATATGACACCTCATTAGCCGATCTAAAATCTTTAAAAGCCCAGGGCCAGCTCATCAGGGCACAATTGGCTAAAACTTCTATTCTTGCTCCATTCAGCGGGAAAATAGGATTAAGATCTATCTCCGTTGGGGTATACATCACACCTACTACAGTAATTGCTAACCTATTAAGCGTAAATCCGGTAAAGATCAATTTTTCTGTTCCTGAAAAATATATGAGCCAGATCAAAATGAACTCAGCAATTACTTTCAGAACAGATGGATCAACCCAGATTTACACCGGGAAAGTATTTGCAATAGAGCCAGGCATTAATGCACAAACCAGGACTTTACAAATTAAAGCACTTGCCCAAAACCATAATAACGAATTGCTGCCAGGATCTTTTGCAAAGATTTCTTTAGCTTTAAATGTGGTTAACGATGCCATTATGGTTCCTAACCAGGCGATCATACCTGTATTAAAAGGAAAAACAGTCTTCATCAGTAAAAATGGAAAAGCTAAACAAGTAGAAGTACAGTCGGGCACAAGAACAGATGAAAATATTGTGATTACTTCCGGTCTCAGCATTGGCGATACCGTATTAACAACGGGTGCACTTTCTTTGAAAGACGATGCCCCGGTAAAAGTTTCAGTGGTTAAAAACAAATAAGATCTAAATGAGTATTTCAACCACGAGTATAAAAAGGCCCGTTCTGGCAATTGTGATGAACCTGATGATTCTGTTATTTGGAATTATTGGTTACAATTTCCTGGGCGTGAGAGAGTTTCCGAACATTGACCCAACAGTAGTATCTGTACGGACTTCTTATCCCGGCGCCAATTCTGACATTATTGAATCACAGATTACAGAACCTTTAGAGAAATCTATCAATGGAATTGATGGGATCAGGAATATTTCCTCTTCCAGTAACCAGGGAAGCAGTAACATCACCATAGAATTTAACCTGGATAAGAATATTGAAGAAGCGGCAAATGATGTGCGTGATAAAGTATCCCAGGCAGCCAGAAGTTTACCAAAAGATATTGATGGGAACCCCGTAGTAAGTAAGGCAGATGCCAATTCTGATGCAATCATTACGATGACCATTCAGAGTGATAAACGCAACCAGCTGGAATTAAGTGATTATGCAGAAAATGTAATTGCCGAAAGGATCCAAACCATCCCCGGAGTAAGCGGAGTACAAATCCAGGGACAGAAAAAATATGCCATGCGGATCCGGATTGACCCGGTTAAACTCGCAGCATATGGTTTAACATCACAAGATATTGTTACCGCATTAGATAACGAAAACGTTGAGCTTCCTTCAGGAAAAATTACAGGAGCCAGTACAGAGCTAACCGTAAAAACATTAGGAAAACTAACCAACGAAGCGCAATTTAATGACCTGATCTTAAAGAATGATGTAAACAATGTGATCCGTTTAAAGGACATTGGCTATGCAGAACTTGGGCCAGAGAATGAAGAAACCATTTTAAGGGAATCAGGCAAACCCATGGTTGCAGTTGCCATTGTACCGCAGCCGGGTGCAAATTATCTTGATATATCTAAAGAATTTGAAAAGCGTTTTGCCCAGTTAAAACAGGATATCCCAAAAGACATTAAACTGAACGTTTCTCTGGATAATACAAAGTTTATCAAAAGCTCTGTTACTGAAGTGGCAGAGACAATTATCCTGTCACTAGTTTTAGTCATCCTGATTATTTACCTGTTTTTCAGGGATTGGGCGATTGCGATCAGGCCATTGATTGATATTCCGGTATCCTTAGTATTTACATTTTTTATCATGTACATATTTGGTTTCTCGATCAATGTATTGAGTTTGCTGGCTATTGTGCTGGCTACCGGTTTGGTGGTGGATGATGGAATTGTGGTTACAGAGAACATCTTCAAGAAAGTAGAAGAAGGATACTCACCCTTTGAAGCAGCAATTAAAGGATCTAACGAAATATTTTTTGCCGTTATTTCCATCTCGATTACCCTTGCGGCAGTATTTCTTCCGGTAGTTTTCTTACAAGGTTTTGTAGGCCGGCTCTTTAGGGAGTTTGGGATCGTGATTGGGGCAGCAGTATTGATATCGGCTTTTGTATCCCTTACTTTAACACCGATGTTAAATGCTTACTTAATGAAAAAAACAGGGCATAAAAAGTCCCGGTTTTATGAATTAACCGAGCCTTATTTTGTCAAACTGAATGATAATTACGCAGAGAGCCTTAATAAATTTTTGAACAAAAAATGGCTGGCTATTCCTATCATCGTTGCTTGCGTGGGTTTAATTGTACTGTTTTGGAAGATCTTACCAAAAGAAACGGCACCCTATGATGACAGAAGTGCAATCAATATGAGTATTACCACTCCCGAAGGTTCATCATTTGACTATACGGATGCCTTTATCCAGAAGATAGCCAAAATGGTAGAAGATTCTATTCCAGAGAAGAAGGTAAATATTACGATCACTTCTCCAGGTTTTGGTGGAACCGGCGCAACAAACAGTGGTTTTGTAAGGATGGGGTTAACTGCACCCGGAGAGCGCGGACGTTCTCAGGCAGATATTGCTGCCCAGCTGACCAAAATCACCCGTAAATACAGTGAAGGAAAAGTATTGGTTACCCAGCAGCCTACTATTTCTGTGGGCCGGCGCGGAGGTTTACCAATCAGTTATATCATACAAGCACAGAACTTTAATAAGTTAAGAGAGAAAGTCCCGCAGTTTATGGATGAGGTAAGTAAAGATCCAACCTTTACGGTATCTGATGTAAACCTTAAATTTAATAAACCAGAAATCAACTTAACCATTGACCGTGACAAGGCTAGAAACCTGGGCGTATCTGTTGCAGCAATTTCGCAAACCCTGCAACTAGGGCTAAGCGGCCAGCGGTTTTCTTATTTCTTTATGAATGGAAAACAGTACCAGGTAATTGGTCAGTTTGACCGCGGTAACCGTAAAGATCCATTAGATTTAAGTTCGGTATATGTACGCAGTGATAAAGGAGAGCTCATCCAGGTGGATAACCTGGTTACTGCAAAAGAAGAAAGCAGCCCGCCACAATTATACCGGAATAACCGTTTTATTGCCGCTACAGTATCTGCAGGGCTGGCCCCAGGCAAAAGTATGGGCGATGGTATTGCCGCGATGGACCGGATTAGGGATAAAGTGCTGGATGAAACCTTTTCTACTGATCTAAGCGGAGAGTCCAGAGATTTCCAGGAAAGCTCTTCCAATACCATGTTCGCTTTTGGCCTTGCCCTGTTATTAGTCTATTTAATCCTTTCTGCACAATTTGAAAGCTTTGTAGACCCGGTTATTATTATCATGACCGTACCCATGGCCGTGGCAGGTGCGTTTCTCTCCCTCTGGCTATTTGGTCAAAGCTGGAATATATTTAGCCAGATTGGTACCATTATGCTAATTGGGCTGGTGACTAAAAATGGTATTCTGATTGTAGAATTTGCAAATCAATTGAAAGAAGAAGGCAAGAATGTACATGATGCCATCAGAGAAGCATCGGTTTCACGTTTAAGGCCAATTCTAATGACCAGTCTTGCCATTGCCATAGGCGCTTTACCGATTGCGATGGCACTAGGAGCAGCAGCAAAAAGCCGGATTGGAATGGGCGTAGTTATTGTAGGCGGAACCACATTCTCACTGATACTTACCCTTTTTGTGATTCCGTCCATCTATTCTTACTGGTCAAAAGAACATAAAGTCAATACTGAATTAGAAAGATCTTTAAAAGCAGCATTAGCTGAAGAAAAAAATCCTTCAGCATAAATAATTATAAACAAATGAACAAGCATTTCTTTTATTCGCTCGTCTTCCTGGTTGCTGGTTTTTCACAAATGGCCCTTGGTCAGGATACCTTGCGGTTACAAGATGCGGTTGCGATTGCATTGAAAAATAATTACGACATCAAACTAATCAACAATGACCTTTCCATTGCCAGCAACAATGTCAACGTTGGAAATGCCGGCATGCTGCCCTCCTTAGCAGGAACATTTGACAGGGGCGGAAGCAGGCAAAATACTGTTCAGACCCGGTCTACCGGGGATGAAAATAAAGCAAATGGCGTACGCAGTACCAATCAAAGTTATGGCGTGGCACTAGACTGGACAATTTTTGACGGTTTGCAGATGTTTACCAATTACGAGCGTTTAAAGGAGCTGGAAAAACAGGGTTCCATAAATTCCAAATCTACCATACTGCGTACGATATCCGATGTAGTAGATGCGTATTATGTGGTAGTAAGACAGCAGCAACTGGTAAAAGCCACAGATAGTGCCTTAAAAATCTCCCTGCTTAGAGTTAAAATTGCCAATAATAAATTAGAAATAGGACAAGGTTCTAAACTAGATGTACTCACGGCAAAAGTTGATTACAATGCAGATACAACCATGTATTTGCAGCAGAGAAACTTGCTGCAGACTTCCAGGATCACATTGAACCAGTTAATTGCCAGAGATTTGAATGAAGTTTTTGCTGCTGATGAAAAACTGGACATAGAAAGCAACCTTAAACTGGCAGAACTGGAAGCACTCACACAGCAGCTAAATCCAGAGCTTCAGAATGCAATGATCAATAAAAAAATAGCGGAACTTAATTTAAAACAAATTAAAGGTCAGCGTTATCCGTTAATAGCAGTAAACAGCGGATATGAATTTGCAAACAGCACCAGTCCTACCGGCTTTAACCAAAAGTTTAAGGCAAATGGGCTTACTTATGGCGTCACAGCAAGTATCAATGTATTTAACGGATTCCTGCAGCGTCAAAATGAGCGTAATGCAAAAATACAGATCAATTCTTCCCAGCTATCCCTGGAAAAAACCAAACTCGATGTCAATGCATTGCTCCGCTCTACTTATCAGAATTACCTAACCAACCTGGATCTTTTAAAAGTAGAAACAGGTAATGTAGAACTGGCAAAAGAAAACCTGGACATTACCTTTGAAAAATACAGGCTAGGCAGCATCAGCCCGCTTGAACTGCGTGAAGCACAACGAAATTCTATCAATGCCATTATCCGTTTTCTGGATGCACAATACCAGGCAAAATTATCAGAAATCAATCTGAAAGAAGTAAGCGGCACTTTAAATGTTCAATAAGATGATTACTTTTGTTTATGATATTAGTTGCAGATAGCGGATCATCAAAAACAGATTGGTTAGGTTATAAAGATGGTAAAACATTTAGTTTTAACACCCAGGGCATTAACCCTTACTTTTTAAACGCACAGGATATTTTCAAGATCCTGGCTAAGGTTCCGATGCTGGAAGAGATCGCAAAAAACGTTAAAGAGATTTACTTTTATGGTTCGGGCTGTTCTTCACCAGACAAGCATGAGGTAATTACCAATGGCCTTTCGCTGTTTTTCACCAAAGCATACATTAGTGTAGAAAACGACCTGATTGGCTCTGCTTATGCCACATGCGGAGACAAAAAAGGGTTAATCTGTATTTTAGGTACAGGCTCTAATGTTTCTTATTTTGATGGAACAGCAACATTTGATAGCAATTACGGTTTAGGATATATTTTAGGGGACGAAGGATCAGGCACCTATTTCGGCAGAAAAATGATCACATCTTACCTTTACAAACAAATGCCAGATGATCTGCGGGTCCTTTTTGAGCAGCAGTTTGATGCCAATAAAGAAACAGTGATCACTCATGTATATCAGAAACCCCTGCCAAATACCTACCTGGCTAGTTTCAGCAGGTTCATGTATGAACACAAAAATCACCCCTTCATATACCAGGTCTTAGTAGCAGGTTTCCAGGAATTTATTGATATAAACATTAAGGATTTTAAAGATCACCAAACATTAGATTGCCATTTTGTAGGTTCTATTGCACATTATTACCAGGATATTCTTAAAGCTACTTGTGAAAAGAACGGCTTACATGTGGGCAAGATACTTCAAAAACCAATAGAAGGAATATATAAATACATCCTTAAAAAAGAAGGAATACAACTCTAGTTAATAAACCGACTTGTAATTTACCAGGAGCTGAAACGTTACCCAAGCCTTCTTTCAATCTCCTTCTCTACCAGCCTTGCAATCTCTTCTAATTTCTGCTGGTCCTCAGCAGAAAACCTTCTTGCTTTGTGATCAACAATACAGACTACACCAATATTAAATCCTTCGGCAGTAGTGATGGGCACAGCAGCATAAAACCGCAGTCCAAATTCACCTGCAACTATTGGATTTGAAAGCAAATAAGGCTCAGTAAGTGTGTTTTCAAAAACAGTCACACAATCTTTTAAAATAGCTAAGGAACACAAACTCGTTCCACGTTCTGTTTCATTCCCGGTTTCGCCCTTCTGGTCTGCTTTAGTCCATACCTTATCCTTATCAACAAAATTAATCATTGCCATAGGTACTTCCAGTGTACTCGCTGCCATTGCGGCAAGCTGATCAAAAACCGGTTCAGATTTTGAATATAGAATTTTATATTTCTTTAAATTCTCTAAGCGGTCTTCTTCATTTAGCGGAATTAGATTTCTTCCAAATGTATTTTCCAATATAATATTTATATGATTAATCTTTAAAGTCCGAACCTATACAATTAACATACCCTTTCAAAAAAAAACCAAAAAAAATAACACACCCTATAAGACTATTCCTGATTTGTTTAAATCAGCACGGTCAACTTAACGTACTGCAGGCTCATAACTTTTAAACTGCCATTTTGCCTTCGCATCTTTTTCAAATAAGACTTTATAACTGTTGTCAGGCGGAAGGGTAAAATGAAAAGAAAGTACAGTTTCTTTTTCATCTTTAGGTATAAAACTGGGAAGTAAGGTGTTAGCTATAGCTTCAATCTGTTCTTTGGGGTGCATATGCTTTTTTATGATTAACCCCGTAAAAGTATCGAATCTTTAGGCTAATTATGGCATCAAAGTTGTTCAGCAATGATTTTTTAAAACATGAATAAGATACTCGTTGTTGAAGATGATCCTGATTTGCTCGAAGTGGTGCAGCTCATCTTAGAAGAGAATAATTACAAGGTTTTTCCATTGATGAATGGCAGGCCTATCTTCAGAATCATTGAAGAGTTTAATCCTGATCTTATTTTAATGGATATCAAACTTGACGGGATGGATGGAAGGGCAATCTTTAAAGAGATCAGGAACAGGGCTAATACTTCACATTTGCCTGTGATCCTCACTTCGGGTGGCTTTTCCGAAGATTACATCATGAGAGAAAACCTGCTATCTGATGATTACCTGGAAAAGCCATTCGAAATGTCGGTACTGTTAGCGAAGATTGAAAAGCTCCTCTAACCGCTTTTATTTTTTAGTTACTTTAAATTCAGTACGCCTGTTTAACTGGCGTCCTAAAAAGTTATCGTCCCCATTTGGGAACTGGTTTGGTGCAACTGGCTTACTAAAACCATATCCTTTACTTTGCATTCTTGCTGCAGAAATACCTTTGCTAATCAGGTAGTCTACACATGACTTTGCCCTACTTTCAGATAGATCCAGGTTATAAGGCGCCGCCCCAATGTTATCCGTATGCGCACTCAATTCAATCTCTATACTTTTGTTATCTACCATTAAAGTATACAGCTGATCCAGGATCATCTTGGACCCAGTATTTAGATTTGCACTATTAAAATCATACAAAATATCTTTCAGTACAATAGGCTTATCTATGGTAAAAGGCATCAGGCATAATCTTGGATTAACCAGGGTATCTGCTTTGGCCAGCTCCTCATAATTATAAGTAAGCACCTTCGTAAAATAATCCTCTTTTTGTGCGCTTAGCCTTAAAGCCCGGTTAGAATTAATCCTAAAACGATATTTACCATCATTACCTACTATCATTTTTAGCTGCTGGGTAGAATCCCTCAATATCACAGTCGCACCAGACAATGGTTTCTCGGTATGGCAATCCATTAACGTACCTTGTACAGTGATGTATTCCTTTTTGACATAAAAAATCTCCAGGCAACATACAGATTCCCGGTCAGAGCTGATATACCCTTCACTATCGGCACCATCTAAAGGCGTGAAATAAGCATCATCCTTAGATGAATTAAATGGATACCCTAAATTTCTAGGCTTAGTCCAATTGGAAAAGTCACCTTCACTTTCATAGAAATCCAATCCGCCTAAGCCCACTTTTCCGGCACTGCTATATAATAATTTTTTAGTTTCATAATTATAATAGGGGGCTTCTTCATCCTCCTTCGTATTAATCAGGCTTCCCATATTGGTAGATTGTCCCATTGAGCCGTCCTCACGAAGTGCACAATACCACAAATCATATTTTCCTGAACCACCCGGCCGATCAGAAGAAAAGATCAGGTATTTTCCATCCTTAGTCACAAAAGGCTGCATAGAGTTAAATCCTATAATGTTTACTTCTGTACCCAATTCCTTTGGTGCAGACCAGCTTGCACCCGTTCCTGTAGAAATATCAACCCTATAAATTTTACGTTCTCCTTTTGCCGTCCAGCTAGTCAGGTACATGATCTTTTCGTTGGGATGAAAAGCAGGCGCCGCATATTGTTTACCTTTTTCTACTGCACCAATCCTTTTAACAAGCGTACCACTTTGCTGTGGATCACCAGAAGCCTCATAAATTGCATTGATATACGGAGATTCTTTTTTAGTTACTTTTGTTTCTGCATTACCATCTTTTAACACCTCCGTTTTCTTGCCCACAGCAACAGGTCTGGAAGAGGTAAAGTAAAAATTATCATTGTATTTTACGGGTGTATAATTAGATCCCCTATCATTAATCTGGTTATACAATTTACTAAACTTATATAGCCGCGGATAGCGCATTTCATAAAGGGCAAAATTACAAGAAGCAATCTCTGTTTTTGCTTTTTCCTTATAAGGCTCCACTGCCAGGTTATTATTTAGATAAGACTCAAAAGCGACAATTGCTTCAGAGAATTTCTGATTGGAACGCAGGCTCTCTCCATAATAAAGAGCGCTCAGCGAAAATTTAGGATCGGTAAATTTAGAAGCTAAAGCATACCAGGCCTCTGCAGCCCTAAAATCTTTATAAAGCCTTAAAGAGTTAGCCAGCTGATAAACACAATTTTCATAATCAGCTCTCTTAGGGCTTTCTACTTTTTCAGTACTTTTGCCATCATAAGCATAAGGCACGACCATACCTGTACTGTCAGGGGCAAGCTGAAGGGATTTTTTATAATATTCAGCTGCAGCGTAATACTCCTTATTTTGGAAATACACATCAGCAACTCTTTTATTGTTAGATACGAATTGTGCGGATGAAGCAGTATACATCAGGCACATCAAAAGTAATAGTCTAAGCGGTTTCATATCGTTAAGTTATAATCGTGGACAAAAAAAGTTGGGACCAGAAATTCCCCTGCGGCTGGTAAATGAAACCGATAATTCTAATCCGCCTCTGCTACCCGTAGCACGGTTTAGTCCTGAGGTATTAAAGTCATAGCTGACCCCAAAAACTATATTTTTGAGGTGCATGCCAAAAAAAGCAATTGCGGCATCATCAAACCTATAATTGGAGCCAAACATCAGATCAGTTTCAGCATTGATATAATATTGAGCGTACGCGCCCGCAGCAATTTCCCTGGCATTTCCCTGCTTCATATATAAACCATTAGGCGTAATATCCAGTTCATCATTTATTTTCACACGCGCACCACCATGTCCGGTAAAGCGGATCGGGATTCTTGTATCACCGCCCAAAAAACGATCAACAGGTCTGGTCAAGTGAGAACCACTTACCCCAAAAAAAGTATTTATCCGTTTATCGCCACTGCCGTCAAAAAACACGGCACCAGCATTTACATCAGGCACTAATGTGTTAGAAGCAGTAAATGATTCATTAAAAGGCAGACTGCCATTATAAGCGCTACCATCAAACTGACTGCCTAAGGTAACTTTTGAAGCATCAAAGCTTTTATTCAGAATACCAGCCTGCACGCCAAAATTGATCATATTAAGCCCTCCTCTTCCAAAGCGGATCCGGTAAGCTGCGGATGCCAGTGCATTTAGATAATTATAACTAATGTCACCTGCATTCTGATTCAATACCATCCCGCCAAAAGAAAGATTCTTAGTAGGTGCCACATCAAATGAGGCACCTGCAGTTAAATAAGAACTTGTTATAGAGCTCCATTGTTGTTTCGCATTTATGGAAACTCTATAGTCTCCGTCTATGACTCCGGTAAGACCGGGGTTAAGCCAGAGCGGATTTGCATAATATTGAGAAAAGTGAGGGTCGATCTGTGCATTAACCCTTGTTGCTCCCATAATGCACAATAAGCTGAAGCCGATGATTTTAAATAGTTTCTTCATGATAATTATTAGTCAGGTTAATGTTCTTATCGTATTAGAGTTATTGTTCCTTTTCTCATTGTTGTTGTACCATCTGATAACACCAGGTCTATATAGTACACATACACTCCGTTTGGCTGCATTTGTCCTTTAAAAGATCCGTCCCAGCCATTGGTCATCTGCATAGATTGGAAGACAAACTGTCCCCATTGATTATAGATGCGCATTTTCACATTCATAATTGCATTGCCATACACATAGAAGATATCATTGTTACCATCTCCATTTGGTGTGAAAGTATTAGGGATAAAGATCTCTACCCCAGCCGTACTTCCCCCATTATTTGCGGTACCGGTAAAGCGGCCTGTAGCACTAGTCTGACAATCTGTATTTCCTTTTGCTCTCACCAACAGGGTAATCGTTGCATTTGGTTGCAAACCAGTAACTAAGTGCATGGTTCCGGTTGCTCCAGAATTTGGAGTTTCCCAGGTAATACCGCCATCTCGTGATACTTCATAGCTAATTGCGCCTGCAATTGGTCTCCAGCTAAAGTTGATATTATTGAAAGTGCTGGATTCTACCGTCACTACTGGAGTAGCCAATACAGAAGGTATGCCCACGCCTACCGCTATCCTGCTGCTGACAGCTGTACCAGAAGCACCTTCTACATAATAAGTAACTGCTCCATTTACTACTGGTGTCTGGAAAGAAGTTCCTGTGAAAATGATACTTCCACCTGTTGCTGCAGCATACCAGTTATAGGTTACATTTTGTACAGGATTTGTTACCGTTAGGGTTACACGGCTTCCAGGACAAGTTTCTGTATTTGCAGAAGCAGGATCTGGTACGGTTACCACAATGGTATAAGTGGCTGTAGCTGTAGCCCCTGCTGCATCCGTTACGGTAACGGTAATATTAAATGTACCGCCTAAAGTTGGTGTACCTTTGATTTCCCTGGTAACCGGATCATAGGTTAATCCAGGAGGCAGACCTGTAGCGATATAAGTATATGGTCCTGTACCACCTGTAGCAGGAGGAAGCATTTGAGTTGGATAGCTCGTGCCTACCTGTCCATTTGGTAATACTGCCGGTGGCAATACCAATGGTGTAACTGCTGTACCCACCACTAAAGTGAAATCTGCGGTAGCTGTACAACCTTTGCTATCCAAAGCCATTACTGTGAAGCTATAAGTTCCTGCGGATACAGGTGTTCCACTGATTACCCCGTTTGCTGAAAGCACTAAACCATTTGGCAAATTGCTTCCAGAAGCAATGGAATAAGTATAACCAGGAGTTCCGCCTGTAGCAGGATTAATTTGAACCGAATACGGACGCATAGCTGTTGCAGCATTCAATATCGCAGCATTGAAAATCAATGCCGGATTTACATTTAGCAATACTACTTTAGCCGTAGCAGCAGTATTTTCACATCTGTTTGCACCTTGAACAGTGACATAATAAGTCGTATTTGAATTAAGTGCAGGTACATCCAGTACTTCGGTATTAGAGACAACATTAGTAAGTGCTGCATTGCTATACCAGGTAAATACCGGGTTAGTCACTGTGCCGCTGCTTGCGGTTAACCTGACGCCAGATCCTGAGCACAATACTGCAGGTACACCCGCTACAGTGATATCAGCTGTAGTTGCTGTTGGTTTTAAAGTTACTGTTACCGCAGTCCGGCTGCTAAACGCTGTTCCAGAGCTTCCTTCTACATAATAAGTAGTTGTTGCATTAACAGCTGGTGTCAGGAAGCTGGTTCCTGCACCCAAGCTCGTTCCGCCAGAAGCTGCAGCATACCAGTTATAAGTTACACCAGGAACTGGATTACTCACATTTAAAGTTACACGGCTGCCTGCGCAGGTCTCTGTTCCGGCAGATGCAGGAGCAGGAACAGTGACAATCAGGGTATAATTTGCAGTAGCGGTGGTATTATTTGCATCGGTTACCGTAACTGTGATCGTAAACGTACCACCCAATGTTGGTGTCCCTTTGATCTCTCTGGTTAAAGGATCAAACACCAATCCCGGAGGCAACACGCCAGCCACATAAGTATATGGACCTTGACCGCCTGTTGCTGATGGCAATATTTGGTTTGGATAAAGTGTTCCTACTTCTCCATTTGGCAATACTGCCGGTGGCAGCATCAATGCTGGGAAACCAACATTGATCGTAAATACCGCGGTAGAAGTACATCCTTTGCTATCTATAGCTGTAATAGAGAAAGTATAATTACCCGATACCGATGGCGTTCCACTTAACACCCCACCTGCAGAAAGTGAAATTCCTGCTGGTAAAGTGCTGCCCGAAGCTAGAGAATAAGTATAGCTTGGTGTTCCTCCTGTTGCAGGATTAATCTGCACAGAATAAGCAGTTCCAACAAAACCAGCACTTAAGGCAGTACCATTGAAAACTATCGCTGAGTTTACGCTTAAGGTAACTATACTAGCGCTACCGGCTGTATTTTCACATTTATTTAATCCCCTAACTGTTACATAATAAGTAGTACTTGCAGTAAGTGGGTCTGTATTAAATATTGGACCGGTATAGGCAACATTGGTTAAAGCTGCATTGCTATACCAGGTAAATACTGGATTAACAACAGTAGTGCTACTTGCAGTTAAACTTGCACCAGAACCTGCACAGATACTGGAAGGAATGCCACTTACCGTAATATCTGCCGGAGTGGCGATTGGATTAATGCTAAGCATGACAACTTTTGCATCAGAAGGCGCATTTTCACATCTATTTGCACCCTGCACCGTTACATAATACGTGGTACTTAGGGCAAGTTGCGGAGTGGTAAAATCAGCTAAATTAGAGACTACAGTAGTTAAAGCCGCATCACTATACCAGGTAAATACACCATTAGGCACTGTCGCTGAGCTGGCTCTTAAAGTAACTTGTGCACCCGCACAAAGTCCGGTAGTTGCGCCGCTCACATTAATATCAGCAGCGGTTGCTGGCGGATTTACCTGTAAGGTTACCACCCTGGCATTTCCAGCTGTATTGTCACATTTGTTATCTCCTCTTACTGTTACATAATAAGTAGCAGCAGTAGTTACCGGGCTAATGGTAAACACCTTTCCAGTGTATACCGCATTAGTCAGTGCAAAATCAGTATACCAGGTATAAACTGGGTTAGCTACCGTAGTAGAGTTTGCTGTTAATACCGCAGCTGACCCTATACAAAGCGGAGCAGATGCACCAGTAACCTCCACATCATCAATGGTTGATGTAGGCTTAATAGTAATTGCAACCGCTGTTCTCGCTTGATTGCTTACACAGGCATTTGCATTTACGGCTTCTACATAAAAGGTAGTAATTCCTGCAGGCAAGTTTGCAGCAGTGGTATAGGATGCCGTATTTGCAGCGATCAGGTTCCCTGCTGTTGCAGCATCATACCAATTGTAAGAAACACCTGCAACCTGATCTACCCTTAAGGTAACCGGTGTATTTAAACAAGTAGTTACCGGGTTTCCAGCACTTGGTACTGGTGCAGGAGCTGCAGGAGCGATCGTAACCGTTACTGCTGTTTTTGCACTTTCGCAAGAATTGCGGGAAGCAGATACGCTATAATTATAAGTATTGGCAACTAAGCCTGCTTCTACCTGGTAAGTGTCTCCTGTTGCCACTTGAGCACCTTCTTTATACCAGGTATAAACAGTTCCTGTTACCGGGTTGGTTACAGACAAAGTTGGCCTGGTACCTTCACATCCGGTCACCGCAGCAGCAGCTACTGCTGGCGGCAAAATAACCCGTTGTGCATAATTGAAATTGATAGAAGTTAACGCAGTTAATAATCCAGCATTAAGTTTAAGCTCTACTCCATCAAAAACTTGCGAAGGGGTAAACTCTATCACCGCAGAAGTTCCACCATTCAGTACCTGCAAGGTAATAGGTTGACTGGTAATGATAACTTCATCGTTATTGCTAGTCGTATTGTTATAAGTAGCAACTGTCAAGCTAGAAGCAAGAGCCAGAGAAAGACCACCAGCAGGTGAAGAAATTCCTATTCTTACTTTATCTCCTATTTGAGATAATCCGCTGAAGTTTACTTTTTGAGCAATGAAACTACTTGTTCCTAGTGGAATAAATAAGGTTGATCCGGTAGTTGTTTCAGGATCTACCGCTAAGTTTGGATTATCTACTGTAGCCGAAGCGCCAAGTATACCACCCATACTTGTCGTGGTAATTAAAGTAGGTGCTTCACAAGGAACTGGTGAAGGGGTTACCGGCCCAGCATTTACAGTTACGATAACAGTAGCCGGAAGAGAAGTACAACCACCGATTGCTGTATTTTGAGCAATCACATGATAGGTAGTGCTCACGGTTAATGCTGGCGTAAAGAACCTTCCGTCTTGCCCGTTACTGACCGTAGATACCGGAGCAGCAGGGTCAGTTGTGTACCAGCTATAAGTTACACCAGAAGTTGCTGAGCTAGCCACAAGCAATGTCCGCTGACCTGCATTAATGGTTACCGCTGATGGATTAACTACAGGAGCCATTAATGATCCAACAGTTATGGCAACTGTCGCTTTCGCCGATTTGCTGCCACAGCTGTTAATCGCTTCTACAGCATAATCTGCATTCGCCTGGATATTGGTAATATTATAGGTAGCCGCAGTAGCACCAGGTATTAAAGTAGTTCCATTATACCATTGGTAAGTTACCCCGGCCTGTGGATTCTGAACTTCTAAAGTCAGGTTCGAATTTTGGCAAGTTTGTATTGTCGCTGAGAGCAACACCGGAACCAGTGGCAATGGCGTTACAGTTACATTAACTACTGTTTTAGAACCGATACAATCCCCTCTGGAAGCCGCCACAGAAAATTGTGTATTCGCAGTAAGAGCAGGCGTAACAAAACTTGGCCCATCATTACCCTGATAAACACCAGCAGCATTGTACCATTTATAAACAATACCTGGCTGCGGATTAGTTACCGTTAAAGTAGCCGTTGCAGTTTCGCAGGCCGTCACATTAGCCGAAGCAACCGCAGGTGCCATCGTGATCCTTCTGGCGTAGTTGAAATTTACAGAAGCCAGAGCACCGGTAAGACCAGAGTTTAAGCGTACCTCAACCCCATCAAACCTTGCGGCTGGAACAAAACTAACAATAGCTTCCTCTCCATTACTAAGTAACTGAAGGTTGATTAGGTTGTTATTCAGTGCAAGGGCATCATTATTACTCGCTGCCCCCTGGAAAGTAGTGATATTAATACCTGATAAAATACCTGCTGACAGTAATTGGTCTGTAGTAGTTAAACGGATACGTACCGTGTCACCTACATTAGAGAGGCCGGTAAAATTAACTTTCTGAAATACAGATCCGGCAATACCTACAGGAATTGAAAGCGTAGAAGCAGTTTGCTGATCGCCGTCTATAGCCAATATAGGGTTATCTACTCTAGCCAGTAGCGCAATACCAGAGGTACCATTGGTCTGGCTAACCGGAAGTTCACATTCTACCGGTACAGGGGTACCATTGTTATTTAAGGTGATAGTTTGTTGTACCCTGACCGATGATGCACAACCAGTCACTGTAGAAGTTGCATCCACATAAAAAGTAGTAGTTGCTGATATTGGCGGCGTCACATAAACAGGTCCTGTAAATACTGGCGTAGTTGCATCAGCAGCATTGTACCAGTTAAATACGACATCAGTTTCTGAAGAGGTTGCTGTTAGCCGCACCGATTGCCCTTGATTGACCATCGTAGCAGAAGCCTGGATTTGCGGCAGCGCCGGAAGTGGATTAACCACTACATTAGCCACCGCACGTGCTGCTGAGATACAATTTCCATTAGATGCTTCTACATAATAGGTAGCATTTGCAGTTAGTCCGGGAATGGTATAAACCGCTCCGGTAAAGATTGGCGTACCACCTGTTGCAACGGTATACCAGTTATAAGTAAGGCCAGTTTGTGGGTTATTAACCGATAGCACAGCAGCAGATCCCGAACATACAGGAGATATTGCAGCTAATACCGGGGTCGTTAAGGCCGGCGTAACGGTTACCGTAACCGGAATACGCGTTGGATTGGCGCATCCATTTTCGCTTACTTCAATATAATAAGTAGTGGTCGCTGTAAGTGCTGGTGTAGTATAAGTATTACCCGTTGCCAGGGCTGTTCCACCTGTTGCTGCACTAAACCAGGCAAGCGTAGTGGTACCAGCAGGGGTAGCAGTTAGCGTGGCCGTAGTTCCTGAACAAATAGTTTGATCTGCAGAAACCAGCGTTGGCTGAGGAAGAATAACCTCTGCACCATAAATACGCAGATTACTCAGCGCAACAACAATTGGGTTAAACCTCACTTCAACCCGGTCATAAATCCCTCCGGCCAATACTGTCGCTTTGAAGCGGTTACCGGTCAGTAAGCTTAAACTTACCAGGGATGGATTTAGCGGGTAACTTCTAATTACTGTGGTACCGTTCATTACGTTTACAGTAATTCCACCAAGGGCAGAAAGATCAAGTAAACCTGTTGGTGTTTCTAAATCCAGACGGATACTGTCTGTTGCTACACCCGGCCTTTGGAAAATTAAACGCTGGGCACCTGTAGAACCTACTCCTACAGCGAGGGTAATTTGTGTATAATTATTAGGATCAGCATCAACAGAATTATTAGCTCCCTGGATAGAACATCCAACACATAGTAAACCGGTGATACTGCTTTGCTGCGTTGCCGCAGCGTTACAATTTGGATTAGCGGTACCATTGTTTACGGTAACGTTTACTGGCACCCGGCTTAAACTTGCACAGCCGGCACTGCTTTCTGTACCTGCATAATAAGTGGTAGTTGCAGTCAGTGCAGGTGTAGTAAAGCTATTGCCTGTTGCAATTGCAATTCCACCTGTTGCTGCACTGAACCATTTTATGGTAGAACCAGCGGCAGCTGTTGCTTCTAGCGTAGCGGTTTGCCCGCTGCTAATCATTTGGTTATTGCTAATTACAACTGGTAATTCTGGTGAAGGATTTACCGTTACCGTAACGGGAACACGTGCACTAACCGCTGTACCAGAAACTGCTTCTGCGTAATAAGTAGCAGATTCATTTAATACAGCTGTTGTATAAGTATTGCCGGTAGAGACCGGGGTGTTTCCTGTGGCAGAATAAAAATTATAAGTAACACCGCTTACAGTGTTTGACACACTTAATGTTGCAGCACTGCCACCGCAGATTGTTACTCCTGCAATGGTTGGTGTACCCACAGTAACGTTTAATAAATAATCGGTACTGGTAGTCAGCCCGCCACTATCACTTCCTGTCATTTTTAAAGTGAAAGTCCCTCCAATAGCAGGTGTCCCGGAAATTACACGGGTAAGGGGATCAAAGGTTAAACCTGCCGGAAGATTACTCATTGCATAAGTATAAGGACTGGTTCCTCCTGTTAATGCAGGTAAGGGTTGCGAAGTGTAAACAGTTCCAACTGTACCATCGGCCAGAGTTGCCGCAGGAAGCCCCAGAGTGCCAATTACTTTAATCGTGTAAGGCGTAGTGGCTGTAGCACCTGCTTGATCGGTCACTTTTACCATTAAAGTGAAAGTTCCTGATTGAGTAGGTGTACCGGTAATCTGCCTGGTGTTTGCGTTAAAGCTTAATCCCGGAGGCAGGTTAGTGGCTACATAAGTATAAGTTCCTGTACCCCCTGTTGCTGCTGGAATTGTTTCTGCAGGATAAACCTGTCCTGCAATACCATCGCCCAATGGCTTAGCAGCTAAAACTAATGGATCTTTTATCAGCACTGTATAATTTGCAGTGGCAGATTTACCTTCATCATCAGTTACATTTACAGTGATCGTAAAAGTGCCCGATTGTGTAGGGGTACCGGTAATTTCTCTTGATCCTGGGGTAAAGATTAATCCCGGAGGCAAGTTGATAGCCGTGTAAGTATAAACTCCGCTTCCTCCTGTAGCCGCTGGAATAATCTGCGCAGGGTAAATAACGGTAGTTGTTCCATTAGATAAGGTTGCTGGAGCAAGCACCAATGGGCTTCTAACTGTTACTGTGAAATTTGTAGTCACCGTATTTCCATCTGCATCGGTTACTGTTACCGGAAAAGTAAAGGTTCCTGATTGGGTAGGGGTGCCAGTAATTAATCCCGCAGTGCTTAAACTGAGTCCGGGTGGCAAGCTTATAGCAGTGTAAGTATAAGGCGTAGTTCCACCTGTAGGTACAGGAAGTGAGATGGATGGGTAGGCAACAGTGACAGTTCCGTTCGGCAAAGCCGCCGAAGGCAATACCAGTGTAGCGGTAACCTTTAAAGTATAAGCTGCATTTACTTTACAGCCAAAGCTATCTGTAGCAGTAAGGCTAAAAGTATAGGTATCAGCTACTGCTGGCGTACCGCTGATCAGACCAGTAGAAGAAAGAGTGATTCCGGCTGGTAACGTACTTCCCGTAGCTACGGTATAAGTATAAGCAGGAATCCCGCCTGTTGCCGCTGTGATCTGTTTGGCATAAGCCTTGTTCACTGCAGCATTGCTGAGGGTAGTAGCGGAAAGAAGAAGTGTTGGATTTACGGTGACCAATACACTATCCCGGTCAGACTCAGCAGGACATCCTGCTTTTTGTGCAGCTATATAATAGGTATAAGTTCCTGCTGCAAGTCCTGTTTCAGTAATCGTACCTGCATTGGCGGTGGCGATACTTACAGGAACACCATTTACTTTTTTATAAAAATTATAGGTAAAATCAGTATTTGGACTTTGTGCAGTTAGGGTAAGGTTACTCCCACCGCAGATCGTCATGGCTCCATTAATGGCCCCATTAAATAAAGGCTTTGCTACCGTACGCTGTACTTCATGGATCTTTATACCGCCAGATAAGATATTCCCGCCAACAGCAAGTGTATTATCAATAATGATCCTGATCCCATCAAATGGAACACCAGGTGCAAAATACACAGAAAACTGACGGTCGTTACTAAACAAGCCGAGCAGATCAAGACTTAAAAGATTAGTAGCTGTTTGGATGGATCCAACAGGCGTATTTCCATTGTATGCCTGGAGGCGAATGGTTTTTAAAACATCTGCGACCAATAAACTTGCGGGTTGTGAGAGTACAACTTTAGCCACATCCGTATTAGAAGAAGTAGCATATGGAAGATAAAATGATTGTGAAACAGTAGAGCCTAAGCCAACCAGGCCAGATTGTAATTGTGAAAATGTAGCAACATTGCCATCGATAGCGCGTTCAGGATTAATGACTGCACTAGTTAAAGATACATTTAAACCAGATCTTTCACCGATGCTGGTAAACGCAGCAGGTGCACAGTTTCCTGCATCATAGCTAAATGCAGTATAAACATTTAGCGTAATCGAAGAGCCCAGTGCTAAACCAAGTAAATTACCCCTAAATCTGAGCTTCACTCTAACAGCGTTGTAAGCGGAAGAAGAAGTGACGGCAAAATAATTAATACCGGCAGCATCTCTTACTACAGTCGTAGTCACATTTGCATCTGCGATTTTGGTACCCACACCAGCAGGAGCAGCAGTTGCTCCGGTATAGGCTTCAACTTGTACCAGGTTATTACTTAATAACCCAGTCAGATCACCTACAATATTTAGCAGGTCTAAACTTAAGCCACTTGAGGTTGGCTGATCGAAACGTATATAAGTTGTTTTACCAGCAGCTACCGTAGTACCATATTTTAATTGAAGATAAGCCTCCCCTTCTCCCTGGTATAAACCTAAAACATTGAAGTAGTTTGCGGTCAGTACTGCTGGATTAGATGGCGTAATAATTGCCGCGTTACCAGGATTAGTTATAGTTCCTGCGCCATTTGCATTTGGAACTGTAGTGGTAGAACCCAGAAGGGTATAATACCCATTTGTTCCAATCGATGGAGCAACTGTTGCATAATTTTTTGTTTGTGCATAAGAAGATGTGCTAAATAGCGTTATAGCTATAATAATTGCAAGTAGGGATAGTGAATTTTTCAACATTTGGCGTGTAGCAGTATATTTCATACCTGGAGCTTTTGAGGTTAACTTGAATACTTACGGCAATTTTAAGAATCCCGGCCTTTTAATCGGGCGTTCAAATCATTCATTAAATAAAAGGAAATGACACCCTTTTAGCATTCATTCTGTTCATTTTATAATTTCCAATTCCGAAATTCTGACTGGTGAGGTTTTAGATGTATTTTTGGGGCTTTTATCAGCTAAAAATCATTTTTGTGTATATTTTATTACAAACCATTCTGTTCATTTACCACGTATATGTGTATATTGGTTCCAGTAACGGGTTCTGATTAGCTTTTTAACCAACTGACTAACACTGAATAAATACGGATATATGGAATACAGCCACCGGCTAAATGAACTTAAAACCTTAATTCTTGAGAAATGCGGTATCCGTTTTATTACACCAGCAGACTGTAAAAGAATTTCAATTGAGATCAGCAGGCACCTCAATAAAAATGTAAGTGAAACTACCATTAAAAGGTTATTTGGTTTTGCTGTTGTAAAACATAAATTTTCTACGTTCACACTCACTACACTTGCTGAGTATGTGGATATGGCGAAAACTGAAATTGTTGCCCCTGCTGCTTTTATTGCTCCTTTAGAAGAAAAAACTGATGCCTTTAAGGTTCTTAAAGATAAAACGGATAAGATTACCCATTTTACCTTAAAAACAGTAAGAAACAGGTCTGGTATTCCTTACGAAATGACCATCGGCAGAAAATTTGCCGAGCATGACTTTGAGGAATTTTATAACGGAAACTATGTTTTCACCTGCTTTATTTCTCAACCTGGATATGGGAAAACAATTTTGCTTAGTCATTTGGCAGAAGATATGTTTTTCAGGCCCAATGCACCCTATGGTCATTCGTGCATCTTGTTCATTAAGGCTTACAGCTTTTTTAACAAAGACACGCTTCATATTGATATTGAAGAACAGCTTAGGTCCCAGCTCCAGATCGGCGCTAATGAAAACGTACTTGATTATATTAACAAGCTACAAATACAGCGTGGCAGCAAGTTCATAATCATTATAGATGGCTTTGGAGAGTTAGTACTGAAGAAAGAAGATAAAAATATTTTATTTGATAGTCTGATTAACCTTATTTGTTCCTTAGAAGAGTATAAAAACATAAAACTAATCCTGAGTATGCGATCAACCTCATGGATCAGATTTTATGACCGTGTACGCCACTCATCTTATATGAAATCGAAATGGTTCTGTGGCAACTATTTTAATTTGAATGAATTGTCCAATGTTCCTCCCCTTTCTGAAAAAGAAGTCGATATTATTGTGTCCAAGATCAATTACCTGGATAATAAAGAGATCAATCCAAGATTAAAAAATCAGCTAAAATTCCCTTTCCATATTCAGTTATATTATCAGCTCAAAGAAGAAGACCCTGATTTTAATTATTATACTAACATCACTTTTTTCGAATTAATCTCCAGGTTTATTCAGGAAAAAATCTATCGTTCCAATTATTATACAGAAAAGATATTATTTCTAAAAAAGATCATCCAGCTGACCAACTATGGTAAGCTTACTGCATCTGTAGAGAAAGACTCCTTACTTGCAGAACTCGCCGTTTTCAGAAATGCATATATGGAACTGCTTAGTGATGGGATATTAATGGAAGAAAAACAATTAGAAAACGCACATCCCAAAGAATATGTTCGTTTTTTACATCCTCACATGTTTGAGTACTTTTTGTTTGTAGAGATCTTAGAGAAATTCCATTTACAAATCACTAAAGAATTTTTTATTTATATTGATACAGAATATGATTACAACCATGTTCGGTTCCAGCTCCTGCAATGGTCTACCCGTTTCTTAATTAAGACTGGCAATTTTCAGGCACTTAAAGGTATTTTCAAACTACAGCTGAATAGCTTTGAGACTAATTACCTCATCCTGTTCATGGCAGAAGAAATCAAGTATAGGGCAAAATATAATACGGATATCGTTCGGTTACTGGAAGAGGACAAATTTCATGAAATCATTATTGCTAAACTGATCAACTTCGATTTTATAGACTCCTGTTATAAAGAAGCAGTTATTGCATTAATTGATGTATCTAAAAATGAAGAGCATTTGCTTATTTACAATTCTTTACTAGCCATTCTGGAAGTAATCAGCATGGATAAAGAAGGAATTAGAAATAGTATCAAAAGCCTCAAAAAGTTAAATGGAAATAACTGGATGGTTAACCCTGCAGAAGCGATTGAGATTATTTATGCAAAAATAGATGCTGCACCTGCTGTTCATGAAACACTCCTTCAAAAAATTGAAGCATTTAAATCTGGCAGCAATGTATTTAACACCAATCCTAATCAGCATATGGAGACTATGCAGGGAATCTCCTACTTGCTTATACTTTTTATTAACCTTTTTACCGGCGATGCAAAATCAGGAAATGAAATTATAACCAGCCTGGTCAAACGTCACCCTAAAGAATTTGCAAAAAGATCTACATTTGCCATCTATATTCTTACGGTTTATGGAATGTATAGTTCCAGGATCACACCTGGAAAAAGAACAGACCAGATAGAAAATATTGTTCTGCACTTATCAAAAAGAATACCTGCTAATTTCAACAACTATCAAGAAGCACTTTTATTAATGTTTCAGGCGCAGCAGGCATACAATAGAAATGAATATGCACTTGCGATTGAGAATTGCCAGGAGTGTCTCCTTCTTTTCAAACGAAACCACGTAGTATTAAACGCTATGTTTATTTTCAACCTGTTGATTAAGATCTATTCAGATTTAAAAAAATACGATATTGTTAATGAATATAAATACGAAAAATTATGCATGCTAGATGATCATAAAGCATCAAAAAATCTTTTTCAGGTTATTAGTTAATATCTAAATCCCTTTAATTAGCTTCTGCTAGCAGGAGTTTTATCGGCAATATTGATAATAATCGAATCCAGTTCTTTTGCTGAATTTTTCAGATGAAGCAGCAACTCATCCTTATCATCACCAGGAACAAAATTATTTAAAAGATCAACCAATCCCATCACCCTGGCCAGGGGTGCGCGTACTAAATGTGACTGGATCCAGGCTATTTCTTTAAACTTTTTGTTTTGCTCCTCAATCTTCTTTAAATGTTTTTTATTTTGTGTAATGTCGCGCTGTATAGAGATCCAGTGTGTAACTTCTCCTGTGGCATCAGCTATTGGCGCATTACTTTGGCTCACCCAATATTCTTTACCTTGTTTGGTATAATTTATCACTTCGATTTCGCATGGCAGCTTATTATCTATCGCATCTTTTAACCTTCTGATTTCATGGATATCCGTTTCAGGCCCTTGTGATATTCTAGGTGAAGCACCAATAAGTTCATATTTAGTATAGCCAGACATTCGGGTAAATGCTTCATTGACATATATAATAGATTGTCCGCTTCCTTCTACATTTCCCGTACAGATCAGCACAGCATCAGTGGCATTGATGACAACAGATTCTAACAGCCTTGACCACTGTTCTTCCTGTTTACGCTGTGAGATATCCTGCATGCTTCCTATCATCCGCACAGAAGTCCCAGATTCATCAAATACCATAAATCCCCGATCCAGCACATATTTGTAAGACCCGTCTGCACAGATAAAGCGATATTCATCTTTCCATCGTACGATCCGGTCCTGGATATGAAGCTGGATGTTTCCCCATACACGCTCCCTGTCATCAGGATGGATTTGCATTCCCCACCAATCACCAGTAGTTGTATTGTCAATCAAGTCCTTATACCCAAAGATTCCCTTAATGCCCTTATTCCAAACCCTTGTATTAGTAAGCAGGTTCCAATCCCAAATGGTATCACTGGTTGCTTTTGAAATAATATTGTAACGTTCTGCATTTACCCGCATTTTTGATTCGTTCTGGATCCTTTCTGTCACATCTCTTGAACTACAAAGCATACCACCTATAGCGGGATCTTCTTGCAAATTAGTTACACTAGTTTCGATCCAGCGCCATTCGCCGGCAGAATTTCTCAACCGAAAAGGTGCCAGCTGAAAGTTTTTCAAATTGGAATTAGCTTCAAAATCAGCGTTAACACTGGCACGGTCACTTTCATGAATCCGCTCATAAGCATATTCTCCCAGAAATAAACCAGCCTGCCCATCTCCAGAATAGAATTTTAAACTCGCCGGGCTCAAATAAGTATATTTTAGTTCCGGACTGAGGATAGAAATCATATCCATCCCATCCTGTACTAATACCTTAAATTTGCGTTCACTTAATTTTAAAGCCTGTTCATCCAGCAATTGTGCTGTAATATCAACGACCACCACTAACATCGCTTCTATTCCATTGAAATCCAGCGCACTGCTATATGTCCTTACCGAAAGGAGATCGCCATTGCTTTTTATATGCTTATAAATACCATCAATAAACCCGGCATCTTTTATATCATTGCTTGCTATAATATCTTCTTTTAAACGAATATCCTGAATATTCATCTTCAGGAACTCATTTTCTGAATAACCATATTTTCTGACCGCTTCCTTATTTACCACGATAAAGTTTAACGTTTTAGCATTGTAGACCCACATTGCCAAGGGTGAAAATTGAAAAAGAGAGTCAGAGGTATTCATTAATATGAAGCAGGTTATGGGGATGATATCCAGTGTAATATTACAAAAAACTTAAAACAAAACAACCCTTCTTTAACAGGAAGGGTTGTTTTTATTGAAATAAGAATGAATAGGCTGTTAATTTGCCTGAAATATATTTATTTATAACTAGCTGCTAGTTTTAATGCGTTATAAGCATTTACAATTCCACCAGTCTGACAAAGATCAGTAAATGGAACACCCACAGGAGCAGCTCCTTCTTCGCCTTCAATATTCACCTCATGGTTAATCTTAACTACTGATTTTAAAATGATTTCTTTAACCTGCACAGCAGTTAATTTTGGATAATATGACCTGATTAATGCAGCTAAACCTGCAACAACAGGCGCAGCCATACTGGTTCCATCATAGGCATCATATTTTGAATCTGGTACTGTAGAATAAATCTGTACACCTGGTGCAAAAACGTCAACGGTAGTTTTGCCGTAATTTGAAAAACTTGCTTTTAGTGTGTGATCATCTTTTGGTCCAGAAGCACCTACTACGATATAAGCATCAGCAGCCCCGCCCCCTTCATATCTGCGGTCTGGAAAACTCTTTTCTATATCCAGGTTCTTGTTATCATTACCAGCAGCCTGGATAATCAATACGTCTTTAGACATCGCATATTTTACCGCTGCATCCACTGCTTTTTTATCCCATGAATAAGCCTTACCAAAACTCATGTTTAGTACTTTTGCTCCATTTGCAACCGCATACCTTATCGAGTTTGCAACATCCTTGTCACGTTCATCACCATTAGGCACGCTACGTACCCCCATGATCATTACATTATCGGCAACTCCATTTATTCCAATAGAATTTGTCCGGTCTGCACCAATAATCCCAGCTACATGCGTACCATGACTTGCATCAGGACCTTTCACATCATTGTTTCCATAATTGCGCTGCTCACTATCCGCATAATTATCACCCACAAGCTCAGGTCTTGGATTAAAATCTAAATTGAGGTTATATTTAAGCTGTTCCTCATAATGCACTAATCCTTTAGTAATCTGGGCATTGTAAAAATCTTCATATTTACTATTTTGCAACTGTGAAACCATAATACCTTTTAACCTTTCTTCAATTTCGTTTCCAGGTTTAAAGTTTTGAAAATCTGCCAGTTCAGGAGTTGGCTTACCTATTTTTTTAACAATGGCATCCAATACATTTTTCAGGCCTCGTATATTCTGAACTGCATTTTTAGCTTCATTAGTTTGTTTGTCATAATCTAACAGGGCATCTTGATATTGTTTAAAAGCAGCAGTGTCCGCAGGCTTAACTGTTGCAGTAGTTGCGTTTTCAAACTTTGCTTTATCTCTATTGATGATCCTTGTAAGCTCTAATGTTTCCTGGTTAACAGATCCCTTTGCAGAACCCAAAAAGTTCCATCCATTTACATCATCAGCATATCCATTCTTATCATCGTCCTTACCATTACCTGCAATCTCTTTTTTATTTACCCAGATTACACGCTTCAGGTCTTCGTGTTTAATTTCTACACCCCCATCTAATACACCAACCACTACTGGTGCTGATTTTTTTCCCTTTAATAATTCAGTATAGGCTTTATCTGTACTGATACCAAATAAAGAATCTTTTTTCAAATCAAGGTTCTGCCAGTTTTTTTGTGCAAAAGAACTTATTCCCAGTCCGGCAACCAGTGCTAAACTTAAAATCCCCTTTGATATAATCTTTCCTTTCATTATACTCATATATGTTATTTATTGTTTTTTAAACGAATGTTTTTGAAATTAGTTGTGCGGCTGTTATTTTTTTCCTTTAAGCGTGAAAAAGAACTCTGATCCGCTCCCTGCTTCGCTTTCTACCCAGATATTACCCTCATTCGCTACAATAAACTCTTTACAAATCACCAGTCCAAGACTTGTTCCTTTTTCATTATTTGTACCAATGGTGCTCATATTATTGATGGTAAAAATAGTGCTCAGCCGCTTCTGATCAATACCCACTCCATTATCTTTTATTGTAAAAATCACCTGATCCTGCTGATATTCCTTTGCAGAAACGACAATACTTCCCCCATCTGGGGTAAACTTGATTGCATTTGAAAGTAAATTCCTTAAAATAAAATCCAAATGATCTGCATCACAAAACACAATTATATTTTCTGGAACATCTTTAGTGATGAATATCGATTTTTGTGCAGCAGATTCTCCAAGCAGGGTGATGTTTCTTTCAATCACCTTAGATGGAAATATTTCAGTCTGACTGATACGGATTCCTTTTAGCTGCATCTGGCCCCAGCGCAATAGCAGGTTTAAAGTTTCCATGGAGGCATTACAGTGTATGGCTAACTTAGACATCATCAGCGTTTTTTCCTCTTCTGTAAGCCAGCCTTTATTGATCATTTCTAAAAGGTTAATGACAGAAGCGAGCGGCCCTCTCAGGTCATGTGCAAGCACAGAGAAAAGTTTATCCTTTACGGTATTAGATTCTTGCAGTGCGGTGTTTGACTTATTTAACAACCTGTTGAGTTTTCTTATCTTAAAAAAATAAATTCCCAGCACCACTAATAAGATCGCACTTCCTGCAATAATCCACAGCATGATCTTTTGTTTAAGCGCCTGCTCACTATTGATAAATCTCAGTTCCTTTACCTTTCCCTCAGATTTGGTCAGTTCATAGTCTGCCTGAAGATTATAGATTTTTGTAGAAATATCCTGGAAATAAAAACTATCTGCAATGCTATATTGCTGTGATTTAGCCAGGTAAGCTGCTTTAAAATTATTTAGCCCGCGCTCCAGTGAAGCAATCTGGTCCAATGCATTTACCACTTGTTTATTCGCCTTCTTACTGCGGGCAAGCTCCAGGGCCTGTCTCAGATAACTTAAAGAAGTAGCCACATTAATTTTTTTATAACTTTCTGCCAGGGCAGTGAGGCTAATGTATTCCCTGATGAAATTAGAAATCTTCCTGGACTTCAATAGCGCACCCTTTTGTAGTAAAATAGCTTTATCAAGAGAACCCAATTGTGCATAAACTTGTGCCAATCCATTGGTCATGGTAATATTATGACCCATCATCTCATTATAATTACTCTGGGAAATTCCTTTTTCAAAATAGGCAATTGCGTTTGGAAAATCTTTCATTTCCCTGTAAACTCCACCAAAGTCATTGTATAGGTTCAGTTTTATACTGGAGAAAGGAAGGTACCTGCTAATTTTTTCGGCTTTTAAAAAATAGGACAAAGCCTCATTATACCGTTTTTGATAACCATATACTTCGCCCAAAGTGATATAGGACTCCATGATCCCGGCTTTGTCTTTAATTTTCTCACTAATCTTTAAAGCGGTCAGAAAATACCCACTCGCCTTATCATAATTTCCCTTCCTGTTTTCTACTACCCCAAGGCGAATATTTTCCTTTATAATGCCCTTTTTATTATCCAGCCGCTTATATATTTCCAGTGCTTCAAGATATTTTTGCCTGGAAGATTCTGCATTGCCCAGGTTATCATCAATCATCCCCATCTGGTTCAGCATCCTGGCTATTCCTTCTTCATCATTGTTTAGCCTGGCCAGCTTCATTCCCAATGCTGCATAATGGATAGCTGAATCAGGCTGATTATATCTGTAATGAATAATTAATTTTTCAAAAGAAGTAATATCCTGACTAGAGCTTGCCCTATTTTGAGGTTGCTGCAACCCATAAGAAAATAGGGAAATAAAAACAAGAATAAAAGAAATAAACGTCCGATAAACAAGCATATGATGTTTTTTACCACACAATTAGCAGCTCTTCAAAGATAATAGTTTACAATTAATTACGCATTAAAAAAGCCAGGTATTTGACCCGGCTTTTGACAGTAATCTAATTTTACTGCAAATTTATTTAAAAGAAAATTAAGCTTCTGCAAGTAAATGGTAAAAGTCTCTGATTCGTGCGAAAGCAGGATGTAGGGAAACTACATCCCCAAAGACAAGCAACGCAGGAGAAGAGATTTTATGATCAGCAACCAATTCTGCAATGGTATCCACCACACCAATAATAATATTCTCATTTTTTGAAGATCCATTCTCAATTACAGCAACAGGTAATCTCTCTTTTCCTTCCTGTTTAAATATAGCTGCAATTTCACTGATCCGTTCAATCCCCATCAATACCACAACTGTCGCATTTGATTTTGCCGCACCTGCAAGATCTGCTGAAAGTTCTCCTTTACTATTTGTTCCTGATAATACCCAAAAGCTTTCACTTAAGTCACCATAGATCATAGGGATCTTATGTAAACCAGGCACACCGGTTGCACTCGAAATTCCAGGAATGATCTCTGTTTCTATACTGTAAGATTCTGCAAAATCAACTTCTTCAAACCCCCTTGCAAAAACGAAAGGATCGCCGCTTTTTAAACGCACTACATGTCCGTAGTTTAAAGCATAATCAATCATTAATTTATTGACTGCCCCCTGAGAGAAAGAAGCGTCGTCTGATCTTCCAACAAATATCTTTATTGCTCCTTCAGGAGCATGGTTAAGCAAAGCACCATTTACTAAAGCATCATATAAAACTACATTTGCAGTGTTTAGTGCCTTTACTCCTTTTAGGCTGATTAGATCAGGATCACCAGGGCCAGCTCCAACGAGGGTGATTTTTGGTTCCTGAATGCCGCCTTTTACTTTATTTAAAATCATAACCGACTATTTTAAAGGTTTATATAAATGTTCAATAAACAAATATAATAAAGTCTATGGGAATAGTAGTTATTATTCTAATATATATTTTAATTCATGAGTTCGCCGTTACTTTCTCTTGCAATTACATCCGCAATTGTTGTTTTAGACAGCACCGCAAGCGTAGCATCTCTTACATCTATAAATGTTTTTCTGATGCCACAGGTCTTTTCATCATGGCATTCATCACATTTGCGATAGAACTTAATACTGGCACAGGGCACCATCGCAATGGGCCCATCTGTAATCCTTAAAATATCTGCTAAATAAATATCAGCAGCATTTTTATTCAGACTGTATCCTCCCCCTGCACCTTTCTTACTATATAGATATCCTGCATTACGCAGATCTAGTAATATCTGCTCCAGAAATTTTCTGGGTATCATCTCCTGCTCCGCTAATCTGACGATCTGCATGGGAGGATTTTCTACATTCTTGCCTAAAGCCACCAGTGCTTTAATTGCATATTTTGTTTTCTTAGACAGCATATTAATTACAAAGCTAAGAAAAGATTTATGTATTGGTAAATGCGATTCATATAATCATATGATCCAATTATTTTATAAATTCCTCATAAAAGTTTGCAGGCGCCTGTTCATCAATTGAGTCATCATTTTTTATGGTCGCAACAAGAGCAACTAATTTCTTTTCCAGCCTTTCAGACTCTGCCCGGTATTGTTCTGTTCTATCGGCAAGCAACTCATCACTGTTAGATAATGCAGCGATTTTTGATTGTAAATAAGAAGTATAAGTAGCAGCAGTTTTATCAGCAAGTGTATTTAATATTTCTTTATAAGTCATGATGATCCAGATTAGGTTTTATCAATTCATAACGTATTTAATCCTGATTTTGTTCTAAGGAAGGAAGCTATTATTTATTAAGCAGGATGTGCTATGGCGATGGATCAACTTTCATTAGCGAATAGCAAGCAATAGATTAAAATAGGCTATTTAAGATAAAACTGGCCCCATTGAGGGCAATATGTAGAGAAAGTCAGCAGGTAATCAAATACCTAAAAACACTAAATAACTGGTTTAAAGCATAATGAATAATACTGACTATTCTGGCACCATTTTGAAACCTATCTCCACAATAAAACGAATACAATTTTTAAATTAAAAATAAAACATTATGAAAAATTTCATTTTATCAGCAGCAATTATCGCATTAGCAGGAGTATCTACAGTTAAAGCAAATGAAATTAAAACACCACTATCAATCACCATTCAGCAAGATAGTACGGCTAAAGTTCCGGTTAAACTAGAGGAATTGCCCGATGCCGTTAAAACTACGATAAAAGCGGATGCATATAAAGAATGGACGCCAACAACAGCATTTTTAATCACCAATCCAGATAAAACAACTTACTATCAGATTGATGTTAAAAAGGGAACTGAGGTTGCCTTTTTAAAAGTAGGTGCAGATGGAGTTGTGATTCAATAATAAACAATAAAGAAGAGGAAAATACCCGTATTTTTTTACAGGTATCCCTTACAGATAAATTAAATTAATAAAAATATAATTATATAAAAGCCGGACAATCCTCCGGCTTTTGTATTTTTGCCTTTATATCAAAGCGGATACCTATGGCGAAAATACTTATTATTGAAGATGATCTAACATTCTCACAGTTGTTAGAGGGCTTTCTTAAAAAGCATGGCCATGAGCCAGTTATCGTTCATGATGTCAAAAATTCATTAAAAATATTAGCACAAAATTCTTTCGATTTACTCTTAGTGGACTATCGCTTACCAGATGGTACTGGCCTGGATGTTCTTTCTCAGATCAGGGGAAGCGGCCTGACTTATCCTGTAGTCATCATGACTAGTTTTAATGATGTACGTACCGCAGTAAAATCGATTCAGCTTGGGGCTATAGATTATATCACAAAGCCAGTAAATCCAGATGAATTATTAATGATCATTGGAGGTTCACTAGAAAAGAAACAAGAAAACAGTAAAGTAATATCCGTTGAGCATGAAGACTTTATAAAAGGCAAAAGTACAAATGCTGATAAGCTTTACGCCCATATTGACCTGGTTGCCCCCACAGATATGTCGGTGATTATCCAGGGAGAAAGTGGTACAGGTAAAGAATATGCCGCCAGAACTTTACATACACAGAGTAAACGGAGTGCAAAACCTTTTGTAGCGATCGATTGTGGTGCATTATCAAAAGATTTGGCTGCGAGTGAATTATTTGGCCATGTTAAAGGTGCATTTACAGGTGCAGTGAATGACAAAAAAGGCCAGTTTGAAGCAGCAGATGGTGGTACTTTATTTTTAGATGAGGTTGGAAACCTAAGCTATGAAGTGCAGGTTAAACTCTTGCGTGCTTTACAGGAAAGAGTGATACAGCCATTAGGCAGCACCAAAAATATCCCGGTAAATGTTCGGATCATCACAGCCACCAATGATGATTTACTCAGCAGTATTCAAAATGGTGAATTTCGTGAAGATCTGTATCACCGTTTAAATGAATTTAAAATCTTGTTACCTGCCCTGCGCGACCGTGGAAAAGACCTTGAATTATTTATTGATCATTTTATCCGTCTTTCTAATACTGAGCTTGACAGAAATGTACAGCATTTATCTGCCCCGGTAAAAGAATTACTGCTCCAATATGACTGGCCGGGTAATTTAAGGGAGTTAAAAAATGTGATCAAAAGAATGGTTTTGCTTACCCCTGCAGATACTGCCGGGATAGAATCTTTGCCAGATGAAATGATCCTTGCTATCAGACAGGCACCTAAACCAGGTGGTTCAGATCTTAAAGCGATTAATGAAAGTAATGAAAAAACACTGATCATGGAAACCCTGATCAAAGTAAAATACAATAAATCTAAGGCAGCGAAATTGCTAAACATAGATAGAAAAACACTTTACAGTAAGATGGAGCGCTACGAAATTGAATAGATCAGCTGTCAATTCTGGCACTTACTAATTTCATCAGCGACTGGAGCTTAAGGTTGAGCAGGATGATCTGGTCTTTCTCTTCCTTATTAAATTCATTTTGCTGAGAGAGGGTGATTTCCATTTCCCTAAACGATGCAGCAAGCTGGGCAGCCCCCATTTGTGCAGTTCTGCCAGCAATCCGGTGAACAATTAAACGGGCTAGGGCAAGGTCATTCAAACCCATGCTCTTTTCCAGTTCTTCCCTATCTATATGGCAATCTTCTTTAAACCTTTTCAAGATTTTCATCAGTAGTTCCTGATCACCAAATGTCATCTTTTCTACGATTGAAGTATCAAATGAAATTTCCTCTTCTTTATTTTTTTCTCCCTCCCCTACAGGATTTTTTTCTTCCTCTCCTTCAGGTTCCGGTACGACCGGAGATGGCGTAATTTGTTCTTCAATATGCTCATTAAATGCTTTTCTGGTGGTAAAAATATTTAACAAGTCACTTTCCCGGAAAGGCTTCATGATCACCCCATCAAATCCCTGCGCGCGCACGGCATCTAATTCTTCTGGTAATACCTGTGCAGTCATGGCATATATTTTAACATCTGCTGGTATTTTTCCCCGCATTAATTCACATAATTTTGAGCCTGTATATTCTGGCATGCGCATATCCATTAAAATATATTTTACTGCCGGGTCCCACTCAGCTGCCAATAGTTTAGCCGGAGCGTTAAAACAAACATGTGGAATATTTCTCCGGGTAAAAATAATCTCGCAAAGATCTACAATCAGCTGATCATCATCTACTACCCATACTTTGTCTGTGGTAATTGATTTTTCCACCACCGCTGGTACTGTACTTTCTCCCAATTGTGTAGCCCCCGCTTTAAAAGTAAGGTAAACAGTAAATATACTTCCCTGATTGGGTTTGCTTTTCACATAAATCCGTCCATCCTGATCCTCTACCAGAGATTTAACAATCGTTAACCCCAATCCTGCACCAGATTTATTGATAACATCTTTATCCAGAGAATCAATCTGCTCAAATTCTTTAAAGATCCGCTGGCTGTCTTCTTCTGTTAAGCCCACACCCGTATCTTTCACCATAAAAGTGAAATGAAGATTCTCCTGCTGCCGTTTATATAATACGGTTAGCGTTACTTTCCCTTCTTGGGTAAACTTAATGGCATTACTGAGCAAGTTATATAAAATCTGTTTCAGCCTAAAAGGGTCGCCTTCTACAAATTCAATTCCATTCAGCTCTATTTCAGTCTCTAAGATCAGTTTCTTTTGAGTTGCCTGAGGCTTCATTACAAAAATCACCTCCTCTAAAAGCTCCGCGATACTAAAAGGCTTTTGCTGAAAGGTAAACTTCCCGGATATAATTCTGTTATAATCCAGTATTTCATTCACAATTTGTAAAAGATGTTCCGAAGAATGATAGATGGCATCAATGTCTTTTAATTTCGGATGCTCCTGGTTCCTGATTAGCTCCGCATAACCAATAATAGATTGTAAAGGGGTACGGATCTCATGGCTCATATTGGATAAGAACCGCTGTTTCGCCATGCCATGGTATTCTGCTTCATCTCTTGCGGCTTCCAGCTCTTTTCTATATAAATTGCTCCGGGTAATATCCGTTAAGATCAGGTACAGCAATACTACTGTCAGTATAAAAAACCCGATCATGATAAAACTTATCCTGCTTATCCCCGTATTTACAACCGCTTTAGCCTGTATGCCATTTTGTTCAATTTGGGCAAGTACTTCGCTTTCAACTTTGCGTAAAATATCAAGCATCTGACGGATCAGCACATCATTTGCATTGGCTAGTAAGGCTTCTCTATCCAAAAAACGCGCACTTTTTATCCGCTGTTCTTTTGCAATGTTACGTAATGATTGTTCCAGTCCTTTTGCAATAATGGTTTCACCTGATAAAGCAATGGTATCCCGTTTTATCTTTTCTTCATTGGTTACCTGGTAAGATTTCTTATCCTGGCTATCATCCGTATTTTTTCCAAAAAGACGGTTAAAAAATCCTTTCTTTTTGGATTCATCAACCGGCAAAATAGTTACCGTAGATGTTTTCTTTTCTGTGGTCACAATGGTGCTATCCTGCCGTTGCGGCCCCTTACTATTGAGCTCATTCAGCTTTTTAACTTCTTCAGTAAATGATTTATTATTGATTAAGCGTTCCCGTACTTTAAGGTAGACGATAAATTGCTTATTACGTTCAACAAGCAGTTTTTCTATAGATTTTATCCGGTTTAACTGTACCGTATCCGTGCTGTACATCCTTCCCAAAGAATCCAGTAACATGCGGAGCTGCCCCGATTCCCTTAAATAATTTGTATAAGTACCTTTAGAATTGAAGGCTACATTTTTTTGCTGCTGGTCTAAACTGGCTACTTTACGCGAAACCTGGTTGACTAAACGCAGCTTAGCATTAGGCGCAGAGATGGTATCTACGGTATCCAGCATTTCATCAAAGGCGATCTTACTTACCCCCCAGGCCAGAAACAAGGCTAATAGCGCAAGCATAAAACCAAAAATAATTTTACCTTTTGCATTTCTTAGAAAACTTTTCTGGGGAACATCTATCATTTGCTGGATTTAACTAATACCTTGTAAAGATAACAATGATAGAAAGAGTTTGTGCTTACTCGTCTTATATCATGGTACGAAAGGTTAGATTTATCCTCGGATGCGCCACTTTTGTTGTTTTTGGAAGCCGGTGCAGCCAATGGGTTTGTGTCACACCTTTCATCACCAGCAGGCTGCCGCGTTCTAATATCATGGAGATAGTTTGTTTGCTCACTTTATGTTTAAAAGCAAACTTACGTTCTGCCCCAAAACTTAAAGAAGCAATGGTCGTATTTTTGCCTAAAGATTTCTCATCATCACTGTGCCAGGCCATCCCTTCCTCCCCATCGTGGTATAAATTAAGCAAACAGGAGTTGAATTTAGCCCCTGTGCTGCTCTCTACCAGGGTTTTGAGCAACAGCAGTTCTGGCGTCCAGATTAAAGCTTGTTTAGTGGTTTTAGAATAGGTATATGCATATTCAGCATCTCCATACCAGGCCACCTTTCTTTTTGTAAAAATATGTTTGCCAAAAATTACCGCTTCGTCATTTTTCCAGGGAATCGTTTGAAGCAGGGCGTCTAAAAAATATTTTTCTTCCTGCTGCGAGATTACTTTCCCATAATATAAGGCTTCGCCATCGTAAGGAAGCAGGTTAACCTGTTCGCTGGTATTAAATAAATCCATGGTTTTTAATATTTCTGGTCACTGAACTTATACGTTACTGGTGCTTGCAGCTTGAGCCACTTCCCAGCCAATTAATGCCGTCTTACGATCGCTGCCCCAGTGGTAGTTACCAAAAAAGCCAGTAGACTGGATGATGCGGTGACAGGGGATTAAAAATGCAACTGGGTTTGCGCCTATTGCGGTTCCTACTGCTCTTGATGCTTTAGGAAAACCTATTCCTTTGGCTACTGAACCATAAGTGGTGATTTGCCCGGAAGGGATCTTCAATAAGGTTTCCCATACTTTTAACTGAAATTCTGTCCCTTTTAAATGGAGTTTGATCTTGTTTATTGCTGGCCATTGATGTGTAAATACGGATAACACATTTTCTTGTGAGGCGTCCAGATCCTCCCGGTAAGCCGCTTTTGGAAATTTAGCCTTTAATACTTGGAGGGCAAGTTCTTTATCATCCGCAAAAGCGATATCACAGATTCCCTTAGCGGTAGAAGCAATTAAGATGCAGCCAAACGGTGTTTGGGCATAACTATAATTTATAGAAAGATGCTCTCCACCGTTTTTATACTCTCCGGGAGTCATTCCTTCTATGTTCACAAAAAGATCATGCAACCTTCCGCTTCCGGATAACCCGCTTTCTAAAGCAGTAACAAATAGAGTTTCCTGGTTATCGCGGAGCATTTTTTTTGCATGCTCTACCGTTAGGTACTGTAGAAATTTCTTCGGGCTTACCCCTGCCCATTCTGTAAATAACCGCTGAAAATGAAAAGGGCTCAGGTTTATCTTTTCGGCAATTTCTTCCAGGCTAGGTTGTGTCTTAAAGTTGACACTGATATAATTAATCGCTGCTGCAATACGGCTAAAATTAGTTTCTTCCTGTAGGTTCATTATTTTATACTTTGATAGTCACAAAATTAAACAAGGAAATCATAGCTTCCCACCCGAAACTTGCTTAGTTTTTAACAGCAATCATTTCTCCTTGCAGATTAATTTCTCGTTTATGGTATAATGCTTAACTTTAACATAGATACAAAAAATCAAACAGATGTCACAGAAATTGGAAGTTTGGCAGAGAGGGCCGTTACCGGGGATCATTCCTTTATTACAACCTGTAGCGCATGCACTGTTACAGGCAAGAGAAGAGATCAATACTTATATGGATGCGTTCCCTGTTGAATTACTTTGGCTGCGCCCCGCCGGAATGGCTTCTGCAGGCTTCCATCTGCAACATTTGAGCGGAGTACTAGACCGGGTGTTTACTTATGCCCGGCAAGAAGGTCTATCTGAGTTTCAGTTTATGCAATTGGATGAAGAGGGTAAAGATACTGCCGGTGGGTATACGGTGGATGAATTGGTTGGCCGATTCAATAGCCAGGTGGATCTTGCTTTGCAGCAGATTAAAGAGACAGATGGATCAATATTAGCAGATTTTCGGGGAATAGGCCGGGCAGGACTGCCTTCTACTGTTATTGGGTTGTTGTTTCATGCTGCTGAACATACGATGCGCCATGTGGGACAGCTTATGGTGACCGCAGCTGTAGTTAAGTCATCATTTTCTGAGGGGCATGTTTAAGGATTGACAAATTTTTCAGGCTAACATAATTCTCCAAAAGCATTTTAACTTCCGCATAGGTTCCGCTATAGAGATCGATGAAATAATTTAGGGGTTTTTCCCAAACAAAATCATATAAATATTTTCGTTTGAGTTTTACTTTTTTTGTTGGATTTTCTTCTTTGCTCGTTATTTACCAAGTGTCTTTCTTAACAAGTCATAAAGCTGGGCATGCTTTTCTGGGTTCTTTTCCTTCAACATTTCAAGGTTTTGCACTTTCCGCCTCACCGATGGAAAATCGGAATATGCATACTTATCCCATATTGGTGTTAAATTTTTAAAATTTAAAAGAAATTCCTTGTCCTCATCAGTTAGCTCTTTTAATACAACTTCAATAAGATCTTTTTTAACCTGCTCGTAATCCTCATAGCTAAATTTTTCTAAAGTCATTCCCTGAAACTGGTTTGTAAACGCAGATTTTTGATCTAGGAAATGAGGATTGAGCATTTCATTGATTGGTCTTTTAGCACCCAACAGGCAATATAAAAATCCTGTTTTTATTTCTTCGGTAAAACCTTCGTTCGCCAACATGTATTTTACATCGAACAAATCCCTTGGATGTTGGCGATCCAAAGCCGCACAAATTTTACCGCCATACAGTTGACCTAAGGGAACCACTGCCATTTCACAAAAAGCATCATATTCATCTTGCGCTTTATCGCATAAAACCCTGAGTTCTGTTTCCGCATAAACTCCCCTACCCATACGGCTCACTTCCAGTTTTATAGATGCCTGCTTTGTAGAGATCATGAGTTTTGAAACATCTGCCTTCAAAACTACGAGTGTTCCCGAAATGCTTTTTTCTATACGTTCTTTAATACTAGACAATGCATCGTTAATATTTCGTGTGGAGGTCTCCCAATCCTCTATTGGAAGATATGTGAGATCAATATCTACCGAGAGCCTTGGCATATTTCGCACGAATAGGTTAATTGCCGTTCCTCCATGCAAAGCAAAACTACTTTCCTTAGCCACTTCTGGCAGCACGTCCAATAAAAGTTTTACCTGATTTTTATATATCTTCTCCATTTTCTACCAATTCTTTTGGTACAGTTATTTGATATTTGGGCACATATATACCTTTCGGAACAATGCTTCTTTTCCCAGAACCTAGATTTACTTTCTTCATATCTACGTGTTTTAACCAAGAATGTCCAGCGCTTTCCGCCATGAAAAGGAACAATCGTTTAACTTTTACCGAGCTGCATGTTTCAAGAAGCCGCTGAACCGTCGCTGGTCGAACATTGCCCATACCCTCCAATAGTTCGTAACATTCCATCAGGCTTTGTTCTTGAGGGGCAAGGTAAAGGCATTCAAAAATAGCACGTATGGGACTTGAGATTTTAACGGTGAGATTTTTGAACTCTATTTCTTCGATTGCAAGGTTATCTGGCAAAAATCCAGAGGCATTATATTTTATCTTAACACCCCAGTCGTAATCGGAAAACCATTTCGGAAGCTTTTCATCCGCCGATCCGAAAAGCAACAACTCGCTATCACCAATTTCCAGATAATGGGATTTGCCTAGCCTTGCCAATGCAGATTTCGCTCCTATATGTACTGATAATTTCAATTGGTTTTGTAGGGCAAATATTGCACCCTCAACAGTAACAGCATCACCAAACCGCTTCATTGCCCCTGTACCTACCGATTCGAGCCAGCCACTATTCCTGTATCTTTTTTGAAGGCCAGGGCTATAACCTTCCATGGCAAGCCATGAACTTAGAAAAACAGTTCCGTATGGCTGCGACTGTAGCAGATAGTTTATTTTTGAATGATTTACGGTACTCATAGTACCAAAATAAAGAAATAAATAAACAAATACAAATTTAAGATTTAAAAAAATTCATACTAGGGCACTGACAGTACCTTAATATGATTTTTTTTTAAACTGCATTGAATTTTTCTATTTTTAATGAAATTACTATTGGTTTCGCGAATCGAGGATTTGATACCGACCTATTTTCTAAATTATTTAAAGCACTCATTAAAAACCTAATCTCTAGCAACAAGGGGTGAGGTCGGCCTAATTGTATATACTTGGCTATTTTTCCCAAACAACACTTAAAACAGAATTATACCTTGGGGTGCGATAGAAGCCTCCATTTTTTTATTGTGGTCATCGAAGATTTCCATCAGAAATTTCCTGCGCCATCTTTTTGAGATGGATATGGATCTGCTCGATTTTTCTGCCGATGGGTATACGGTAGATGAATTGGTTGGCCGATTTAATAGCTAGGTGGATCTTGCTTTGCAGCAGATTAAAGAAACAGATGGATCAATGTTAGCAGATTTTCGGGGAATAGGCCGGGCAGGACTGCCTTCTACTATTATCGGGTTGTTGTTTCATGCTGCTGAACATACGATGCGCCATGTGGGCCAGCTTATGGTGACCGCAGCTGTAGTTAAGTCCTCATTTTCTGAGGGGCATCTTTAAGGATTGACAATTTGCAGAATATAATCTTCCCCCTCTTTAAAAGCGTTGCTCCAGGTCAGGACCTGCTGCATGGAATCTATATCCGCACCGCTAACCGTCGCGCTAAATAACTGTGCCCGCTGCAACATTCTTATATAGGTATCTGTCTGGTCCCGGCGCGTTAGCTGTCTTAGCCCACCGAGGTAATCTTCACGGAATACTGTCGGGATTATTATTTTAGTTTGACCAGCTTTGACCAGCTCAGCATTCATCATTACTCTTGCTAATCTGCCGTTGCCATCTAAAAAAGGATGAACTTCACTCACCATGAACATCAAGTAGGCTGCCTTTGCAAATGGATGCTGTAGCGCCCTGTAAAAGTCAAAACCCCGAATTAAAGTTCCCCTTACTAATTCGTAGCTGACAAATTCAGTATCTCCAGCCCTATTATTCATATCCTTAAATTCACCAAGATTTTTAGAAGGCCTTGCACTTAGCATGATCTTGTGGCGGTATTGAAGGATATGCAGCAATTCTTCGGCACTTGCCGGAGTAATAGCCATTTCAGTGCGGTTGCTTACAATCTGGTAAGTACCTAATACATCATGGGAATCCTCGTCTCTTGCAGGTAGCGGTTTTCCGGTTTCAATAATTTGTTTAGCCTCATCTATGCTGAATTTGGTTCCCTCAATAAAGTTAGAGAAGTAACCTTCAAAAAATGCAAAGTTCCGAAAAGAACGGAGCGTAGTATTATTCTCGGCTAAAGCTATAAATTCACGTTGCTGCAGTTCCACAAACAGCTTTTCAAAAAGTGTAATACGGGGAGGATCATAAGGATGTCCAAAAGTCCTGGCAATGGCTACTGGCGAGGTCAGTATATCTGATGGCTTTGTGGTCAATAAGGCACTGATCATCCGGTTTAGTTTTTCAAACTCTTTTTCCATTCGGAGTTCTGTCGCCAGCTGACGAGCTTTATCACGAAGCGCATTCAGCGCATCTTCACCTTTTATACGGACAACCTGATCAAGTCTTTCCTCGATTTCGGGCAAAGTCAATGTTTTTGATTTTGCTCCGGGCTTTCTGGATTCCTGGAAATTCTCCAGGATGGCACGTTCCTGCTGGGATACATACAGGCCATCTGTAAATAAGTAATCGCCCTGCATCACACTAGGACCTCTCATCATATTTACAGTAATTCCAGGAAGGAAGATTTTTCTGTCGTGTGAGTAGGTCAGAAAAATATCCCCGGTTACGGTAGGTTTATATTCCAATGCTGAACGGTGGCTTAACAGGCTTCCGGGAAACAAATGTCCTATAATCTTGAAAATATTCCTTTTAATAATCACAGTAATATCTTCCTGCAAATTGGACGTGTAAATTCTTGCCGCAATCTTCTTTAGCTGGCCATTCTTTTCCAGTTTAGATATTGTTCGGCTTACAACGGGATCACTAGAGGAAAATATGATTTCCTGAAGATGTAGTGGAATATTCTTATCCATGATAAATTGTCTGCAAATTTTTCAGGCTAACTAATGGGTTATTTAGCATTTGTACAAATTTTTCATGCTAACTAGGCCAAAAATACAAATTTTTCGTGCTAACTCAATAAAACGCGCAAATTTTTCGTGCTAACTGTAAAACTGTTTGTGCTATACACTGCGGGTATTTCCCAGAATTAGAAAATCCTGGGAAATAAAAAACCCGCTCTACTTACGTAAAGCGGGTTTGTGTAGCCCGTAGGGGAATCGAACCCCTATTTCCAGAATGAAAATCTGGCGTCCTAACCGGTAGACGAACGGGCCATTTGAAGCGACTCACCTTTTCAGGTTATGCTTCATTTGGTAGCGGGGACCAGACTCGAACTGATGACCTTCGGGTTATGAGCCCGACGAGCTACCAACTGCTCCACCCCGCACTATATTTTATTCAAGTTACTCTTCCCTTATGGGTCATTTAGTAGCCCGTAAGGGAATCGAACCCCTGTTACCAGACAGAAAATCTGGCGTCCTCACCCCTAGACGAACGGGCCATTTTAAAGCAAATAACCAATTAAGGTTAATTTGCTTCTTTTGGTAGCGGGGACCAGACTCGAACTGATGACCTTCGGGTTATGAGCCCGACGAGCTACCAACTGCTCCACCCCGCACTATGTTTTTAAATAGAAACGCTAGCGTGCAACTAGCGTTTCTCTGTAGCCCGTAGGGGAATCGAACCCCTATTTCCAGAATGAAAATCTGGCGTCCTAACCGGTAGACGAACGGGCCATTTAAAGCGACTCTCCTTTTCAGGTTATGCTTTATTTGGTAGCGGGGACCAGACTCGAACTGATGACCTTCGGGTTATGAGCCCGACGAGCTACCAACTGCTCCACCCCGCACTATGTTTTCCTTCATTTAAACACCGGATTAATAATGTTCCTTTGTTTTAAATTGGTCTGCAAAGATATATTTCGTTTCTTTGCAATGCAAATTTATTTTAAAAAAAAATTCAATGGCGCATAAAGCAGGTTTTGTAAGCATAATAGGTAAACCAAATGTGGGAAAATCCACGTTAATGAATGCCCTGGTGGGGGAAAAGCTAAGTATCATCACTCCGAAGGCCCAAACTACACGTCACCGTATTTTAGGAATGGTCAACGAAGAAGCGTACCAAATTGTTTTTTCTGACACGCCGGGCATCATAAAACCGCGTTATGGACTGCAAGATTCTATGATGAATTTTGTGAAAGGCGCATTAAGTGATGCGGATCTTATCTTGTTTGTAACAGACATTAACGAGACGCATGATGAAAACGACGTATTAGAAAAGATCATCAACTCTACCATTCCAATGATTGTACTGATCAACAAAATTGACGGCGCAACACAAGAACAAGTAGAAGAGAAAACAATATACTGGCAGGAGCTCTTAAACCCTAAACACATCTATGCAATTTCTGCCCTGCATAAATATAATCTGGACGGCATTATGGAAAGGGTATTAGAATACCTGCCAGAGCATCCGCCCTATTACGATAAAGAAGACCTGACGGATAAGACCCAGCGTTTCTTCGTTTCTGAGATCATCAGGGAAAAAATCTTCAATAACTATCAGAAAGAAATCCCATACAGTACAGAAGTATTGATCACCGCTTTTAAAGAAGAAGAAAAAATCACCAGGATCAGTGCAGAGATCATCGTAGAACGTGACTCACAAAAAAACATCCTGATTGGTAAAGGCGGTGTCATGCTTAAAAAAGTAGGTACAGAAGCAAGAAAGGATATTGAGAAGTTTTTAGACCAGAAAGTGTTCCTTGAAACCTTCGTAAAAGTGCTTCCAGACTGGCGTAGTAAAAAGAACTATTTAAAAAGTTTCGGGTACGAAAATTAAACCTACCTTTGCAACCCCTTAATAACTAATACAATTCACAACACATGAGTAACATTATTGCAATCGTCGGAAGACCAAATGTAGGCAAATCTACCCTTTTTAACCGCTTAACTGAAAGTCGTAAGGCAATTGTTGATGATTTCAGCGGTGTAACACGTGACCGTCATTACGGTACTGCGGAGTGGACAGACAAGCAATTTACGGTAATTGACACCGGTGGATATGTCGCAAATTCAGAAGATTTGTTTGAAGCAGCCATCCGCGAACAAGTAGTGATTGCGATTGAAGAAGCATCTGTAATCATGTTCATGGTAGATGTAATCACAGGAATTACAGACCTTGATGATGAAATTGCACAGTTGCTGCGCCGCAGTAAAAAACCAGTATTTATCGTTGTTAATAAAGTAGACAATACTTCTTTAGAAAATGACGCTGCCGTATTTTACGGATTTGGTTTAGGCGAGATCTACTCGATCTCTTCGATGACCGGTTCAGGTACAGGAGATTTACTGGATGAGGTAATCACTCATTTCGAGGATATTCCTATTGAAGAGAACGGATTACCAAAATTAACTATCGTAGGAAGACCTAACGTAGGTAAATCTTCCCTGATCAATGCCTTAATGGGCCAGGAAAGAAATATCGTTACCCCTATTGCAGGGACAACACGTGATTCTATCCATATTCACTACAATCAGTTTGGCCATGAATTTATGTTCATTGACACTGCTGGTTTACGTAAAAAGACAAAAGTAAAAGAGAACATCGAGTTTTATTCTGTTATGCGTACCATTAAGGCGCTGGAAGAAGCTGACGTAGTTATTCTGATGATTGATGCAATGGAAGGATTAGAGTCGCAGGACGTCAACATTTTCCACCTTGCAGAGAAAAACAAAAAAGGTATCGTGATCCTGGTTAACAAATGGGATTTAGTGGAAAAAGATAACAAAACCATGAAAGCCTTTGAAGAGCAGATCCGTCAGAAATTACAGCCCTTCACAGATGTGCCTATCGTGTTTACTTCAGTACTGAATAAACAACGGATTTTCAAAACAGTTGAAGTAGCCCTTGAAGTATTCAAAAACAGAGGCAAGAAAGTTCCTACTTCTAAATTGAACGACGTGATGCTGCCGATTATTGAAAAATATCCGCCACCTGCATTAAAAGGAAAATACATTAAAGTGAAATACGTTACACAGATCAATGCAACTTCACCTATGTTTGCTTTCTTCTGTAACTTACCTCAGTACATTAAAGAACCTTATAAAAGGTTTATCGAGAATAAGCTGCGTGAAAACTTTGATTTCAACGGTGTTCCAATCCAGATCTATTTCAGACAGAAATAAAAAATCTACCAGTATGGTTATTGCAAGCTTTGAATGGCTTGCTTAACCATACTGTCATTTACATTCATTGCCCTATAATATCCCGCATTCCCCAGGTGATACTTATAAAGCCAGGCTTTAAGATCATTGTAAACAACAGTCTTTGAAGCAGCAAGCTGCTTAGGGTCAATCGTAATATCTTTCGATTGTATATACTTCACAAAATCTTTATAATCAGCTTCACTAACGGAGAAAGTCCCAATATTCTGATCCAGGTAGGCAGCGGTATACCGGTTTGCCAGGATATCATATACAAAATCAAACAATACCTTTTTTGTAATGAGCTGAGCATAGAGCTTATTCATTCCAATGGTATCCATTTTAACGTAGACATCAGGCTGGATGCCACCGCCACTAAAAACCTTTTTACCAGATCCGGTTACAAATGCAGCATTTTTGTGTAAGCTATCTTTTGATGAATATGTTTTTTCTGTCAGTTCGCCATCATTAAAACGATCTTCAATTTCATTCTGATAAGCCGCGTAACCTTTTTTATAAGATTTCTGGATACTTCTGCCCAAAGGGGTGTAATACCTGGCAATGGTTAAATTTAAAGCAGAGCCATCCCCAAAAGGAAACTGCTCCTGCACAAGTCCTTTACCAAAAGAACGGCGTCCAATAATCAGTCCCCTATCCAGGTCCTGCACTGCACCCGCAAGGATCTCACTGGCAGAAGCAGAATTTTCATTGATCAATATCGCTAGTTTACCATCTTCAAATTCTCCTCCTCCTGTAGCAATATAATCAGTTCTGGGTTCATGTTTCCCTTCTGTATATACGATTAGCTTATTTTCTGCCAAAAGCTGGTTAGCCAAACCAGTAGCCGCAGTCAGATACCCGCCTCCGTTATCACGAAGGTCAAGGATCAATTTTTTCATTCCCGCAGCTTTGAGCGTTTTAATACAGTCCGTAAAATCTTTATCTGTATTGGCTCCAAACTCACTAATCCGGATATAACCGGCATCGGCATTGACCATATACGAAGCGTCAATACTGCTTACTTTGACACGGCCACGTTTAATTGACAATAAAACAGGGCGGTTTGCACCGGCATGCAAGATTAAAAGTTGTACTGAAGTACCCTTTTTACCTTTAATGCGGCCCATCATTTTTTCTTTTGCAAGATGTTTACCACTCACATATACGCTATCGATTTTTAAGATCTTATCTCCTAATTTCAACCCAGCCTCGGCAGCAGGACCATCCTTAAACACTTTGGTAACTAACAATGTATCCTTTAGAATATAATATTCCACTCCTATCCCTTCAAAATTCCCTTCCAGTAATTTAGAAAGTTCATCTGCTTTAACTGGCGGAAGATAAACACTATGCGGGTCAAGCTGGCGCAACAAGCTATCAATTTCAGTATGGCTTAAAGTATCGGCATCAATCTCATCCACATAGTTTCTGTTGATCAGGTTAATAATCTGATCAACTTTTTCTGAATTGTTACTTGCAACTTGCGTACGTGCCTGAAAAGCATAACCCTGATCCTTCAGAAATTTATAACCCAGGAACATTCCACCTATCAGCGTCACAGAATAGGTAAGGGCAATAAATAGATTAGTTCGGGTTGTTGGTTTCATGAATAAGCAGTTGTACAAAGCTATAAAATTACGCTGTCATTTAGGTAATTAACTCCATCGGATTTATTATTGTTTCATTTTTTCTTACAAATACCGTTCTTTATAATAAAAATGCTGTTAACAATTGATATTTTGGGTCAGATTTCAGCATTTGAAGAGAAATTAACGATTTTTATAAAAAACTCCAGTATGATACGCGTAACCGAACAAGAATCAAAGTACAATGATATTGATCAAATGGAAGTGCTTGATATTCTTAAGGGCATAAATAACGAAGATAAGACCGTTCCTTTAGCGGTTGAAAAATGTATTCCGCAAATTGAAAAGCTGGCCACAGCCGTAGCGGCAAAAATGAAAGATGGAGGCCGGCTGTTTTATATCGGTGCTGGTACAAGCGGAAGGCTGGGTGTGGTAGATGCCTCAGAATGTCCGCCTACTTTTGGCGTACCCTTTGATGAAGTGGTCGGGATTATTGCCGGTGGCGATACCGCAATCAGAAGAGCCGTTGAAAATGCAGAAGATGATGATCAGCAAGCCTGGATTGACCTGGCAGAATTTAATATTAATTCAAAAGACAGCCTGATTGGCCTTGCTGCTTCGGGTACGACCCCCTATGTAGTGGGCGGTTTATTAAAAGCAAAGGAAAACGGCATCTTAACGGGTTGTATCGTTTGTAATGAAGGAGGTACAGTTGCCGCTGCCAGTGATTTTCCGGTAGAAGTGGTAGTTGGCCCTGAATTTTTAACTGGCTCTACCAGGATGAAATCGGGCACGGCACAAAAATTGGTACTCAATATGCTTAGCACCACAGTCATGATTAGACTTGGGCGTGTTAAAGGCAATAAAATGGTAGATATGCAGTTAACCAACAACAAGCTGGTAGACCGCGGAACACAAATGGTAATGGATGAATTGAATATCGATTACAAAAAGGCAGAAGACTTGCTAATCCGCTATGGAAGCGTAAGAAAAGCTGTGGAAGCCAGCACTAAATAAAAAATTAAAAATGCACGAAATAGAACCTTATTACCGTTGGCGAGACGATTATATCGCCGCTGAAGATCCCCGTTCCCCCTTTTTCAATACGGAGTATTCAGAATTTTATTTCGATAAACAGCTTTACAATTTTTTGATCCATCCGCAATGGGATGATTTTGGATCAAGTACCTTGTACATTAAAGTGATTTATGTTGATTACGACCATAATTTTGCAATTATCGAGTTTATCGGAGAGTGGAATGACGCAATCTCGAATGATATTATGCTGCTCAAAAGAGAAATACTGGAGCTGATGATTGATGAAGGGATCAATAAATTTATCCTGATCGGAGAGAATATCCTCAATTTCCATTCTTCTGAAGACAGTTATTATGAAGAGTGGTTCCAGGATGTGGAAGATGGATGGATTACGGGGATAAATTTTAACCCGCATGTGATTGAAGAGTTTAGAAGCAGCAACATTGATTACTATATTAATTTTGGCGGTGAGCTGGACGATTTGGCATGGCGGACTTTAAAACCCCAGCAGTTTTTCAATAAAGTTGAAGAAATTCTGACAAAAAGACTAGGGGCATAACTTTTGCATGTAGCATAAGAGTAGTATATTTAATTAAAATTTTAAAGAAATGGATAACAATAATTATAACTGGTCAGACAAATCAGTATTTGTAGAAAACCAAACAGGAACTGTTGCCAAGAAATTCTTTGCAAATGTGTTTTTATGGATGTTTGTTGCATTAGGTATCTCTACGCTATCTGCAGTTTACATGGCAAATACGCCTGAAATGTTAAGTTACCTGATCAATCAGGAAACAGGAAAATTATCAATGATTGGCTATATCGTGATGTTTGCTCCTTTAGGGCTTGTTTTGTTAATGAGCGCTGGGTTGAGTAAACTTTCCTATACTGCTTTAGTAGGTGTTTTCATACTATATTCTGTATTAACCGGGGTGAGTTTAAGTTTCATTCTGCTGATCTACACTTCAGGGTCAGTAATTGGATGTTTTGCTGCTGCTGCGGGTATATTTGGATTGATGGCTGTTTTAGGTTATACCACAAATACAGATTTAAGCAAATTTGGACCGATCTTAATGGTTGGGGTGATTGGATTAGTGATTGCAAGTGTAGTGAATATGTTCTTAAGAAGCCCGGGTTTTGATTATATCATGAGCTTTGTAGGTGTAGCAATTTTTACTGCTTTAACCGCTTATGATGTACAGAAATTGAAACGTATTGGTGCAGGTCTTGAAGAAAACGGTGAGACTATGGCCGCAGATGATTCTAAGAAATTAGCGATCATGGGTGCCTTATCATTGTACCTTGATTTTATCAATATCTTCCTGTTCTTATTAAGAATCTTTGGAGGAAGAAAATAACAACTGTTTTAAACAGAACGTATTTTAAAGTAAAAATCCCGTATCGCATCAAATGCGGTACGGGATTTTTTATTAGTTAAACGCTAAGGCATTCCAGTTTAATATCTTCCAGAAGCTATGATCCAGCGGACAAATGTTCATCACGCAGATTTATTGAAGCTTGTTTCTCTTCGTTGTACAATCACCTCAACCACACCTCAGTAACACACCGGATATACCCCTACCATTACCCCCAGCATTACCCCCCTGGTATCTTTGGGGGTAATGCTGGAGTGTCAGATAAGGTATCGTTACCGTGATCCTGTGCGGGTTACAACCGGTTTTCATCATGGGCCGTATATCCTCAGTTTACCACCCTGGATTCTGCATTGCAGTTTTTTGATCTGGGCTAAGCGGTTTCCCTGCTACCTGATTGGCATCTAAGAAGCCTTGTGGAATTGGGCGGTATAATTGCTTGTCGCTTACATAAAGTGCTGCATCGGGATTAAAAGCCTTAGTTCTTAAGACTAATGTCTTAGTTCTGGACAAATCTTCCCAGCGGTGAAACTCACCCATCATTTCACGGGCTCTTTCATTTAAAATGAAATTGATAAAACCATCTGTTTTAGCAGTTACACCAGCAGGATATAATTCTGCCTGTGCTTCTGCTGTTCCTGGGGTAAATACAGCTTCTGTAACCACCATTGCCGCCTTTGTAGAACCAGTAGCTGTAGTGGGCAGGTTTTGTGCCGCGAAATAAGCTGGCTGGCGCGCCTCCCCTGCAGCATATCCTGCACGGTCTCTAACTCTGTTGATCAACCTTAACGCTTCAGCATAATTTTGTTTACGTCCATAAGCTTCTGCAACGATCAGGTAAGTCTCTCCTATCCTGGCAATAATACCATCACGCGTACCAAACTGACTGGCCACATTTGGACGGAACGGATCTAAATATTTTGATAAAGCAGGATACTGATTTACCGTCCAATTTGTTTTCTGAACACCATTATCCAGGTAATAACGCACATATAACGATGGAGCAGATTTGCTAAGTACATCTGTAGTGTACCTGGTATCAGTTGGAGAATTAATAATATACCTGATCGCAACATCACCTACATTAAACTTGTTTTGTCCAACCTGCGCAGGGGTAGGGGCATTACCTGCTGTCCATTTTGGAATAGTCCCTGCATTATTAGAGATATAATCCGTTTTAAAGCTTTTGTAGAAACGGGAATCATTTGTCCGGTTATAAATATCGAGCGCATAATTTGTAGGTTTCAGGCGCTGAAATTCACGTCCGTTTACTAAATCACGGATCATTCCTGGTAAATTCTGATAAACTGAAAGGTAATACAAATGTGTTTGGTTACCATACCGGCCTGCAAGTGCTTCCGTATTATCAAACTGTGCACCTAAGATCATTTCTGCATTGGTCTCATTGGCATCATTCACTTTGGTATATCTAAACAGATCATCATAATTTGTAGCAAGTTTATATGGCGAACTATCAATAACCAGGTTTCCATAATAAATTGCACTATCCAAATCAGTTGTTTTACTAAATGAAGCATTCAGCTCACTTGCTCTAAACAGGTACGCATTCGCTAAGAAATGCTGTGCAGCACCTTTAGTAATTCTGCCTACCTGACCCGGTGTAACAGGAAGCAAATCTGCCGCTTTTCTAAAATCCCCTATTAACTGTGCATAGATCGTTGCCGCAGAAGCCCTGGTATATTCCAGTTCTAAACTGTTGGTGGGTTTTAGTTTTAAGGGTACACCACCAAATTGTTTAACGAGTTTAAAGTAATCATAAGCACGCATAAAATAACATTCTCCTAAACGTGTATTCTGACTGGCACCCGCCGGGTAAACTGTTGGAATCCTATCTATTCCTGTATTGGCTGTGTTGATATTTGCATACATATTATCCCAAACACTGGTGAAATCTGACGCACGTGAATCCAGGGCAGAAGAGTAAGTATTAAAAGCAATCTTGTCTAACCCGCCCCCCGCGGTAAATTCATCAGTACCATAATTGGTTGTGGTATAAGCCCATTCATACATAAAATGGAACCTTAAGCCATCATACATACCGGCCACAAGACTTTCTAGTCCTTCTACCGTTTCATAATGTTTATTGGTTAGCGTAGCTACCATCTCTTCTTCCAGGTACTTTTTGCAGGAAGGCAATGCCGCAATTGTTACCAGGAAGCAGCTCAGTATTATTTTTTTTATTGGTTTCATGACGATAATTCTTAAAATGATGCATTTAATCCGATTACTAAACTTCTTGAGGTAATAGAGGAACCTATATCCGGATCAATGAAGTCATTTTTCTTGTATAGGTATGGATTAAGCACCTGGGCATAAATCTTCAGATTTGCCATATGGAACTTTTCCAATGTTTTAGCTGGTACCGTATATCCTAAGGATACATTTCTCAATTTTACAAATGTACCATCCAGGTAATTCATCGCAGAATAAAAAATAGGCTGACCACCGTTACCAAAATCTGCAACTGGATAATCATTTGTAGGATTAGTAGGTGTCCAGTAATCTACTTTTCTGGAAGCATACCTTCCCTGCATATCATTTGCGCCACCTTCAATAGTGAAGCCGGTTCTTGCATAGAAGAAGAAAGAGAACTCCCAGTTTTTATAGTTAAAGGTATTGGTGATCCCTCCTGTGTATTTTGGAAAACGGTTACCAATCACTTTACGATCATTGTTAACATCTATTTTATAATCACCATTTAGATCTTCTACACGGATATCGCCAGCTTTGAAACCAGCACCATTCGCATTAAACTTTGCCATTTCAGCAGCATCTGCTGTTTGCCAGATCCCAATTTTATTGTAGTCATAATATACAAAAAGCGACTTACCAATAAAACCATTCAATTCTACAGCATCTTGTTTACCTGCATAAAGCTCTACCACTTTATCTTTACTGGTAGAAAAGTTCAGATCTGTAGACCATTTGAAATTTTCCTGATCAATATTCCGGCTGGAAACAGAAAATTCAAAACCATTATTTTTAGTCTTTCCAACGTTAAAATAGGTAGAAGTGTAGCCAGACACACTTACAATAGAACGGTTAAGCAGTAAATCATTTGTATTTGATTGGTAATATTCTATACTACCAGAAATTCTGCTATTCAAGATGGAATAATCTACACCTACGTTGTATGAGGTAGTACGTTCCCATTTTAAGCCAGGATTTGGCATTGTTGGTGGATTGGCCGCTTTTGGATCTGATGGGATAAACCCGATTGCCACCTGGTTACCAAACACAATAGGCATTCTGGTTAATCCGCCTGCCGTAGAATATGGTTCTACAGATGAGTTACCCTGTACACCAAAACCGATCCTTGGTTTTAACTGGTTAATCCATTTGATCTTTTTGATAAATGGTTCTTCTTCCATTTTCCAGGCTAATGCCGCAGCAGGGAACGAACTCCATTTATTGCCGTCAGCGAGTACAGAAGCTCCATCCCACCTGGTAGAAACGCTCAATAGATATTTATCCATGAAAGTATAATTTACCCTGGCCATAAATGAAGAAATCGTATTCTGAGTAAATCCAGATCCCCAACCATCTAAAGCACCTTTTGAGGTACTGCCTAAGTTATACCATAATTGACTGGTGTATGGTAAATTAGTAGCTGTCATATCAGAAGTTTCCGTTCTGTTAAATTGAGAACTCTGTAATAAAGTTGCACTAATTTTATGTTTACTCCCAATCGCTTTATCATAAAAGATCAAATTATCCAGGGTATAAGAAAAATCTTGTGCCTGCTGCAAGCGTGCATAATTTGTTGCACTCGCTACACCCCCGCCCCGAAGGATAGAATTTTTATCCTGAAACTGCCCACTGCGGGAATTTCTAAAATCCGGACCAAAGTTAATTCTGTATTTTAATCCTTTTATTGGCTCTATCTGCGCATAAAAGCTACCTAGTATTCTTAGGTTGGTTCTTTCATTAATTACGTACTCATCTTCTTTAATTGGATTTAAGATACCAATATCACCACCCGGCTGGAAGATATAATTTCCGTTAGCATCAAAGGGCTGTGCAAAGGGAAGCATTCCTCTTGCTGCAGCAACAATACCATTGGCTGCCCTTGAACCTGAACCTGTATATCCGTAATTTTGCACACCCCAGGTGCCGTTTAACGACCCGCCCATAGTAAACCAGGTAGTGGGTTTAAAGTCAACGCTCAATTTGGAAGTGTATCTCTTATAATCCTGTCCCTGATTGGTACCACGCTGGTTTAAATAACCTGCTGAGAAATAAGAAGTCACCTTATCTGAGCCAGAGCTTATACTTAAAGTATGATCTTGAGTAATACCTACCTGATCAACATATCCTGCCCAGTCTGTAGTAGGAATTTTGCTTCCATCATATAAAGGAACCTGATCCACTCCCCATCTTGCTTTTTCGTCTGCAGTTGTAGGGCGCATTTGCGCAAGCAGATTGGCTTTATCCAGCCATGTATATCCTTGTGCAATGTTTTCCCAGGCTACCGGGTCAACACCAAGGATCCTTTTATCATCTACGGGATTAGGAAAAGCAATCTTATATGCATCTCTTCTATATTGTGCATATTCTCCAGAATTAAAGAACTCATCTTCATAGCGCAGTTTTTCTATTGTAGCAATGGCATTATAAGTGACACGGGTAACTCCGTTTTTACCTCTTTTGGTTGTCACCAATACCACACCATTTGCCGCTCTTGAGCCATAAATAGCCGTAGCAGCAGCATCTTTAAGGATATCAATAGATTCAATATCATGTGGGTTAATCGCCTCTATTCCGCCAGCGGTAAGTGGAATCCCGTCTACTACATAAAGCGGGCTGTTACCTGCAAGCAATGAACGGTTACCACGGATACGCATACTGCCTACCTCTCCTGGTCTGGCATTAGAAGTAACATCTACCCCAGAAACCCTTCCCTGAACAGCTTGCAAAGCATTCTGAACCGGTAAACGTTCAATTTCTTTGGCGCCGATACCAGCAATAGATCCGGTAACATCTCCCTTTTTAGCCGTTCCATAACCCACCACAACAACCTCTGTCAGGTCATTGCTATTTGGTAAAAGATTAACATTGATAGTTAGAGAAGAACCTACTACAACTTCTTTGGAGGAATAGCCAATATACGTAAATACCAGCGTTTGTCCTGCAGTGGCAGCAACAGTATATTCTCCATTTGTATTGGTTACTGCGCCTTTGGTCTGGCCTTTAATCGTTACCGATACACCTGGCACCCCGCCATTGGTCTCATCAGTGACCTTGCCCTTTATAGTTTGCTGGGCAAAAGCAGTCATCATCATCCCCATAAAGACAAAGAATAATGTCATTACGCGCAAATGAAATGGATTAAATTTCAAGTAAATGTTCCGGTACATATTTGGTTATTTTGAGTTTTAGAAATTCTGAAGATCTTGTCTTGTGCAAATTAGAAATGTGGCAATAAATATCTGTGATATCTTCCTTTGCCAAAGGGATTGCATGCTGCTGTATTAGATCAGCTCCCTGTTGATGAGACTCTATTCATACGGTTTTATATTTTGGTTATTATCAATTGATCTTAGACCAGTTAATTCGGTATCTAAACTACAGTTATGGATTTATAATCGCAACCTGTAGCATCCTGCACCGGTAACATTGTCGTTCTATTTGCATTTTATACTATTTAGTATTACATTTTTTGGAATTGATTTTTCTTTGTTGCACTTTTGTAGCGCTTATAAAGAAAGACGGAGGGATTAGACCCAACGATGTCTTAGCAACCTGTGCTTACAAGGTGCTACATTCTACTCGAACAGTTTTGGTTGTTCCTGAAAGATAAGTTAATTCGATCCGTTACCGGATTTCTGATTAAGCCTGTTTATTGAAATTTTCCGTATTCCTGATTTCTAAAGAAATTACCGCAGCCAATACGGATAAATGGCTATGCATTAACCCAGATAATGAGCATTAGAGAAGAGCTAGAAAAACGAATATTAATTATTGATGGTGCCATGGGCACGATGATCCAGCGTTATATCCTGACCGAAGAAGATTTCAGGGGAGAACGTTTTAAGGATCACCCATGTGATGTTAAAGGTAACAATGACCTGCTGAATCTTACCCGTCCGGATATTATTAAAGCGATTCATACAGAATACCTGAAAGCAGGAACGGATATTATTGAAACCAATACCTTTAGTACCCAGCGCATCTCCCTTGCGGATTACAAAATGGAGGAGCTGGATTATGAGATGAGCTTTGAAGGCGCTAAGATTGCCAAAGAGGCGGTTAGTGAATTTGTACTGGCTCATCCAGACCGGGTATGTTTTGTAGCAGGCGCAATTGGGCCAACTAATCGTACTTTATCGATTTCACCTGATGTGAACGATCCTGGATACCGGGCTTTAACCTTTGATGAACTTGTGGATGCTTATTATCAGCAGATCCGCGGGTTGGTTGATGGCGGATCAGATTTACTGATGATCGAAACGATTTTCGATACCTTAAATGCAAAAGCGGCAATTTTTGCAATTAAAAAATATGAAGAAGTAATAGGCCGGAAAATAGAGATTATGATCTCCGGAACCATTACTGATGCGTCAGGAAGAACTTTATCCGGCCAAACTGTGGAAGCATTTTTAAACTCTGTGATTCATGCTAAACCTTTAAGCATCGGTTTTAACTGTGCATTGGGTGCTAAAGATATGAGGCCGCATATCGAAGAGCTTTCGGCAAAAGCCGGATGTTATGTTTCTGCCTATCCGAATGCAGGTTTGCCTAATGAATTTGGTGCCTATGATGAAATGCCAAATGAAACGGCCTTTTTGGTAGAAGATTTTATTCAGCATGGTTTTGTAAATATTGTGGGTGGTTGTTGTGGTACTACGCCAGATCATATTGCTGCAATCGCTGCGAAAGCGAAAAACGTTGCCCCTAGAAAAATACCTGTTATCGAACGTTATATGCGTTTAAGCGGATTAGAACCCGTTACCATTACACCAGAAAGTATGTTCGTTAACATTGGTGAAAGAACGAATATTACCGGTTCCCCTAAGTTTTCTAAATTAATTTTAAGTGGTGATTATGAAGCTGCATTGGCGGTTGCCCGTCAGCAGGTAGAAGGTGGTGCGCAGGTGATTGATGTGAATATGGATGAGGGAATGCTGGATTCTGAAGCGGCAATGACCAAGTTTTTAAACCTGATTGCTTCAGAACCTGATATTTCTAAGTTACCGATCATGGTCGATTCTTCAAAATGGACCGTGATTGAGAATGGACTGAAATGTTTGCAGGGAAAAGGTATCGTAAATTCTATCTCTTTAAAAGAAGGGGAAGATAAATTTCGTGAAAGTGCCCGCAAGATCATGAATTATGGTGCTGCAATTGTGGTGATGGCATTTGATGAGCATGGGCAGGCGGATAATTTTGAACGCAGAAAAGAGATTTGTAAGCGTTCTTATGATATTTTAGTAGAAGAGGTCGGCTTTCCGGCTGAAGATATAATTTTTGACCCCAATATATTAACGGTTGCTACAGGACTAGAGGAGCATAACAATTATGCTGTTGATTTTATCAATGCAGCAAGATGGATTAAAGAGCACCTGCCTTATGCGAAGGTAAGTGGCGGGGTGTCTAATATTTCTTTTTCTTTTAGAGGAAATAATACCGTTCGTGAAGCGATGCACTCTGCCTTTTTATACCATGCCATTAAGGCTGGTTTAGATATGGGGATTGTGAATGCAGGGATGCTGGAAGTTTATGAAGCCATACCTGAAGAACTGTTAGTGCGTGTAGAAGATGTCTTGCTAAACAGGCGTGATGATGCAACTGAACGCCTGGTAGACTTTGCCGAAACGGTAAAATCTAAAGGGAAAGAACTCGTTAAAGATGAAGAGTGGAGAAAAGCACCAGTAGAATCCCGTCTCTCTCATTCACTGGTTAAAGGAATCATTGAATATCTGGATGATGATGTGGAAGAAGCCAGACAACAGTATGCCCGCCCGATCCATGTGATTGAAGGCCCGCTGATGGATGGGATGAATATTGTTGGAGATTTATTTGGTGCAGGAAAAATGTTCTTGCCGCAGGTGGTAAAATCTGCCCGTGTGATGAAGAAAGCGGTTGCTTACTTGCTTCCTTTTATTGAGCAAGAGAAACTGGATAACCCAGATGGGGATCAAAGTTCTTCGGCTGGCAGGGTATTGATGGCTACCGTAAAAGGTGACGTGCATGATATTGGAAAAAACATTGTGGGTGTGGTTTTGGCTTGTAATAACTTTGAGATTATAGATATGGGCGTAATGGTGCCTGCTCAGGAAATCATTAAAAAGGCAAAAGAAATTAATGCAGATATTATTGGATTAAGTGGTTTGATTACGCCTTCTTTAGATGAAATGGTTCATTTTGCCAAAGAAATGGAACGGGAAGGTTTTTCTATTCCTTTACTTATTGGTGGGGCTACTACGTCCAGGATCCATGCTGCGGTTAAGATTGCGCCTAATTATTCTGGCCCGGCTATCCATGTATTGGATGCCTCTAGAAGTGTAACGGTTTGCAGTACACTGATGAATAGCGAGACCAGGGGTGCTTATATTGATAATATTAAACAAGAATATGATAAAGCGCGTGAGGCGCATTTAAATAAAAGATCAGATAAACGCTTTAAAACACTGGAAGAAATCAGAACGGATAAATTCCAGATTGACCTGGAGCTGGTTGCACCTGCTCCGGTATTTACCGGGACTAAGACTTTTGAGGATTATCCGCTAGAGATCTTAGTGCCTTATATTGACTGGACCCCATTTTTCCATACCTGGGAGCTGAGAGGAAGTTACCCTAAAATTTTCAGTGATAAGTCTGTGGGTGATGAAGCGAAAAAACTTTTTGATGATGCACAGGTATTGCTAAAAAGGATTGTGGATGAAAAACTGCTTACGGCTAAAGCGGTTATTGGTTTTTGGCCTGCAAATGCAGTGGGAGATGATATTTTACTGGAAGCGGAAGGAAAACCGGTAACGATCCATACGTTGCGCCAGCAGGCAGAGAAGGTTGCAGGACAGCCTTATTATGCACTTTCAGATTTTGTTGCTCCGCAAGAATCGGGTGTGCAGGATTATTTTGGAGGCTTTGCGGTCACTACCGGGATAGGTTGTGACGAGCTGGTCGCAGAATTTGAAGCAAACTATGATGATTATAACAGTATCATGGCTAAAGCGCTTGCAGATCGTTTAGCGGAAGCTTTCGCAGAACGCATGCATGAGCTGGTGCGTAAAGAATATTGGGGATATGCAAAGGATGAACATTTAAGCAGTGAAGACCTGATTAAAGAAGAGTATACTGGCATCCGCCCTGCGCCAGGTTATCCAGCTTGCCCGGACCATACCGAGAAAGAAACGCTGTTTAACTTATTGGGTGCAGAAGAAAAAATCGGGTTAAAGCTTACTGAAAGTTTTGCCATGTACCCTACCGCAGCGGTTAGCGGATTCTATTTTGCCCACCCTCAATCCAGGTATTTTGGACTGGGTAAAATCACCAAAGACCAGGTGGAAGAATATGCCATAAGAAAAAACATGTCCCTTGAAGATACCGAAAGATGGCTTAGCCCAAATTTAGCATACTAAAACAAATGAAGATCACCGACCATATTAAAAACGCAGCGGGTAAAACCTTGTTCTCTTTTGAACTGCTCCCGCCCATAAAAGGACAAAGCATTAAGGGCATTTTTGATGCAATAGATCCTTTAATGGAGTTTAACCCTCCTTTTATTGATGTTACTTACCTCAGGGAAGATTATATCTATAAACAGCGTGACAATGGGCTGCTGGAAAAAGTAGCTTACCGGAAACGCCCAAGTACGGTGGCTACTTGTGCAGCGATTATGAATAAATATAAGGTTGATGCGGTTCCGCATTTGATCTGTGGTGGTTTTACAAAGGATGAAACAGAGAATGCGCTGATTGATTTGCAGTTTTTGGGCATTGATAATGTGCTTGTTTTACGCGGGGATGCAAGGAAAAGTGACAGTATGTTTATTCCTACGCCTAACGGGCATGGATATGCTTCTGAATTGGTGCAGCATGTAGCGGATATGAATAATGGCCGTTATTTACATGATGATATGGATAGCTCAGAAAAAACAGATTTCTGTATCGGCGTTGCCGGGTATCCGGAGAAACATTTTGAATCGCCTAACCTGGATACTGATTTTAAATTCCTTAAACTTAAGGTTGATCTTGGGGCCGAGTTTATCGTTACTCAAATGTTTTTTGATAATACAAAATATAAAGAGTTTGTTGATAAATGCCGGGCACATGGAATTACTGTTCCTATTATACCTGGATTAAAGCCAATTACCAATAGTAAGCAATTAATGAGCTTGCCTAAAATATTTCACCTGGATATTCCTATTGCATTAAGTGAGGCGATACAGGATTGCAAAAATGAGAAAGAGGTGAAAGAAGTGGGCATTGAGTGGATGATTAACCAGTGTAAAGAATTACGCGAAATGGGGGCACCGGTATTGCATTTCTACACGATGGGAAATCCTGAACCTACCAAGAGAATTGCCAGGGCTGTTTTTTAATCAACCGGGGCTTTAATTTAAAAAAGATAATCTTTGGCCGGTTCTTTGTACATTTCGTTCTATACAATCAGAACATTATGGGAAGAAAGACATGGATAGTGCTGGCAGCGATTGTTACACTGTCCTCGTGTAATACATTAAAGAATACGGTAGAAGCTAGTTCGGATTTATCAAAACTTGGGGGGAGATGGGAGCTAAATTATATTTCCGGACCAAGAATAGCCTTTAATGGTTTATATCCTGGCAAAAAACCAGAATTATTGGTAGAGCTTTTGGATAAAAGAGTGAGTGGAAATAGCAGCTGTAATTCTTTTTCAGGAAAATTGGTCGCGGATGATACCTCTATTACTTTCAATGAACCTTTTACCACCACAAAAATGGCTTGTCCTGGAGAAGGAGAAACTATTTTCTTTGAAATGCTTAAAAAAGTGAATAAATACGCCATTACAGGGGATACGACCTTGAACTTTATGATGGGTGATATTGCAATCATGCGGTTCAGAAAGATCATATAAATCAGCCCTGCTTATTGCAGCGCTGATTTGAAAAGGGGATTCTTAAAATTATAGTAACAGAAATGCTTTAAAATGTTCAAAGTCATTTTTCATTTTTGTTGCTAATTGCTCTTTTTTCCTCAATTCATTAACCTGTTCCGGAACATTGATGTGTGCAGCAATGGCTGCTGGAAATATAGCTGGAAACTTACAAGCGTGTGCAGTAGATAAGAACACAAAGGTATCTCCTTTAGTTACGTTATCCTGCTGGTATTCTTGTACAGCTAGCCAGGCAATTGCGGTATGCGGACAGGCCACATAATTGAACTGCGCATAAATTTCTGCAATAGCTTGTACAGTTTGTGCATCGGAGTATTTATAGCTCTTCAGGATTTCTTTTACTTTTTCTTTGTCGTTATGGAACAGGGCCATAATCCTAACCCAGTTACTGGGTGCCCCTACATCCATTGCATTGGCATAGGTTTGTACCGATGGCCTGGTTTCATATATTCCTGTTTCTAAAAAGCGGGGAACGGTGTCGTTTGCATTGGTTGCTGCGATGAACTGTTTAACGGGCAAGCCCATTTTATAAGCGAGTAAGCCTGCGGCAATATTGCCAAAGTTACCGCTTGGAATAGAAAACACAACTTCTTTTTTACCCCTGCGCTGCAATTGGGCAACGGCATTAAAGTAGTAAAAGGTTTGTGGGATGAGCCTGGAGATATTGATAGAATTAGCCGATGTCAGCCTCATTTTGCTATTGAGCTCTTCATCGGCAAAAGCCTGCTTAACTAAGTGCTGGCAATCATCAAAGGTACCATCTATCTCTATTGCTCTTATATTTTGCCCGTTACTGCAAAGCTGTAATTCCTGAATTTCACTGACTTTGCCTTTGGGATATAAAATGGTTACCCTGGTGTTGGGCACCCCAAGAAAGCCCAGGGCAACTGCACCTCCGGTATCCCCAGAGGTAGCCACTAAAACATCGAGCAGTTGCTCATCGTCTTTTAAAAAGTAGGCCATGATCCGGCTCATGAAACGGGCACCGAAATCTTTGAAAGCTAAGGAAGGGCCATGGAACAACTCTAGTACGTAGGTTTCCTCATTTAGTTCCTGTAATGGGGCATCGAAATTGATCGCATCTTCAATAATTGCTTTTAGATCTGCTGCCGGGATATCACCGGCTAATAACGCGGAAGCTATATGATAGGCGATCTCTGGTAAAGTGTATTGACCCAGGTTTGCAATAAAATCTGCGTCCAGTACAGGAATCTGAACGGGCATATACAAACCTTTGTCTTGTGGCATACTGTTAAAAACGGCCGATTGAAAATCTACTTTAAGGCTATGGTTATTGGTGCTGTATAGTTTCATTTTAATAAATTTAATCTAGTATAACTGGTCCTTTTTTATTGACCGGTGATACGAATGAGAGACTGTTGATCTGGATAGATTTTAATTGCTTCTGCAGGGCCTGGGTAATTTGGTTTGCGGTTTGCGGATCTTTGGTTAATGCAAATACAGAGGGGCCGGAACCGGAAATCCCAAAACTTATCGCGCCCATTTCCATGGCAATACTTCTCATTTTATAAAAATCAGGGATCAGGATGGAACGGGTAGGCTCTACCAGCACATCAACCATACTGCGGCCAATCAGATCGTAATCTTTCATAAATAGACCAGTCACTAAACCGGCAACGTTTCCCCATTGCTTAACGGCATCTTTTAGCAATACTTTGGAACGGATCATTTGCCTGGCGTCTTTTGTGGGTACATCTACTTCTGGGTAAACTATAGCGGCATAAAGTTCTTCTGGAAAAGGAAGTGCTATCACATCGAGTGGCTCGTAGCTTCTGATCAATACAAAACCGCCCAGTAAAGCTGGTGCAACGTTATCTGCATGTCCATAACCGCAAGCTAATTCTTCGCCTTTCATGGCAAAAGGAACAAGTTCCTGATTAGTTAACAGGTTACCCATTAAGGTGTTGATAGCAAATAAACCGGCTACTGTGCTGGCAGAACTCGAACCTAAGCCACTGCCTATGGGCATTTTTTTATGCAGTTCGATATCAATCCCAAGGCCGGTACGGCCAATGTGCTGCAAATAATCTTGTACACTTGCGCTGACGGTGTTTTTTGCAGGGTCTAGGGGTAAACGGCCTTCGTCTCCGGTGATCTTTGAGATGACTACCCCTGGTGTATTGGTGATCCGCATGATGACTTCATCACCTGGTTCATTCACCGCAAAGCCCAGGACGTCAAATCCACAGACTACGTTGGCTACAGTAGCGGGGGCAAAAACTTTTACGGACTCTCTCATTTCTTACCTACGTTTATAATATCTGCAAATACACCAGCAGCAGTTACTTCTGCTCCGGCACCTGGGCCTTTGATCACTAGCGGACGGGCTTTATACCGATCTGTGCTGAAGGAGATGATGTTGTCACTTCCAGAGAGCATATAGAAAGGATGATTTTCATCTACCATTTGTAAGGTGATGGCTACTTTACCGGCTTCGAGCTTTCCTATATATCTTAATACTTTTCCACTGGAGGCGGCTTCGGTTTTGAGGTTCTCAAAGTAAGCGGCGTTGTTTTCCAGTTCCTGGTAAAAATCTGAAACACTTTCTGCTGCCATACAAGCTGGTGGCAGCATACTTTCTATGGCGACATCTGCTTCTTCTAGCGGGTAACCTGCATCTCTGGCCAAAATCAGCATTTTGCGCATAAAGTCTTTTCCATTTAAATCATCACGCGGATCAGGTTCGGTATAGCCTAAGTCTTGTGCTTCTTTCACGATTTCATGAAAGCGTACTTCTCCTTTAAAATTATTAAAGATATAGGAGATGGTTCCCGAAAGAATGGCTTCGATACTTGCAATGTTGTCTCCGCTTAACATTAAGTCTTTTAAAGTACGGATGATCGGAAGTCCTGCGCCAACATTGGTTTCGTAATGAAAATCGACTCCGTATTTACGGGCAGCTGTTTTAAATGCCTGGTATTGTGCATAATCTGCCGAGTTTCCTATTTTATTGCAGGTAACTACAGAGATGCTGGATTCTAAGATTTCCTGGTAATAATTGACTGGGTTTGCACTGGCGGTGTTGTCTACAAAGACACAGTTTGGCAGGTTCATGGCTTTCATTTTTTGTACAAATGCGCCTAAATCTGCTTTTTCTTCGTAAGTGTTTAATTCATCTTCCCAATCTTTTAAATCCATCCCCTGGGTGCTCAGGTACATCTGCCTGGAATTGCTGATCCCCATTACTTTTACCTCGATATCATTGTTTTTAGCGAGCAATGGCCTTTGTACCAGTAGTTGTTTAAATAGTGTTTTTCCAATATTACCGGTGCCCAGGCAAAAAATATGTAAGGTCTTTTTCAGATCGGCAAAGAAGGCGTCGTGTACCGCATTTACTGCTTTGGAAAGATCTGCTTTGGAAAGGATTACCGAGATGTTGTATTCTGATGATCCTTGTGCAATGGCACGGACATTTACGCCGTTTCTACCTAGCGCATGAAATAATTTTCCAGACATTCCTGGGGTATGTTTCATGTTTTCGCCTACAATCGCTAGTACTGCTAATCCATTTTCTACTTGTGGGTATTCTAGTTTTTTAGCTTGTAGCTCTAATTCAAATTCTTTGCTGATTATGGCGAGTGCTTTTAAAGCGTCTTCGGGTTTTACGGCAAAGGTGATGCTGTGTTCTGAAGAGGATTGGGTGATGAGCACGATGTTGATTTGCTCCCGTGATAATAACGAGAATAACCTGCCGCTAAATCCCGCTTTACCGACCATACCGCTCCCTGACAGGTTTAAAACACTGATCTCATCAATTGAAGAGATGCCTTTTATTGGCAGCTCTGATTTTTCTACTCCATGGCGGATATAGGTTCCTTCAAATGCGGTATTGAAGGTGTTTTTGATTACGATAGGAATCTTTTTTAAAAAGGCAGGGATCATAGTGGGCGGATAGATCACTTTGGCACCAAAATAAGAGAGTTCCATGGCTTCGGTATAACTAAGCTCTGGTAAAGAGAATGCTTTTTCTACCATTCTTGGGTCTGCGGTAAGCATGCCGTCTACATCTGTCCAGATCTCTATTTGGTCTGCATTTAAAGCTGATCCCCAGATGGCTGCGGTGAAATCACTTCCTCCCCTGCCTAAGGTGGTGATCCGGCCTTCACTGTTGCTGGCAATAAAACCGGTTACAAAGAGTAGTTTTCCCTGGTTTGCCTGGTAGAAATCATTGATCAGCATTTCAGTTAGCGGGGTATCTACTTTGGCCTGGCCAAAATTACTGTCTGTTTTAATGAGTCCGGCTCCTTCTACAGCAAGTACCTCTGGAAATTCCTGCCGGGCAATATGACTGATCATAAACGTAGAACAGCGTTCCCCAAAACTTAAGATCAGATCACGGGTTTGCGGACTAAGCTCTCTGAGGTTGTAAACGGAAGACAGAATGTCTTCTAGTTCGTTTAGATATATTTTTAAACGGGTAAATACTGGGTTTTGTGCAGCTGCGGGCAATAGTTTTCTCACTACTTCAAAATGCTTTTCTTCAATTTCTTTTAGTCCGGCACTGTATTCTTCTGCAACTTTTGCTTTTTCTGCCATCTCCTGCAATAGATTGGTTACGCCATGCATCGCAGAGAGGACAACTACCGGGTATACTTCTTTGTCTGATTGCTTCAGGATATTGATCAGGGTCCGGATACCTTCTGATGAACCCACTGAAGTGCCTCCGAATTTTAAAATATTCATAATTTTTAGGTTAAAAAAAAAGCGCCTTCCGGTTTAGTGGAAGGCGCTTTTTCTGGTTTTTTATTTTTTTTCATTATACCATTATTTCACCCGCCTCCGAAGTATCCCGGTGGTAGTAATCATAATGGATGTAATAGTGGTTGAATTATTTAGCATATAAGTTGCAGCAACAATTGCTTCGTTTGTGCTACGCCATAAAGTAAAGTTATATTTTTCTAAATCGCAAACGTTTTAGCAAAAAAATATTTTTTTTGTTACAATTGACTAAGAAGTTTGGTTGGTTGCAGCTTAATTATAAGCTCGCTGGAGGAAAGGATAATAGTGTGTAGGTATTCGGTTTGATATAATTCCGTTGAAAACCTTTTTTACTTACCTTTACCCTATAAATATGCAAGGATTAGTAATAAAATCGACAGGAAGCTGGTACCAGGTACATGCCGAAGATGGCAAGGATTATGACTGCAGGATTAAAGGGAAGTTTCGGATCAAAGGGATTCAAACGACCAATCCTTTAGCTGTTGGAGATCAGGTAGAATTTGAAATGGAGCCTAATTCTGAAAATGGGGTTATTTTTAAACTCCATGAACGCAGGAACTACATTATCAGGAAATCTATTAACCTGTCTAAACAAGCCCAAATTATAGCGGCTAACCTGGATCAGGCGTACCTGGTAGTTACTTTGGCTTCTCCACGTACTTCTTTAGGATTTATTGACCGTTTTTTGGTTACTGCTGAGGCTTACCGGATTCCGGCAATGCTGATTTTCAATAAACTGGACCTCTATAATGAGGATGGACTGGAAGTACTGGCAGATTATAAAAACATTTATGAGCGTTTGGGTTATCCTTGTTATGAGGTTTCTGCATTGGAGGGTACTAATATTCCAATGATTGAAGACTTTTTAAAGGATAAAACAACTTTGTTTTCCGGACATTCCGGGGTGGGTAAATCTAGTTTGATCAATGTACTGTTGCCCGGAAGGAGTATTAAGACTGGCGAAATCTCTGAATCTAGTGATAAAGGACAGCATACGACTACTTTTGCCGAGATGCATACCCTCCCGTTTGGTGGTTATCTGATCGATACGCCGGGAATCAGAGAGTTAGGGATTTATGATATCAGGCCGGAAGAATTAGGCCATTATTTTAGAGAAATGCGTGATCTGATGCATTTATGTAAGTTTCACAATTGCAGGCATATTAATGAACCTGGTTGTGCGGTGTTGCAGGCTGTTGAAAACGGAGAACTGGAAACTAGCCGTTACGAAAGTTACCTGAGCATTTTCCATGGCAATGAAACGCGTTCATAATATAGCATGAGAGCAGTAATACAAAGAGTGCTTGAGGCTAGTTGTACTGTGGAGGGCCGTATTACGGGTCAGATAGAAACAGGATTGCTGGTTTTGCTGGGCATTGAGGATACCGATGAACAAGAAGATCTGGAATGGCTGGCAGCTAAGATTTGCAAGATGAGGATCTTTAGTGATGCGCATGGTTTGATGAATAATGCGCTGTCAGATCTGGATGGAAGTATTTTATTGGTTAGCCAGTTTACCTTGTATGCAGCGACTAAAAAAGGCAACCGGCCTGGCTTTACACGGGCGGCCAGACCTGAAAAGGCTATTCCATTGTATGAAGCGATGATTAAACAGCTGAGTTCGTTGCTGGGAAAACCGGTGCAAACGGGGGTTTTTGGTGCTGATATGAAGATTAGTTTAGTGAATGATGGGCCGGTTACGATTTTGATGGATACTAAAAATAAAGAATAAGATTAAAAGATGACTATACAGGAAGCACAAGAAACAGTAGACCAATGGATTAAGACCACAGGTGTACGTTATTTCAGTGAATTAACGAATACGGCTATTTTAATGGAAGAAGTGGGGGAAGTGGCCCGGATTATGTCGCGTAAATATGGCGAGCAGTCTTTTAAAAAGAGTGATGAAGCGGTAGATCTGGCTGATGAAATGGCTGATGTAATGTTTGTATTGATTTGTCTGGCTAATCAGACCGGGATTAACTTAACAGAGGCTATGGAGAAAAACCTGGTTAAGAAAAGTATCAGAGATGCAGACAGGCATAAGAATAATGAGAAGTTAAAATAGCACAGTTAGATTATAACCGTGCTACGCACTTTATAGTTGTGCTTTAATTTTTAACGCTGCTTCTGCAAGTTCTTCCTGGGTCGGGTTCAATTTAGGCTGGCTAAAGTTCATATCGCTGACATGATTCACCGGGATCAGGTGAATGTGCACGTGAGGCACTTCCAGACCGATTACAGCCATTCCTACTTTGATACAGGGAAAGGCTTTTTTGATACCTCCGGCTACGATCTTAGCAAATAAAGTAAGTCCAAAATAACTTTCTCCATCCATATCAAATATATAATCTATTTCCTTTTTAGGGATCACCAATACGTGGCCCATGGTTAAAGGACTAACGTCCAGAAAAGCCATAAACTCTGTAGTTTCGGCTACTACATGAGCCGGAATTTCACCGGCTGCGATCTTTGAAAATATACTTGCCATGTTAACCGTATTTTATCTGCTGATTTCTAATATTTCGAACTCTATTGTTCCAACCGGAACTTCAATTTCTGCTTTATCACCCACAGATTTACCTAAAAGGCCTTTTGCTATTGGAGATTTTACAGAGATTTTCCCTGTTTTCATATCTGCTTCAGATTCTGCCACCAGCTGATAGGTCATTGTAGCGCCGTTTTTAAGGTTTTTGATTTTCACAATAGATAATGCCAGTACCTTTGATGTATCTAACTTTGATTCATCGATCAGTCTGGCTGTAGCTAAGGTGCCTTTTAACTTTGATATTTTCGCCTCGTGTAATCCTTGTGCCTCTTTGGCCGCATCGTATTCTGCGTTTTCAGAAAGATCACCTTTATCTCTTGCTTCAGCTATAGCTTTGGAGATTAATTGCCTCCCTTTAGTGGTTAAATAATGTACTTCTTCCTTTAGCTTATCTAATCCTTCTTGAGTGTAGTATGTTACCTCTGTCATAGCTTAATTTATTATTTATAAATCCTCTAAAATACAAACAAGACTACATTGGCTTTTAAGCCTACATAGTCTTGCTTGAATTAAAACGAAGATAACAGGCTATTCTTATAAAAGCAAATTTTTGATTTGAATTGTTGGTAAAGCCCTCAAAACAATTACTTTTGAATGAATCACAGCTTATTATTATGCAAAAAAACATTTACAAGATACTTGCCTTATTTTTATTAGGCTCTTTTACCGCACAAGCGCAGGACCTTTATATGCCAAGAAACATCAAAATGGCTTATACAAAGGGTACGCGTGCAATGGATGGCAAACCTGGTAAGAATTACTGGCAAAATAAGGGGAAATATGAGATGACAATTACGGTTACCCCAAACGATAAAATGGTTAGAGGAACCGAGACGATCGTGTATTCCAATAATAGTACGGATACTTTAAAATCTGTAGCCATCAGGTTTGTCAATAACTTACATAAACCGGAAGCACCAAGATCTGGCCCTGTGAGTAAAGACTTTTTAACCACCGGACTGGATATTAGTTCTTTTGCTGTGGATGGAAAGCCTTATAGTGTGAACAGTAAAAACTGGGGTACGGTAGGAAATGTGCGGTTGCAAAGTCCTTTGTTACCTGGTAAAACAGCAACTTTTACCATAGAATGGAGCTACCCGCTTTCTAAAGAGAGCGGAAGAGAGGGCCAGCTGGATAGTACAACGTTCTTTGTGGCTTATGCTTTTCCAAGGATTTCTGTTTATGATGATTATAATGGCTGGGACAGGGTCCCGCATACGGATAAAGCGGAGTTTTATAATGATTTTAACGATTACCAGTTAAACGTTAAAGCCCCTAAGAATTATGTGGTTTGGGCAACTGGTGACTTGAAAAACCCGGATGAAGTGCTGCAGCCAAAATTTGCGGAGCGCCTTAAAAAATCTTATCTCAGTGATGAGGTAACTTCTATTGCAAATCAAGAGGAAATGGCAAAAGCTGAAGTTACAAAACCTAATGAATGGAATACCTGGAAATTTACTGCAAATCATATTACTGATGTGACTTTTGCCTTAAGTAATCATTATGTATGGGATGCCGGAAGTGTAATTGTGGATGATAAAACTGGCAGAAGGGCAAGTGTACAGTCTTCTTATGATGCAAAAGCAAAGGATTTCCCGCATGGGGTAGATTGGTCTAAACAGGCTTTGAAGTGGTTTTCGAACAATTGGCCGGGTGTCCCTTATCCATTTTCAAAAATGACAGTTGTACAGGGATTTGCCGATATGGAATATCCAATGATGGTTAATGACTCTAGTACTCCGGATATGGAGTTTAGCCAGTTTGTGATGAACCATGAAATTGCACATACTTATTTCCCATTTTATATGGGGATTAATGAAACCAGGTATGCGTATATGGATGAGGGTTGGGCTACTACTTTGGAATACCTGATTGCTATAGACCAGCTTGGAAAAGCGAAAGCGGATGAGAATTATAAAAATTTTAGGGTAAAGGACTGGATTGCAAGTAATGCAACAGAAGAGGCTTTGCCAGTGATTACCTTAACTACGCTTGCTACTGGAAATAATGCATATGTGAAGCCATCACTGTCTTATTTAGGATTAAAAGATATGCTTGGTGATGAGGATTTCAAGAAATACCTTCGTGCCTATATGGACCGCTGGAATGGCAAACACCCAATTCCATGGGATTTCTTTAATACGATTAACCATGTTTCTGGCCAGAACCTGAACTGGTACTGGAAGAATTGGTTTTTTACTAATAATTATATTGACCTGGCTATTAGTAAGGTGGCCATCAAAGGTTTGAATTATACCATTGCTTTAAAGAATGTGGGTGGCTTTGCCGTACCATTTGATGTGATTATATCTTATGCAGATGGAACTACGCAGGTAATACACCAGACGCCAATGGTTTGGAAAACAAATCAGAAAGCGATTTATGTGCAGTTTAGCGCAAAGAAATCAGTTTCTAATATTGTTATTGATGGTGGTATATTTATGGATGCTACACCGGACGATAATAGCTGGAAAAAATAAACAGGGGGTGTAATTATTAAATGCCCTTATATCGCTAGAATGCTCCGCTAATATTAAAAATGCCCTCCATAAGTGTTTAACTTTTTGAGGGCATTTTCATGTTTATAACTGTGCGAGCTTATCGGCAAGAACTTCTGAGATCTTACGGTAAGAGTCAACTGTCCAGCCGCCAATATGCGGGCTAAGAAGTACTTTTGAAGATTCTTTAAGTTCTGAATACCAGGGCTGTGCCGCAAGATTAGGAAACTTTTCTGCTTCTAGCACATCGAGTCCGGCACCCATGATCTTCCCTGATTTTATCGCATCCAGTATGGCTTGTGTATTCACAATTTCGCCCCTGGCAGTGTTGATAAAAAATATGTTCTTTTTAAAATGATACAAGTATTCTGCGTCTACCATTTGCCTGGTTTCTGAAGTAAGTGGCAGGTGTAAACTGAGTACATCACTGTGTTTGACGATCTCTTCCATACTGCATTCTTGTGCATAGGCATCAGAAAACCCAGTTTTATATTTATCGTAAGCGAGTACTTTTACCTCAAAACCGGAAAGTTTTTTAGCGAAACTGCTGCCCATAAATCCATATCCGATGATGCCTACTGTTTTACCTTTCAGCTCCCAGCCCCGGTTGCCTTCGCGGTCCCAGATGCCATTCCTGATTTCTATATCTGAATTTCTAAGATTATTTATGACCGATAATAATAGCGCAACAGCGTGTTCACCTAGTGCATCGCGGTTACCTTCGGGGGCATTAATCAACTGAATATTTCTTTCTTTAGCATAGGCCTCATCAATATTATCCAATCCTGCTCCTGCCCTGGCCACAAATTTAAGTGCGGGCGCGGCGTCCATGATTTCTTTATCTATTTTAAATTTAGTACGCACAGCAATCCCGTCATATCCGGCAATCACTGCTAATGTTTCTGTGCGTGTAATGTTAGGCAAGTCATCTACTTCGTAACCTAATTGTTCTGCCCTGTTTTTAAATACGGGATGCAGATCATCAACAATTAATATTTTAGCCATTTAATTATGATTTAGCAAGTTCAGCTACGTGCTGTGTAAGGGTAATAAATTCTTCTACAGAAAGTTGTTCTGCTCGTTTTTCAAAAAACCAGTGATCGTCCATTTTTACTTTTGGCAATACTCCTGATAAGGCATTACGCAACGTTTTTCTTCGCTGGTTGAAGCCTGACTTGACTACGGTCCAGAATAATTTTTCATCGCAAGGTAGCTCCACGCGCTCATTTCTGCTTAACCGGATTACGCCGGAATTAACCTTTGGTGGCGGATTAAAGGTGCCTGGCTTTACGGTAAACAGGTATTCAATATTATAGTAGGCCTGGATTAACACACTTAATATTCCATAATCTTTAGTTCCTGAACCTGAGGCACAGCGCTCTGCAACTTCTTTTTGAAACATCCCTACCATTTCTACGACTTGGTCCCGGTGCTCCAATATCTTGAAAAGAATTTGTGAAGATATGTTATAAGGGAAATTCCCTATGATGGCAAATTTGCCTGGGAAAACAGAAGTAAGGTTCATTTTTAAAAAATCGCCGTGAATAAGCCGGCTCCCCATCTGTGGATATTTATCATTCAGAAAGTGGTAAGATTCTACATCGATATCGATCATAAATGTTTCCAAATTTTCCCTTTGTAATAAAATATCTGAAAGTATTCCCATTCCTGGCCCTACTTCAAGTACCTGGCGGTATTGGTCGGTATGCACAAGACCATCTACAATTTTTGCCGCTACTTTTTTATCGGTCAAAAAATGCTGTCCTAAATGTTTTTTCGCCCTTACCAAACTCATATGCTTTTGTATTTAATGTTTTAATCGTTTTTGAAGCAATTCCTTCTAAAAGCTGCAAAATAACTAAAGTTTTATGAGTAACAGGTTATGATTGAAAGGAAAGCAGGTTAAGAGATGAAAAGAGAACCAATTATGGCTATTGAAGGAATCTAATTACGAATATAAATAAACTATTAAACAATAAATGGAATTAAAATTGCACAATAATTAACAATTAAAATATCAGCCGGTGCTGGCAGATATAATTCCGGGATCAATAAATTTATAATAAAGTTGGCAAAAAATCCGGATGAGGGATTTCGGTTATAAACCTGCCGATCTTGCTAGAGAATATGGAGATAAAGGAACGGTAAGTAAAATGCTAAATTATAAACAGGCGCTTTCTCTCACTATGATCCGCAAGTTCAGTAAACTACTTAATATACCAGCAGCGTATCTTTTGAAAGAGTACGAATTAAAGACAGACTACTAAACCTGCAGCACAAAAAGACTGCATCCTAATGAAATTTCTGTATTTTGCGCAAAATTTTCATTTTAGCTATGAGCAATAAAATTAAAATAGGTATCAGTATAGGTGATGTAAACGGGATTGGTTTAGAAGTTATCCTTAAAACATTGGCCGAAAACAGTATCCTTGACTATTGTACCCCTATCGTTTATGGACATACTAAGGTTGCATCTTATCATAGAAAAGCAATTGGTTTAGGTGATTTCAGTTTCAATGTGATCAATGAAGCAGCAGATGCCAATCCTAAAAAAGCAAATATGATCAATTGCTGGGAAGAGGACGTAAAAATTGAATTGGGTGTAGCGAATGAAATTGGTGGCAAGTATGCCCTTTTGTCTTTAGAAAGAGCTACAGAAGATTTGGTTAAAGGCAATATTGATGCTTTGGTGACTGCCCCTATCAATAAACATAACATACAATCAGAAACTTTTAAGTTTCCGGGTCATACGGAGTATTTGCAGGAACGCAGCGGAAGTGCAGATGTACTGATGTTCCTGATTAGCGAAGATATCCGTGTAGGTGTGGTTACCGGCCATATTCCTATTGCTGAGGTTGCACAAAATATTACAAAAGAAAAGATCCTGAAAAAACTGATCATGATCAATAATAGCCTGAAGAAAGACTTCTGGATCGAGAAACCTAAGATTGCGGTATTGGGATTAAACCCACATGCAGGTGATAATGGGCTTTTAGGTAAAGAAGAACAGGATATTATCATGCCAGCTATCCAGGAAGCTTTTGATAGTGGCGTGATCTGCTTTGGGCCATACCCGGCAGATGGTTTTTTTGGCAAAGGAAGTTACAAACAGTTTGATGCTGTGCTGGCGATGTACCATGATCAGGGCCTGGTCCCTTTTAAAACGATTGCTTTTGGAAGCGGGGTAAATTATACTGCGGGTATGAAATACGTACGCACCTCTCCAGACCATGGCACAGGATATGATATTGCAGGGAAAAACCTGGCTGATCCAGCTTCGTTTATGCAGGCACTTTTTGCGGCTACACACATTGTAAAACACAGGCGCGAGCAGGAATCTCTGTTAAGCAACCAGTTAAGAAGTGGCGGAAAGGTGATCGAAACTGCAGCCGATGTAAAGGACGATGCAAATTAACCTCAATAATATTTCTAAAACATTTTAGAAATACCAAATTAATTCATACATTTGCGGGCTAAAATTTTGTTACAATTGAAACCTTTAAAACAATTTTCTATCCCCTTTACTGGCTTAAAAATTGGCAAGCATCAATTTGATTTTGAGATTGATAACAGCTTTTTTGAAGCCTATGAGTACTCTCTTGTGAAAAAGGGAGCGCTAAAGGTTGAGGTGGAACTGGATAAACAGGAAACAATGTTACTTTTGCAAATTCACGTTGCAGGAAAGATACAACTGGATTGTGACAAATGTTTATCTGAATTTAGTGCGCCAATAGACGTACAGGAAAGGCAGATTGTGAAATTTGCTGAAGATGATCTGGAAAGCGATGATCTGGAGATCATCATGTTAAGTAAAAAAGAAAGCAGCATTGATATCGCTGAAATTCTATATGAATTTATTACGGTATCAGTACCTTATATAAAGATTTGCGAGCAGGACGGTGATGGCACTAAGTGCGACGAGGAAATGATAGCGAGACTGGAAAGTTTAGCGAATCCCGCTCAACAGGAAGAAGAAACAACAGATAGCGACCCACGCTGGGAAGCATTAAAAAAATTAAAATAATAATTAAATAAATCAGCAATGGCACATCCAAAACGCAAGATCTCTAAAAGTAGAAGAGATAAAAGAAGAACACACTATAAAGCGGTAGCTCCTTCTTTAGCTACTTGTCAAACTACTGGTGCAATACACATTCCTCACCATGCATATAACGTTGACGGTAATTTATACTACAACGGTAAACTAGTTATTGAAAACACCTCTATAGGGTAATTTTCCTGAGAAATTGTTTGTGTTTTCATCCTGTTTAAGGTTAACTTAGGCGCTTGGAAAAAAAGGCAATAATGCTTTACTCACAAACTGATTTTTTACTATGAAAATAGGTCTCGATATAATGGGCGGAGACTATGCTCCCAAAGCAAATGTTTTGGGAGCAATAGCTGCCCATAAATTACTATCGCCAAACGAGCATTTGGTCCTTATCGGCGATACTCAGCAGATAAAGCCTTTGCTTGCTGAAAACGGGTTTAATCCCGATCACTTTGAATATGTTCATACCGAAGAAGTAATTGGTATGGGCGAACATCCCACAAGAGCGATTGCTCAAAAACCTAACTCAAGTATTTCTGTAGGTTTCTCCATGTTGAAAAAAGGAGAAATAGACGCTTTTATCGGTGCCGGCAATTCTGGTGCAATGATGGTTGGTGCTGTTTTTAGTGTAAAAACTGTACCAGGTATCATCAGGCCATGTCTGTGTACTATAGTTCCTAAACTGGATGGCGGAAGGGGCTTAATGCTGGATGTTGGTGCAAATGCCGACTGTAAACCCGATGTACTTCTTCAGTTTGGAATTGTTGGTAGCCTGTATGCCGAAAACGTAATGCAGATTAATAAGCCTAAAGTAGGTTTGATCAATATAGGTGAAGAAGATGAGAAAGGAAATATGCTAAGTCTGGCTACCTTTCCGCTAATGAAAGAATGTAACCTTTTTAATTTTATCGGAAATATCGAAGGACGTGATTTGTTCAACGAAAAAGCTGATGTAATTGTATGTGATGGGTTTACAGGAAATATTATGCTCAAGCTTGCTGAATCCTTTTATATCATGACTATCAAAAAAGGATTAAAAGATGAATTTTTTGATAGGTTCAATTACGAAAACTACGGCGGCAGCCCTGTTCTTGGTGTAAATGCACCCGTGATTATAGGTCATGGTATTTCCAGTCCTAAAGCAGTAATGAATATGGTGATGCAGGCAAGGGATATGATAACTACAGGTCTGGTAGAAAAAATACAGGCTGCATTTAAATAAACTCATAAAAAATGAATAAAATTCACGCTGCTATTACCGCAGTTCAAGGTTACGTTCCCGATTATGTACTTTCTAATAAAGAATTAGAAGCAATTGTAGATACAACGGATGAATGGATAACCTCTCGAACGGGTATTAAAGAGCGAAGAATATTAAAAGGTGAAGGCCTGGGCACGTCGGATATGGCTGTGCATGCGGTGAATGGCCTGCTTCAAAAGCGCGGCATCACGGCAGAGGAAATCGACCTGATCATTTTCTGCACTACAACTCCCGATATGCCTTTTCCTGCCACAGCAAATATCCTGGCAGATAAAATCGGTGCTACAAATGCCTGGGGATTTGATCTGCAGGCGGCATGTTCAGGATTTATCTACGGCCTTTCTACGGCTTCGCAATTCATAGAATCTGGCAAGCATAAAAAGGTACTGGTGGTTGGGGGCGACAAAATGTCGTCTATC
>Ga0247807_10000082_pt1 | contig 90396 bp, 78 predicted proteins | sample UWRJL074202C1_FD_179931 | JGI IMG/M metagenome (GOLD analysis project Ga0247807, IMG submission 179931) | Plant litter microbial communities from Arlington Agricultural Research Station in Wisconsin, United States - UWRJ-L074-202C-1 | ecosystem: Environmental > Terrestrial > Plant litter >...
AAGCAGAAAGGCCATATTAGCAGCATCTCCCCTTTCTCCCGCATATCTGGCGGAATAAATGCCAGGTTCATTATTCAGCGATTCCACTTCCAGCCCACTGTCGTCCGCAAAGCAGTCGATCTGATAATTATCAACCACAAAACTGCTCTTTAACTCGGCATTGCCGGCAAAGGTATCAGCCGTCTCAGGAATGTCCGTATCGCAGCCGATATCATTCAGGTTTAATACTTCATACTGATCACCAAGCAGCTGACGTACTTCTTCAGTTTTATATTGATTATGTGTAGCAAATACTAATTGTCTGCTCATATTGATAGCTTTTTTATACTTCCCCAAAGTGTTTTCTTTCCCAGCTGATCTTCAGCAAGAAGATCAAGATTATCAGCATAAACAACCTGTGTGGCAGCTTCCATAAAAATGATATTTTTTGGCTGATCACCGAGCCCCAGTAATGATGGCTGAACGCCGAAGATCATCACGAGTTTACTCGAGAAAAAGGTAGTCATTTCTGTAAACTGTGCCCCTTTATAAGCGGAATAATTTACCAGTGCAAAATCACTGGCCGAGAGCTGTATCGCTTTAACAATATTTCGAAGTAATTCCTTCCCCCTGTCGCTGCTCACTTCGTTCTGTTGATCATTTACGATAATCAGCACATTCTTCTGGTTTTTACCCAGATACTTAAACTCAGTCTTCACTATTACAGGTGCCGGACTTAAGCCTGCGGGTATTACTGCGACTTCCGGCGCCCGGGCGGGTTCCGGATTTGTTGCCGGAACAGTTTGTACAGGCAGGCTAAGGGGCTCAGTGCCTACCAGGTAAATATCTTCTGTAAAAAACATCCGCAGTGCTGCTGCATTATCAGTCAGTTGTTCGCCCATTCCTCTTCGTTTTACAGGTCATCATTTTTGTGTTAAAATTAGTTAAATATCTTATTATAGTGCCTTTATTTGTTACTTTTATACCTTAAAAATACCCTAGTTAAGCTTTTGTGAGAAAAACCTGCTGTATTGTTATCCTCTGTTTTTTCTATGCTGCCGCTGCTGCACAAAGCGTTGCAGTGATAAATGGCAAGCCTGTTGAGCTGAAGGAATTCATGTGGGTATATCAAAAACATCGCCCCGGTCCCGGTAAAACAACATTGACGCAGCTGATTTCTTTTTTGAACATTTATGTAGATTTCAAACTTAAGGTACTGGATGCCTGCAATTTGCAACTGGACAAGGACAGTAGCTATCTGGCGGAAGTAAAGAATTATGAAACTGCTTTTGTAGCCTCATTACCAGCTGATCTTCAGCAAAGAGACCATTCCCTGGTGATCAATGAATACAAAGAGGCCCTGTTGCTTTTTAATATTTCAGAGCGTAAAATCTGGGACATCATGGCCGACAGTGAAAGTGACATCCACAACTATTACACCTCAAATGTTGCGGTATATGATTCAAAGCCTTATGATGAAGTAAAAAGCGATGTGGCAGCCGATTATCAGCAACAATTGGAATGCAATTGGGTAACCGCACTGAGAAATAAATACAAAGTAACCATTGATCAGACTGCTTTGCAGAGACTGATTAGATAATACAGCTTACAAATCGCTGAATAATAGTAAATTTGCAAATAAAATATAATTGAAGAAAGTATAATGAAGAAAGTTTTATTGATGGCAAGCGGATTGCTCTTCTTGTTTTTAAATGTACATGCCCAAAAGCAAAGCGTAGATAAAGTGATTGCAGTGCTTGGAAACGAGGTCATCTTATTGTCCGAATTAAACCAGCAATATGTAATGTACCTGAACTCAGGAAACCCGGTGAATGAGAAGATGAAGTGTTATATCCTGCAGCAAATGCTTGTTCAGCACCTTTTAAAGCAACAGGCGGAGATTGACTCCGTGATGGTTGACGATAAACAGGTAGATGATGAACTGGACAGGAGAATGCGTTACCAGATTCAGCGTGCAGGTGGGCAGGACAAACTGGAAGAATTCCTGAACCGTTCCGTACTACAATACAAAGACGAGCTGAGACCGGATGTAAAAGATCAGCTTCAGGCAAATAAAATGCAGGGAACGATTACTGAAAAAGTAAGCATTACACCTTCAGAAGTACAAAAATATTATGATTCTTATAAAAAAGACAGCTTACCGGATATTCCTACTGAATTTGAAGTAGGTGAAATTGTTCTTCATCCGGAGCTGACCAAAGCAGAGAAACAACGTTTTTATGACAAGCTTGATGCGATCAGACTACGTGTAAAAAGTGGTGAAGATTTCGCTTTCCTGGCAAAAACATATTCAGAAGATCCTGGATCAGCACCAGAGGGTGGTGACCTGGGCTTTTTCGACCGTACCATGATGGCTAAAGAATTTACTGCTTTTGCATTTAAATTAAAGCCGGGAGAGCTTTCTCCGGTATTTGAAACCGAATTTGGTTATCACGTACTTCAGGTGGTGGAGCGCAGAGGTGAGCAGGTACATGCACGCCATATCCTGATCCGTCCGCAGAATACACCGCAAAGTATGGATCGTCTGAAACTTCATGCAGACAGTATCTATAATAACATCAATAGTAAAAAAATAACTTTCTCTACTGCAGCATCGATGTTCTCAGCTGATAAGGAATCAAAATACAATGGTGGTATGGTATTATTTGCAGACAATGTAACGGCAAGAACTACCTTCATTCCTTCTGATAAACTCGATCCTAAAGTATTCGTAGTAGTAGATACGATGAAAGTTGGTGAAATTTCAAAACCGGTTGCATTTACAGGAGCGGATGGTAAAGAAGGCTATAAAGTCATTTTATTAAAAAATAAAATTGCCCCTCATAAAGGTAACCTGGAACAGGATTACACCAAGTTTAAGGAGAAGGCACAACAACAGAAACAAGATCGCGTAATGAGTGAGTGGTTCGAGAAAAGAAGAAAAAACACTTATATTAGAATCGACGACGAATACAATAATTGCGACGAACTAAAAATATGGACTAAGCCCGCTACTACAGAAACAAAATAATATGCCATACCATAACGACATTGCGGCAGTAGATGCCCTCCACAAAACTTATCAGGATATCAAAAGTGAAATTGGAAAAGTCGTTATCGGGCAGGATGAAGTAGTTAAATCGGTACTGATCTCTATTTTCAGTAACGGACATTGTTTACTGGTAGGTGTACCAGGCTTAGCAAAAACATTACTGGTGCAAACAGTAGCAAACGTACTGGATCTGAATTTTAACAGAATACAGTTCACACCAGACCTGATGCCGGGAGATATTATCGGCGCAGAAATTCTGGGAGAAGACAGGAACTTTAAGTTTATTAAAGGTCCTGTCTTTTCTAATATAGTGCTGGCAGACGAAATCAACAGGACGCCACCAAAAACCCAGGCCGCATTACTGGAAGCGATGCAGGAAAAATCTGTTACCGCAGCCGGCCACAAACATATCTTACCCAATCCTTTTTTTGTACTGGCTACGCAGAATCCTATTGAGCAGGAAGGTACCTATCCCCTGCCTGAGGCGCAGCTTGACCGTTTCATGTTCAACGTGTCATTAACTTACCCAAGCTTTGCTGATGAGCTGACAATTGTTAAAAATACAACCAGCAATACAGAGGTCACATTGAGGAAGATTATCAATGCAGAGCAGATCCAGTATTTTCAAAAGCTGATCAAAAACATACCGGTAACGGATAATGTATTGGAATATGCTGTGAAACTGACGGGTAAAACACGCCCGGGAAGTGCATTGGCTACTCCGGAGATCAATCAGTATGTCAACTGGGGAGCAGGACCAAGAGCCTCACAATTTCTGATTTTAGGAGCTAAATGCCATGCGGCTATTTCAGGGAAATATGCACCGGACATAGAAGATGTACAAGCTGTAGCAGAAGCTATCCTCCGCCACAGGATTGTACGTAATTACCGTGCAGAAGCAGAAGGTCTTTCTGTAGAAAAGATGATTCAGAACCTGTTTTAATCTTTTATCTTAAGGTATGGTCAGGTAATTAAACAGATTGGGAAAATCAGTAATGATCCCGTCTACACCTAAGTCAATCATGTAATCCATATCTTTCCTGCTGTTTACCGTCCATGGAATAATTTTAATACCGGCAGCATGACAGCGGTCGACCAACCCCTTGCCTACCAATACGGCATAAGGACTATAGACTGTCGGACTAAAACCCAGGTCACTGATATTATTCGCAAAATCTTCCTTTTCATCTATCATCAGACCAGTTTTTATCTTCGGATATTTCTCATGCACATATTGCAGGCATCGAATATCGAACGACTGCACCAGGACTCTCTTAGTCATCTTTTTCGCCACAATCACATCCATGACCAACTGTGAGAAAGCTGCAGGTTCGGGATGAAACTCCAGATCTCCTTTACGGATCGTTTTGATTTCGATCGCATAAACAGGCTTTGGCAGCTTATGCGCTTTTACATAGGCCTCCACAGAGTCAATCACTTCGGTCAACAGTGGCTTGTAGGCTTTGAATTTCTGCTGACCAGGAAAACGTTTATGCACTTTGCTGCCTACATCAAACTTTTTGATCTCTGCATAATCCATCTGGTATATGTTAAACTTCTTCTCGTCTTTCAGGGAGATCTCTTTGCCCGCCGGGGTAAGGCTAATCTCATTATTGAAATAGGGTTCATGAGAGAGCACCACCATATTATCTTTAGAGATGACCACATTCATCCCTAAAGTGGTAGCACCCAGGTCAAGCGCCCGCAGCATTGAGCGGACAGTATTTTCCGGCATGAGTCCCCTTGCCCCTCTGTGACTCTGTTTATCGAATTTCTGCGCTTCAACTGTGAATAAGCTAAGCAACAACAATGTGGTAAAAAGTAGGTGTTTTTTCATCTTATTTCTATTAACGCTGCAATTAATTATCAGGTATAAAAAAAGGGTTTCTAAACCTTAGTTTAAGAAACCCTTTCCTTTTAGCATTACGGGTTAACGTTCTGCCGGCGTATAAATTTGCTGGATTAAATTCCAGTTATGATCTTTCTGGCGCTCATAGATAAAAACATAATTAAAGCTTTCTCTCAAATCAGTTTTGTAATCTATAGTTGCAATACCGTAAGTATAAGCCAGATCACCACCTGAAGCTTTGTCAGCCTGAGTGGTTTTTAAGGTCATCTTGCTCACCATATTGTAATAAAAAGCAATCGCTTTGTCTTTGCCTATGATCGGCTCATATCCGGGAAAAATAATCCTGGCATCATGATTCAAGAAACCACCAAATGCGCCCATACCGTAAGACTTCAGGGTAGCGTTCAGTGTTCTTTCTGTCGTAAAGAGAATATCCTTTCCTGCAGCAATCTGCTTCTCTCCGTTGAATTTAGGTTTGTAATATTCGGTAGGCTCAATAAAATTTTCAGCCACAGGATGCAATGGCTTATTGTGCTCTGCACCCAGATCTATCACTAATTCCCATTTACCGTTAATTGCTTTCCACACGGAAACGTACTGTCCATATACTTTCTGATCACCTTCCAAAGTAAATCCACCGGTAGTGAAACCCCAGTCGCCGCTCCTTGCTACCCTTGCATACGAAGGTGCCCAAACCAGGTTTTTATCATTTTGCTGTGTAGCATAGTATGTTTTGGCATTAACAGGATTTGGTCTGAAAACAATCGCATCATTTGCACTATAGGAATGAAAAGCTGATTTCACACCATTCTTTACTGCACTTTCAGCAAACTCTTTGTCTGCGTTAACCAGCGACTTGGTAGTACCATCAGAACGCTGTGCAAAAGCCCCGAAAGCGAAAGATACAACGATCAGGGTGCAGATTAGTTTATTCCTCATAATTTTAAAATAGTTGTTTTGTAGGTTAATATTAAATTTTATTCCAGGTAGTGCCTTCCTTGCTGTCTTTTAACTGGATACCAATATTCTGGAGTCCGATACGAATCTTATCAGAAGTAGCGTAGTCTTTATTTTCTTTTGCACTCTTACGGATATCGATCACCATATCCAGCACATCGTTTAATTCATTGTTTGACGATTCTTCATCCTTTAATCCGAAGATATCGAAAACAAATTCCTGCATCAATACCTTCAATTTTTCGAGTTCTGCAACGGTAATACGTCCTTTACCATCATAAACCGTATTGATAATCCTGGCCGCTTCAAACAGTTCAGCAATCACTACCGGACTGTTAAAATCATCGTTCATTGCTTTGATACAGTTCATTCTGATGGGCTCAATTTCAAATTCTCCACTATCAGATGCCACCAGTTTCTCCAGTAAACTTAAAGCATTCATCAGCCTCCTGAAACCTTTCTCCGAAGCATCCAATGCATCATTGGAAAAATCCAGCGTACTACGGTAATGTGCCTGCAGCATAAAAAACTTAACTGTCATCGGGCTATAACCTTTAGTCAGCAATGGATGGTCGCCGCTAAACAACTGCAATGGCATAAATCCGTTACCAGCCGTTTTAGACATGCGTGAGCCATTAACCGTAAGCATATTGGTATGCATCCAGTATTTCGCAGGTTCTTTATGGTAACATGCTTCAGATTGTGCAATCTCGTTGGTATGGTGCGTTGCAGCCAGGTCCATTCCACCGCCATGAATATCAAACTCCTCACCAAGGTATTTAGCACTCATTGCTGAACACTCGATATGCCATCCCGGAAATCCTACTCCCCATGGAGAAGGCCATCGCATAATGGTTTCCGGCTTGGCTTTGATCCATAACGCGAAATCCAGTCTTCCCCTTTTCTCATCCTGCCCGCCCAGTTCCCTGGTATTGGCCATCATGTCTTCCAGGTTTCGGTTAGTTAAGATGGTATAATTATAAGTCTGGCTATATTTCTCCACATCAAAATAAACAGTCCCATTGGTCTCATAAGCATAACCGTTTGCAATAATTTCCTGGATCATCTCAATCTGTTCAATGATATGCCCTGTAGCGGTAGGTTCAATGCTTGGCGGCAGGGTATTGAACATTCTCAGCACATCGTGGAACCCCAGCGTGTATTTCTGAACAATCTCCATCGGTTCCAGCTGCTCCAGCTTTGCACGTTTTGCAAACTTATCATCTCCCTCGTCACGGTCGCCCTCTAAATGGCCGGCATCGGTAATATTACGTACATACCTCACCTTGTAACCCAGGAATTTCAAATACCTGAAGATCAAATCAAAAGATATAAAAGTACGACAGTTACCCAGATGTACATCACTGTAAACAGTAGGTCCGCAAACGTACATCCCAACATTGGGTCCGTTCAGCGGTTCAAAAAGTTCCTTTTTACGTGTTAGCGTGTTGTAAAGCTGTAAGCCGTTCTCCATTTTATAGTATTTATATGCAGGGCGCGTTGAGGCCCTGGCGACAAAGGTAAAAAATTGCAGGTATATTTAGTTGATCCTTAAGTCACTTCTTACGGGGAAATGATCAGATAATTTAGCTTCAATTATCCGGTGATTCACGACTTTGATCGTCTTTGATGCTGAGATATAGTCGATTTGAAAATTAGGAAATTTTCCGTTATAGGTACGGCCAAGACCTGTTCCCTCTGCCACAAAAGTATTATTTAGTGATTTTGTCATCTGCGTAACCGCATAAGATGCCGGTGTATCATTAAAATCGCCCGCAATCAGAAATGGCGTTTCGCAGGTTTTCATATGCGCCTTCATGATATCTACCTGTGCGCTGCGTTTCACAAAGGCCGTTTTCAGCATTCTGAGGATTCTCTTTGCCGGAGTGATCTCCGCATCCATCTTTGCCTTTACTTTATCGAGGTAATTATAATCCTGCTTATCAAAAGAAATAGATTGCAGATGTACATTGTAGACCCTGACCTTTTTATCGCCAACTGTTACGTCAATAAAAATACTCATATTCCCATTATGATCCGGAAACAGGATCTCTCCTTTATTGGTAATGGGGTATCTTGAAAATATGGCCAGTCCATATGCTTCATAGTCGTTTTTAGAGGAAGGGACAAAGTAAAAGTTCCGCGTTTTTAAAATGCGTTTTAGACTATCCGTGATATCAAAAGGGCCTTTCCGGCGGGTATAGTATTCCTGAAAGCAGATAATATCGGGATTTTCCGTACGCACTACATTCAGCATCTGCTGTTTAACAGCCTCATTGCTTTGTTCTCCATAAGGTTTAAAACTGTGTACATTATAAGTCATCATTCTTACTAAAGCAGTATCCGTTTTGGGTCCCTCACCAGCCTCCCCCTTGAGGCCTACAGTCGCCATCAACGCATGCCAGCCAACCAGTATCACTCCCGTAGTAAGCAATGCAAAAACCCATCTTGTTCTTAGACACCACCACAAAACCATCAAGATATTCAGCAAGAGGAAAAATGGGTAGGCCAGACCAAAAAAAGCAATCAATACATGTTCCCGCGGATCGAGCTTGCCGGCCAGGATACCCAGCAGCAGACAGAAAGCCAGAGTGGCACCTATCAGCACTTGTAGCTTACCAAAGAAACCCAGTCCCTCTTTCTTCATTAATTCTTACTTGCTTTGAATAACACTTCTTTTTCTTCCTTACTCAATTTATCATAGCCTGACTTAGAAATCTTATCCAGGATCAAATCCACCTCTTTCTGGTTTACCTTATTCATTTTGCCTTTCGCTCCAGCCTTCGCCGTATCATTTTTAACTACCTTAAGCTTAGGCTTTCTTTTAAACCAGCTGCTCCAGTCCTTACCACTTTGCAGCAATTTGATATATACAAACCCGAACAGTCCGCCGCCAAGATGTGCGAAGCTTAGACCTGCATTGGTAGAAGCAATACTGATCAGGTCAATAACGATATAAGCAAGAATGATGTATCTCAGTTTGATGCTGCCAATCAGCATTAATGAAAGCGTATAATCCGGCACCAGGGTTGTTGTGGCGACCGCGATTGCCATTACTGACGCAGAAGAACCTATGATCGTGATAAATGGTAATGAAGGCGCAAATACAGGAATAAAATTATAGGCCAGCATAAAGATCAGCGCACCAATTATACCACCCGTAAGGTATACGAAATGAAACTGTCGTGGTTTAAGGAAATCCATAAAGATCCTTCCTATCCAGAACAGCCATAACATACTGAATAACACATCAAAAATGTTCTGATGCAGAAACTGATAGGTAAGCAATGTATAAAAACGCAAAGGTAATCGCTCTGCTGCCGCAGGAAAAGCCAGATATTCCTTCGCGTAATCCAGGAATCTGATTCCCGTATTTCCAGCTAAAAAATAAGTTACCCCAAAGAGTGCCATCGCTACAAACACAATGGTATTGACTCCTATATAAAAAAACACAGGATTCCCCGAGCGGAAGACTTTATATTTCAGGTCTGCTAAAAGCGTATTTCTAGTCATAATAATCGTAAAATGTGTTTTTATTCTTCCATAATTTGACCAGAATAAAACCTAATAATGCACCGCCAAGGTGAGCATAATGCGCGATTGAATCACCCTGAAACTGTGCCACACCCAGACTTAACTCTATCAGAATATAAACAGGAATGATGTATTTAGCTTTAACAGGAACTGGAATAAACATGATATATAACTCTGCATTTGGATAAAGCATACCAAAAGCCACCAGTAAACCAAAGATAGCACCGGAAGCGCCAACCATGGGACCGAAATACGTTCCAAATAAAGTAGAAGCCTGACTGGCACTATATAAGGAAGGATTATATTGCCCTTGCTCAAGTGAGGCCAAAGAAAGCACCTGATGCGCAACTGGCGTACCGGTAATCTGATAAATCTCATATGCCTGTACACCCCATTGTAATGCCAAAGCACCCAGGCCGGTAATCAGGTAAAAATTAATAAACCGTTTTGGTCCCCAATGTGCTTCCAGCACCGAACCAAATGAATATAGGGCAAACATATTAAATAAAATATGTGTGAAACCACCATGCATAAACATATAGGTAATTGGCTGCCAGATTTTAAAGTTCGGAGAATCAAAATAGAAAGCCCCCAGATAAGCAGCAAGATCTATACCTTTTGTTTCCAGAACATAGGTCGCGATAAAAAACAGCACATTGATAATGAGCAGATTTTTTACAACCGGTGGAATATTTATATTATTCATGAATCTCTTTTATTTATCAAATTTCTTGTCTAATTCCAACAAAGTCATGGTCTGTATGACCGGTTTACCGCCGATACTAAAATTAGGCGCTTTACAAGCGAACAACTGTTCAATCAGCATATTCATCTCTTCCTGACCTAAAACAACCCCACTTTTTATGGCACTGTTCCTGGCCATACTTCTGGCCAGTGCATCTCTCTTGTCCAGCTTCAGCTCTTGCTGAGAATTTTTAAATCCCTCAATCAGGTGTTCAAAAAGCTGTGTTTCGTTGATCTGGTTACTGCCCAGATCTACCGGGATACCTTCAATAATTAACGTGTTTTTACCAAATTCGCGTACTTCAAAACCCAGACTTTTGATATCATCCAGCAGGCTTTTTGCCAGTTCGTAATCATTCGGACTCAATGTAACCGTCTGCGGAAACAAACTTTGTTGTGAAGCACCTTTTCGATCTTCAAGATGCACAATAAACCTTTCATATAAAATCCGTTCATGCGCCGCCTGCTGATCAATCAGCATTAAGCCGGATTTAATCTGAGAAATGATGTACTTATTATGCAGCTGCATCAGCTGCTTCTGCACAGGTGCATATTTAGCCTCAGGACCATTTCCAGGCAGTTCCATCGAGACCTGCTCCGCTTGATCATTACTCGCAATTTCATATAATGATCCCCAGTTTTTTGTACTCTGCTCACTGCTCCCGTTACTCCTGTAAGCAGGAAACGTACGCTCCGAACCGGAGCTGGCAGTCCCCGAAGAACTGCTATCGCCAGCAAAAGGGTTAAAATCAGGGTTGAAGGAAATACTTGGCGGAATAATCTCTTCCGGTGCTTTATGACTGATCATACCACTAAAAGCTGTTTCCTGATCAAAATCTATCGTCGGGCTAATATTAAATCTACCCAATGAACGTTTAACCGCAGAATGGATAATCGCATAAATTGATTTTTCATCCAGGTATTTGATTTCCGTTTTTGTCGGATGTACGTTCACATCAATCTTCGACGGATCTATATCAATAAACAGTACATACAGCGGGAAATTCTCTTCAGCCAGCAGCTCTTCATAAGCTTTATTTACGGCATGATTCAGATAAGCATCTTTAATAAAGCGGTTATTCACAAAGAAAAACTGTTCTCCCCTTGTTTTTTTAGCAAACTCAGGCTTACCAATAAAGCCTTTCAGATTAATAATCGTTGTATCTTCTTCAACCGGAATGAGTCGCTGGTTATAGTTATTCCCAAACAAATGCACAATCCGCTGCTTCAAAGCAGAAGAAGGCAGCCTGAAAATCTCCATGCCATCATGGTGTAAACTAAAGGCTATCGAAGGGTTGGCCAGCGAGATCCTTTGGAATTCATCAATGATATGGCGCATCTCTGCCGGATTGCTCTTTAAAAAGTTCCGTCTTGCAGGCGTATTATAAAATAAATTCTTTACACAAATACTGGTACCTTCAGGTGTAGCTACAGGCTCCTGCTTAGTTACGGTAGATCCTTCAATCTCGATTAAAGTCCCCAGTTCATCTTCATAACGGCGGGTTTTCATCTCCACCTGTGCAATTGCTGCGATGGAAGCCATTGCTTCTCCCCTGAAACCCATAGAGCGAATAGCAAACAGATCTTCCGCTTTCCTGACTTTCGAGGTCGCATGACGCTCAAAACTCATGCGTGCATCAGTAACACTCATGCCGCATCCGTTATCAATCACCTGAATTAATCCTTTTCCAGCATCTTTTAGAATCAGCTGTATCTTATTCGCCCCCGCGTCTATCGCATTTTCCATCAACTCTTTTACTGCCGATGCTGGTCGCTGAACTACCTCTCCGGCAGCAATTTGATTGGCGACGCTCTCGGGTAAAAGTTGTATTATATCTGACATGTATTTCCTTGGTAAAGGTTGCTAATTTAACGAAAATAAGCCTTATACATAAATCTTTTGATTATAAATACCGACAAATGACGAAGCCACTATAACCTTTTTATATCTTTAACGTTTTGATTGTACCAACACAATTTTATGACAAAGAGTAAGCTTGTTCAAACCATTGCCATCTGTTTTACCGCAATTTTCACCTTAAGTGCCTGCGCACAAGAACACAAAAAAAATGAAGACCTTTTAAAGATTAATGCCAGCACCCTGCAGCACACGGTATTATTAAACAACCAGTCGTCTGCCATACCGCTGGACTCCCTGGATCAGAAAAAAATTGCCTCAGTAAATCTTGGCTTCATTTACCAGAGCACATTTGACAGCCTGCTAAATAAATATGCAAAAATCACGTCATTTAACGCTGCTGAATATACTGCCTCACCGGAACTCTACAAACTGGAAGATGACCTGAAGTACTATAATACGGTAGTTATTTCCATCAGTGATCAGGATGCAAAAAACGCCAGGTATATCAATTTTATCAACTCGGTCTCCAAGAATAAAGAGGTTATCATTGCTGCCTTTGGCGAGGGGACTGTCCTAACTGCATTAGACGCAATTAATTCACCCCTGATCTGGGCACAGCAAAAGAACATCAATGCCGCAGCCATCGTTCCACAGCTTATTTTTGGTGGAATAGCCGCCAGCAACAAACTAACAGGAAATTTCTCTGCAAAATATATGCTTGGGTCGGGTTACACGACAACCGCCACCCGCTTAAAATATACCATCCCGGAAGATGCCGGCGTAAACGCAGATGACTTAATGGAAATTGACAGAATTACCGCCGAAGCCATCAATGCGAAAGCAGCTCCGGGTATGGTGGTCCTGGTAGCAAAAGATGGTAAAGTTATTTTCAATAAAGCTTACGGAAATCATACTTATGGCGGCGCTCCTGAAAAAATCACTGATATATTCGATATTGCATCCGTGACCAAAATCACAGCAACTACTCCTATGGTGATGCGTCTGGTGGAAGAAAATAAACTTAACTTGGATACTAATATTGGGGCCTACATTGCTATGGCCAGAACTACTGCGATGAACAAAATCCAGGTGAAGGAGGTGATGCTGCACCAGGCTGGCTTTATTCCCTATATTGCTTTTCATGACGGCGTAAAACCTACGGATCACAGTCCTGACTCTTCAGCAGCATATCCTACAAAGGTAGCCGATGGCTACTTTATCAGGAAAGATTACTTCAAGGAGGTAATGTGGCCCCAGATGTTAAATGCGCCAATCAGAACCAGGGGCAAATATGTTTACAGTGATATCAGTATGTACGTGATGAAAGATATTGTAGAGCATATCAGTGGAGAACCCTTAAACGATTATGTAGCAGAAAACTTTTATGCGCCGCTAGGCATGCAGACTGCCGGATTCCTGCCAAGAAACAGGTTCAGCAGAGAGCAGATTATCCCGACTGAGAACGACACTTATTTCAGAAAAACATTACTGGTAGGTTATGTGCATGATCAGGGAGCAGCCCTCGTAGGCGGGGTTTCCGGACATGCAGGCTTATTTGCCAGCACCAACGACATGGCGATCATGTACCAGATGTTACTGAACAAGGGTACGTATGGCGGACATCAGTACTTCAAACCACAGACCGTAGAAACATTCACCGCACGCCAGTCTAACGTAAGCAGAAGAGGATTTGGATTTGACCGCTGGGATCCGGACCTGACAAAAAGATATCCGTCATCAACGGCTTCCCCACAAACATTCGGACATACAGGTTATACGGGAACAGCAGTGTGGGTAGATCCTTCAAGAGGTCTGGTATACGTGTTTTTATCTAACCGTGTTAATCCAACCGTGACAGACAAACTCGTGAAAATGGGAATCCGTTCAAGAATACAGGATGTAATCAATAAGGCGATCGACAAAGGAAAGGCAAATTCATCTTTCAATTAGTCATCTGATATAACACGATCGCCTGGTAAAGCGGTCGCAAACAAAATGGGGTATGCAGTTTTTCGACCTTATATGTTTTGCGCAGCAAAAGATAGGCAGGCGAAAAACTGCATACCCCATTTTGTTATATAAAAAGTAAGCATTCAAAATATTGTGTTATTTTTAATCCCTCTAAAACAGCATGATATAAATCCAAACACAAATTTCAATAAAGAAATTTTGTAATAAAAATTAATTCCCTTATAATTGCAGCCTGTTAGATCATAACAGGGTCTAAAAGCCTTCTTAGCTCAGCTGGTAGAGCAACTGACTTGTAATCAGTAGGTCATTGGTTCGATCCCGATAGAAGGCTCAACTTTAACAAAAAAGGGTTCATTTTCATGAACCCTTTTTTATTTCGTTTAATTTGTTGTTACTTCTTCAGACCGATCTCTCTTAGTCGCTCGTCAAGATATTCTCCAGCCGTCATATCACTATATACCTTAGGATGTTCTTCATCAATACAAGAATCAAGACTCGTTAAATCCATATCTGAACGCGGGTGCAGAAAAAACGGAACGGAAAAGCGCGAGGTTTTCATCAGTTCTCTTGGTGGATTGACCACTCTATGCGTAGTAGAACGCAGCTTGTTATTCGTTAAGCGCTGCAACATATCCCCTACATTCACTACAATATCCGAATGATGTGCTTTAATTGGCAACCATTCATTACCACGTGTCAATACCTCAAGTCCATCAGCACTTGCGCCAATCAATAAGGTAATCAGATTGATATCTTCATGCGCACCAGCACGTACCGCATCATCAGATAATTCTTCAGGATGTTCAATAGGGAAATAATGGATTCCCCTTAAAATAGAATTACCATTATGTACATGCGCATCAAAGTAATCTATCGGCAATTCAAGATAAGTAGCGATTGCTCTCAGTAAATGTTTACCATTACTTTCCAGCTTCTGATAAATTTCATTTGTCACTTCATTGAACTCCGGAATCTCCTCCAAATATTCATTTTCAGGATATTGAAATTTGATTGGATCACCATCAGTAACCGTCTGACCAATTTGCCAGAACTCTTTCAGGTCGGCCGTTTTAGCACCTTTCGCAGTTTCCTTACCAGCACTTGTATAACCACGCTGACCGGCAAGTTCCGGCTTTTCATATTTTGCCTTTTGTTCAGCAGTCATGGCAAATACGCCCTGGATGTTTTTATACAATTGATCAATCAGTTCCTGACTTACGCCGTGATTCGTAATCGTTACAAAACCCGAATCATTGAACGCCCGGCCCAATTCATCAGAAAACTTTTTACGCTGCTGCTCTGTTCCATCTATATAGGAACCAAGGTCTAACGTAGGGATATAAGGTGTAGACATCATATTTACATTTATGGGTAATAGTTATCCTAAATTATAAAACAATTGTTAATAAACCTCAGAAAACAATCATAATCACAACCAATAAACTTTATTTCAATAACTTAAGTTATCAACATCACACTTGATTTACACAACGAATATCAACCCATTGTAATATTAAGCTGATTTACAGCCAATGGAAAACTATAATCCTGCAGCTTGCGTAATTTTACCTAAACACAAATACATATGAAACATTTATTAGTCCTCGTTTTAGTTCTCTTATCTGTAAGCACAGTTGATGCTCAACAGAAAAAATCAGAGAAAGCAACATTCGGAATGGGTTGCTTTTGGTGTTCGGAGGCTATCTTCGACCGTCTTGCCGGAGTAACCAGCGTAAAATCAGGTTTTGAAGGAGGCCAGATCGCGAATCCTTCTTATGAAGATGTTTGTACAGGTACGACCGGACATGCAGAAGTAATTGAAGTTACCTATGATCCTTCAAAAATCACTTATGATGAACTCCTGGAAGTATTCTGGAAAAGTCACGATCCGACAACATTAAACCAGCAGGGTGCAGATAAAGGCACACAATATCGTTCAGTAGTATTTTTTCATAATGCACAGCAGAAAGCACTGGCGCAGCAATATAAAGCAGAGCTGAACAAGACAAATGCTTACGGAAAACCAGTTGTTACGGAAATCACTAAAGCGGAGCCTTTTTACCTGGCAGAAAGCTACCACCAGAATTACTTTGTGAAGAATGCTAACCAGCCATATTGCAGATTAGTAATCCTGCCAAAAATGGAGAAACTGGAGAAAGTATTCAAAGCGAAGCTGAAACACTAGCTAAAAATACATATTAAAAACGCTGCATCATTCATATGGTGCAGCGTTTTTTTATGCTGCAGACTGATAACGCCTCGTAGACTGCAGGTAGACGAGTATATTATTAGACTGGTATTAGTGCTGCATTGATGGTAGTTTAGACCTACCGCCCTTACCCCGAATATACTCCCCTCATACCGTAGCGATACCCCGGCTATACCCCCTGGGGTATAGCCGGGGTATCGCTACGGTATGGTCTGGGTGCGTCCAGGGTATGGCTGGTACGAATAAAGCAAGTCTGGAATACGAGCAATGGAGGAGCAAAGCTATACTCGTCTCCAAGCCTACCTACTGCAGTCATTAGCTCAAAACTACAAAAGCCCTGTATCATCTTTCGACAATACAGGGCTTAGCCATTATTTGTATGAAAATTTTTAAGATGACCTACGGGAACTTAACGCCCCTGTATTTGGTTACATCAACTGTGGGAATGCTTGAGCCGTATTTTCCATTGATAGAACGGATAAATTCATTCGCTATCAGTGAATAACCCATTGGTGTAAGGTGGATACCATCCAATGAGAACAGGTTACCTGTAACATAGGCAGAACTTACAGTCGCACCATTTACCATTTTACCTGTACCGGTATATTCTTTTAATAAAGCATTTGCATCTACCAGTGCTAAGCTATTTGCTGCTGCTACAGATTTAATTGTAGCATTGTAGGCATTGGTATAATCTGCCACAACAGCAGCTTCATCTTTATCCAGCACCCATTTACTTTCAATCGGATTCTGAGGAGCTAAACCGTAAGGAATAGCACCTGTACCTATAACATTTGCAGAACTTAAAGTAAGCAGGAAATAATCCTGCGTAGTAGCAGCTCTTACTGTACCAGTACCTGTAGTGATCCACAATGCCGTTATTGTTGGTGCAGCAGCCTGCACTGTTTTCAATAATGTTGGTAACGTCACTGTCGTAAAAAACGGTGTAGTTAAAACATCAGGAATAGTGGCAACAACACCTTTTGCTGCCCCGGCTGTAGTTCCGCCACCCATCATTAATTTTGAAGCAGCAAGGTTATACAAAGCGGTAAAAGTTGCTTTAGGCGTTGGCTGATCAGCAGGAGAAGCACCCCCAGTGGTTGCATATCCTAAAATATCATTATTACCCAACCACATGCTAAAAAACGTAAAAGGTTTAGCCGTTACAAAATCGAGATAGGTAGTGGTGTTATTTGGAGGTACTCCCGGAAGTAAGCGTTCAAAATATGGATTAAGATTACCATAAAGATTATAGGTAATTAAACCTAATTTAATACCCGGTACACCATAATTGTTCAATTCTCCTGTATACTTGGTATAAAGGGGGCCAGGTCCGCGTACAGCCAGCTTATCTGCTACGGGTACAATTACCGGCAATCCCGTTGCGGTGAAACTTGCCAGTCTCACATACCCTGATCCATCAGATTGTGCTTCTGTAAAAAATGGCGTATAAAACTCACCACCACCCACAGTTTTCATCTGTGTAGCAATCATCAGCGGGAAAGAATTTTGCTGTCCTTCCAGATACAATCCGTTATCAGCGTAACCTGATGTCAGGGAATTACCAACAGCAATGTAACGTGAGAAATCTGCCGTTCCTTTACTTGGCGTGATTGTTTTTAGTTCAGGTTTGCAGGAAGCCATTGCAATAACAGCGACCGCAAGAATACTTTTAAATATATAATGTGATTTCATCTCAATAATTATTTCGTGTGTAAAATGGATTATAGGTTAACTACCATTTGTAGGATAGAGAAATACCAGGGATATAAGCAACCGTTTTAAACTCACCACTCAATCCTGTTTCGATATTAGTTTCATTTCTCGCTTTTACATTTTCATACAAGAAAGAAAAGTCAACATTGAAATGTTCAGAAGCTTTGTACCCTATACCAGCACTCAGTAATACTCTGTTTGCATCAGGCACCTCTGGTGTTACATATCCCTTAGATACCGGCGTGAAGGCATAACCCACACCCGCTCTTAAAGCTAATCTCTCTGTCGTCTGGTTTTGAATCCCCAAACGTAATGCCGCAGCATCATGATAGTTTCTTGGAGACCTGGTATTTTCCACACGCTGATTGTTGTTATAAACAAAAGCCAGCTCTTTATATTTATTCCAGTGTACCCAGTTTGCATCTAAAGCAATAGTTGTTTTTTCCGAAGGATAAAATCCAAAACCAATAGAAGATGTAGCAGGCAAAGGAAGTTCAGCAGTAAACTTAGTCGGGAAGCCTGCAATTAAAGCCTCAGGAACATCGAATTTTGCATCTCCATCTTTTACCCTCGCGGTTACCTGCGAACGGTGGGTTACTCCTATAGAAACTCCTGAAACAGTTTTCACATAGATACCAGCGTTCCAGCCGAAATCATGCGTATCACCTTCAAGCTTTGCTGTACCCGACTGACCGTTGTTTAACGTCAGTGGTACTGCACGTCTCAGGTCGACCTTACCCATTGAATAAACCAAACCGCCACCAATACCAATATTATCAGTAATTTTTAAGCTGATCGTAGGCTGAATATAAATTGCCTGGAGGTCTAATGAAGTAACAGTGTATTTGCCCGTCCAGTCTTCATTCCAATGCATGGCACCTCCAAAAGGAGTGTATATACCCAGACCGAAACGCAAACGTCCTTCCGGATTTCCAAACACCGCATAACCCATTACCGGTGTTGCCAGCTTATCTTTGTTATACTCTGTAATGTTTGAGCCATTTTCCCGAAATGCCGTTTTAAGATAAAGTGGACTGATACCTGCCTGGACACCATTTTTTTTGAGGAACGATACAGCTCCCGGATTAAAAAACACCGCAGCTTCATCTAAAGCAACACCTGTGCCTGCCCCAGCCATAGCCGTCTGTTTCTGCCCCTGAAGGTTCACCTGGAAAGATTGGGAATAACCCAGAATTGGCAAGCCTAATAATAAACCTAGTAGAATCTTTTTCATATTTGGTTAGAATTTAATTGAATATATTGCTCGCTTTAGAAAAAATAAAGATTCCTCGCACGCTTAATTTTTATAACAATTAACAGTGAGATAAAGTTTTATTGCTCAGTTCCTATGCTTGCATAATAATAAACGATTTTAACCATTTTAAAGCTCTAATCCAAATCTTATTTTTTTAATTATTCCGGTTATGGCCTTATCATTGAAAAGTCAAAACCACGGCGACAAGAAACAAGGTATACATAACATACATACCTTTGCTAACACTGTTAATAATCAATCGTTACAACAGTAAAATCAGACCCTTAAAATTTAAAAAATAAAAATCATGAGCTTAATAGATGTGCTTAAGTGGCGGTATGCTACAAAAAAAATGAACGGAGAAAAGGTAACACAAGATAAAGTGGACCAAATCATAGAAGCTGCACGTCTGGCGCCTACTTCTTCCGGTCTTCAGCCCTTCAGAGTTATTGTTGTGACTAATCCTGAATTGAAGGCTAAAATCCAGCCTATTGCATTTGGGCAGACACAAATTACTGATTCTTCTCACCTGCTTATTTTTGCCGCATGGGACAACTATACAGAAGAAAGAATCCGCGGAGTATTTGCACATGCGGCCGAAGAACGCGGTCTGCCGGATGAAGGTCCTTCTGACTACGAGGTTCAGCTAACGGCAAACTATACCGCCAAAACAAGTGAAGTTAACTTCAACCATGCCGCAAGACAAGCTTACATCGGTTTTGGAATGGCAATCGCCGAAGCTGCGTTTCTGAAAGTTGATGCTACACCGATGGAAGGTTTCAATGCAGATGAACTTGATGCTTTATTAGGCTTATCACAAAGAGGATTAAAAAGCGTAACCATATTGCCATTAGGATACAGAGATGCGAATAATGATTGGTTAGTTAATCTCAAAAAAGTACGTACTGCCACTGATGAGTTTGTGATTGAATTTCACTAAGCATAAAAAACAAGAAGAAAGGGTGGTTTGAAAAGACCACCTTTTTTTATGTCATCCATTTTAATAACATAATTATTGAACAGAAATGTCAAAATATGTTAAAGCTTCAATAAGATAGAGAAGCTGAGTTCATAAATGAATATATTAGCAACATTAATTGCGTTTTATTAGACATTCATGAACTATTTAAAATTATCATTTGCACTGTTTATACTTTTTTTCTCTATAAATATAAGTGCATCTGCCCAGCAAGACAGCTCAATCCTGAGCAACATTCTTGGAAAATCAAAGATCATCGCAGACCAGTACCCGGCAGAAAAGGTATATGTACATTTTGACAAACCATATTATAGTGTGGCTGATACGATGTTTTTTAAAGCCTACCTGACTTTTGAGCAGAACGTGCCTTCACCATTGAGTAAAGTGGTTTATGTAGATGTAATGAATGATCAGGATTCATTGGTCAAATCACTGAAGTTGCCCGTGACCAATAGCGTAGCTTACGGTAGCCTGGATCTAGACATGGTAAACTTTAAGCAGGGAAATTATTATGTAAGAGCATATACGGTGTGGATGTTCAATTCCAATCCGGATTATTTCTTCACCAAAACAATTCCTATAGGTGAAGCAATTGATAAAAAGCTGATCACGCATCTCAGCTATAATAATATTCAGACCGATAAAAGTCAGACCATAGAGGCACAGATCCAGTTTAAGAACATGGATAAGATTGCGATGGCCAACAAGCAGGTGAACTGGAGCGTAACCTCTAATTACGATGTAGTAAGCAAAGGTAAAGGCACTACGGACGCAAACGGCATACTTAAAATCAGTATTACACCACGCAAGAATGAATTTATAACCAAAGGGAATCTGATCACAGAGCTGAATACGGGCAATCAGGAACTACTTGCGTCATCTTTTGTCCTGAAAGTAAAGGCAGGCAGCAATGATATCCAGTTTTTCCCCGAAGGTGGAGAACTCATTAAAGGAATTCCGATACAGATAGCTTTTAAAGCCATCAAACCTGATGGGCTCGGTATAGAGGCAAGTGGTACAATTACAGATAGCGACGGCAATCAGGTGACTACTTTTAAATCTGCTCATCTTGGGATGGGTTCATTTTACCTGAATGCTGAAGGAACCAAAACGTATAAGGCTAATATCACTTTCAAAGACGGCACTAAAAAGAGTATAGATCTGCCTAAAGCAACAGATGCAGGTTTGGCAATACAGGCATCAACAGCTACCCCTGGTATGGTCAACTTTAAAATTGTAGCTAATGATACCTATTTCCAGCAAAATCAGGGAAAAGGACTTTATATCGTGGCACAAAATGGAGGAAGAGTTTATTATGCGGCACAATCCAAACTAGCTACACAGGTGACTGCAGCAAAAATTGCTACGGATAAACTGCCTGCTGGCATTATCCAGCTGACGCTATTTTCTGCTACTGGTGAACCAATCAGCGAACGTATTGTATTTGTAATGCACAATTCGGCTATGAAGCTGGCGCTGAAATCAGATTTACCTGTTTATAAACCAAGGCAGAAAGTAAAGATGACTTTCTCTGCTAAAGATTCTACGCAACGTCTTGTTGGTAATTTCTCTTTAAGCGTAACGGATCAACAGAAAGTTCCGGTTGATGAAACGACAGAGATCACGATACAGAGTGCCTTACTGCTGACTTCCGACCTTCAGGGTTATGTGGAAAGACCTAATTATTACTTCGTTAAAACTGACGACAAAAAACTGGCTGAGCTGGATATCCTGATGCTTACGCAAGGATATCGCCGCTTCTCCTATAAAGAGATTCTCAATAATAAAATGCCTACTATCAGTTATGCTCCTGAACAGGGTATTGCGGTAACAGGAACACTAAGGGACAGAACAGGAATGCCTGTCAGAAAAGGTGCATTGAGATTAACCAGTCCGGGCAGAACATTATCTGCTGAAACATTAACTACAAATTCAGGTCTTTTTGCTTTTCCAAACCTGGTGTTTGAAGATGGTGCGGAATTACTGATCAATGCAAAATATAATGCAGCCGGCAGTAATATGATGATTATGCTGGATAGTTCTCCTTTTCCTGAAATTGGCAATAACCCGAATATTGCAAGTGAGGTGGTGAATATCGACAGCACTTTATCTGCTTATTTGGATAACAGTAAAAAACAATACAGTAATCTGCGTACGCTGAAAGAGGTAAAAATTACCGGTGCAACGGTTAAAAAACCAAGTCATGCAGATCATAGTGCATTATCGGGCCTGAGTATGATTCCGGAGCATCAGCTGAACGGCGACCGTTTCAGTTCATGTAATGATCTGTTGATGTGTCTTAAAACAATGGCCACAGGTATGACCTATGATGAAACCAATGCGGCATTTTATATTACCAGGGATTATATGCAGGGTGATAAATCTACACCTGCCCAAATATTTATCAATGGGAATGCTGTAGACCCGATCTCAGTGAACAGTGTGAATCCAAAAGATGTTGAATCTGTAGAGATTTTCTTACAGGATCAGCTTGGTCTGGTTTTCAGGACTTATAACTGTAAAGGGGTGATCGTGATCAATACCAAAAAGGTAGAGAAATCGAACATCAGCCTGGCCGAATTAAAGAAAATGATGCCACAAAGCAACATGCTTAAATTTACGCCGAAAGGCTATACCAAAGTAAAAGAATTTTATGCACCTAAATACCTGACGTCAACCAGTTCATATACTGGTAATGATTTAAGAACTACGGTTTACTGGAATCCTAAAATTGTAACCAGCCCTACAGCTGATACGACATTTGAATTCTTTAATGCGGATGGAAAGGGGACTTACAGAGCCGTAATTGAAGGCGTTGACATTAACGGTAACGTTGGCCGTTATATCTATCGGTACACTGTTAAGTAAAAAAAATCCCGGCAATTTGATTGCCGGGATTTTTTTTACTGTTTATTCTGACATTGCAGACCATCACTGGTCATTATCCCTTTATACATTTCATTGTACTGCCCATCTTCATCACAATCCCAAAGTGAGTTGTCTCTCATTAAACGGTCAAGCTCCTTATCTATATTGATTTTCATTCCCACTGGTATTTTCAGCAGTAATTCTATCCGCTGATTTCTCCAGTTTGCATTTTTCTTCAGATAAATCTCAGGACTAAACTTTAAGACAGAATCCTGTTGAGTGAAGTCGTAGTGCATATTTTTTGCATTGTTGAGTGCAATCTCAAAGGTTTTACCTTCTGAACGGTAACTTTCAGTGAGTGAAACTGCATTGTTTTCACTCCTCTCAATTTTAATATACACGTTTCTTGGCAATTTAAATGGCTTGTCATGATCATTGATGATGATTCTGCCATTGTAATCTTTAGAATTGAGCTGATATTTCAGACTGTCTTCTTTCGTGAAGAATTTCGACTTATCCAGTGTCAGCGTATATACAGGGTAAGGTTTTAAAGGTACAGCCTGTGTAAATTCTGCTTCCTCCTTAAATTCAGCACTAATCTTAGCTGCATAAAATATTCCTACAGAGACACCACCGATCCAAACGACCAGCATACCGAAAGCAATCATCTTATTTAATGGCCGCGTGTTAAAGGCAACCTGCACAGAAAACAGAACCAATGCAAGGATTGGAATAACAATCACAATAAATACCGCGAACGCAACAGTAGTAAAATAGGATGCATCGATGATATTGAAAGGAAAAAGCTGATTTGCATTAGCATCCCATATGCCCAATATCGCAGCAATGGTGATAAAAGCAGACAATAACAACAAAGAGCCTACAATAACGATCATAATCGCTATGAATTTAAAGATTACTTTCCCTGTACCTTGTAAAAAAGTGCCAAGCACTTCAAAAAATTCAGCTATAAAACTGCCCGAACGTGTGACTAATGGTTCCAGGTGATCGCCGGCATTTTTAAGATTGCCTTTTAACACCAATAGCTCCTCTTCAAAATTCCTTTTAAAACCTTGCAGGTTAATTGCCTCACCCTTCATAGCCATTTTCTCCGCCCGGGTGGAAGCTTTAGGTATAGATACCCATAAAATCAAATAAGCAATCAGGCCAGAACCTCCCAGAAAGACACTTAATACGGCCACCACCCTTAATATGCTCACATCTATTTTCAGATAATGACTTAATCCGGAACAAACTCCCGCTACCATTGCCTCATCCCTATCCCTGTAGATTCTACGCTCTGCAAATTGCTGGTGCTGCGCATGGCCATTTACCGTCTCAGGTTCTTCGTCCTGTTCTTCGAAGTCTTTCACTGACCCCATTAATCCGGTAACTACCTGAACATCCTCTAATTCGATCACCTGCTTTTGCTGTGTATTCAGTATCTCTGTAAACATCTCAGCAATGCGGTTCTCAATATCAGCTACAATCTCGAAATCATCTGCACTCTTGCCAAAATGCTGTTTAACCTCAACCAGATAACTGGTGAGCAGTTCGCAGGCATCTTCTTCAATATGAATGATAGAGTTGCCTATATTTATGTTTAAAGTTCTTTTCATCAGTGAATATTTTTTTATCAGTTAGGAAGCTATTATGATCTTTTCATTAGGGTTGGTGGCTAATAGATCATAATGGATTCTTTATGGTTTTATGGGTTAGTTTGATTTTTTGATTGCGCTATCGCAAAAGATAACTCCAGCCAGGTTACATCCAGCTGTCCCAGCATCGCCGTTCCCTCTGCTGTAAGTGTGTAGTATTTACGGGGCGGACCTGATGTAGATTCTACCCAGTTATAACTCAGCAGACCATTATTTTTCAATCTGGTCAGCAAGGGATAAAGCGTACCCTCTACTACAAGTAATTTTGCTGCTTTTAACTCAGCGATTATATCAGAAGCATAGATTTCTCCTCGTGATATAATCAGGAGCACACAATATTCCAGTATGCCCTTTCGCATTTGCGTTTGTGTATTTTCTGCTATCATAATTCAAAGATATGTGTTTTATATAGTATTATGCAATACATAGTACTATATAATATTGAATTTATTTTATAAAACACTGAATATCAATGATTATAAATTATATTAAAATTTATAATTCCTCTCAAAAGGATTCGGAAAATGAAATTTGTGATGCTGAAGGCCAATCAGAAAGGTGTTAATTCAACATTTATATAAATATAAAAGCAGATCCTGCTTGTATGTGATGTTGTCCTGACAGTGTTCTCAAAACGTTGACAAAATAGTACAATGCCAGACAGAAATTAGATGTTAAAACACTAACAATGAGCACCAATGTAATTCAGCAAGGGATTTGTCGGCCCACTGAAACAATTATTAAAATTTTAAAGCTGCAGCTCTATTTTGGCGCATAGTTTGTATTGAGATAAATATACCTTTAAAAACATTCCCCTATGGTAATTAAACTGAATCCCACTATTTCAACTTTTGCAAGGCAAGAGCGTGTGAAACAAGATCAACCACTTACTAAAAAACAGTGGATTAATATCGATCGTATAGTTATGATAGCACTCTTTATAGGTGTGATTGCAGGAGCAATTATCTTCTCCTAAACCTGAAGCATATAAGATCTTAAATAATATATTAATTTTTGAAGCGTCTGATTAACAGGCGCTTTTTTTTGCGCCATGAATCTTATAACAATAATGTATCTATGCGGTGCGCCTGTACCCGGTTTTGGGTCGGCGACCAGGTATAGATGGTAAAATGACCATCCTGAGAAGCCACCAATGCAATTGCGCCGTTCTGATCATGTACAAACTGCGCAGCAGAAAGATGCCGTGTTCCACCCACTTTGGCAGGATGCATAATCACTGCACCGCCACCAGCGATCGGTTCCACAAAAGATAACTCTTCAATGAGCTCCTTACCCTTCGCACGGCCTATCTTTGCACCAAAAGCAAGCAGTTCATACTCATCACTAATAACGGTTGCACCATCCACAGCAGTAAGTCCGGCCATATGTTCAACCTCGCGTTTTAATGCGGTTTGCCAGAATATCTGGCTGGCTTCTTTTCTATCTTGTCTTAACAGGTTAGAAAGACCACAGAATGCCGGCTGGATACCATATTGAATTGGTTTTATAATTGACTGTAGCCAGTTGTTGGTACCGGTAGGGACCACCAGTAAAGTACCACCACGCTGATGTGAACGCATGGATACAGCGAGCTGAATCAGAACATTTACCGTATCATTCCAATAAGATGGGGCCGTTAGATCCAGCAGTGAAAGTAACATAGGCGGACTATCAGGAAGTCTTGCGCTGTTTACATCCACAATCTTAATCTGATCGCCTTTCAGTACAGCAATATTGGTGAATTTACCAAAACCGTAAATCCTTCTGTGTTTGATGACCAGTAATGCAGGTTCAGAAACATCCAGCACAAAGCAGAAATTTGGAATGCTGGTGGTCGTGCCCCACAAATACAATTCACCCTCTTCTTCCCACACACCAATGTGGATCCCTGCCCGCTCCACCCCCGGGGCAATCTTTGTTAACACAGTAGGCGTAAGCGGCAGGCGTTGCTTAAAAATCAGCGGGTTGCCCGCTTGCTGCGGAGGCAGGAAAGCGAGGGAGATTTTAGGGGAGTGTCCTTCCTCCTTCCTTAAACTTGCCCAAAAAGTAGCGTCTATAATTGCTTCCACCACAAAGGCAGAAGGCAATGGTGCCAGATCTTCCTCACCACTCTCTCTGGCAGCATCAAGATGACTGGCAAAAATTGCTTCAACTTGGGGAGCAATGATACGTGCTGCCTGATAAGTGGGTTTATAGATCATGGGTTTAAAGTTAATATATTCCTTTAAAACTAAAGATTCTTCCAGCGCTTTTTACCCCATTCTGATTGTTCATCTTTAGACAAGAATGTCCATGCTACAAAACGACTTTGTTTTTGTCCCTGTGCCATTTCTACCGTCCTGATATCTTTGACACCAGCTCTTTCCAACGTGTAATATATCTCTGAAAGATGTGCACTTTTAGCAACTAAAGTACTGAACCAGCAGCATTGAGCACTGATCAGCGCACTTTCTTCTATCATATTACGTATAAATGCGACCTCTCCGCCTTTACACCATAATTCAGCATGTTGTCCCCCGAAATTAAGCACAACCGCTTTGCCTTTTTGTTTACCAAGGTTCTTCACCTTACGCTGGCTTCCTGCCTGTGCTTCTTCGGCAGAGGAGTGAAATGGCGGATTACAGATAGTCAGGTCAAATAACTCTCCGGGCTTAACTATACCTTTGAAGATTTGAAAGGTAGAATTTTGTAAACGGAAGGTTAAATGAGGTGCGAGAGACGGATTCATTGCCGCAATGTTAGTGGCGCTGCTGACCGCCTTTTTGTCGATATCAGCACCCACGAAAGTCCACCCATATTCCTGATGCCCTATAATCGGATAGACACAATTGGCACCCACACCTACATCAAGTACTTTAACAGCATTTCCCTTAGGGATAACATTTCCATTTACCGAGGCCAGCAAATCTGCCAGGTAGTGAATGTAATCTGCCCTGCCGGGAATTGGCGGACAAAGGTAGTTTTCCGGGATATCCCAGTGTTCAATTTTATAAAAATGAATTAACAGTGCCTTGTTTAGTGTTTTGACCGCCTCAGGATTAGAAAAATCTATGGATTCATCACCATAAGGATTAACAGACACAAATGGTTTGAGCTGTGGACAATCTTGAATTAATTGTGGAAAATCATACCTTGAACGGTGCAGATTTCTTGGATGGAGGATTTGTTTTTCAACAGACATAAATTAACGCTTGCCCAAAGGTAAGCGTTAATCCTATATTTATGGAGATAATTGCATTAAGATGCAATTAAGCTGTTATTGTGCCAGGAAGCCACCATCTGCTGCGTAATAAGTACCAGTTACAAAAGAAGCTTTGTCTGAAGCCAGCCAAAGTACCAATTCTGCAATTTCCTCTGATTCACCTAAACGGCCTACAGGATGTTTGGAGACCAGATCGTCCATTTGTTCCTGACTCAGGTGTTTTGTTAACAGTGGTGTTTTAATATAACCCGGGCCTACGGAATTGATTCTTACTTTCTGATCTGCATATTCCAGTGCCGCAGCTTTTGTTAAACCCACTACACCGTGTTTAGCAGCGACATAGGCAGGTGAAAATTTAGTACCTACCTGTCCTAATACGGAAGCCATGTTGATAATACTCCCACCACCATTAGCCAGAATAGCGGGAATCTGATAACGTAAACCGTAGAATACACCCGATAAATTAACAGCAATTACTTTATCCCATGCTTCGATAGGATAATCTCCGGTCAGAGCTGCCGGACCACCCACACCTGCATTGTTCACTGCAACAGATAAACTGCCATAATGCTTTACTGTCTCAGCAACCAGTTTTTCATTTTCTTCAGCACTGGAAGTATCTGCTTTAATGAAAAAAGCATCACCACCTTTGCTTTTTATTGCCTCGACAACTTTATTCCCACCTTCTTCATTGATATCAGATACAACAACTTTAGCGCCTGCTGCTGCAAAGGTAATTGCTATTGCTTCCCCAATTCCTGAACTTGCACCGGTTACAATTGCTACTTTATTCTCTAAACTTTTCATGATGTCATAATTAAATGTTAAAACATATATATATAACAGCATATCCGTTTCTAAAGTTTTTCACAATTGTCATAATTCAGGTAAACTAGAAAAGATTTAGGCTTTAAACAGAAACACCCCGGACAAATAATGATCCGGGGTGTTTCTGTTTAAAGACCAATACGATTAATGATTAGCCCTGACTGGCTTGTCTACATCTACCTGAATACGTTTCATACAATATAATCCAAAAATCAGGATATAGAGATAACACACTACCGGTAAGAAGAAAGAATTCTGGATACCAAACGAATCTGCGATACCTCCCTGTATTAAAGGCAACAGGGCACCACCAAGAATCGCCATAACGAGCAATGAAGAACCCTGACTCACATATTTGCCTAAACCGGAAATAGCCAGTGTATAAATATTAGAGAACATGATGGAGTTGAATAGGCCTATACCTAAAATCGGGTAAAGTGCCATACTTCCTTTACTGTATACAGACACCAGCAGAAGCGCAATATTTACACCAGCAAAAAGAACCAGCGTACGTGCCGGAGCAGATTTACCAATCACAAAAGCAATAATGTTCAAGACAATGAAGATGATGAAAAAGCTGGTCTGCGCAAAGGTAAGGTCGACAATACTAAATACCAGCAGATAAACCGCAGCAGCGGCAAGCACCATATAGATTAGTTTTTTTGCTTGTGCCAGGTTGCTCAGTGAAATAGCACCAAGGAATCTGCCGATCATTGCCCCTCCCCAGTATAATGCCAGGTAATTTTTACTGATTACTTCCGGCAGGTTCATAATATCTTTTTGTGCCATAAAACCAATCAGCAAACTGCCGATGCCAACTTCAGCGCCGACATAGCAGAAGATACCCAAAATCCCCATCCTTAATTGCGGGAACTTTAAGGCACCGAGACCTCTTTCCTCAGACTCTTCAGAACTGAAAGAAGGAAGTTTCACCCTGCTGATAATTATTGCCAGCAGTACAAGGATACCTGCGAAAATAAGATAGGGGATACGTGTTGAATCTGCGGTCACTTTTCCATGATCTGAGAACAAGGTAAAAATCAAATGTCCGCCCAGTACAGGGGCAATAGTAGTCCCAAAGGAATTAAAAGCCTGGGTTAAGTTCAAACGACTTGAAGCACTTTCTTCTGAACCCAGCAAGGTTACATAAGCATTGGCCGTGATTTGCAGAATCGTAAAGCCTAGTCCCAGCACAAACAATGCACCAAGGAAAACTCCGTAAACGGATAAACTCGCTGCCGGATAAAACAAACAGCAACCCACTGCGGAAAGCAATACACCTGCTATAATTCCTTTTTTATATCCTACTTTGTTAATAGGATCTCCTTTATAATAAGAGATCAGAAAATAGATGAGAGAACCTATAAAATAAGCCCCGAAAAATGCAAACTGAACAAGCATAGACTGAAGATTTGACAAGCTGAACATTTCTTTTAAATGCGGAATCAGAATGTCATTCATGCAGGTGATGAATCCCCACATGAAGAAAAGAAGTGTCATTGTAACTAAAGGGATAACGGAGTTGCTTTTTTTAGCGGGAGTAGGAATTTCCATGTGATAATTAAGTAGCTGAATTTATGTTCGTATCTGTAAATCGATTAAGCAAATAAACTGTTTACTCCATGATTAATTGTGTTGATAAGGTAAAATAATTGATGGGATCAGGTATTAAAACCGGATATTAGCTTCGGTATTCCTATTTGAAGCATCCATAAATAATATGCGAAGATTAATAAAAAGTTTCGGATATGCATTATCCGGGATCGCTTATACAACAAAAACACAGTTGAATTTTAAGATTCACCTGCTTGCCATTGCAGTGGTAACCATTTTAGGGTGGTTTTTAAAGCTGACTGCCAGTGAATGGTTGTGGATTGTACTGGCAATTGGATTGGTACTGGTAGCTGAGTTAGTCAATACTGCAATAGAGTTATTGGTAGACCTCGTCTCTCCTGCTTTTAATCCGCAGGCAGGCAAAGTAAAAGACATTGCGGCGGGCGCAGTGTTAATTGCCGCTGCAATTGCAGTAGTTATTGGAGCAATTATCTTTATTCCTAAATTTATCTAAGTATATGCTGCATAAAACCCGTGGTATCGTTTTAAAAACTACACTATACAGCGAGAGCAGTGTGGTGGTACAGATTTTCACTGATAAATTCGGGATTCAATCTTACATGATCAATGGTGTGAAAAAGCCTAAAGCAAAAATCAGGATGAATATGCTGCAATCTTTGCATCTGGTTGACATGGTGGTATACCATAAACCTAACTCCAGTATACAGCGCATTTCAGAATTGAGGCCTTCTCCGGTATTCCGGACTATTCCGTACGATATATTGAAAAGTACCATGGTCATATTTTTGAATGAAGTATTGTATAAAAGTATTCGTCAGCAAAATGCAGATGAGAATATATTCGATTACATTTTCAATGCGATTTCCTGGTTTGACGAGTCTGACGAATCAAATTCCAACTTCCACCTGGCCTTTTTATTAAAACTTTCCCGATTTCTGGGCTTTGCACCAAGTATGGAGACTAAAAGTGACTCGAGTTATTTCGATTTGCAGGAGGGTGAATTCAAATCTTTACCTCCTCTACATCCTTTTTTTATAGAAAAAACTGCGGCAATACTCTTTATTTCACTATTCACTACGCCATTTGAAAAATTATCTGAAATAAAAATTGACAATGTTACCCGTAGACTCATCTTAGATAAGATACTCGTTTACTACACTTTACATACAGCTTCTTTTGGAGAAATTAAATCCCACCAGGTTCTTGAAGATGTGTTATCTTAAAAAAGATTGCATTTTTTTTGGAGTTTTAATTTAGAGGTGTATATTTGCACTCCCAACAACGACCAGCGCTTGTTAAAAAGCAAAATTGTTAAAAGGAAAAAAACCAAGGGAAATTAGCTCAGCTGGTTCAGAGCACCTCGTTTACACCGAGGGGGTCGGGGGTTCGAACCCCTCATTTCCCACCAAATAAGCCCTTCAGCTACCATTGAGGGGTTTTTATTTGAATAGCAGCCATGCTAAGTACTAATGGCAGGAACCTAAGGGAAATTAGCTCAGCTGGTTCAGAGCACCTCGTTTACACCGAGGGGGTCGGGGGTTCGAACCCCTCATTTCCCACCAAAAGCCTTTCAGTATTCACTGAGAGGCTTTTTTCATTTATGACTATGTCTGCATCTTATTCTGCTACAGAAGTCAGATGATTATAATCCTTGATAATTATATTTAAAAAGTCGAGCTGATCATATTGCTCAGGCAATTTAACAGCCAGAATCGGCGCAATTTTAGCTGCTGTTCTGAAAATAATATCTGCATTTCCGGTTTTATAATAAGTGTGTAACACTTCATTGATCAGTTCTATATCCCTGTCAGCAAGCTGACTTGCATTAGGATAAACCGGTACGTAATCTTCCTCCACAGGTTGAAAGGCAATCTGTTCCAAACCGGTACGCGGAACGGTTTTAATTACTGTTGTACCCGCAACAATATCTCCAATCCGCTGTTTATTTTCTGAAACAGCAACGCATATCATCCCTCCTACCTGTCCGGTGAGTACAAAATCCACCAGTCGGAACAACCAGCGAATACAATACTGACCCAAACTTGCCTGTCCCCCGTCAATACTGATCACCTTAATTTTCATGATCCTTTTCCCGGCACTTTGTCCGTTCATGAAAATTTCACATAGCAGGTTGTAAAAAACATAAATAGCACCGTAAATAACAAATAGAATACCTATTACCAGGTCATTTCCACGCAGGCCCGGAATCATCATCAGCATAATCAATAAAATCAAGCCTCCGGTAAAAAATGCGAGATCTATTAGCCTGGCGGCAATTCTTTCTCCCAGACCGGCAACGGGATAATCTATATCAACGTGTTGACTGGTATTTACTTTTATTGTTTCCATTCAGCTCAAATATAATACTGATATTTAATTTATTGTTGTAAAATTGATTTTTGTCTGTATTTTACAGAAAAATCAGAACAGGTAAATTATGATGAGAGAAGCATTGTTTGTGAAGCAGAATTCAGGGAAATGGAAAGCCTATGAACAACTGCAGACTAACAATCCTGATGAGCTTGCAGAGCGGTTTATTGATATTACGAATGACCTTTCTCATGCCAAAACCTTCTATCCTGAATCCAAAACCACGGCTTACCTGAACGGTCTCGCCTCGGTACTGCATCAATCCATTTACAAGAATAAAAAGGAAGAGTCAAATCGTTTCTTCAACTTTTGGAAAGCAGAGCTACCCATGCTGTTCTATACCTACCGGAGGCAGCTGCTTTATGCACTTTTGTTTTTCGTCGCAGCCGCCCTGATCGGTGCACTATCTGCGAAATATGACGACACCTTTTTGAGACTGATTCTGGGCGACAGGTATGTAAACATGACCTTAGAAAATATATCCAGGGGTGACCCTTTTGGTGTCTACAAAAAGCAGGGAGAGGTATCCATGTTCTTCCAGATCGCTGCCAACAATACCTATGTAGCACTGGTTACATTTGTATGCGGTATATTCGTATCGCTCGGATCTATAATTATTCTGGTAAAAAATGCGATAATGATAGGCTCGTTTGAATATTTTTTTTTCAGTAAGGGATTAGGGGTCGAATCTGTGCTGGTCATATGGATCCACGGTACATTGGAAATATCTGCTATTATCATTGCTGGTGCTGCCGGTCTGGTGATGGGCAATGGACTGTTATTCCCAAGAACTCATACACGTCTGGAGGCTTTCAAAACAAGCGCTAAAGATGGAACCAAAATCGCTTTAGGAATCATCCCCATCATACTGGCCGCAGCTTTTCTGGAAAGTTTTATCACCCGGCATACAGAAATGCCAGTTTGGCTTAGTGCAGCAATTTTAGTCGCATCATTTACTTTTGTGATATGGTACGTTGTATTATATCCCGTTAAACTCTCAAAACGCAATCAAATACATGAAAACACAGGCCAGACTCGAATTTAAAAAAATCAGGGAATTCGGAGAAGTTATCAATGATACATTTACGTTCATTAAACAGAATTTCAAACCTCTTTTAAAAGTATATTTTTATCTCTGCGGATTTTTTGTCCTTGCTACACTGATCACTGCAATTATGCAGCAGATTGGAATTCAGAAAATACTGAAAACTTCTGATTCGATGCAGGGAATGGAGATATTCAGGTCAATGTTTTCTTACCAGTACCTGCTGGTTCTCATTTTCTCTATGGCCAACTTTACTGCTATCAATGTTTCCATATTCAGCTTTGTAGCACTCTATGTCGAAAAAGGTAATGTAGCGCCCACCGTGGAACAGGTTTGGGGATATTTTAAATATTATTATTTCAGGGCACTAATCAGCAGTTTCATCATCAGTCTGCTCCTGTTAATTGGCTTTGTATTTTGTATGATTCCTTTCTTTTATATTTTTCCTGCAATGTCCCTGTTTTTCCCCGTCATGATGATCGAGAATGGCTCATTTGGTTATTCCTTTGGTCGCTCTTTCAGGTTACTGAAAGATCAGTGGTGGATCACCGCAGGAACCATAATTATTATCTGGATAATCACTTATGCTACCACTTCTTTCGCTTCGCTGCCGGGTATTATTCTAACTGTGGTGAGTAGCCTGACTTCCAAATCGAAAGAAATATCAACAATGGTCATCATTATTTCTACCACTATTCAGTACCTCTGCCAGGTGTTATTGATTATCCCGGTGATCGGAGTGTCACTTTGCTATTTTAACCTTGCAGAAAGACTCGATAATACCGGACTAATGAGCAGAATAGATCAATTGGGCGAAAAGCAGGAATTTCAGACAGATAAAGAAGAATACTAAATGACCAGAATCTTTGCTTTCATTATTTCTGTAATACTGACCATGACCTGTATAAGCAGCACTGTTTTTTCTGCATCCGCGCCGGAAAAGATGCTGAAATATGATACAGGAAAAGTATCTGTACGTAGATTCAATGCGGAGCAATTAAAGAATTACAGCAAAGAAAGGGCCTTTATTTACCAGGATAATCTACCGGAGAATGAATCCTGGTGGAGCAGATTATGGAGCAAATTCTGGCGTGGGTTCTGGGAAGGTTTACAATCGACATTTAAACATAAATACTCAGGAACTATTCTGCAGTATATAGTGATTAGCCTGTTTGTGGGAATAGTCATTTTTGCAATCTTCAAGATCATCGGACTTGATTTTAAACTTTTTTCCGGAAAATCAGTGCCTGTTGCGGTGCCCTATAGTGAGGGGGCAGAAAATATTCATGAGATTAATTTTAACGATGAGTTGTCTAAGGCCATCCTGGTTGGCAATTACAGGCTCGCCATAAGACTGTGTTACTTAAGCACATTAAAAAGGTTATCTGACACAAACATGATCAGCTGGCAGCCAGAGAAAACAAACCAGGCCTATTTAATGGAAATAACTGATGTTGAAAAGAGAAAATCCTTTCAGACGCTTACGCAGCAATTTGAATATATCTGGTATGGTGAATTTATCATCGATCAGGAGCGTTTTAACCTGGTGAAAAAGAATTTCGACGTCTTTAACGGGAGAGAGCTATGAAAGGATTTAGAATTTATATCATCTGCAGTGCTGTCGCACTGATCCTGTATGTAACAGCTCAATATTATAAACCACAACCTACGGATTGGTCGACCACTTATGCAAAAGAAGACAAAATTCCTTTTGGCCTGTACCTGTTATACCAGCAAAGGGCAGATATCTTTCCTGACGCGGATATAAAACTATCAAGATTACCGGTCTATAATACGTTAAAAAATAAAAGCCTGCACAATACCAGTTACCTGATTGTGGGCAATAGTATTAAACTGGATGAGGTAGATTATAAGGAGCTGATCCGCTTTATAAATGATGGCAACGTTGTTTTTCTTGCCGCTTACGATTTTTCAGAATTATTAAGGGACTCACTGCAAATGGATGTCAAGACAGCCGGAAATATGATGGATGAAACCAATACGCCGGTAAACTTTGTCAATCCAGCACTGAAGTCGCCCACTGGCTACCGTTTTAGCAAAGGTATTGCTCAGCAATATTTCAGCAAGCTGGACACCAATAAGGTAACTGTGCTGGGCACTAATGCCGATGGAAATCCCAATTTCATAAAATATGCCTCTGGCAAAGGCGCTATCTATATTCTCCCTAATCCACAACTGCTGACAAATTTCTCCCTGCTGAGTCCGGGAGGTGCTGAGTATGCGGCAAGAGCGCTATCCTATTTACCATCCGGCAGCACGCTGATCTGGGACGAATATGGTACTAAAGGAACTGTAACCAAGAGCGATAATGTCCTCCGCTTTATTTTCGAAAATACACAGCTGACCTGGGCATATACCCTGGCAGTTATGGGACTGCTGATTTTTGTCTTATTTCAGATGAAACGCAGGCAAAGGATCATCCCTATTGTAAGTCCATTAAAAAATTCATCGGTAGATTTTGTAAAAGTTATTGGAAAGGTATACTACCAGCAGCGCGACAACCGGGATATTGTGCAAAAGAAAATCAGCTACCTGCTGGAACATATCCGTAGTATTTACCGGATAAAAACTACAGTTCTGGATGAAGAACTGACTGATACCTTAATTATAAAATCCGGTGCCGAAGAAGAAGTGGTGAGAAAATTATTCCGGCTTATTGCCGAAATAACTGCTTTGAAAAAGGTAAATGATCAGCAACTGATTGAACTAAATAAACTAATCGAAAAATTTTATAGACAAGCCCGATAAATTATGGAAGCTGAAATTTTTAACCAAAGAACTGATCTTACGGCGCTGAATGCTGCCGTAGCAGAAATCAGGCAGACATTGGGGAGCATCATTGTTGGACAGCAGGAAACGATTAACTTCCTTATTGCAGGCTTGCTGGCTGACGGTCATATGCTGCTCGAAGGAGTACCGGGAGTAGCGAAAACATTAAGTGCCAAACTTCTGGCAAAAAGTATAGCTGCTTCATTTTCAAGGATTCAGTTCACACCAGATTTGATGCCTTCGGATGTACTCGGGACTTCTGTTTTTGACCCCAGAACTTCGGCATTTGAATATAGAAAAGGACCTGTATTCGGACATATCATTCTGATTGATGAGATTAACCGTGCGCCGGCAAAAACGCAGTCAGCGCTCTTTGAGGTGATGGAAGAGCGGCAGGTCACTGTAGACGGGCATACTTATCTCATGGAAGAACCTTTCATGGTCCTTGCCACGCAAAATCCAATAGAACATGAAGGGACTTACCGTTTACCTGAAGCACAATTAGACCGTTTCCTGTTTAAGATTGAAATTAAATATCCTTCCCTGGAAGAAGAGATTATGATCCTGACTAACCAGCACCAGCAGAAACTGGACAATGAGCTGAAAGAAGTTAAAGCTGTACTGAGCATTGAACAGATCAAAAACTGCAGAGCCATTATTAAGGCCTTGCATGTGGAACCTAAACTGATAGAATATACCGCAAAAATTGTACACGAGACCAGGAATAACAAATCTGTGTACCTTGGTGCCTCACCACGTGCTTCCCTTGCCATCATTAACAGTTCGAAAGCAATTGCAGCAATGGAGGGACGTGATTTTGTTACACCCGAAGATATCATTAAGGTAGCGACACCCGTCCTTGCACACAGGATTATGCTGACGCCAGACAAGGAGATGGAAGGTTTGACTACCTCAGATGTGATCAAACAGATCATACAGAAAATAGAGATACCCAGATAAAATAATAAACGATTGAAACAGCTGATTAAACAATATTATACAAACCTTTTTCTCGGTAAAAGGCTTTTTGCGGGGATAGGAATCTGTGTAAGTTTATTTTTATGCTCCTTTTTTCTGGAATGGCTGAGTGACCTGTCTTATATCTGTTTCTGGGTATTGATATTGCTGATCGTGGTTGACCTTGTGTTACTTTTCAACACCACCAAAGGCGTTTTTCTAAGGAGAGTATTACCCGAAAGACTAAGCAATGGAGATGACAACGCCGTAAATATCTATGTAGAGAATTTTTATGGATTTGGGGTCAGCCTTGGGATTATAGATGAAATACCCTTTCAGTTTCAAAAAAGGGATATCTGGTTTAAAAGCAATCTGAAACCTGGTGAACAAAAGACAATCACTTATCAATTACGACCTGTAAAAAGGGGAGAATATATTTTTGGATTAGTGCGACTTTACGTGTCCTCACCACTTGGACTGGTTGTAAGAAGGTTTAATTTCGGTGCAGAGTCCACCGTACCGGTTTATCCCTCCTTTCTGCAACTGCGTAAATACGAGCTAATGGCCATATCGAACAGGCTAAGCGATATGGGCATCAAGAAAATCAGGCGTATTGGACAGAGTATGGAATTTGACCAGGTAAAAGAATATGTACAGGGTGATGATTACAGACTAGTCAACTGGAAAGCAACCGCACGTAAAGGGAATCTGATGGTCAATTCTTACACAGATGAGAAAGCACAGCATGTTTATTGTGTAATAGATAAATCGAGAGTCATGAAAATGCCCTTTGATGGATTAAGTCTACTGGACTATGCAATAAATGCCAGTCTGGTCCTTTCAAATATTGCTTTGGTAAAAGAAGACAAAGCGGGGCTGATCACGATTGCCGAAAAAACCGGCAGTGTGGTGATGGCAGATCGCAGGCCGGCGCATCTGGGAAAGATTATGGAAGTGCTGTATAAAGAAAAGACCCGCTACCTGGAAGTCAATATGGAAGCACTCCATCTCACCATTCGCAAAGTTTTAAAACAACGTAGTCTGGTTATCTTTTTTACCAATTTTGAAACCATGTCTGCCCTCCAGCGTCAGCTTCCCTACTTAAAAAGAATCAACAGGTTTCACCTTTTATTGATTGTATTTTTTGAAAATACAGAGTTGAAAGCCTTATCTGAGGATCCGGCAAAGGATGTAGAAGGTATCTATATCAAAACCATTGCAGAGAAATTCGCTTATGAGAAAAAGATAATGGTAAAGGAGCTGGCAAAAAATGGAATACTAGCCATGCTGACTTCCCCTGATAAATTAACTGTAAACGTTGTAAATAGTTACCTTTCTATAAAGGCGCAGCATAAAATTTAAAATCAATATTGCGAAAAACATACAGATCAATAAGTTAAAAAAAATATATTTGTAGGGATTAAAGGAAACATGAGACTTCTTTCATTGATTTGTGTAATTGTAGTGCTGGTACTTAATTTTGTGCCCTGTGCTGATATGCCGGAAACAGCAGATCAAAACATCACTATATTACAGCAGCATTCAGACACCAGTCATGATCATCCTTTTACAGATACCTGTTCTCCATTTTGCCATTGCTCCTGCTGCGCAAATTCATCAATTGTAAAGATGATGTATCTCAATTCAGTACCATTTACTGAGTATAGCAGAATAGCGATTCCCTACATTCAGCGGAGTTATCTTGACCTCAGCTTGCCTATCTGGCAGCCCCCACAGTGGTCATAATCTGTTTTTAACAGCTTTTCGCTAAAAGTTGTAAATCATTTTATTTACCGCATCAGTAACGCTGATTACTGCATACACATACATTTATGTTTGATAAGATTATAGCGTTCTCTATCAGGAACAAAATAACTATCGGGTTAATGACTATGGGATTAATTCTATGGGGCATTTATGCTGCATATCACCTGCCGGTGGATGCACAACCTGATATTACCAACAATCAGGTGCAGATTATATCACAGGCACCTAGTTTAGGCGCGCAGGAAGTGGAGCAGTTCATCACTGCCCCTATAGAACTTTCGATGGCCAATATTCCCGATATTCTGGAAAAAAGATCAATATCCCGCTCAGGTATTTCTGTGATTACACTTGTTTTTAAAGATGATACTGATATTTATTGGGCAAGGCAGCAGGTAAATGAACAGTTAAAAGAAGCGGAGAGCAATATTCCTAAAGGATTAACTGAACCGCTGCTGGCACCAATTACTACAGGTCTGGGAGAAATTTATCAGTATGTGCTGCATACTAAAAAAGGGTTTGAGCATAAATACACTGCTACTGATCTGCGTACGCTGCAGGACTGGCTTGTCCGAACCCAACTGGCAGGCACCCCCGGAGTAGCAGAAGTAAGCGGTTGGGGCGGATATGTGAAGCAATATGAGATTGCGCTGGACAATGACCAGCTGAATTCGTTAGGATTAACTATCCCTGATGTTTACGAGGCACTCGAACGGAATAACGAAAATACCGGAGGCTCTTATATAGAGCAGCAGAGTAATGTATATTTTATCAGGGGACTCGGACAGGTACAATCTTTGGAAGATATTGGCAAGATTGTAGTCAAAACAAACGGGGAATCTCCTGTGCTCATCCGTGATATCGCAAAAGTACAGTTTGGCAGTGCAACCCGCTATGGGGCCGTCACCAGAAATGGCGAAGGCGAAGTAGTTGCGGGAGTTACCCTGATGTTAAAAGGAGAGAACTTTAACCAGGTGATCAGAAATGTAAAGGAGCGGATTGTACAAATCCAGAAATCATTGCCCGAGGGAGTGGTGATTGAACCATTTATTGACAGAACTGAACTGGTAGGTCGCGCCATTGGCACTGTAAAAACTAATCTTCTGGAGGGAGCCTTGATTGTAGTGCTGGTACTGGTTCTTTTACTCGGGAATCTGCGTGCAGGTTTAGTGGTCGCTTCTGTAATTCCTTTAGCTATGCTTTTTGCTTTTGCAATGATGCGCTTATTTGGCGTATCAGGCAATCTGATGAGTTTGGGTGCAATAGATTTTGGATTGATTGTAGATGGCGCAGTGATTATCGTTGAAGCGATAGTTTTCCGGCTGACGGAGAGCAAACCGTTTCCAGATAAACCGAGGTTATCGCAGGCGGAGATGGATACAGAAGTATATACTGCTGCATCTAAAATCAGAAGCAGTGCAGCTTTTGGCGAGATCATTATACTGGTGGTTTACCTGCCACTTTTTGCACTGGTAGGTATTGAAGGAAAGATGTTCAGGCCAATGGCAGAGACGGTAGTTTTTGCCATTCTGGGTGCCTTCATTTTATCGCTCACTTACATACCAATGATGAGCGCTTTGGTATTAAGTAAAAACACGGTACATCGCACAACAATGTCAGACCGGCTGATCAGTTTTCTTCAACAACATTATCAGCGTGTGCTGGTGAAAGTACTGCGCGTTAAAAAGAGTATAGTGATCGTTACGTTTCTACTCTTTGGTCTGTCTTTATGGGCCTTTAACCGCATGGGCGGTGAATTTATCCCTACCCTGGAAGAGGGAGATCTAACCGTAGAAATAGCGATGATGCAGGGAACTTCTTTATCTGAAGTAGTGAAAACTTTCGGCAAGGCAGAGCAATTGCTGAAAGCAAAGTTCCCGGAATTGAAACAAGCGGTAACACGTATAGGCAGTTCTGAAATCCCTACAGATCCCATGCCTATGGAACGTGGGGACATGATGCTGGCCATGAAACCTAAAGAGGAATGGACTTCTGCAGCTACACGTGAAGAGATGATGGAGAAGATGGAAGAAACCCTATCAGTCATTCCCGGAATTAATGTGGAGGTTACACAGCCCATGCAAATGCGCTTTAATGAACTGATGACGGGAATCAGACAGGATGTTGCCATTAAAATATATGGCGACGACCTTGATGTGCTTGCTTTGGAAGCAGATAAAATCGCCAGATTAATCACCCCTGTGCACGGTCTTACAGAGCCCTATGTAGAGAAGGTGAGTGGATTACCCCAGATCACAGTGAATTATAACCGCGACAAGATGGCGCAATATGGACTAAATATCAGCGCCATCAATATGATTTTACGAACTGCATTTGCAGGAAATGTAGCCGGGGTAGTATTTGAAGGAGAAAAACGTTTTGATATGGTGGTCCGGTTACAATCAGCATTAAGGCAAAACATATCCGATGTACAAAACCTGCTCATTCCTTTATCATCCGGGAATAAAGTTCCTTTAAGCCAGGTAGCGGATATCTCCTTCAAAGATGCACCAGCACAGGTATCCCGCGAAGATGGCAAAAGAAGAATTTTTGTGGGTTTCAATGTCAAGGGTCGTGATGTGGAAAGAACAGTAGAAGAAATTCAGCAACTGGTTGATCAACATATTAAATTACCGTCAGGGTATTACCTTACTTACGGTGGTCAGTTCCAGAACCTGCAGGCAGCAAAACAAAAGCTGATGATTGCAGTGCCGGCCGCCTTATTGTTCATCCTTACTTTGCTTTTTGTCACTTTCAGGTCCTTTAAGCAGAGCATGCTGATCTTTACCGCTGTGCCATTGGCTGCCATGGGCGGGATAGCGGCCTTACTGTTGAGAGACATGCCTTTTAGCATTTCTGCAGGCGTCGGTTTTATCGCATTGTTTGGGGTGGCGGTGTTAAATGGTATTGTGCTGATTGGCCAGTTTAACCAGCTCAAAGAAGAAGGGATGGATAATGTTTATCACCGTGTGCTGCATGGAACTAAATTACGGTTACGACCAGTATTGATGACCGCAGCTGTAGCCTCTTTTGGTTTTCTGCCCATGGCTTTATCATCCAGCGCAGGGGCGGAAGTACAGCGCCCATTAGCTACGGTCGTGATTGGCGGATTACTTACGGCAACCATTCTTACACTATTTGTTCTGCCTTGTTTATACATCTTATTTAATGGCAAGGAAAGATTGAATCGCCGGAAAAATTCGGATAGGCAGATACCTAAAACTATCCTGATCTTATTTATACTCATAAGCTTAGGATTGGCATCTCCTGTCAGGGCGCAGGATACAGGACTTACGCTGGACAGTATAATCGCCCTGAGCCTGAAAAATAATTTACAGCTGCAGTCTTCCGAATTGACCATCTCACAATCACGCATACTGCAAAAGTCTGCCCTGGATATTCCTAAAACAGAGGTCATGTTAACACAAGATCCGACAAGTGGTGGAAATATGGACAATGCCCTTGGTGTAACACAAAGCTTTGCATGGCCAGGTTTATATAAAAATCAAAAGAAACTGCTTGTTCAGCAGACAAGGCTGAGCGATCTGGCCGGTAATCAGTTGAAAGCAGAAATTACCAAAAGTGTAAGATTAGCTTACTTCAGTTATTTAAGCCAAAGAGAAATTTTACGCTTAATGGATGAACAGGATAGCCTTTATAAGAGTTTCATCAAAAAATCTGAAGTACGCTTTAAATCTGGAGAAACCTCTAATCTGGAACTGATGAGTGCCAGGAATAAATATCAGGAAATTCAACTATCCCGGTTGGCGGCACAGGCGGAATTAAAAAGCCATGAGTTGATGCTCCAGCAGCTTTTAAACAGAAGAGAACAAATTCTAATTGCAGAAAATGAACTTCCACTCCTGCTTATTGCGACAGATGACACAATTACACTTGCTAAAAACAGCCAGCTGAAATATGAACTGCAAAGTATTAAGATAGCAGATGCACGTATAAAAGTAGAGAAATCAAAAGGCATGCCCGATTTCGTTATTGGCTATAGTCAGCAGCTCCTGATTAATTCCTTCAATCCTGCAGGTACAACCCGCGGATATTTCCCCGGAACAAGAATCGCAGGTATCCAGGTTGGAATGGCAATACCGGTCTTTAGCCAGGCAAACAGATCGCGTATAAAAAGTGAACAACTGGCCGGCAAAATTGCACAAACAAATTTTGAACAGGGGCAATCTTTGCTACGTCTGAAATATGAGCAGGAATTACAGCAATATCAAAACTTTAAACAAGCAATAGCCTATTATCAGACTGCTGGCCTGAAACAGGCTGATGAGCAAATAAGGATTACGCAAGTTTCTTTTGATTTGGGCGAAATAGGTTATGTAGAATACATCCAGAATATTTCTTCAGCCATACAAAATAAACTATCGTACATCACAACAGTAGATCACTTAAACCAATCGGCTATTCAGCTACAATTTTTAAAAGGAGAATAACATGAACTTCATAAAATCTAAATCCGTCTTCTTTATCTTATCTGTCCTATTTTTCCTATCCTGTTCAGGTGGAGCTGATGATGAAAATAAAGAAAAACAGCCACCAGCTGAAGAAGAGAAAACGACAGCCTTATCACTTACAAACGAACAGATGCAATCTGTGGGCATTACCATTGGTAAAATAGAACAAAAGAACCTGAATACCATCGTTAAAGCGAATGGACAGCTTGCTGTACCCCCGCAGAACAAAGCAGATGTGAGCGTCCTGTCTGGTGGAATAATCCGAAAGATTACGGTATTGGAAGGCCAGCAGGTCAAAAAGGGACAGGTACTCGCAACAATTGAAAACCAGGATCTGATCAGAATTCAGCAGGAATATCTGACTGCAAAAAATAACTTCAGCTATGTAGCGGCAGAGTATGAACGCCAGAAGCAGTTAAAAACTGCAGGTGCCGGAACAGGAAAATTTTATCAGTCAGCCGCAGCAAACTACAATTCCGAAAGGGCACGCATTTCAGCATTTGAAAGTCAGCTGCGCCAGATGGGCATTGCTACCGGAAAAATATCAGGAGGAAATATTATCTCACAATTTCCATTATTATCTCCAATTAGTGGTACTGTCGGACAAATTACTGCTAATACTGGTGCATTTGTCCAACCAGGAACGTCCATTATGGAGGTGGTAGATAATTCAAAGATCCATTGTGACCTGATTGTTTTTGAGAAAGACCTGATGAAAGTAAAAATTGGCCAGCCAGTAGATTTCATGTTGACCAACCAGGAGAACCAGCAAATCCGCGGAACGATAAATGGAATCAATAAGTCATTTGAAAATGAAAGCAAGGGTGTAATTGTACATGCTGTAATTAAAAATACAGCACATCAGAATTTGATACCAGGGATGTATGTGACCGCATTAATCAGTGTGGGAACAGATTTAAAACCCGCGGTACCAGTTGATGCAGTGATCCGTTCGGAAGGCAAGGAATACATTTTTGTAGTAACGGCAGAAAGTAAGTCGGCCGTAAATTTTGTAAAAACAGAGGTAAGAACAGGTGTAACTGAATTAGGATATATACAAATCAATCCGCTTAAGCAACTCGCTGAAAATGTGAAAATAGTCACAAAAGGAGCTTTTTACCTGCAATCTATGTCGGCCGGATCAGCTGAAGAATAAAAACATAATTAAACCAGGAGGATGCATAATTTTACGGCCAGCCCTCCTGGGCTAATTTTTTCCGCGTTTGCATTCTTATTCCCATAAATTCCGTTGCTCCAATTATTAGCTGTCTGATCAATTGTCTTCATAATCTCAGAAAAACAAATAAAGACATAAATACTATAGATTTAGTAGATAATTGATATATTTGCCAAAGAATTAGACGTTCATTGATTTTTTACTTATCCAGAAAGACTGAGGGAAAGGCCCTTTGAAGTCTTAGCAACCTATACATTAGTAAAAGGTGCTAACCTTATCCGCAAAATGCAGAGAAGATAAGCAGTAGTTCTGAGTAAGCAGATGAATCATTGATGAAGATTACAGGAAATACAATTCAATAACGTAGCAATTAGACAAGCAATGAAAACAGACAGTACGAAACTAAAACTGAGCAACAGCTCTCCCTATTTTGGCAGACACACAGATCGTCTCCATATCATGCATATGTGCTGTCCATATTGCTGTTAATCACGTAACACAAACACCCAAATATTTTCTCATTAGATCTTGAGATTAGCTGCTATAAAAAATAGCACTGTTAGTCATGGGATTGATGTACCCAAAATTTAATTCATTATTCATTTAAAATTATGTCCAAAATTTACAAATACGTATTAGGGATTATATTATCCTTTTTGATTTTCCAGACGGCGGTAGCACAGTCTGTTAGAATTTCCGGTGCGGTAACCGAAAAATCAACCGGACTTCCGCTACCCGGGGTAAGCATCAGTATTAAAGGTACCAGCGCAGGTACGCAAACTGATGCGAATGGTAAATTCAGTATTACTGCAAATCCAAATGATGTGCTGCGAATTATCTCTATTGGCTTTGGTACACAAGAGATCAAAGTAAGCGCGGAAACAACAACACTTACTGTTCAACTGGCTGAAGCAGCCAATGCGCTTAGTGAAGTGGTGGTTACTGCATTAAACATTTCTAAAGAAAAGAAATCTTTGGGATATACCATCCAGGAGTTGAAATCAAAAGATATCTCTGAAGCTAAAGAGGCCAACCTGGTGAATGCGCTATCAGGAAAGATCGCCGGAGTGCAGACCACCAATAGTCAGGGTGACATGGGTTCTTCCAGAATCATCATTCGTGGGGAAACGTCTATCTCAGGAAATAACCAGCCATTGTTTGTGATTGATGGTATTCCGGTAGACAATACACAGAACCTGGGGAATGCCGGATCCAGAGATTTCGCCAATACCATTTCTGATGTCAACTCTGAAGATATAGAGAGCATGACGGTATTAAAAGGGCCAAATGCGGCAGCTTTATATGGTTCAAGAGCGGCAGCTGGTGTAATTCTGATCACTACCAAAAAAGGTAAAAATACTAAAGGATTGGGGATCAGTGTAAATTCCAATGCTACATTTTCCACTTTACTGACTTTACCTGATTACCAGAATTCATACGGACAGGGATTAAATGGTCAGTTCAAATATGTAAATGGTAAGGATGGAGTTGGCAGTATCAACGATGGCGTGGATGAAAGCTGGGGACCAAGATTAGATGGAAGGCTGATCACGCAATTCTTTTCGAATGGTGTAGCTGTACCTTTTGTGGCGCATCCCGATAATGTGCGCGACTTTTTCGATACGGGGCGTACTTTGAATAATGGTATTGCCATATCAGGTTCCGGTGATAAGTATGATCTCCGTTTTTCTTATAACAATACAGATCAGAAAGGTGTAATTCCAAACTCTTCGCAGTCGAAGAACTCTTTTATGCTAAATACTTCTTACAAGATTACGCCTAAACTTACGTTCAACGCATTGGCAAACTATATCAGTAGCAATGCGGCCAATCTTCCTGGTTCTGGTGGAAAAAGAGCAAGTAGTACCATGCTTCAGTTTACCTGGTTTGGTCGTCAGGTAGACATTGATCAGTTGAAAAACTATCAGGACGAGAATGGAAATAACATCAACTGGAATAACAGTTATTATAGCAATCCATATTTCATTGCTTATGAAAATACCGTAGGACAGGTGCGTAACAGGTTTATAGGAAGTGCTGAATTGAACTATAAAATCATTGATGGTTTATCAGCTAATTTCAGAACAGGAAATGACTATTATACAGACCGCAGAAAAATCAAAGTAGCCTATGGTACAAATGGTACACCTTTTGGTTCCTATGAGGAAGATGCCTATACATTCAACGAAAACAATACAGAAGGCCGGCTAGATTTCAACAGGAAGCTAAATGACGATTTCAATCTGGATATCCTTATAGGGGGAAATATCAGGACAACAACTCTGGAAAATAATGATCAGTTAGCATCCAAGCTTGCCGTTAACGGACTATATACTTTAAGTAACTCTCGTGATGCACTGATCTCTTCTAATGTTTATACCAAGCAAAAAGTATATAGTACATTCAGTTCTGCACAATTGGGTTTCAGAAATTATGCTTATCTGAATTTAACCGCTAGAAATGACTGGTCTACTACCCTGCCGGCAAAAAACCGCTCTTATTTCTATCCTTCAGTAAACGGAAGTTTTATTCTGACTGAAGCATTTGATATTAAAAGCAATACCCTTAGTTTCGCTAAAATTCGCGGTGGCTGGTCCAAAGTAGGTAAAGATGCTACCCCTTATCAATTGATAAATACATATGATTTCAAGGCGCCATTTAATGGCAACCCGCAGCAGTTGCTCAATAAAGTTAACCTTAATCCGAACCTGAAACCTGAAACCACCAAGTCTACAGAAGCAGGGATAGAAATTGGATTATTTAACAACAGGGTTCATGCAGATTTTGGTGTGTACAATACGAACAGTGTGGACCAGATTCTAAACCTTGATGTAAGTCCTTCAACAGGATATAGCCAAAAATTAGTGAATGGCGGAACCATTAATAACAAAGGTCTTGAAGCACAATTGGGTGTATCACCAATCAAAACAAAGGATTTCACCTGGGATATCAGCCTTAACTATTCAAGGAATCGTTCAGAAGTAAAATCACTCTATGAGAACGTCCAGAGCTTTGTTTTGGGTACTAACAGAACCGTACAAGTTTTGGCAACAGTCGGCCAGCCTTATGGAACCCTTTTTGGAACTGCATTTGTGAGAGATGCTGCTGGTCAGATCATAGTAAAAGCAGACGGAACACCTACTATCAGCGCAAGTAAACAGATTCTTGGTAAATATACGCCCGACTGGATTGGAGGAATTACAAACAGCTTCGCTTATAAAGGAATTAACCTGAGTGTGCTGGTAGATGCCCATGTAGGTGGCAAAATTTATTCTAACACGAACCGCACAGGTACCTATACTGGTGTACTTGCCTCGACCCTTCCAGGTCGCGGTACAGAAAATGGCGGATTGAATTACTATTATGCAGACAATAACACAGCTGGTAAAGCAATAGGACTTTCTCCAGGCACTGCAGCACCTGCAGGGGCGACCGTATACGATGACGGAATGGTATTCAACGGAGTTCTGGCAGATGGCACTGCAAATACAACAATCCTGCCCGCACAACAGTACTATAAAGGTTTTACCAATGCAGACGAAGCCTTTGTATACAGTGCAACTTATGTAAAACTAAGAGAAGTAAAACTGGGCTATACCCTACCGGCACAATGGATCAAATCGTTAGGTATACAAAATGCAACCATATCCTTAGTAGGCAGGAACCTGTTTATTATACATAAAGATGTTCCTAATATTGATCCGGAAACAGCGTTCAACACCGGTAACGGACAAGGTTTAGAAGATTTAGGTCTACCTTCTGTACGCTCCCTTGGTTTCAACCTTAATTTCAAATTCTAAAATCATGAAGACAAAACATATATCACTATTTTTATCAGGTATCTTTCTACTGGCATTGAGTTCATGCAAGAAAACATTAGATGAAACGAATATCAACCCAAATGCAGCTGAGAAAGCGCAACCTGACTATCTGTTAACAGGTGCGATTAAAAGTTCTTCAGATACCTATTGGGGAACAACCAACAATATGAATTCAAGCCTGTTGTTTGTACAGCATTGGGCAAAAGTACAATACACGGATCCGGACCGGTATATTTACGCGAATTCAGATTTTCAGGATTTATGGACAGAAGGTTTCAGTAAAGGTGTGGTGAATCTGAATCAGCTGATTAAACTTGCTGACGCACAAGCAAATCCAAATTACAAAGGTGTAGCATTAGTTCTTCGCTCTTGGGTGTTTACCCTATTGACCGATGCATATGGTGACATTCCTTATTCACAAGCGGGAGATATTGATCAATACCTTACGCCAAAATACGATGCGCAAAAGGATGTATATCTGGGTGTACTCGCAGATTTAAAAGCAGCACAAGCCATACTTGATCCTGCAGGAAAAGCAATTGCCGGAGATATTATTTATAAAAATACAATTGTGTCATGGAAGAAACTGGCTAACTCATTACGTTTAAGGATTGCCTTGCGCATTGCAGACCGTGAACTAGAAACAGCCAGGCAGACTATTGCAGAAATACAGGCAGAAGGAACCGGATATATTAATGCAAATGCAGAGAATGCGCAATTGGTCTATTCAGATTCCCCAAATCAGAATCCTATTAGCAACTTGTTCGATACCAGAGATGATTACAGAATCAGTAATACCGTGGTAGATAAGCTGGTTACACTGAATGACCCCCGCTTGTCTGTGTATGCTGCCAAAGCATCAGCTACACAATTATATACTGGTTTACAGAATGGTTTATTAGCAGGTGACGCTTCTAAACTGCTGACCAGCACGTCTAAACCTGGTGCTTATTTTACAGCACCAAAAGCTCCTGCTGTAATTATCAGTTATGCTGAAATATTATTTGACCGTGCAGAAGCTGCGGCAAGAGGATTTACCAGCGAGAATCCGGCTACCTTATATAATCTGGCTATTGAGGCTTCCTTTCTGCAGTATGGAATTTCGAATACCTCGCAGATTGCCGCTTACCAGGATCTGCCTGCGGTGAAATATGACGCATTAAATTACAAGAAATCTATTGGTGAGCAGAAATGGATTGCATTATTCGGTCAGGGTTTAGAAGCTTTCTCAGAATGGAGAAGGCTGGACTATCCGGTTCTTACTCCTGCAGTTGCAGGTTCCCTTGGGGGAAAAATTCCCGTTCGTTTTATCTATCCCGGAACGGAGCAATCTTTAAATCCTGTAGGATATAAAGCTGCAGTAGCTCATCAGGGAGCAGATTTGCTGACGACCAAATTGTGGTTTGATGTAAACTAAAACATGTTGCGTATCATCATGCACATGATATAAAATTGATCTCTAAACAAAAGGGGTATTTGTCATTTTATAATGAACAAATACCCCTTCTTATATTTCAGAATAGATGACTATTTACCTAATAATGCTTTGGCTTTGCCAACTACATTATCAATCGTAAAGCCAAACACTTTGTACAACTCTTCTGCAGGCGCAGATTCTCCAAAAGTATTCATTGCAATAATATCGCCCTCATCGGTCACATATTTATGCCAGCCCAATGGGGAACCTGTTTCCACTGCTAAGCGCTTTCTGATTGCTTTTGGAAACACCTCTTCTTTATAAGCAGCATCCTGTTTTTCAAATAGCTCCCATGAAGGCATACTTACTACACGTGCAGCAATTCCTTCCTCTTTCAGTTTTGCCTGGGCATCCATAATGAGCGCAACTTCAGATCCTGTAGCAATAAGGATTAATTCTGGCTCTCCTTCTGGCTCTGACAGGATATATGCACCCTTTTCTAAACCTTCAGCTTTACCATATTTATCCTGATCGAGTACCGGCAAACCTTGTCGTGTAAATACCAATACTACAGGACCGTCATTATGCTCTAAAGCCACACGCCATGCGTGTGCAGTTTCATTTGCATCTGCAGGGCGGATCACGGTGATATTTGGAATAGAGCGCAGAGAGATTAATTGCTCTACTGGCTGATGCGTGGTTCCGTCTTCTCCTAAACCAATACTGTCATGCGTATAAACGAATATCGGACGGATCTTCATGATCGCAGCCAAACGGATTGGGGGACGCATATATTCAGAGAACATCAGGAAGGTAGCACCAAAAGGAATTACACCTTTGGTCAGCGCCAGACCAACTAATGCTGATCCCATGGCATGCTCGCGAATACCAAAGTGAAAATTACGTCCGCTTCTGTCTTCTGAGGTGAAGGAATTATGTTTCTTCAGGTTTGTCTCAGTTGAAGGTGCTAAATCTGCAGCTCCGCCGATTAATCCGGGCAGACTGTCAACTATAGCATTCAAAACTTTTCCCGAAGCCTGGCGTGTAGCCATTTTATCTTTAGATGGAGCGAATACAGGAAGTGATGCTTTCCAGTTTGCCGGAAGCTCACCAGATGCAGCCAATTCATATTCTGCTGCTAGCTCAGGAAACTCTGCTTTGTATTTCTCGAAAAGTTCATCCCATTTCTGGTTAGCTTTTGTTCCTTTTTCACCGGCTGCGGCGTAATAAGCTGCTGCTTCCGCGGGAACTGCGAATGACTCATCAGGGTTGAAGCCGAAGAATTCTTTAACAAGTCTGATCTCATCTGCACCCAATGGCGATCCATGTGAACCAGCTGTATTTACTTTATTCGGACTGCCGTAAGCAATTTGTGTACGTACTTTAATGAGTGACGGCTTTTGTTTCTCGGCCTTCGCATTTCGAACTGCATTGATGATAGCAGTGATATCATTGCCATCTTCTACTGTCTGCACGTGCCAGTTATAAGCTTCAAAACGTTTCGCTACATCTTCATTGAATGCAATATCCGTACTCCCTTCAATAGAAATATGGTTATCGTCATATAGATAGATCATGTTGCCTAGCTCAAGGTGACCAGCGAGTGAAGCTGCTTCAGAAGTTACGCCTTCCATCATATCACCATCACTACAAATCGCATAAATATTATAGTCGAACAGCTCAAATCCAGGTTTATTATATCTTGCCGCTAAGTTCTTTTGTCCGATAGCAAAACCAACTCCATTTGCAAATCCCTGTCCCAATGGACCAGTAGTTACATCCACACCATCAATCAGCCCATATTCAGGGTGACCGGCAGTTTTACTGTTAAGCTGGCGAAAATTTTTCAGATCGTCTATAGTCACATTAAACCCGGTAAGGTGCAACAGACTGTACTGTAACATACAACCATGACCGGCAGATAAAATAAACCTGTCCCGATTTGCCCAATCAGGGTTTTTAGGATTAAAGTTCATGAAATGTGAATACAATACGTGCCCCATCGGAGCAGCGCCCATAGGCATACCAGGATGACCCGAATTTGCTTTCTGTACGCCATCAATTGATAAAGTACGAACGGTATTTATTGCTAATTCTTCGATTTTAAGATTTGAATCCATGTTTAGATTTTATTGGTAACACTCTATTAATAGAATAAAGTGTCATCCTGTTTCAAAGAGTTTATTTTTTTACAGAAAATTTATAAACAGATACCGTTTTGTATTCCTGACCAGGCTTCAATACTGTTGAGGGAAAAGAAGGTTGGTTGGGTGAATCAGGGAAATGCTGGGTTTCCAGGCATAGGGCCGAGCGGTAACCATAAGTTGCGCCGCCCTTACCATAATTCATTTGATCAGTCAGGAAATTACCACTGTAAAATTGTATAGCCGGTTCTTCAGTGAGCACCTCCATCACAATACCAGTTTTAGTACTCTCTAAAGTAGCGGCTTTACGTAATCCTGTTCCTTTTCTCAGCACCCAGTTATGATCATAACCTTTTCCATTTTTTAACTGAGGATCATTGGCATCAATCTCTGCACCAATCAGTTTTGGTTTGGTAAAATCAAATGCGGTACCAGCCACCTTCTGAAGTTTACCGGTCGGGATCAAAGTAGTGTCCACAGGTGTATATTCATCCGCTTCCAGCGTCAGCAAATGATCTGTTATTGTTGCATTTCCGGCTCCGTTAAGGTTAAAGTAGGCATGATTAGTTAAATTAACCACTGTAGCTTTATCGGTAGTAGCACTGTAGGCAATTTTTAAGGAGTTATCATCTTCCAGGGAATAGGTCACTTTTACGTTTAACGTGCCCGGGTAGCCAGCTTCTCCATCCTTAGCGACATAACTCAGTTCGAGGGTATGGTCATTTAGCTGTTTACCCTCCCAAACCTTTTTATAGAAACCGTTAAAACCACCATGTAATGTATTTTTACCATCATTCACTTCCAGTTGATAAGACTTACCATCCAGTGTAAATTTACCTTTCGCAATTCTGTTTCCATATCGTCCAATCAGGGCACCAAAGAAAAACTCTTCTTTTCGCTGATAAGATTTCAGACTGTCATGTCCTAAAACCACATCCACCAGTTCACCTTTATTGTCCTTTACCAGCAGAGAAACTAAGCGTCCGCCAAAATTTGTAATCGCAGCTTCTGCACCGTCTTTATTTTTTAACACATAAAGATGTGTAGCTTTCTGATCTGTTGTTCCGGCAAATGCGCCCGAATCCGGCAGAGCTTTAACCGCTGAGCTATCTGCAGTTGCAGCTTTTTTTTCTGAAGAATTACAGCTGGCCAGTGCGCCTGACACCATTAATGCCGCAATAAAAATCTTGTGGTTCGTTTTCATAATTATTCTATACAGTTTATAAATAGTCAGCGGCAAATTAGATAATTTTACATTAACCGTCAAAACAACGATTAATATATTTATCATTATTTTGTACTTATAAATCTTTTATCTAATATTATTGAATAATCTGCTATACCTAATTAGAGTTTAATGATCGACTATACTACAGAAACCAAGATGCTGCTTGCGGTAGATTGCATCATTTTTGGATTTGATGGAGAAAATTTAAAGATCCTGCTGATCAAAAGAGGATTTGAACCTGAAAAGGACAAATGGAGTCTCATGGGTGGTTTTATTGAGGAAAACGAGAGTCTGGATGAAGCCGCCAATAAAATTCTGCTGCAATTAACCGGTCTTGATGGAGTATACCTGGAACAGCTGCAAGCTTTCGGAACCCCCGGGAGAGACCCCAAGGAACGTGTGGTATCTGTCGCTTATTTCGCCTTAATCGATATCCATAAGTACGAGACCCAGCTGAACGACCGCTACCATGCAGAATGGTTTCCTGTCAATGAAATGCCCAAGCTGATTTTTGATCATGAAGAGATGGTAGAAATTGCAAAAAAGAAAATAAGATATAAAGCAGCGCTGCATCCCCTCTTGTTTGAATTATTGCCAAAGCAATTCACTATTCCACAACTGCAAAGTTTATATGAAGGGGTTTACAATACTAAGATTGACAACAGGAATTTCATCAGGAAACTTACCTCAACCGGACTACTGATTAAACTGGAAGAAAAAGACAAATCGAATTCTAAAAAAGGGGCATTTTATTTTAAGCTGGATAAGAAAAAGTACAAGGCAAAATTCCAGGCATTTTTAAATTTCATTCCCAATCCGGAAAACCTGATCAGCTAAAGCCTGGATTACCTCCAATTGCTTCACACCATTAATTTTACAAATATTTTTGGCTAATATTTCATTTACTAAATAATTAAACGTTAATTAGACATTTAATTATTTAATGGAACCAAATATGTACGTAATAGGTGTGGATTATGGGTCGGATTCTGTTCGCTCTGTCCTGGTAAACGCGACAAATGGCGAAGAGATTGCATCTTCAGTATTCAATTATCCGAGATGGCAAAAAGGATTGTATTGCGATCCTGCTGTTAATCAGTTCAGACAACATCCGCTGGATTATACAGAGGGGTTAACCCATACGATCAAAGAATGTATCCGCAAAGCCGGTGGAGAAAATATTGCTGCGGCAGTAAAGGCCATAGCTGTGGATACTACAGGCTCTACGCCCGTTGCTGTAAATGCAGCCGGAACTCCCCTGGCCCTGCTTCCTGAATTTCAAGAGAATCCACATGCGATGTTTGTATTGTGGAAAGACCATACAGCAGTGAAAGAAGCAGCACAGATCAATGCACATGCGCTGAAATCTGACATTAACTATCTTGATTATTGCGGCGGTATTTATTCTTCTGAGTGGTTCTGGGCAAAATTACTGAGAACATTACGTAAGGATGAACAAGTGAGAGCCGCTTGTTATTCATGGGTAGAACACTGCGACTGGATTCCGTTTTTATTAACCGGCGGTTCTGATGTAAAAGAGATGAAAAGGAGTCGCTGTGCTGCGGGCCATAAAGCTTTATGGGCAGAAGAATTTGACGGCTTACCGCCTAATGAATTCTTTAATTCGCTGGATCCGCTGCTTGACGGCTTTACTGATCGCTTATATAAAGATACCTATACATCTGATGAGGCTGCAGGTTTTTTAAGTCAGGAATGGGCTGATATTCTAGGTCTTAACACAACAGTAGTTGTAGGTGTGGGCGCTTTCGATGCTCATATGGGCGCTGTAGGAGGGCAAATCGAGCCTTATCACCTGAGTAAGGTGATGGGTACTTCTACCTGCGATATATTGGTAGCACCTACCGTTGATATTTCAGGTAAATTAATCAGAGGCATCTGTGGTCAGGTAAATGGCTCAGTCATTCCCGGTATGCTCGGGCTCGAGGCCGGACAATCAGCTTTTGGCGATACCTATGCCTGGTTTAAGAACATAGTGAGCTGGCCCTTAAAAAATCTGCTGCAGGATTCTTCTTTAATTGACAGCACAACTGCCAAAGCATTGGAAGAAGAATTAATGGCAAAGATCATCCCTGAGTTAAGCAGACAAGCTGCACTTTTGCCAAAAAGTGAAGACGACGAACTGGGAATTGACTGGTTTAATGGTCGCAGAACCCCTGATGCAAATCAGGAATTAAAAGGTGCCTTAATCAATATGGACCTGGGTACTGACGCTCCCGGAATCTTCAGAGCCCTTGCAGAAGCAACCTGCTTTGGTGCAAAAAACATAGTAGACCGTTTTATATCAGAAGGAATTCCTGTTAAAGGAATCATTGGCATAGGCGGGGTCGCTAAAAAATCACCATATATCATGCAGATGATGGCAGACGTATTGAATATGCCTATCAGGATTCATCAGTTTGAACATACCTGCGCATTAGGTGCAGCAATGTTTGCCGCTGTAGTAGCAGGAATTTATCCAACGGTTGAAAAAGCAATGCAAGGCATGGGAAGTGGCTTTGATGCAGAATACTATCCTAACGAAGAGAATGCCGCTTATTATGCAAACCGGTATCCACGCTACAAATCCTTGGGAAATTATATAGAACAAAATACAAGTCATGAATAACCGGGCCTGCGAGCTCATGAATTCAAATGAAAAACAATAAGAGACAATGAATAACTATCAGGATATCAGGGAGCAAGCTTATGCTGCTAATATGAAGCTACCTCAACTCGGATTGGTACTTTTTACTTTTGGCAATGCCAGTGCAGCAGACCGCGGGAAAAAGGTCTTCGCTATAAAACCCAGCGGCGTTCCCTACGAAGAGTTGTCGCCGGCAAATATGGTGATTGTTGATTTTGATGGCAATACGGTAGAGGGCGACCTCAGACCGTCATCCGATACGAAAACGCATGCCGTGCTTTACAAACACTGGGAGGAAATAGGCGGCATTGTACATACGCATTCCACATACGGAACTGCCTGGGCACAATCTTTAAAGTCTATTCCTGTTTACGGGACAACGCATGCTGACCATACCACTGCCAGTATTCCCTGCGCTCCACCAATGAGCGATGAAAAAATAAAAGGAAACTATGAGTATGAAACCGGTTTTCAGATCATAGATCATTTAAAAGAATCAGGTTTAAGTTATACTGAAGTAGAAATGATACTAGTAGGCAATCATGCACCTTTTACCTGGGGAAAAACGGCAGACAAAGCAGTGTATAACAGTGCTGTTGTAGAAGAACTGGCTAAAATGGCTTTTCTGACCGAGCAGATCAACAGGGAAGTGCGACCTATGAAAGATGCATTAATTAAAAAACATTACGACAGGAAACACGGTGTTGATTCCTATTACGGCCAATAAATAAAAACTATGACAACCAACCTCAAACAATTCGAAGCCTGGTTTATTACCGGAAGCCAGCATTTATACGGAGAAGAAACTTTAAGACAAGTTGCCGAACATTCCCAGCAGATCGCACAAGCATTGAACGACTCACCGCAAATTCCGGTAAAGATCGTCTTCAAGCCTACTGTAAAAACTCACGAGGAAATATATGCGATTTGTCAGCAGGCAAATAATGCAGAAAACTGTATTGGTATTATTGCCTGGATGCATACATTTTCACCAGCAAAAATGTGGATCGGTGGTTTAAAAACTCTCCAAAAACCGCTATTGCATTTACATACGCAATTCAACCGTGATATCCCGTGGAGTACCATGGATATGGATTTTATGAACCTGAACCAGAGTGCTCATGGAGACCGTGAATTTGGGTTCATCATGTCAAGAATGCGCATCAACAGAAAAGTAATTGCAGGCCACTGGGAAGATCCTCAGGTACGCGAAGGTGTAAATACCTGGTTAAGAGCAGCAGCCGGATGGTTTGATATGCAGGGTGCCAAATTTGCACGTTTTGGAGACAATATGCGTAACGTAGCGGTTACCGAAGGTGATAAAGTAGAAGCTGAAATTAAATTCGGATTCTCCTGCAATACTTATGGAATCGGTGATCTGGTAGCAGTAATTAATCAGACTGCAGATGCTGATATCGACAAACTGGTTAAAGAATATGCAGACAGTTACCAATTAGCAGAGACTTTAATGAAGGGCGGCACACAACACGCTTCCTTAAGGGAAGCCGCAAAAATTGAAATCGGACTCCGTAATTTTCTGGAGAATGGGAACTTCAAAGGTTTCTCAGACACATTTGAAGACCTGCATGGTATGGCACAACTGCCGGGTATTGCCATACAGCGTTTAATGAGCGATGGATATGGTTTCGCAGGAGAAGGCGATTGGAAAACCGCTGCTTTGGTGCGCACCATGAAAGTAATGGGCAGCGGACTGGAAGGGGCTAATGCATTTATGGAAGATTATACTTATAATTTTACGCCCGACAATTCTTTTGTTTTAGGTTCTCATATGCTGGAAGTTGATGCAGCGCTGGCTAAAGGACCAATCAAATGCGAAATACATCCTTTGGGAATAGGAGGAAAAGCAGATCCTGTAAGGCTGATCTTTAATGCAGCAAATGGCCCGGCTTTAAATGCATCCATTGTGGATATGGGAAATAGGTTCCGTATGCTGGTCAACGTAGTTGATGGTGTAGCCTCTAATGAGGATTTACCAAAATTACCTGTTGCGCGTGTATTATGGAAACCGCAGCCTGATATGAAAACAGGATGTGCAGCGTGGATCTATGCCGGCGGAGCACATCACACCTGCTACAGTCAGAATTTAACCGCGGAACATTTAACGGATTTTGCAGATATTGCCGGAATAGAATATGTTGGGATCGACAAGGATACCAACATTAATCAGTTCCGCAATGAACTGAAATGGAACGAAGTTTATTATCAAATTAATAATCACTAAAATATCATTCCTAATCTAACCAAATATTTAAATTATGACCAATAGTTTAGCGACTACAGACTATGTAGTTTTTATCATCTATTTCCTTGTTGTTGCCGGTTATGGATATTCCATCTACCACAAACGCAAAAAAGATGAACAGGATGCTAAAGCATTCTTCCTGGCAGAAGGTACCTTAACCTGGTGGGCAATCGGTGCTTCATTAATTGCATCCAATATTTCTGCAGAACAATTTATAGGCATGAGCGGAGAAGGCTTTTTCCTGGGTATTGCCGTTGCTGCTTATGAATGGATTGCTGCCATTGCCTTAATTATTGTAGCAGTATGGTTCATTCCTGTATATCTCAAAAACAAGATCTACACGATGCCCCAGTTTCTCCAAAACAGGTATAATGATACAGTAGCTATGATTATGGCGGTATTCTGGCTCTTCTTATATGTCTTTGTGAACCTGACCTCAATTTTATACCTGGGTGCGGTGGCTATCAATGGGTTAATGGGCGGTGAGTACCTGCATATTATTATGATCTGTCTGGCTGTTTTTGCCTTGTTAATCTCTCTTGGTGGAATGAAAGTAGTCGCTTATACAGATGTAATACAAGTAGCAGTACTGATCTTCGGAGGATTGATGACTACCTACATCGCCCTTACGGTGGTAGGACAGAAATTCGGCGTAGGCAGTAATGCCATTGCAGGTTTTAACGTGCTGATGGAACAGGCTCCTGAACATTTTAAAATGATTATTCCTAAACCCACAGCGAACTCCTCACAAAATGAGATCAGCAAATACCTTACTTTCCCGGGACTTGCTTCTTATGTGGCAGGTATATGGATCATCAACCTAAACTATTGGGGCTGTAACCAGTATATTACACAAAGAGCATTAGGAGCAGATCTCCATACGGCAAGAACTGGAATTCTTTTTGCGGGCCTATTAAAATTAATGATGCCGCTGATCGTAATGCTGCCGGGTATTGCAGCTTACGTATTGTATAAAGGCGGGCACTTACCGCAGCTGACCGGCGGAAAGGATGGTGCTTATTCTGCCATGCTGACTTTCCTGCCAACAGGATTAAAAGGATTATCTGTAGCAGCACTAACGGCAGCTATTGTCGCATCCCTTGCTGGTAAAGTGAACAGTATCTCCACCATTTTTACGTTGGACATCTACTCTAAGTATTTTAATAAAGGGGGTAATGAAACCAATCTGCTCTTTGTAGGAAAGGCTACTGTATTTGCAGGGATGATCCTGGCAGTTTTGTTTACCTGGAATGATACATTAGGCATAGGCGGCGTAGGTGGATTTACCTATATCCAAAAATACACGGGCTTTATTAGTCCTGGTGTATTTGCCATGTTCTTTTTAGGCATGTTCTGGAAAAGAACTACAGGAGCTGCAGCTATTGTTGGTGTACTTGCCGGATTTCTTTTCTCTGTTTTCTTTAATGAGTTCGCACCCTCGGTAATGGGACATGATACAATCTTGTATACTGCGTATCCAAATGGTGCCGGAGGATATGAAATTCCATTCCACATTTGTATGGGGCTATCCTTTGGATTTACGATGATCATCATGATTGCGATGAGCTTAGCCGGACCAAAAATCAATCCTAAAGCTTTTGAACTGGATAAAACTATGTTTAAAGTTAACCCTTCTACACTTGCACTAATCGTATTAACACTCTTGATTATTACAGCTTTATACGTGAAGTTCTGGTAGAATATAATTTCCTTAACAAAAAAAGAGCGCTAAGCGCTCTTTTTTTGTTAACTATAAATTTTCAGTAATCCGGAATGGATTAAGCCTGACTTTCTGATTTTTCTACAGGAGCATCAACAACTGCCTCCGGATCAAGTTCCACGCAACCATCTTTATCCTTCCTGGCAAACAGAATAGGATATAAAAATAATAAAGCGCCCAACATGAAAAGTAAACCAGACGCTTCAAGAACGTACTTGCTCCACTCCACATCATTAGCACTCATGATCATATAAGCAATTATGCCTAAAACACCCAGAATGATGGCTATAACTGCCTTTTGAAGTTTTAATACTTTTATCATGATCTTGAGATTGTTATCTTTTATTTTAATTTAAGAAGGAATAACAAAAATCAAACCAATAGTCAAATACAACTACAATTGTCACATTTGACTATTTACGAAATTTTTATTTTTTGATGGCTAACGAATTCACTACTTTTTATATTTTTCCATTCTTAATCCGTAACTTTGCATCCTTATTTTTTTTAAGATACCGGATTGATGTATAGGGAATTTAAACAATTAGAACTACCGAAAATAGGTAAAGAGATACTGGAATTTTGGAAAGCGGAAAACATATTTGAAAAGAGTATTTCTACGCGTTCAAAAGCCAACCCGTTTACTTTTTATGAAGGTCCGCCTTCAGCTAATGGCATGCCTGGCATTCACCATGTGATGGCACGTGCAATTAAAGATATTTTCTGTCGCTATAAAACCCTGAAAGGTTTCCAGGTGAAACGTAAAGGAGGATGGGATACGCATGGTTTACCTATTGAACTTGCTGTAGAGAAAAAGCTAGGTATTACCAAAATCGACATTGGCGTAAAAATCACGGTTGAAGAATATAATGCTGCCTGTCGCGAAGAAGTAATGCGTTACACAGACATCTGGAATGACCTGACGGAGAAGATGGGCTACTGGGTAGATCTTGAAAAACCATATATCACTTACGAAAACGAATATATTGAGTCCCTGTGGTGGATCTTAAAAACCTTCCATGATAAAGGGCTTTTATACAAAGGATATACTGTTCAACCTTATTCTCCTGCTGCAGGAACAGGCTTAAGCTCTCATGAATTAAACCAGCCAGGCACCTACAAAATGTTGAAAGACACCTCAATTACTGCACAGTTTTTCCTTAAAAAGGATCAGCAGCATGCACTGATGTCTTCAGTTTTTGAGCATGATGAAGAACAGACAGCTTTTATCGCCTGGACAACTACACCATGGACATTGCCTTCTAACGGAGCACTGGCTGTGGGCGAAAAGATCAGCTATGTTAAAATAAAAACTTTTAACCAATATACTTTTTTACCTGTAAGTGTGATATTGGCTAAAGATCTTATTGGAAAACACTTTAAAAGTGAGGCTCAGGATCTTTCTTTTGAAGACTATAAAGGTGGAGATAAACTGATCCCCTGGACAATTGCTGCTGAATTTACCGGCAAAGAACTTGTAGGATTAAAATACCATCAGTTATTGAATTATGTAACCAATGCGGAGCTGGAAGAAAAAGCCTTCCGTGTTATTCCTGCGGACTATGTAACTACTGAAGACGGAACTGGTATCGTGCATATTGCATCAGTTTTTGGTGCAGACGATTTTCGTGTAGCCAAAGAAAGTGGTGTACCGGCGGTGATGGTTACGGATGATCAGGGTAATGAATTGCCACTGGTAAATAAACAAGGTAAATTTGTTGACGAAGTGACCGACTTTGCGGGTTACTATGTGAAAGAAGAATATTACAGTGACGAAGAACGCAAGTCGGCCGATTTTAAACCGACTGACGTATTAATTGCTATCAAATTAAAGGAAGACAACAAGGCGTTTGACGTAAAAAAATACGAACACAGTTACCCACATTGCTGGAGAACTGACAAACCTATCCTTTACTACCCTCTAGACAGCTGGTTCATCAAAACCACTGCTGTAAAAGAAAAAATGGTAGAGCTGAACAAAACAATTAACTGGAAACCTGAAGCTACAGGCACCGGTCGTTTTGGCAATTGGCTGGAAAACCTGGTAGATTGGAATTTATCACGTTCACGCTACTGGGGTACTCCTCTCCCGATCTGGAGAACAGCAGACGGTACAGAAGAAAAATGTATCGGTTCTATTGCAGAACTGAATGCAGAAATCAAAAAATCTGTAGAAGCAGGCTTTATGGAAGCATCTTTTGAATTGAAAGACATGCACCGCCCATTTGTGGATGATGTGATCCTGGTTTCTGCTGCTGGTGAAAAAATGGTACGTGAGCTGGACCTGATCGACGTATGGTTTGACAGTGGTGCTATGCCTTATGCACAATGGCATTTCCCATTCGAAAATAAAGAAGAATTTGAAAATGCTTATCCTGCAGATTTTATTGCAGAAGGTGTTGACCAGACCCGCGGATGGTTCTTTACATTACATGCTATAGCCGTGATGTTAAGTGAAACGAGTGATGAGATCAAAGCGATCAATGAGCGTATCGGTAATAAGGGTATTGCTTATAAAAATGTAGTCTCGAACGGTTTAGTGCTGGATAAAAACGGCAATAAAATGTCTAAGCGTTTAGGTAATGGTGTTGATCCATTCCATACGATAGATACCTATAGTGCTGATGCGACCAGATGGTATATGATCAGTAATGCCTCTCCATGGGATAACCTGAAGTTCAATACAGAAGGACTGGACGAAGTACGCCGTAAATTCTTTGGTACACTTTACAATACCTATGCATTCTTCGCCTTATATGCGAATATCGATCAGTTTGAGATCGATGAGCAGAATGAGACACCAGTGGCACAACGGAGTGAGCTGGACAGATGGATCTTATCTTTATTACAGAACCTGATCAATGAGGTTGATGAAAGTCTGAATACTTACGAGCCAACTAAAGCGGCAAGGGCTATACAAACTTTTGTTGATGAGCATCTGAGTAACTGGTACATCCGTTTATCACGCCGCCGTTTCTGGAAGGGTGAAATGACTGAAGATAAAAAAGCAGCGTATGAAACTTTGTACACTTGCCTGATGAGCATTTCACAACTGATGTCGCCAATTGCACCTTTCTTTGCAGACTGGTTGTATCAAAATCTTACCGCTACAAAAACCGAAGGTGCAGAACAATCCGTACATCTGAGTCTATGGAAAGAAGGAGATGTTTCCCTGATTGATACAGAACTGAACGAACGTATGGAGCTGGCACAGAATATCTCATCAATGGTATTGTCATTGAGAAAGAAATCCAGCATCAATGTACGTCAGCCGCTGGCAAAGATATTGATCCCTGTATTAGATAAAACTTTTCAGGAAAGGATAGAACTGGTTAAAGACATTATTTTGTCCGAAACGAATATCAAGGACATTGAGTATATTACTGATGCCGCCGGCTTTATCAAGAAAAAAATAAAACCTAATTTTAAGGCTTTAGGACCTAAGGTAGGCAAAGACATGAAGTCTGTAGCAGAAAAAGTAAGTAACATGAGCCAGGAAGAGCTGACTGCTTTTGAAGCGGAAGGAAAATACCTTGTTCCTGATACAGACTATGTAATTCTACTGGAAGATGTGGAAATCATAGCTGAAGATATTCCCGGCTGGCAGGTGACTAATTTAGGAAATCTGACAGTGGCTCTGGATGTGACACTTACTGATGCACTGAAACAAGAAGGACTATCAAGAGAACTCATCAATAGAGTACAGAATTTAAGAAAGGAATTAAATTTTGAAGTGACTGACCGCATTACGGTGAGTTTACAAAATCATAATTTGATTGCGGCGGCTGTAGCGCAGAATAAAGCCTACATTTGCGCAGAAATTTTAGCTGACCAGTTTAATCTGGCAGTGGATATTATTAATGGAAACAAAATAGTAATCGATGATGTTGAACTACAAATTTCGATTGCAAAACAATAACTAATTATGGAAAAACCTACAAAAACACGTTACTCAGACAATGAGCTTCAAGAATTTAAGGAGCTGATCCAGGATAAACTTCGTATGGCAAGAGAAGAATTTCTTTCACTAACCAGTTCTTTGAGCAGCCCTAACTCTCATGGAACAGAAGATACCTCAGGTGCATATAAAACACTGGAAGACGGGTCTGCTACGATGGAAAAAGAACAATTGAATCAATTAGCTGCCCGTCAGAAAAAATTTATTGATAATCTTGAAGCGGCTCTGGTTCGTATCGAAAACAAAACGTATGGCATTTGTCGTGAAACCGGCAAGCTGATTCAGAAGGAACGTTTACGCGCGGTACCTCATGCTACATTAAGTATGGAAGCTAAATTGAAACAAGCATAATGAAAGGCTATACTAAACCTTTACTGGTTATTTTCCTGGTATTACTGGCCGACCAGATATTAAAGACCTGGATTAAGACCAATATGTATATTGGACAGGAATTTAAGATTATTGGTAACTGGTTCATTATACATTTCACCGAAAACAATGGTATGGCTTTCGGAATGGAATTTGGTGGTGAGTTTGGAAAACTTGCTTTATCATTATTCAGGATTGCCGCTGTCGCAGGAATCGGTTATGGATTACATTATCTGATTAAAAATAAATATCACAGAGGGTTGATACTTAATGTGGCACTAATTTTTGCAGGAGCATTGGGAAATATCATTGATTCGGTCTTGTATGGTAAAATATATGGTTATTCTACCTTATTTCATGGTAGGGTAGTAGATATGTTTTACTTCCCGATACTGGAAGGTATATTCCCTAAATGGGTACCGATATGGGGCGGTGAAGATTATATTTTCTTCAGGCCTGTATTTAACGTCGCTGACGCAGCTATCTCTGTAGGCGTGATCGTTATTCTTATTTTTCAGAAAACCTACTTCAAAGAAGAAGTAAAAGAAGAGATAGGACCTAACAATGAGGTTGTAGAAGATTAATTTTAGCGTTCAAAAATATTAAAAGCCAGGCATGCCTGGCTTTTTGCATTTATACTATTAAAAAAAAAATTTATAATCATATGGAAACGGTACGATTTTTACATCTTGATATTACACACAAATAGAAAAGACATTATGAAAAAGTTATTAGCCCTTGCCTTTGTTGCGTTCTTCAGTATTAACGCCATGGCCCAGCAAGTAGATCTGCGTAAAAAAATTACCGTTAGCGGTACTGCGGAAACCGAGGTTACACCTGATATTATCTATATCAGTATTTCATTAAAAGAATACCTGAAAGATGGCAACAGCAAAAAGAAAGTAGAGATTACTGAACTTGAAAATCAATTATATAATGCCATTCAAAGTGCAGGAATAGCTAAGGAAAATCTAACGATAAATAACTTATCAAGTTATAATACGGTTGGAGAAAAAAAGAAAAACCCGGATTTCTTAGTGAGTAAACAATACAGGCTGAAAGTGATGGATCTAAATAAATGGAATGCCATTGTAGGCGCTATTGATCCTAAGGGTGTAGCTTATACCAACATTGATAGCTACGATTATTCAAAAATTGAAGTCCTGAAAAAAGAATTGAAGATAAAAGCATTACAGGCTGCTAAAGCAAAAGCTACTTACCTGGTTGAAGCAATGGGAGATCATTTGGGTAGTGTAATAGATATTCAGGAGGTGAATAATGAATCTTTCCCTCAGCCTGTATATCGCACCATGATGATGAGATCTGCAGTTGCAGACAGTACAGAATCAGCTCCCGAAATAGATTTCAAGAAAATAAAGTTAAGTTATATCATGAATACCGTCTTTGAAATCAAGTAATGCCCAAAAGAATAGACACTTTTTAATGATTCTTTTGATCGGAATCCGAAAAAATTTGTTCAAAAGGCATATAATTGATTAAAAAGCCCCTTTTAAAGACCTACCAATACTTTTGGTAGGTTTTTTGATATTCCTGACCTATATAATAAATCTTTAATCTCAAAATCAAAGAATCATGAAAAAACTAATTTACTCTTTCGCATTAATCTTTATGTTAGCTGTTAGTGCAAACACCGTATCTGCGGCTCCTACTAAAGACAAAGTTGAATTAACTGCAGAACAAAAAGCGTTAGTTGAAAAGATCACTAACCGTGTTGAAGAAATCAAGGCGATGGATAAATCTCACATGTCTAGATCTGAGAAAAAAGCATTGCGTAAAGAATTGAAAGAAATGAAACAACAAGCTCGTGCTGCGGGTGGTGGTGTTTACCTTTCAGTAGGCGCAATTATTATCATTATCTTGTTATTGATTCTGATTTTATAATTAAAAATATCTTTTTAAAAGGGCAGCCCGAAAGAGCTGCCCTTTTTTTGTTTATATACATCCCATATTCTCCAAAATTTTGGAGAATAAATCATTATTATCATTAATTTATCTCTACTTTGGAAGCGGTGAACTAAGATTGGACTGTTGATTTGAATACAATTTAAACGTTAAATTTAAGATCAGACCAGGCATCGTAAAAGCAGAAAACTATGGACGAAGGGAATGACCTGGAATACATTAAAATTTTAAAAAAACAATATCTGGAATATGAACAATTGGATACTTTGTTCAATCTATCTGCGGATTTATTATGCATCGCTGGTTTTGACGGTTATTTTAAAAAAATAAATCCGGCAGTATCCAGATTACTGGGTTATACGAACGAAGAATTATTTTCCAGACCTATCAATGAATTTGTATTCGGTGATGATAAGAGCGTAACATCAAACGTAAGAAACGACATCCACAAAGGGGTTCCGCTATTAAATTTCGAAAACCGTTACCTGACTAAAAGTGGAGAAATCGTATGGCTTTCCTGGACATCGATGCCCGAAATAAATCAAAAAGTAGTCTTTGCTATCGCCAAAAATATCACCTATAAAAAGCTGCAGGAAGAAGAACGGGATATCCTAATGACAAAACTGACGCAGATCAATGAGGAGCTTAAACAATTTACAAGAATGACTTCTCATGATATCAGGTCACCCGTAAACAATCTGCTCTCTATTTTCGGCTTGTTAAATATCACGAAGATTGCTGACCCGGAAACACAGGAACTGGTTAGCCTTCTTAAAACAACTAGTGAACGGCTCAATGATACGGTAACAAATTTTGTGGACGTGTTGATCAAAAGTGATCAGTTTAATGTTTCGGCGGAAAATATAAATCTGGCACTTACACTTAAAAAAGTCACCAGTTCCATTGGTTCATTGATTAATAATTCAGGAACTACAATAACTTGTGATTTCTCTGCCTATGACGCTGTTTATTTCAACAAGGCCTACATGGAAAGTATCTTTTTGAATATGATTACCAATGCCATAAAATACGCGAACCCAGAAAAACTACCTTTAATATCAATCCGAACAAAAGTTACAGATCATATTCAGCAATTGATTATTTCCGACAATGGTTCCGGCTTTGACATGGAAAAGGTAAAAGATAAGATCTTCGGCTTATATCAGGTATTTCACGAAAATAAAGAAAGCAAGGGGATTGGACTGCATCTGGTACATACACATATTACTGCTATGGGTGGAAAGATTTCGGTAGAAAGTGTGGTAAATGAAGGCACCGTATTTACGATTTCATTCAAAGAACAGGTAAAGCATATTGCATAAAAAAGGAGTCCATTAAAAATGAACTCCTTTTTTATCGGCGCTGTGAACTAGTCTATTTTATCGAAACCAGTATATTTGATTAATACTTCCGGGATCCTGATACCATCTTCAGTTTGATAGTTTTCTAAGATCGCGGCCACAATACGCGGTAAAGCCAACGCACTTCCGTTTAAGGTATGTGCCAGTTGCGTTTTACCTGTAGCGCCTTTATATCTTAATTTTAACCTGTTCGTCTGGTAAGCTTCAAAATTTGACACGGATGATACTTCCAGCCAGCGTTGCTGTGCCGCACTCCATACCTCCATATCATAAGTCATAGCCGCTACAAAACCCATATCTCCACCACAAAGGCGAAGCACACGGTAATGTAAGCCAAGTTCCTGCAGCAACGACTGCACATACGCGCTCATCTGCTCCAGTGTCTCATATGATTTATCAGGATGTACAACCTGCACCAGTTCCACTTTATCAAATTGGTGTAATCTATTTAGTCCGCGTACATGAGCACCATAAGAACCGGCCTCACGACGGAAACATGGTGTATATGCAGTATTTTTAATGGGCAGTTCATCTTCCTTCAAAATTACATCACGATAAAGATTCGTTACCGGAACCTCTGCAGTAGGAATCAGATACAGATTATCTACAGTAGAATGGTACATCTGACCTTCTTTATCGGGCAGCTGTCCGGTTCCAAAACCTGAAGCTTCATTTACCATCAAAGGAACCTGCATCTCTTTATATCCTGCCTCAGTAGCCCGGTCAAGAAAGAAGTTGATCAACGCACGCTGTAAGCGGGCACCTTTTCCTTTATAAACAGGAAAACCAGCACCTGTAATTTTAGTCCCTAATTCAAAGTCAATAATATCATACTTAGCCGTAAGTTCCCAGTGTGGCAATGCCTTTGCATGCAACTGAGCTGGCTCACCGTGTAAGGAAACAACTTCATTTTCTTCAGGTGTTGATCCTGTTGGCACTTGCTCACCCGGCAGGTTAGGTAATTGTACAAGTGCATTATACAGATGAAGTTCAACCACAGCTAACTGATCTGAAAGTTTTTTAATACTTTCTTTGTTTGAAGCAGTTTCTGCTTTCACCAGTTCCGCTTCTTCTTTTTTGCCGTTACGCATCAGCTCACCTACTTGTTTGGCACTCGCATTAGCGATGGCCGATAAGTTATCAAGCGAAGTTTGAGTTTGTCGGCGTTCTTCATCAAATTTGATAATTTCATCAACCAGTTCTGGCTGTTTGAAATTACGGACGCTTAAGCGTTCTAAAACTTTCTCTCTATTTTCGCGGATATAGTTAACTTGCAGCATTATTAAATTTTTAACAAATATAACAAGAGTTTGGAGAATAATATGGGCGGTAAACTATTTCTGGTTCCTACACCTATCGGTAACCTTGAAGATATGACCTTCAGGGCTGTGCGTATTCTGAAAGAGGCAGATATCATCCTCGCCGAGGATACCCGTACAAGTGCTCCTTTACTTAAGCATTTTGGAATAGATAAAAAAGCATATTCACATCATCAGCATAATGAACACAAGGCAACGAGTGAGATCATTAAGTTTTTAAATGAGGGAAAAAATGTAGCGCTCATCTCTGATGCAGGTACACCAGCTATTTCTGATCCGGGCTTTTTCCTGGTGAGAGAAGTCCTGAAGCATGACTTTCCGGTGGAATGTTTACCTGGGGCTACAGCATTTGTCCCTGCGCTGGTTAATTCCGGTTTACCAACAGATGCATTTGTATTTGAAGGATTTTTACCGGTAAAAAAAGGCAGACAAACGCGTTTAAAAAAACTGGCCGAAGAAGAAAGGACTATCGTTTTATATGAAAGTCCTCACCGTTTATTAAAAACACTGGAGGAATTTATGCAGTTTTTTGGTGAAGAACGACAAGCTTCGGTCAGCCGTGAATTAACTAAACTTTATGAAGAAACTGTTAGAGGCACATTAGCGGAAATAAAATCACACTTTGAAAACAATATCTTAAAGGGCGAATTCGTAATTTGTGTTGCTGGTAAAGAAGAGACTAAAAAAGAAAAACGGACTTATGAAAAGGACTAATCTTTTTCATCCATCCCCTAAATAAAATAATATGATTTTAATAGATAGATTTTTAAGTGACGAACAGGATCCTAAAGCGGTAGAAAAAGTCTTAGGAAAGTTAAATGACATGCTGACGGCCAATGAAGAGTTGATTTATCTTGCTGTACAGAAAAAACCTGCGGTCAACCTTTTGCCTGATTGTATCGTAGTCAGCAATAAACGAATTTTCTACTGTGAGCCTGCCAACTTTGGCATTACGATGAATTTTAAGGATATTTCCTGGAAGAGTATCAAAGAGGTTTCTTTTAAAGAGGAATTATTTGGTTCGAAATTTATCTGTGTACCGCAGCATGGTGAAAATATTATTACAGAATATATTCCAAAAGTACAGGCCAGAAAATTGTATCAGGCAGCTTACGAACAATTAGAGGGCTTCAAGGAACAGCAGAGACAATCAGATCTGGAAGACAGGAGAGCACAACAGCCTGTTCCTGCTTCCGAACCACCAGTAGCTGAAGTTCCTGTAAGTGAAACACCTGTAGCACCTGTTTACACCCCTCCTGTTCCTGTTGAGGAACCAGAAGATGAAACTACACTGAAATTGAGAAAATTAAAAACACTTTACGATAAACAACTCATTACTCAGGATGAGTATGAGGCCAAAAAAGCCGATATTTTAGATAGTTTCTAGTTCCATATTTTGATGAAAACCAAAGCTCCACTCTTGCTTGCTTTATTAAGTGCATTCTTAATGTGGCTGGCATGGCCGCCGCATACTTTTGCCGCTCCTATTTTACTAATTGGCCTTGTCCCATTGTTTATTGCATTGGAACAGCTCATACAGAAAAATGAAAAAAAAACCGGGAAGAAGGTATTTCTTACTGCGGGCCTGACATTCCTGGTATGGAATACAGCTTGTATTTATTGGGTTTATAACGCTATCAGTGCCTATAACAGTCCTCTGGTAGCACTACCAATATCGTTGATCCCTTTTGGGCTTGGTGCTTTATTAATGACCTTTGCTTTCTGGTTATACTACCGCTTCAGCAAACTGGTCAGTAGTAAAAATATAGCCTATCTCGCATTAATCAGCTTTTGGGTAAGTATGGAATACCTGCACCAGACATGGGACCTTGCATTTCCATGGATGACGCTGGGAAATGGCTTTGCGGGGATGCATCAATTGGCACAATGGTACGAAACCACAGGGGTTTATGGAGGTACTGTATGGATAATGCTCAGCAATATCCTTGCATTTGAAGCTTATAAAAGCTTCAAATGCAAAACGGGTTACCTGAAGATCAGAACTGGATTAGCGTGGCTATTACTGATATTAATCCCGGCAGGGATTTCACTAATTAAATATTACGGATATAAAGAAAAAACAATCCCGGTTAATGTGGTAGCAGTGCAACCAAACATAGACCCTTACGAGAAAAACGGAGGTATAACCCCGGCAGCGCAATTGCGAACACTAACCTTTTTATCTGATTCTGTGGGACAAGTAAATACAGAATATTTTATCTGGCCGGAAACAGCCATCCCGAGTTTTGCGGATGAAGACAATATCAGAAACACCAGCGAATTTATTGATGCACAAAAGTTCCTGAATAAATATAAAAACGGGACACTGATTACAGGAATAGAAAGCGTAAAATTTTATAATGAGAAAATAACATTATCTGCTAAACAAGATGGCAACGGAGGAAGGTTCTACGACAATTTCAATTCTGCAATGCAGGTAGAAAACTCTGCAAAGGTAGATTTCTACCACAAATCTAAATTGGTGCCTGGTGTAGAGAAGATGCCTTTTCCGAAAACATTGGCTTTCCTGGCTCCGGTATTTGCAGGTTTAGGTGGCACCGTTTCGGGATGGGGATGGCAGGATGAACCCGGTGTATTCTACTCACAGGGTGGAGTTGGTGTAGCACCGGTAATCTGCTACGAATCATTATGGGGAAGCTGGATAGCTGGGGCGGTAAAAAATGGCGCTCAGTTTATTGCCATCATCACAAATGACGGATGGTGGGGCAATACCTATGGCAAAGACCAGCATTTCCTTTATGCAAAATTAAGAGCCATAGAAAACAGAAGATGGGTAGTCAGATCTGCAAACACAGGAATATCAGGGTTTATTAATCAGCGTGGCGATATCGTTAAACAATCTCAATGGTGGACCCGCGATGCGCTGAAAATGGATGTCAACCTGAATGACCAACTTACTTTTTATACAAAAAGCGGTGACCTGATAGCGCAGCTACTCAGTATTACAGGCCTGATCATGGCACTGTTTATTCCCTATTACGCTTTTTTTAAAAAAAAGCGGGTTAAAAAATAATGATGAAGAACCTGTTTATTGCAGTCAGCGTATTATTGGGATGGTTTGCCGTCAGTGCTCAACTTGTGCTCTACATCATCAACCGTACAGTTTCCTTAACTGAAACATTATTCAGGTTCTTCAGCTATTTTACCATACTCAGCAATATTCTCGTTGCACTTTGTTTTACAGCCCTGCTGGTTAAATCAAAATCTGTATGGGGCAGGATATTTACTCATTCAAAAGTAATATCCGGAACGGTGGTTTATATTATTGTTGTAAGTGCCGTGTACAATCTCGTACTTCGCCAGTTATGGAATCCCGAAGGATTGCAAAAGATTGTTGATGTCATATTACACAGCACAATACCGATGCTATTTGTGGTGCACTGGCTGTTCCGTGTACCAAAAAATGAACTGGAGTGGAAGAATGCATTTGCATGGCTACTCTTTCCATTGCTCTATATCATATTCATTTTAATCAGAGGCAGTTTTTCAAATTTCTACCCCTATCCATTTATAGATGTGAACGAATCAGGCTACAACGAAGTCTTAATTAACTGCGCCGGCCTGTTCATCATATTTTTTGTGCTCTCTCTATTGGTGATAGGCACTGGTAAACTTATCAGCAAATATACCGAAGAAGATTAAGCCAGGTATTTTCCTACGATAGGCATCCTTCTACCCATTCCAAAAGCTTTTGGGGAAACTCTTAAAATTGGAGGTGTCTGGTAGCGCTTAAATTCTGCAGCATTCACCATTTTTATAATTCTTCTCACTAATGCCTCCTCATAACCTAATGCAATAATAGCAGCTGAACTCTTTTTCAATTCAATAAACTGGTAAAGAATAGCATCCAGCGTATCATAATCTGGTAAAGAGTCTGAATCCTTCTGACCTGGTCGCAACTCTGCAGATGGTGGTTTTACAATCGTATTCTCAGGAATAACCTCTCCGTCTTTATTGATATAATGGGCAAGTTCATAGATTTGAGTTTTATATACATCTCCAATTACCCCTATTGCTCCACACATATCGCCATACAAAGTACCATAACCAACGGCACATTCACTTTTATTTGAAGTATTCAAAAGGATGTAGCCAAATTTGTTCGACATCGCCATTACGACTATCCCCCTGCTTCTCGCCTGGATATTCTCTTCAGTGAGGTTAAAAGAAAGACCAGTAAAAGCTTTAGACATCATGCTATCAAAAGCATCCGCAGCCTCCGCAATAGGAATAATTTCATGTTTACACCCAAAATGTTCCACCAGATCCAATGCATCTTTGATGGAATGATCTGAAGAATACTTCGAAGGCATTAATACTGCCATCACATTTTCAGGTCCCAGTGCGCGGCAGGCCAGGGCACAAACAATGGCAGAATCTATCCCTCCTGATAAACCTAATACTGCTTTAGAAAATCCGGATTTACTGAAATAATCCTGAATACCAAGAATCAGTGCATCATGGATCTGGGCGATATCTGGCACGGGCTGATGCTCCTCTGGAGAAAAACCCTGTATTTGATTATTTACTAACTCATACACGCTTAAATGCTCCTTAAAATAAGGCATTTCATGCAGCAGGTTACCTTCACTATCAAATACCATCGAACCACCGTCAAAAATAATCTCGGTTTGGGCACCTACCTGGTTTACATAGAGCAAGGGAAGATTATATTTTTTGGCATTATCCGCCAGTACAACCCTGCGCTCATCATCGTGCTGATAAGAGAATGGAGAGGCGGCAATGTTAATCATGATATCGGGCGCCTCATTAATGAGTATGTCCATTGGGTTAGAAACATATAATGGGTTATTATTAATGTTCCACAAATCTTCACATATGGTAAGTGCTATTTTTGTACCCTGAAAATCTATACAGCTGAATTCATTGGCAGGTTCAAAATAACGGTACTCATCAAAAACGTCATAATTAGGCAGCAATGCTTTTCTCGTGATTGCTTTTACTTCACCGTTCTCTATAAAAAGCGCTGCATTGTATAAATCTTTACCAGCTGCCTGTTCATTTTTGACAGGCAGACCAACAATACAGGCGATTCCCCGGCAATGGATGGCGATCTGTTTTGCAGCATCGTCACAAAGGGAAATGAATTCCTCAAATTCAAGAAAATCACGGGGAGGATAACCGCATACTGCCAGTTCGGCAAAAACAACAAGGTCTGCCCCCTCCGCTTTTGCCAAAGCAATATGATCAATTATCTTTTTTGTATTACTTTCAAAATTACCAATATGATAATTCAGTTGTGCTAATGCTATCTTCATGATTCTTAAAAGAAAACGCCGAAATTGATCCCTAAATAATGGTTACGCACACTTCTGCCTTTATCATCAGAGATATCCGTAAAACCATTGTTATAAGTTAGTCCCATAGTGATACTCGTACTTCTTGCCACGTCATATTCCAAACCACCACCAATAATCAATCCGGCACGGTAAAAATTAATGTCTTTTTTGATACTGATATCTTTAACCACGTTCTTCCCTGCAAGCTCCACATCCTGTCTGGCACCTATATTAAAGTCGTTCGAGAGTCCGAACTGACCATACCATCTCGCATTTGCTATTTTCTCTGTCTTTAATTTCAGCGTGAGCGGAATTTCAACGTACTGAAGCATGTATTTCAGATCGTAGGCAGTGGGGTTTGGATTTGCGGCAGCATCATAATAGGGACTCGGATTGATCTCTGTACTCTTACCGTTGATCGTAGTTATAGTCAGCCCTGTGGAGAAACTATAGTTCTCCGTAAAATTAAAATCACCGATCAGACCATATGAAAACCCCAGATTTACACCGTTACTTTTACCAGTTTCAGGTTTTACCCAGCCAATTGTCGGATGTGCCGTTAAGCCTAATCTGAAACCATAATAAGGCTCCGGGCCATTTTGTGCAAATGCACCTTTAGTTAAAACCAGTAATAATATCGCCGTAAATATTTTTTTCATTATCATGTGTTTGTTTAATGATTTTTCAATCCTGATCTGTTTATATTTGCTATAATGACATATAACGTAAAACATCAGCAAATTTATCTATTTTTTCTGTGTGTATTCCTATTTTTTTCCTGTAAACAGGGTAATAAACCTGATGTTAAGGGTATTGATCTGACAATTAAAATTGAACGTTTTGACCGGGACTTGTCCAATGGGCAGTCCGCCGCACTATTAAAAACAGACCAGTTACTACAAAAAAAATACGGTTCATTTTATGATGATTATGTTCATAGAATGGTCGGAGATGTCAGTTATACCAATGAAGAAATATTGGCTACTTTATATAACGATAAGGCTTACAAAGATTTAAATCAGGAAGCGGATAGTGTGTTTAAAGATATGGCTCCTACCGAAGCTGCCTTAACACAGACCTTTAAGTATATCAAATATTATTATCCGAAGATACATATTCCCAAATTCATCTCTTTCATTTCAGGTTTTGCAGTGCAGACCCCAATTGGTGATGATTATATGGGAATTGGTCTGGACATGTTTTTGGGAAAAGACAGTAAGTTTTATAAAGCCATTGTCAAAAGTGTTCCTTTGTACCTTTCCAGGAGATTTACACCTGAATATATTGTACCAAGGCTAACAGAAACCTATGCCCGTGAAGAGCTTTTTCCTCAAAGAGATGAAAACCGGTCTTTACTTTCAAAAATGATAGAAAATGGCAAGATCCTCTATTTTATGGATCGTGTATTAGATGATAAAACATCCGACGCTGTAAAAATTGGCTATACAGATAAACAGCTGAGCTGGTGCAAAACCTACCAGGGTGATATCTGGGCTTATTTTATGCAGAACGACCTGCTTTTTGAGACCGACTTTCAGAAAATACAGATGTACGTCAGTGAAGCTCCTTTCACACCAGGATTAGGTGAGAAGAACGAATCAGCCCCTAAATTGGGTATATGGACGGGCTGGCAGATTGTGAGAAAATATATGGAAGAAAATCCTGATATTACTCTACAGCAATTGATGGCAGAACAGGATGCACAAAAAATATTAAGTGCGGCAAAATATAAACCTAAGTAATCACATCTGTAAAATCGAATGGCATGACTAAAATTGGAATCGTATTATCAGGCGGAGGAATTAGAGGCATTGCGCATCTTGGCGTATTAAAAGCTTTTATCAACGCCGGTATTACCTTTAGTCACATTAGTGGAACCAGTGCAGGCTCTATTGCAGGTGCTTTTTATGCGGCTGGTATAGACCCGGAAGAAGGACTGAATATCTTTATAAAAACAAAATTATTACGTTTTATCAGACCTGCTGTAGGTTCTTTAGGACTAATCAACATTGAGCATACCTCCAATTTGCTGAAGGAATATTTTCCTGACAATAAAATAGAGAATCTTAAGATACCGCTTACGATAGCAGCTACAAACTTTAGCGAAGGAAAATTGGTTTATTTTACCAAAGGGCCACTAATCAGTGCCATTCAGGCCTCGAGCTGTATCCCGGGAATCTTCAGGCCAATCATGATTGATAACCAAATGTATGTGGATGGTGGTATTCTGAATAATTTTCCGGTAGAACCCTTGCTGAATAACTGCGACTTTATTATCGGTTCTTCCTGCAATCATTTAAAACCGGTTCAGAGCATTACTAAAATTACTTCCTTAATGGCCAGAGCCGGAGTAATGTCTATCAATAAGGATATGGAACAAAAGGCAGCATTTTGTAATGTATTAGTTGAACCCAAAGGCATGGGTGAAATCAGCACATTCGACATGAAAAAGGCAGAAACAATTTACTGGCTGGCCTATGAGGAAACATTGAAGACCATCAAAAACAATGAGCAGCTGAAAGAATTGTTAAATAAAAAATAAGTTTATTTTTCTAATGCAATCAGGCTGTCACCAACCAGCACAGGTATAGCCTCACAAATATTCAGCTGCAAACAAAACTTCACATCTTCTTCAATATTCAAGGCAACCATTCTGTGGCTATGGGATGATTTTCCTACATATGCCCTTAAGTTATCTTTTGCCGCTGTATATAAATCCTCTGCTGCCACACTTGCATCATCATACAATTCAAATGAAGAACGCAGCTGTTGTACAACCGCACCTGCAAAAAGCGTATCCTCCAGGTTAAACTGATCTTTCCACCCTGCACATAACAACAGCACATTTCTATCCTGTACTTTAATCCATTCACAAAGGGAAGCCAGATTAAGAAAGGAACCTATCACTACCTGATGTGCCTTTCTGGCCAGGTGTAAGGCCTTGGTACCATTGGTTGTCGTCAATACGATTGTCTTTCCGGCAACCTTATCAGCTGTATAAGAAAATGGGGAATTACCGAAGTCATATCCTTCTACTACTTCCCCATTTCTTTCTGCCGCCAATAGAAATCCTTTATCCCCGTAATTCAGGCAGTCTTCTACCTGAGCTACGGGAATGATCGCCTCTGCTCCGTTGTCAATTCCATAAACGATTGAGGACGTTGCCCTCAATATATCTATTACAACTACAATACTATCTTCAATAGCATATAAATTAATAAGCGCGGGAGTTAGGCAGACTTCTATTTTTCTTTGCATGAATGCTGGGACAGACTATTTATAAAAAGGGAATTTAACGACTTTAGCTTTGATACTGTTGTTACGGATACTGATAAAGATTTCTGCACCTTCTTTTGCATGCTCTTTAGCTATATAACCCATTCCTATCGCTTTTTGAAGAGATGGTGACTGAGTGCCTGAGGTTACTTTACCAATCACGTTTGCTTCTGCATCAACAATTTCGTAATCATGACGGGGAATACCACGGTCAATCATTTCAAATCCGACCAATTTACGTGTAACACCTGCTTCTTTTTTAGCAGCAAGTCCATCAGCATTCGTAAAATTTTTAGTGAACTTAGTAACCCATCCTAAACCAGCCTCAATCGGACAGGTAGTGTCATCGATATCATTTCCATATAAACAGAAACCCATCTCTAAACGTAAGGTATCACGTGCGCCTAACCCAATTGGCTTAATATTGAAGGGTTTTCCTGCTTCGAAAACAGCATCCCACACCTTCTCAGCATGTTCATTATCACAGTAAATCTCAAACCCGCCTGCACCGGTATAACCTGTTGCAGATACAACGACATTTTCAACACCTGCAAAAGTGCCCTTAGTGAAATTATAATACTCCATTGAAGCCAGATCGATATCAGTTAAACTTTGCAAAGCTTCAGCAGCTTTAGGTCCCTGAACAGCTAAAAGTGAAGTTTTTGCAGAAATGTTATGCATTTCTACATCTTTAGTATTGAATTTTTGAATCCAGTTCCAGTCCTTCTCTATATTTGAGGCATTCACTACAAGCATATACGTTTTTTCATCAATCCTGTAGATCAGCAAATCATCAACTATACCACCGTCTTCATTAGGCAAATAAGCATACTGAACTTTTCCGTCATATAATTTACTTGCATCATTACTGATTACGCGTTGGATCAGGTCTAAGGCATTTTCACCTTTAAGGATAAATTCGCCCATATGACTCACATCAAAAACCCCTACAGATTTTCTTACTGTAGCATGTTCTGCGTTGATACCTTCGTATTGAACAGGCATATTATAGCCTGCAAAGGGTACCATTTTGGCACCGAGGGAAATGTGTTTTTCTGTTAATGCGGTATTATTCATCTACTGTTGCGGTTAAAAATCGAGGGCAAAAGTACATAAAATTTAACCATTTACCAGTCGCTGGTAAACACTTAACATCCTTTCAGAAATGGTACCAATGTGATGGTCACGCTCAACCGTTTTTCTGGCATTTTCGCCTATCTCGCGCCATCGGTTCGGATTAGTAATACATTGAAGAATGGAACGGTAAAATTCATCAGGCGTATCCGCAATCAGGATATCTACACCGTTCTTACAGTTGATGCCTTCGGCAGCATAGGTGGTTGCGATGATACACTTCTTCATCGCCATACCTTCAATGATCTTCACCCGCATTCCACTACCTGATAATAAGGGGACAATCATGATGGCTTTTGAATTCATAAATTCTACAGCATCAAAAATCTCACCTTCCACTACTAGGTTATCGGAGTCATAATTATAAAAATGCTGCGGCATACTTTTACCCGCAACATAAAAACGGAGTTCACTATTGAGCTTTTCAATATCAGGCCAGATCTCGTCTATAAACCATTCCAATCCCTCCTTATTTGGTCGCCAGTCCATTGCTCCAAGATGAAACAGTGTGGGAAAACTCGTCTTAGAAGTATCAATAATATACTTCTCGAAGTCCAGCGCTACCGGAAAAACATCCAGACAAGTCTCACAGCCAAAATGAAGTATACTCTGCCGGTCTGGTTCACTAATTGCAAAAATCTGGTGGAACCGGTTAATTTGTTCTGTTTCATAAACTTTTAACCTTCTTGCCAGAAACTGAAGATATTTCCTTCTGGGTGTAAAACGTTCAGAGTTAGCCAGGCGCTCCCACACATCAAAAACGATATTGTGTGCACGGTAAATCAGCTTGGCCTTACTGTTGTTTTTCACCACATCCAGGTAAGGCACCACAAACAGGCCTTCAAACTGAATGATATCAAATTCATTCTCCCGCAGAATGTTCTCTAATAACTTGGCCGCATCATCGTCGTAAAATCTGGATACATTATAAGATTCATTGGAAAATATATTCAGGAAAGCCCCCATAAGGTTAACTTCAGTATCTATATCAAAAGAGTGGAATTTGATACTTTCGAAAACCGGATCATAAATATCATCTACATCAATCCTGTGTTTATTCGTATTAATACTGAACAAAGTAATATCCACATCCAACTTCAACAACCCTTTTATAGTATTATAAACTACAATCGGGTAACCGCTATTGGGTGGAAAGGGAACTCTGTTACTTAATATTAATGTTTTCAAATTAGGTGAAAATACAAATTATCCCTCGATTTCAGAAAAGAGTGTAAGTTCAGGATTACTAATGTTAAAAGTTTTACGATGATATGGCGTAAGTCCCTCTTTCAATGCGGCAAGGCGATGAACTTTAGTGGGATAGCCTTTATTCTGATGCCATTGGTATGCCGGATAAGATATGGCCAGATTCTCCATGTATTCATCCCGGTGAGTTTTCGCCAGGATAGACGCAGCAGCAATATTTAAATATTTGCCATCCCCTTTTACGATGCATGAATGGGGTAACCCGGGATAGGTTTTAAAACGATTCCCATCTATGCTTAAATATTCCGGTTTGACAGCTAATTTTTCTATCGCCCTGTGCATCGCTAAAAATGAGGCATTCAAAATATTTATCTCATCGATTTCATTATTGTCTACCGCAGCAACAGCCCATGCAACTGCTTCTTTTTCTATGATCTCCCTCAATCCCACACGTTGATTGTGTGTTAATTGTTTGGAATCGGTTAGTACACCGGCAACAAAATCGGGTGGTAAGATCACTGCAGCGGCATATACAGGCCCTGCGAGACAACCTCTGCCGGCTTCATCGCAACCTGCCTCTAAAAAGTCCAGTTGATAACAATTCAATAACATGAAACAAATTTAATAAAATTCGTATACGGATCTAAACAGTTACACTTTGTGTTTTCACATCAAATACATCACCTAATCCGATGGCAATCAAATTAAATGCATAGACGGTGAACATAATAGCTAAACCAGGTAAAATAGCAAGGTAAGCTGCATCCATAATAATGTATCCATAGTTTTCTTTAATCATGCTGCCCCAACTTGCCATAGGGGGCTGGGCACCAAAACCTAGAAAGCTAAGTCCTGTTTCAAGCAATATGGCAGATGCAAAATTAGCTGAGGCCATTACTAAAACAGGCCCCGCAATATTAGGTAAGATATGTCTGATGATAATACGTGAAGAGGAAAAGCCCAGCGCTTTGGCAGCCTCTACAAACTCTACTTCCTTTAACGCCTTTACCTGTCCACGTACCAGGCGCGCAACATCCACCCAGGTAGATAAACCTACCGCAATAAATATCTGCCAGAATCCTTTTCCTAATGCAAATGAGATGGCAATCACCAGTAATAAGGAAGGCAATGACCAGATTACGTTCATCAGCCAGCTGATACAAATATCAGCTTTACCACCAAAATAACCAGCAATAGCACCCAGGGTGATGCCAATGGTGAGAGATATGATCACCGCAATCAATCCAACCGATAAAGAAACACGGATTCCTGTGATCAACCGGCTCAATAAATCCCTGCCATAAGTATCTGTGCCAAGTAGAAAAGTTTGTTTGTAAATGAGCTGATTAACTGATTTCTGACCATCTTGTCCAATAGGAAAATTCGTTTCTGCAGCCTCTTCATCATCGCCAATATATTCTTTTACAAAAATCTGGTTCCCTGCTACCCTGTATGAAGTGATAGGTATACTTCTATAGGCGGCTTCCTGACCAAATAACATTTTATGCAGAAAATTCACTTTCTCTACTTTCCTGGTGCTGACAATAAAAAATTCGAAGCTACGACCTGGCTTTTTGTTACTCAGCTGCAAGTGCATCGTATTTGATAGGGGTGTTTGATCTGGTGTAATCAGATAACCGAGAATCCCCATCATCATTAAAAGTAAAATGAAAATCAATCCTCCTAAAGCCGGTTTATTTTTTCTGAACTTTTTCCATACCTGAGCCGAAGGACTGTTATTAGACTTCATTAGTTAACCATTCTACCTTTCCAATTGTACTTACCTGAATTTCCTGCTATGCCAATATAAATAATATAAAGTACATGGAAAATATTAAGTACGGGCAATAAGATCAGTAATTCTTTTCTTTTAGCAAACCCCGTTACATCGAAAAGGAAGATCAACTCTGCAACGATCTTCAAAACGAGCTGCAATAGTGCTATTTTAAGATAAGTGACCAGGAATAAACCGGTTAAAAGGTTCAGTAAGATACTTACATTGAAAAACCAGATAAAAACACCCAGCACTATAATTGCCTTATTTTTATATCTCGTGCTCTTCGAGGCCCAGCGTTTACGTTGTTGTAAAAATTCTTTTAAATTAGGTTTGGCATGTGTATAAACTATGGCATCAGTATTCTTTAAAAAACCGACCTGATTATGATATTTCGCCGCAATTTTATGCAGCAGCAATTCGTCATCTCCTGAGGCAAGATCATCTATACCCTGAAATCCGCCAACTTCATAGAAAGCATCTCTTTCATACGCAAGATTAGCCCCGTTACAGGTTGATGGCTGATTGTTTCCGATCGTTGATGCACCCAGGCCTATCAAATAAAGGAATTCCAGGGACTGCGAGCGTTCAAAAAAGCTTTTCTCCTGATCATACGCTACCGGCGAAGAGATCATTTTATAATCGTTCTCCTCATAAAACGATACAATCGTTTTAAGCCATTTTGTGCCCATACGACAGTCGGCGTCTGTCGTAATGATCAGCCTTCCGCTTGCCCCCGCTATAGCAGTCTGTATAGCCTTCTTTTTATAAGAGTTAAGTGCCCTGTCTTCTTTTAAAGAAATCAACCTCACTCCTCTGTCCGCATAAGACTGGATAATCGCAGCCGTAGCATCAGTAGAATGGTCATCTATAAAAATAATCTCCGTAAGGCTCTTATCGTACTCCTGCGCTAATAACGCTTCTATTGTTTCATGAATCTGCTCCGCCTCATTTCTTGCAGCAATAATAATAGATACAGGCGTAACTGCCGTAGCAGTTTTATACTGAAAAGGAATTAACCGGTGCCAGCCTCTTACAAATGTGGCAACAACTACCAGATAGAGAATGGTTAAAAACAATGATAGGCAACTAATTACGCTGTATACTTCCAAAAAAATTTAATTTAAAAACAAAATAAGAGCCTAATATAGCAGGAATAATAATATTAATCAGCCATATGCTTGCAGTACATGCAATAACAGCAACATCCTGATGTGTAACAAAGCTAAAAAAATAGGAGGCAGTAGCACTTCTGATCCCAATATCAAATAAATCCAGAGAGGGCAAAGTAGACTGTACAAAAAACAAGATACATACCATCATCAATATATCCAGGTAATGGATATCAGCAATAAGCCAGTAAAACATAATAAAATACTGCGTGCTGAATACCACATAGCGGGCCAGGCAGAACAGCAGAATTTTGAAAAGTTCCTTTTTCTGATACCGCCCAAGAATACTATAAAATTTCTTGTACTTACGCGTGAACCGCATAGACAGCAATAAACCATTTAACCAGCGGATATTGAAGAAAAAAATCAGGAAGAACACACAAAACATCGCGGAAAGAGCCATTATAGCATAATTCAAACGGTAATCTAAATCCATGAAACGGTAGATGAAGATACTGAGGGCGACAGCTCCAAAGATATTTGTGAGCACCATCTGACCAATATTACCTACTGCCATGGCAACGATCCCCACAATCCTCCGCTTTGGAGAAAGAAAGAATACACGACCTCCATATTCACCAATCCTGTTTGGTGTAAATACAGCCCAGGTTAAACCGCAGAAAACAGACTCCACCGCTTTCCATATCGATATATTTTCTATTTGCTGCACAAGGCGCTTCCATTTGAAAGCTTCCAGTCCCCAGTTCACCAGCATCAATAAGATGACAAACGAGAGCACCGCCGTTATTTCTGCAGCTGGGATAACTGATAAGATGTTTCTAAAGTCTTTCAGGTTTGTATTGGCAACCAGTTTGTTATAAATAAACCACATGGCAAATACTACAATTGCCGATTTTAGAAATAATGAAAATATTGGCTTGTATTTGTTAATCAATTTTTTTATCCTTTTACTCTGTGCAAATATGCTTAATATTGTTCTATGTTGGTCGAAAAAAAGGAACGGGTAATCATGGGTATAGACCCTGGAACTTCTGTGATGGGATATGGAGTAATACTGGAGAAGGGGAATAAAATCGAACTGATCAGCATGGGCATCGTACGTATGGATCATCTGGATGATCACTTTTTGAAACTCCAGCGTATTTTTGCAAAGACAGTCGGGCTGGTAGAGCAATACAAACCAGATGTAATGGCACTTGAAGCACCATTCTATGGAAAAAACATTCAGGTGATGCTGAAACTGGGGAGAGCCCAGGGGATTGCGATGGCTGCTGCGCTATCGAAAGACGTGCCTATAACTGAATATGCACCGAGAAAGATCAAACAGTCTATTACGGGTAATGGAAGTGCCGGTAAAGAACAAGTGGCAGCCATGTTACAGCGACTACTCAATTTCAAAGAAACACCCGAATTCCTTGATGCTACAGACGGGCTTGCTGTAGCCGTCTGTCATTCTTTTCAAAGAGTAAGCACAAGCGGCAGTGGCAAATCTTATTCAGGATGGTCTGCTTTTGCCAAAGACAATCAAAAGAGATTAAAATAAAAAAGCCTTCAGCAGCAAATGCTACAGAAGGCTCCTATATATTTTTATATACTTATTAAGCGCCCAATATTTTGAATACTGCTTTGAAGCAGATAAACGCACCTAAGAATAAAATGATCCAGGAAACTAATGATAACATATTGGAATCAAAAGCAAAACGTAAATATACACCCACAAGGCTGACAACTACACCAACAATCAATAATTTGTATATTGATGACTCATTCGCAGTCTGCATGCTCTTAGTATTGTGATTTGGAGTTTGTTCCATGTTTTTATTTTTTAAATTGCTGCACAAAATTAAGATTATTTATATAAAAACCGCATGTTGAATAGAGAATAATTTCTCTTTTTGCAGGGACTGAACTTAATAACCTTTTAATCCTTCCATACGCTGCTTAGCTTTTTCGCTTTCATTCAAATGCTCACCCTGATAAAGTAACTTTTCCCAGTCGCCATACATTGGGTTAGGCAGAACAATAAAATGGCGACCAAACTCATCACGAAATTTTGATACCTGCTCTGCTGTGTTCTTACCTTCTCTATAAAAAACATTCGAAAAATCGCTCAGGTTATCACCACAAAGTAACAGGATATGATATTGCTCCAAAACTTTCTTCCTGCGGGTTTCTTTATCGGACGTGGTAGTCTTCACCATTAAGTGCGCTGCATCAGCATCAGGAAATCCAAACCGCTGTAAATTTTTCAGTGTTGCGGTATAATCAGCTTGTTCCCGGTTCGTAATATAATAGGTCTCTACTTTTCTTGAGCTTGCATAATTAAGGAAGCCTAATGCACCCGGTACTGTGTCTGCTGCAATCTTACTCGTCCAGCTGGTCCAATCTTTAGGATCATAACTTACTCCTCTTTTTATCTCATGTCCCTGAAAAGGTGAATTATCCAAAACAGTTTCATCAATATCCACCACTACACAGTTGCGCTTTGATGTATCTGCCTCTTTTAAGCGATAATCTAAAGATAACCTGGCGAAGTTATAAGCCTGAAAACAAAGTGCCTTGTACTCACCAGAATGCTGCTGCCAGGCCACAGCCATGGTATAGTCTTTAGCGGCATTTAAAGGAGGATTATTTTGCGCAAATAAATGTATCGGTAATAGAAAGGTTACTAAAACAAAAGTGAGCTTCATCAGGATGTAATTAAGTTTATGAATTAAAAAGGCCCTTACCATAGAGATGATAAGGGCCTTAATTTTATAGTTTTGATGTACTAGCCATTCAATGCAGCAGCTCCACTTACAATCTCTGAAAGTTCGGTTGTAATTGCAGCCTGACGAGCCTGGTTATATGATAATTTCAATGCTTTCAACAAATCACCTGCATTTTCAGTTGCTTTGTCCATTGAAGTCATCCTTGCACCATGCTCAGAAGCATGAGAGTCCAGCACAGCTTTATACAATTGTATTTTAATTGATTTAGGAATTAATTCCTTAACAATTTCCTCTTGTGTAGGCTCAAGAATATAGTCTACCTGAGTCTTAGACGCCTTAACGCTTTCAGTTTTAGGCAATGGTAATAATTGTTCAGTAGTGATAATCTGCATAGCCGCATTTTTGAAACGGTTATAGACTAATTCTACCTTATCAAACTCACCATTTTTAAATCCTGCCATGATTGATTCTGTAATTTTAGTTACATTCTCAAACGTTAATGCAGTATATACCTCATTGTTATTTCCAATGATATTGTAGCCTCTTTTCTCATAAAAATCCTGAGATTTTTTACCGATAGAGATAATGCTGACGTTTCCGTTTTTGTACTGCTCACTATATTTATCACTGATCAGGTTGTTTGCTGCTTTGATTACGTTCATATTGAACGCACCAGCTAAACCACGATTGGAAGAAATGATAACAATTAAAACTTTATTAGGTTCACGCTCCTGTACAAAAGGTGAAGAAGATCCTTCCAGGTTGGCAGAAAGATTTCCTAAGATCTCTTTAAGCTTCGTAGCATACGGACGTAACTGTACAATAGCATTGGTTGCACGTTTCAGCTTCGCTGCCGAAACCATTTTCATGGCCTTGGTGATCTGCTGCGTAGATTGAACCGACGATATACGAATTCTTACTTCTTTTAAATTTGCCATTCTTTATTAATCTTCCTTCTTTACTTAGTATTTTCCAGCTAATTCTTTAGCTACTGTTTCTAACACACCTGTAATCTCATCATCCAGTTTACCAGCTTTTAAAGAAGCTAATGTTTGTGGGTGACGCAATTCCAGTTGCTGCAGATATTCAGCTTCAAATTCTCTGATTTTATTTACAGGTACAGAACGCATCAGGTTCTTGGTACCGATGTAGATAATTGCTACTTGCTTCTCTACTGACATTGGAGAGAACTGAGCTTGCTTTAAAATTTGTACGTTTCTTGCACCTTTATCCAATACAGATTTAGTAGCTGCATCCAAATCAGATCCGAATTTAGAGAAAGCCTCTAACTCACGGTATTGCGCCTGATCCAGTTTCAAGGTACCAGCAACCTTTTTCATTGACTTAATTTGTGCATTACCACCTACACGTGATACCGAAATACCCACGTTAATAGCCGGACGAATACCAGAGTTAAACAAGTTAGACTCTAAGAAGATCTGTCCGTCAGTAATTGAAATTACGTTAGTAGGGATATAAGCCGAAACATCACCAGCCTGAGTTTCAATGATTGGTAAAGCAGTTAATGAACCACCACCTTTTACGATTCCTCTGATTGATTCTGGTAAATCGTTCATATTACGTGCAATCTCATCGTTAGCGTTGATTTTAGCCGCACGCTCTAATAAACGACTGTGCAGATAAAACACATCACCTGGATATGCCTCACGTCCTGGTGGACGACGTAATAATAAAGAAACCTCACGGTATGCTACCGCTTGTTTAGATAAATCATCATAAACAATCAGTGCAGGACGACCAGTATCACGGAAGTACTCACCAATAGCTGCACCAGAGAATGGCGCATAAAATTGTAATGGAGCAGGATCTGCAGCAGAAGCCGAAACAACTACTGTATAAGCCATTGCACCGTTCTCTTCTAATGTACGAACAACGTTTGCAACTGTACTCGCTTTCTGACCACAAGCAACATATATACATAAAACAGGGTTACCTGCTTCATAAAATTCTTTTTGGTTGATAATCGTATCGATACAAACAGCACTTTTACCTGTCTGACGATCACCAATAACCAACTCACGCTGACCACGTCCGATAGGAATCATCGCATCAATCGCTTTGATACCTGTCTGAAGAGGTTCGTTAACTGGCTGACGGTAAATTACTCCCGGAGCTTTACGCTCAATTGGCATTTCGTAAGTCTCGCCAACGATTGGTCCTTTACCATCGATAGGTTCGCCAAGTGTGTTTACAACACGGCCTAACATACCTTCACCAACTTTAATAGAGGCAATTTTCTTAGTACGTTTAATCGTATCACCTTCTTTGATACTGCTGTACGGGCCTAATAAAACCACACCAACATTATCTTCTTCAAGGTTCAAAACAATACACTGCAAGCCGTTTTCAAATTCAACTAGCTCACCTGATTGAACTTTAGTTAAACCATATACACGGGCAATACCATCACCCACTTGCAATACGGTACCAACTTCTTCAAGTTCGGCTTCTGATTTGAAGCCCGACAATTGTTGCCTGATAATTGCCGATACTTCGTCTGGTCTTACCTCTACCATAATTTTATATTATTTCTTTTGTAATTCTTATACTGTTAATTTGAATTAAACCAGTCCGTGGGATAATTCCTTTTTTAATTTATTCAAGCTACCTGAAATACTGGCGTCAAATTGTTTATCACCAACTTTAAGGATGAAACCACCAATAAGATTTTCATTTACTTTCTCTTTGATGATCACCTCATTCGCACCTATTTCCTTTTTAACTACAGCAATGATCTGTGCCCTGTTCTCATCAGTAAGTGCCACAGCTGAAGAAATCTCCGCTGTAATAATACCTTTGATAATGTTGTACTGAGCAACAAAAGATTTTGCCGTATCAAATAAAATAGCAGCGCGGCCTTTACTCACTACCAGCTTCAGATAAGTTCTGGTAATTGCATGAACCTTTGCACCGAAAACATCGTCTAAAATTCCAGCTTTCTTACTCAAAGGAATAACAGGGTTCTGAAGGATCGTTTCCAATTCACTGTTCTGATCAATAGTCTGCTCAATAAGTGCCATGTCATTTTTAATCTCCTCCAGAGCAGATTGCTCAGTAGAAAGATCAATTAATGATTTGGCGTATCTTGATGCTGCTTTATTTTGTGACATTTTTCTTTAATTTGAAAACAAGAACTAGTTTAATTCAACATCTTTCAAAAGACCCGCAACTAAATCCTGTTGCTTAGCTTTATCAGTTAATTGGTTACGCAATACACGTTCTGCGATATCAATTGACAATGTTGAAACCTGATCTTTCAATTCAGCCAAAGCAGCTTTCTTTTGATTCTCAATTTCAATTTTTGCCTTTTCAATTAATTTAGCTCCTTCAGTCTGTGCCTGGTGTTTCGCTTCATTTACGATTGAATCCTTTAAAGCTTTTGCTTCTTTAAGAATCAGATCTCTTTCTGCACGGGCTTCTTTCATTGACTCCTCGTTTTGAGCAGCTAAACGAACCATTTCCTGTTTTGCCAATTCAGCTTTATTCAAAGCTTCATCAATATCATGCTCACGCTGTTTAATAGCAGCCAATACAGGTTTCCATGCAAACTTAGCCAGAACAAACATTAACAATAAAAATGCTATTGTCTGAAAAATAACTAAACCAATTTCCGGTACTAATAATTCCATTTAAGTATATATATGTAGGTTTTTATTTCTTAATATAGAACGTACTTTGTAGCAATCCTACAAAGTACGTTACCATTTTTAGTTACACTAATGCAACTACTACCGCGAATAATGCAACTGCTTCAACGAATGCAGCAGCGATTAACATCGCAGTTTGAATTTTAGAGGCTGCTTCCGGCTGACGAGCAATACCTTCCATAGCTGAACTACCGATTTTTCCGATACCCATACCAGCTCCGATAGCAGCTAATCCAGCACCAATTGCAGCAATACTTCCTGTAATCATGATTGTTTATATTAATTGTTAAAAATTCAAATTAGTGATGTTCCTCTATCGCCATTCCAATGAACAGTGCAGATAGAATGGTAAAAATAAATGCTTGTATAAATGCGACCAGCAACTCAATCACATTGATAAACAATGCGAATGCGATAGATACCGGAGCAACATATATACTGTTAAATACAAACACAAGCCCGATTAATGCTAATCCTAAAATGTGACCAGCAGTAATGTTCGCAAATAAACGAATAGCCAATGCAATAGGTTTAGTAAAAATACCAATGATCTCTACTGGTACAAGAACGATATATAACCACCATGGAACATCTGGTGCAAATATGTGTCTCCAGTAATATTTGTTACCGTTCGTAACGGTAAGGATCAGTGTCAATAAAGCAAGTACAACTGTTACCGCTGTGTTACCTGTTAAGTTAGCTCCTCCGGGAAGAAACGGCACCAGACCAAGCATATTGTTAAACCAGATAAAGAAAAACACAGTTAACAGGTAAGGCATAAAGCGCTCATACTTGTGTCCAAGGTTAGGTTTAGCAATATCATCACGAACAAAAATGATAATTGGCTCTATCCATGACTGAATTCCTTTAGGTGATTTACCTGCATTCTTTTTGTAACTGTTAGCTACTTTAAGGAATACAGCCAGAATCACTACAATAGAAAGCAGTAAGGTACAAGTGTTTTTAGTGATCGAAATATCAAGAGGACGGGCATTCTTAACGTGATGCGCTTCATCTAAATCTGCATACTGACCATGCTCATTCGCAGTGGCCGACGCATAATAGATTTTTTCGTGCATTTTCACAAAGCGTTGTCCGTAACGTTCAACAACTACTTTAGCCTCATCATCATGAAGGAAGTCACCCGAATTAAAGGTAACAAATCCAACCTGAGTATACAGGATTACTGGAAGA